>Ga0335085_10000075_pt1 | contig 339884 bp, 302 predicted proteins | sample Lox_Sample_45_FD_206712 | JGI IMG/M metagenome (GOLD analysis project Ga0335085, IMG submission 206712) | Soil microbial communities from Loxahatchee National Wildlife Refuge, Florida, United States - Lox_Sample_4.5 | ecosystem: Environmental > Terrestrial > Soil > Wetlands | place: USA... | reverse complement strand
TTCAACAGCAGATTGGGCAAGCGCGCGGGCAGGATGGCAGGCTCTTCGCGCGAGCCGTCGTAGTTGGGCACCCAGTCGACCGTGCCGTCGGAGAGCTCGCTCAGCAGCACCTCGGCGTAGCGGGTGAGCTTGGCCTCGGTGTAGCGCATCGCGGCGAAGGATTTCGGATCGTCCTGCGAGCCCCAGTTGCCCTGCCCATCCACCAGCGGATAGCGGTAGGCGAACGGCTGCGCCATGAGCACCATGGCCTCGTAGCAGGCCGTGTCGCCATGCGGGTGAAACTTGCCGAGCACATCACCGACGGTGAGCGCCGCCTTCTTGTGCTTGGCGAGCGCCGACAGCCCGAGCTCGCCCATCGCGTAGATGATGCGCCGCTGCACGGGCTTGAGCCCGTCACCGAGCACCGGCAGCGCGCGATCCAGGATCACGTACATCGAGTAGTCGAGGTAGGCCTTCTCGGTGAAGGTGCGCAGCGGCTGGCGCTCGATACCCTCGAAGTTCAGTTCCTGGTTCTCCGGCATGCTCTAGACCTGCACTTCCGCGAGATTTCCCTTGCTCTCGAGCCACTCGCGCCGATCGGCAGCGCGCTTCTTGGCGAGCAGCATGTCCATCAGCTGATCGGTGTTGTCCTGGCCGTCGATGGTGAGCTGCACCAGGCGGCGCGTGCGCGGATCGATCGTCGTCTCGCGCAGCTGCGCCGGATTCATCTCGCCGAGGCCCTTGAAGCGTGTGACCGTCGGCTTGGTGCGCGGACTGTCCTTCTCGATGCGCTTGAGAATCTGATCGCGCTCGGCGTCATCGAGTGCGTAGTGCACCTGCTTGCCGGCATCGATCCGGTACAAAGGCGGCATCGCAACGTACACGTGCCCGTGCGAGACGAGCGGCCGGAAATGGCGCAGGAACAGGGCGCACAGCAGCGTCGCGATGTGCTGACCGTCGGAGTCCGCGTCGGCGAGAATGCAGACTTTGAAATAGCGCAGCTGGCTCAGATCGCTCGAGCCTGGATCGACACCGAGCGCCACGCTGATGTTGTGCACCTCCTCGCTGCCGCCGATCTGCCCGGGGTCGAGCTCCCAGGTGTTCAGGATCTTGCCCCGCAGCGGCATGATCGCCTGGAAGTCCTTGTCCCGAGCCTGCTTGGCCGAGCCACCGGCCGAGTCGCCCTCGACGAGGAACAGCTCGCAGCGCCTGGGTTCCTGATTCACGCAGTCCGCGAGCTTGCCGGGCAGCGCGGGTCCGGAGGCCACGCGCTTGCGCACCACGCGTTGCGCGGCCTTCAGCCGCTCCTGCGCGTTGGCGATTGCGAACTGCGCGATGCGCTCGCCGGCATCCGGATGGCGATTGAGCCATTGCGAGAGCGAGTCGCGCACGTATGCCTCCACCAGGGAGGCGGCATCGCGCGAGCCGAGACGCTCCTTCATCTGGCCGGCGAACTGCGGCTCGTGAATCTTCACCGACAGCACGTAGTTGGCCTTGACCCAGATGTCCTCCGGCGCGAGCTTGATGCCGCGCGGCACGAGATTGCGGTACTCGCAGAATTCGCGCACCGCCTGCGCGACTCCGGAGCGCAGCCCGTTCACGTGCGTGCCGCCTTCCGTGGTCGGAATCAGGTTGACGTAGCTCTCACCGAGCGTCTGCTCCGCATCCGGTGCCCATGCGATCGCGTAGTCGACCGTGTCGTTCTCGGCCTCGCGCCGTGCGCTGATGGGCTCGGCGGGTATGCGCTCGACATTGCCGAGCTCTTCGAGCAGATAGGCGCCGAGGTCGCCCGTGTAGAACCATTCGTCGCTTTCACGCGTCGGTTCGTTGCGAAAGCGCACGCGCAGCCCCGGACACAGCACCGCCTTGGCCTTCAAGGTGTGCTTGAGCTGCGGGACGGAGAACTTGTCGGTATCGAAGAACTTGGGATCCGGCCAGAAGCGCACGGTCGTGCCGGTGTTGCGTTGGCCGACGCTGCCGACGAGCTCGAGCTTCGAGGACACTTTGCCGTCCCGGAAGCTGATGTTGTATTCCTTGCCGCCGCGCTTGATCCAGCACTCGAGATGCTTGGAGAGCGCGTTCACGACCGACACACCGACGCCGTGCAGCCCGCCCGAGAACTGGTAATTCTTGTCGGAGAACTTACCGCCTGCGTGCAGGCGCGTGAGGATCAGCTCGACACCGCTCACCTTCTCCTGCGGGTGAATGTCGACGGGCATGCCGCGACCGTCGTCGGCCACTTCGAGAGAGCCGTCCTTGTGCAGAGTGACGGTCAGCTCCTTGCAGTAGCCGGCGATCGCCTCATCGACGCTGTTGTCGATGACTTCGTGCGCCAGGTGGTTCGGGCGCTGCGTGTGGGTGTACATGCCCGGCCTGCGCCGGACGGGCTCGAGGCCGCTCAGGACCTCGATGTCGGAAGCGGTATAGGACTGGTTCATGCGCTAGTGCGCGAGGGCTCCCGAGCATGTGGGGCGCTCGCGGGCGCGGATCTTAGCAGCTCAGATCGGCCGTGAGAGCCTCTCTTAGGACGCGCGGCACGGACCCGACGACGTGTCGGTAGTGATCGTGATCGATGCCGAGCGCGAGATCGCGCCCCGCCTGCAGCGCCGCGATTGTCGCTGGCGGCAGCTCGAAACGCAGAAAGTGCACGGCCGAGGTCTTCTCCTCATTCTCGCGCTCGAGATCCTCATCGGCGATCGCCAGCACACGCCCACACTCTGCCGCCTGCACCCAGCAGCGAGCCTCGATGCCCTTGAGCTTCTGCAGCCGGACACGCCGCTCATCGGCATCCGGAAACTCGATGAGGAGCGTCACCTTCCAGTTGTGGCCATCGGGAATCAGCGGGTTGTACGCCTCGAGCTCCGCGGCGATACCCTCGGGCTCGAAGATGCGCTCGGCGCGCAGCATCTCCTGTACTTGATACTGAACGGTCAGCCGATCCTCGAAGCACCAGGTCGTGTTCGGCCCGACTGCGATCTGCCGCAGACGCTTGTGCTCGAGCACCTGAGCACGAAACTCGCCGCGCCGGCGCGCGTACTGCTCCAGCGAATACAGATCAGCAGGCGCGAGCTTCTGCATCGGGATTACCTCAGATTCCATAGGCGAGGCGCAGCAGCCGCAGCGGGTGCTCCGCGTGCCGCGGTGTGCCCGCCGGGCCCTCCAGCGCGAGCAGGCTCGCAATCTGCTCGCCGGCCATCGGGCAGTCGCTCGAGTAGTGATCCGCCTTCGCAGTGAGGACCCGCTGTGCGACCGGCTTGCCGATCCGCTCCGAGGCCGCGCGAAAGCGCCGCTTGACGCCGTAGCTGCCGTCATGGCCCGAGCAGCGCTCGATCACCTCCACCGTGGTCTGCGGTGCGAGTCGCAGCACATCGCGCGTCTTCAGCCCGAGATTCTGCACGCGCAAATGGCACGGCACGTGATAGCTCACCTTGCCGAGCGAGTGCTTGAAATCGGTGCGCATGAGCCCGGCCTTGTGGCGCAGCATCAGATACTCGAACGGGTCGAACATGCGTGCGCGCACTGCCTGCACATCCGCGTCCTCCGGGAACATGAGCGGCAGCTCCTGCTTGAACATGAGCACGCAGGAGGGAACCGGCGCCACGATGTCGAAGCCCGCCGCGCACAGCCGCGTGAGTTCGGGAATGTTCTGCGCTTTGAGCTGCGCGATGTGCTGCAGATCACCCAGCTCGAGCCACGGCATTCCGCAACAGCGCTCGCGCGCCGTCACGCGCACCTCGATCCCATTGTGCTCGAACACGGCAACGAGATCCTCGAGCAGCTGAGGATCGTTGCGGTTGCCATAACAGGTCGTGAAGAGCGCCACGCGCCCGCGGGTGCTCGGCAGCGCTGCCGACGAGAAGTCCTCGGCAGCTGCGGGCGCTGGACTCAAAGCCTCCGCGGCCACCCGGCTCTTCAGTCGCCTGCGCGCCGTGCGTGAGTGATAGGTCGGAAGCGGCGCCTTCGGATCGACTCCCAGCGCCGCGGCGAGCACTGCCCGGCCCGCGCGCGTGCGATTCACGGCGTTCACGACCTCCGCCACGACGGGGATGCCCGCGAGCTTGCCGACCATTTCGGTGGATGCCAGCACGCGATCCCGCACTCCCAGTCCCTCGCGCTGCACGCGAGTTGCCTTCGCCCGCAGCATCAAATGCGGAAAATCCACATTCCAGGGATGTGGTGGCACGTACGGACATTTGGTCATGAAGCACATGTCACAGAGGTAACAGTGATCCACGACTTCCCAGTAGGCCTTCTTGTCGACGCTCGCCAACTCACCTGTCGCGGTGGCGTCGATCGCGTCGAAGAGCGTGGGGAAGGCGTTGCACAGGCTGAAGCAACGGCGACAGCCATGGCAGATATCGAAGATTCGCTCGAGCTCCTTGGTGAGCGCTGCCTCGTCGTAGAAGCTCGGATTGCGCCACTCGAGCGCGTGCCGGGTGGGCGCCGCGAGGCTACCCTCCCCGCTGCCGCTTGTCGGGGACTCGGTCATCGCTCGAGGCGCGAAGCCCCTGCAGTGAACGCGGCGTGGCGACACTGCAGGGGCGGCGCACAGGCAGCCCGCGCCGGAGTCAAATGCCGTCCAGCGCCTTCTGGAAGCGGTTCGCGTGCGAGCGCTCGGCCTTTGCCAGGGTCTCGAACCAATCGGCGATCTCGCTGAAGCCCTCGTCACGGGCCTGCTTCGCCATCCCTGGGTACATGTCCGTGTACTCGTGCGTCTCACCGGCGATCGCCGCCTTGAGATTCAGTTTGGTCTCCCCGATCGGCAAGCCGGTGGCTGGGTCCCCCACCTGCTCGAGATACTCGAGATGCCCGTGCGCATGGCCGGTCTCCCCTTCGGCAGTCGAGCGGAATACGGCTGAAACGTCGTTGTATCCCTCGACGTCGGCCTTGCTTGCGAAGTACAGATAGCGGCGGTTCGCCTGCGACTCGCCGGCGAATGCGTCCTTGAGGTTCTTCTCGGTCTGGCTGCCCTTGAGATTCACAATGCGTCCTCCATATGTTCGAATTAGACCCTGTCTAAGCTGGCGGTGACTGTATGCCCTCCCTCCAACATCGTCAACCTACGTTGACCCCTCTCCGGGGCGCTGTGTAACGTGGCGGGCGGTGCAGTACCGGAGAGTCAGGTGGCGCGCAGTCCCGAGCCCCCCGAGTTTGAGCAGGCGCTCGATGAGCTCGAGAGCGTCGTAGAACGCCTGGAGCAGGGTGACCTGCCCCTGGATGAGGCGCTACGGGCATTCGAGCGCGGTGTCGAGCTGACGCGGCACTGCCATAATGCGTTGCAGGCCGCCCAGCAGCGGGTAGAGATCCTGCTGCAGCGGGGTGGCCAAGCCGCCGCAGAGCCTTTTACCGTGACCGATGAAGAGCCCGCCGCGCCCCCCAGTAATCCGGGAAGCGAGTCCTCCACCGTCAGCTCGGCTGCTGGCGGAGCAGCAGCGGGGACGCCCCCCCAACAATAAGGCCCGCTTTAAAGGCGGCGCCGCCGATCTTGCGTAGTCCACACTGCCCACGCATCCCGAAAGCCAGATCCGCTCAATGCCCGATAACGCATCCGACCCTTCCGCCACGTCCGCCGGCGTATCTTCCCTGCTGACTGCGATCTCATCGCCCGCGGAGCTGCGGCGCCTGCCGGTGGGCAAGCTGCCCGAGCTCGCGACGGAGCTGCGCAACTTCCTGGTGCAGAGCGTCAGCACGCGCGGGGGTCATTTCGCCGCCGGCCTGGGCACCGTGGAGCTCACCATCGCCCTGCATTACATCTTCGAGACTCCGCACGATCTACTCGTGTGGGACGTGGGACACCAAGCCTACCCTCACAAGGTACTCACGGGCAGGCGCGAGCAACTGCACACCATCAAGCAACGTCATGGCCTGGCCCCTTTTCCCGCGCGCAACGAGAGCGAGTACGACACCTTCGGCGTCGGACATTCGAGCACGTCGGTCAGCGCGGCGCTGGGCATGGCCATCGCCGCCGCGCGCCTGGGCGAGAATCGCCGTGTGGTCGCTGTCATCGGCGATGGGGCGATGAGCGCAGGCATGGCGTTCGAGGCGCTCAATCACGCCGGTTCGCTGCCGGCCGATCTGCTGGTGGTGCTCAACGACAACGACATGTCCATCTCGGAGAATGTGGGCGCGCTGTCCAACTATTTCGCGCGCGTGCTTTCGGGCCGTTTCTACGCCCAGCTGCGCGAGGGCAGCAAGAAGGTGCTGCGGCCGATGCCGACCGTGGCGGAACTCGCCCGCCGCTCCGAGGAGCATATGAAGGGCATGGTGCTGCCCGGCACGATGTTCGAGGAGATGGGCTTCAACTACATCGGCCCCATCGACGGCCACGATCTGAAGGTCCTGGTCAGCACCTTACGCAATATCAAGAAGCTCAAGGGGCCGCAGTTCCTGCACGTCGTCACCCGCAAGGGCAAGGGCTACGCACCCGCGGAGGCCGACCCCATCAAGTGGCACGGCCCGGGCCCCTTCGATCCGCAGAGCGGCACGATCTTCAAGGAGAAGAGCGCCGGCCCCTCCTATTCCCAGGTCTTCGGGCAGTGGCTGTGCGACATGGCCGAGCGCGATCCGCGCATCGTGGGCATCACGCCGGCGATGCGCGAGGGCTCGGGTCTGGTCGAGTTCTCCAAACGTTTCCCCGATCGCTACTTTGACGTCGCGATCGCCGAGCAGCACGCCGTGACTTTTGCGGCGGGTCTGGCTGTCGGCGGACTGAAGCCGATCGTCGCTATCTACTCGACCTTTCTGCAGCGTGGCTATGATCAGCTGATCCACGACGTTGCCCTGCAGAATCTGCCCGTGGTCTTCGCTCTCGATCGCGCGGGTCTGGTCGGCAGCGACGGGGCAACGCACCAGGGCAGCTTCGATCTGTCCTTCCTGCGCTGCATACCCAACATGATCGTGATGGCACCCGCGGATGAGAACGAATGCCGCCAGATGCTGTACACGGCGACCCTGCAAAGCAGCCCAACGGCGGTGCGCTATCCGCGCGGCACCGGACCGGGCGTGCCGGTGGCAGCGCAGATGACGGAGCTGCCCGTGGGGCGCGCCGAGCCGCGGCGCGAAGGGCGCAGCGGGCTCGCGCTCCTGGCGTGGGGCGCGATGGTTGCGCCGGCGGCGAAGATTGCCGAGCACCTCGATGCCACTCTCATCAACATGCGTTTCGTCAAGCCCCTGGATGAAGACTTAGTGCTCTCGGTCGCCTCACGCCATCGGGCCATCGTCACCCTCGAGGAGAACGTCGTGGCCGGAGGTGCCGGCTCGGCCGTCGGCGAGCTGCTCGCCGCGGAGGGTCTGCTCCTGCCCATGATGCACCTGGGAATTCCGGATCGCTTCGTCGAGCACGGCTCGCGCGAGGATTGCCTCGAGGCTGCGGGTCTCGACCTCGCGAGCCTGGCCGGGGCGGTCGAGCGCTGGTGGACTCTCCAGACAACGGAGCGCGCGCGCACGGCGCGCGGCGTGTAAGCATGGACTATCGGGCAGATTCTCCTGAGCAGGACGACATCGAGGACGTCCAGGGCCGCGCCGATACGCGGCGCATCCCCATCAATCGCGTCGGGATTAAGGATGTGAGCCATCCGGTGCGGGTCAAGGATCGCACCGCAGGCGAGCAGCACACGATCGCGACCTTCAACATGTACGTGAACCTGCCCCATGACTTCAAGGGCACGCACATGTCGCGCTTCGTCGAGATCCTGCATCAGCATGAACGGGAAATCTCAGTCGACTCCTTCCGCGCCATGCTCGTGGAGATGACCGAGCATCTGGAGGCCGACGCGGGCCACATCGAGATGAGCTTCCCGTTCTTCGTCATGAAACGCGCGCCCGTCTCGGGCGTCGAGAGCCTGATGGACTACCGCGCGACACTCATCGGCGAGCATCGCGCGGGACGCACGGAGACCTGGGTCCGAGTGGTGGTGCCGGTCACGAGCCTGTGTCCGTGCTCGAAGGAGATCTCCGCCTACGGCGCCCACAATCAGCGCTCGCATGTGACGATCGCCGCGCGCCTGCGCAGCCATCTGTGGATCGAGGAACTGATCGAGATCGCCGAGGGCGAGGCTTCGAGCCAGCTCTACGGCATTCTCAAGCGGCCCGACGAGAAGTACGTCACCGAGCGCGCCTACGAGAATCCCAAGTTCGTGGAGGATATCGTGCGGGATGTGGCCGTGCGGCTCAATGCGGAGGTGCGTATCGCCGCCTACGTCGTCGAAGCGGAGAACTTCGAGTCTATTCACAACCACTCGGCGTACGCGCTCATCAAGCGCGACAAGGAGACTTGAGCTCTCCTGCAGGTCGGCTCAGCCGGTGACCTCACCGTTTTGCAGCCGGCCGATGAGGTTGCGCAGGAACACCCGATTGAAGCGCAGCTGGCAGGATGCCGACACCTGCTCGAGCAGCGTCGAGCTCACCTTGAGTACGGTCACGCCATCGCCGGCGCGGATGGTCGCGGTGCGCTTGGCGCCCTGCACGTAGCTCGCCTCACCGAAACAGTCGCCGCTGTCGAGCGAGCCGAGACGCTGGCCGTGGCGCTCGACGACACAGGCGCCCGAGACGATGACGTAGAAGCGATCGTCCATCTCACCTTCCTTGACGATCTCCTCGCCCGCGGCGTAGTTCTGCCAGCTGCTTGCACGCAGCACTTCCCAGATCTCCGCGTGCGAGAACTCGTGGAAGAACTTCAGGCGGCGCAGCACGCCGAACTGCTCCTGGCGGTCGATGCGGGCATTCTGCTCGCGCAGCTTCTGGTGCACGCGGGTGAGCTCGGCGGCGAAGTCCAGGCCGCTTTTATAGCGCTTGGCAGGATCTTTTTGCATCGCGACTGCGACCACGTTCTCGAGCTCTTCGGGCACTTCCTTGCGCAGCGTGTGGATCGGCGGCGGCGTCGCATAGACGATCTGGTGCAGGAGCTTCTGCAGGTTGCCGGCGCGGAACGGTCGAGATCCGGTGAGCAGCTCGTACATCACGGCGCCGAGCGAGTACAGGTCCGAGCGGTTGGTGAGCTCGTGGCTCTGCACTTGCTCGGGCGACATATAGGAGGGGCTGCCGGCGATGCCCTCGATGCGCGAGATCTCGGAGTCCGCAACGAGCGCGATGCCGAAGTCGATGATGCGCACATCGCTGTCCTGAGTGAGCATTACGTTCGAGGGCTTCACGTCGCGGTGAATCACGCCGCGCGAGTGCGCGTAGTGCAGCGCCTTCGCGCACTTATAGACGATCTCCACCGCATCATCGATGCGCAGCAGGTTGTCGGCCCGGCAGTAGGCGACCAGCGTGCGCGCTCCGTGCACGTGCTCGGTCACGACGTAGCAGTAGCCGTTCTCCTCGCCCGCATCGTAGATGGGCAGAATGTTCGGATGCTGCAGCATGCCGACCAGGTGCGCCTCGGAGAGAAACATCTTGCGCGCGATGCGCGCGCGCTCCTCATCGCCCCCGGCATCGATGTTGTAGACCTTGATCGCGACGTCACGCCCGTAGTAGGCATCGTGCGACAGATAGACGGTGCCCGTGCTGCCGCGCCCTACTTCCTTGATGACCGCGTACTTGCCGATTTTCTCGGGAACGATGCGCTGCGCGGCTGAGGGGAAAGCCTTCGGTGACATGACGTGCGGACGGCGGCTCGAGAAGTGCCGGCGCAGAATACGGGCGGGGAAGCGGAGCGACTGTGATGCAGCCCTCAGCCCCTTCGCGGGCGTCTCCGCGGGCGCGAACAATGGCAAATCAGCCTGGCGCCGCGAAGTGATCGAAGCCCGAATGCGCGAAGTCCATCACATTCCCGTTGCGCAGCACGCGGGCTCCGGGCTGCTCGACGAGCGTGCCGATGTGAGTGTAGCTCCAGGCCGCGGGCGGCAGATCGGCCTGCAGCGCGGCGATGCGTGCGGGGGGCACGCTGAAGAGCAGCTCGTAATCGTCGCCGCCGAGCAGGGCGAGGGCATGAGCGCGGTCCGCCGCGCATGCGTGTTTGAGTGCGAACGAGAGCGGCAGCTGCTCGTGCTCGAGCTCGACGCCACAGCCGCTCGCCCGAGCGAGCTTCGCCGCATCGCCCAGGAGCCCGTCCGAGATGTCGATGCAGGCGCTCGCGTAGCCCCGCAGGCGCCGGCCCAGCGCCACTCGCGGCGACGGAAACAGAAAGCGCGCGCGCAACTGCGCGGCGATGTCGGCGGCGGAGACCTCAAGGCGTGACTGCTCGAGCAGGAGTCCGGCGGCCGCATCTCCCGGAGTGCCGCTGACGAACAGCGCATCCCCGGGCTTGCCGCCGGAGCGCGTGAGCGCGGTCGCCGGCTCGCTGAAGCCGAGGATCTGCAACGTGGCACACAGCGGGCCCGAGGTCGTGTCGCCCCCGACCAGCGCGACCTGAAACTCGCGCGCAAGCGCGCACAGTCCCTCGCTGAACTCGGCGAGCCAGGTTGCCTCGGCGCGCGGCAATGTGAGCGCAAGCAGCGCCCACGCCGGCTCGGCACCCATCGCCGCGAGATCGCTGAGATTGACGGCCAGTACGCGATGGCCTATCGAGGCGGGGGGTGAACCGGCCGGAAAGTGCACACCTTCGACCAGCGTGTCGAGCGCCGCGACCAGCTGCCGATCGGGCGGACACGCGAGCAGTGCCGCGTCATCGCCGACGCCGAGCCGCACGTCCGCACGCGCGGCGCCGCAGTCGCGAAAGAATCGATTGATGAGCTCGAACTCCGACAGGGACACGTGCGCAGGCGTTCAGTGCTCGTGCGGGCGCAACGCGCGTGCGGCGCGATCGAGCACGGCGTTCACGAATTTGTAGCCGTCGGTTGCACCGAAGCGCTTGGCGAGGCTCACCGCCTCGTTGATGACCACGCGATAGGGAACGTCCGGGCTCTGCTTGAGCTCGTGCGCGCCGATCAAGAGCACGGCGTGCTCGATCGGATCAAGCTGCTGCGGGGGTCGGTCCAGCCAGCCGGCGAGCTCGGTGTCGAGCTGCGCGCGCGCGGCACAGATCCCACGCACGAGGTGCTGGAAATAATCGGCATCCGCGCGCGCCATGTCCTCCGCACCGGCGAACTCCTGCACCAGATCCTGCCACGGCGACTCATTCAACTGCCAGCGATACAGCGCCTGCAGGGCGAGCTTGCGCGCCAGGGAGCGCGCCGCGGCGAATGCGCGGCTGTGACCTGGATCGCCGCGCACGTGGGCCGCGCGGCTCACGACACGCGGCTCAGGAGCGAGGCCATCTCGAGCGCCGTGTGCAGCGCCTCGGCGCCCTTGTTGCCCGCACCGCTCGCCGAGCGCTCGAGCGCCTGCTCGACCTCGTTCACCGTGAGCACGCCGAAGGCGATCGGCACGCCGGTCTCGAGGCTCGCAAGCTGCAAGCCGCGCGCACATTCGCCGGCGACATAATCAAAGTGCGGTGTATCGCCCCGGATGATACAGCCGAGGGCTACGATCGCCTCGTAGCGCCCGCTGGCCGCGAGCTTCTTGGCGGCGAGCGGCAGCTCAAAGGCGCCGGGCACGCGCACCACCAGCAGCTGCTCGTCACTGCCGCCGCTCTGCGTCCACGCAGACAGCGCGCCCTTCAAGAGGCTCGCAACGATGAAATCATTGAAGCGCGCGGCCACGATGGCCACGCGCCGTCCCTGCGCACGCGTCTCGCCCTCGAGCGTGCGCACCGGGCTCACGCGCCGTCCTCGTCCACGTAGGCCTCGACTTCCAGGCCGAACGCCGAGATCCCGTGCATTTGCTTCGGCGCCGACAGCACGCGCATGCGATGCACGCCCAAGTCCTTGAGAATCTGCGCGCCGACACCGTAAGTGCGCAGCACCGGTGCTCCCGCGGCAGCTCGCGTCGCGGTCGGGACTGGCGAGCTCGCCGCAGTGGGGGCATTCGGTGCTGCCGCCGCGATGCTTGCGGGTGTGACCATCTCGCGCAGCGCCTCGGCGAGGTCTCCCGGGGATTCCTGGTCGCGCAGGACAATCACAACGCCATCCTGCGCGCGCGCGATACGCTCGAGGGCCGCGCGCAGTGTCCAGGCTTTCGATTCGCCGCGCACGCCGAGCAGATCGCGCAAGGTATCGGCGATGTGCACGCGCACGAGAGGCACCTGCGCGCCGTCGAGACGCCCGCGCACCAGCGCCACATGGATCAAGCCGTTCACGAGATCGCGATAGGCGCACAGCCGGAACTCGCCGAGCTCCGTCTGCACCGTGTGGTCGGCGATGCGGGCCACCGAGTGCTCGTTGCGCAACCGATAGCGAATCAGGTCCGCGATCGTCCCGATCTTGAGATTGTGCCGCTTGGCGAACAGCTCGAGCTCCGAGCGTCGCGCCATCGTCCCGTCGTCGTTCATGATCTCGCAGAGCACGCCGACGGGTGCAAGCCCGGCGAGCTTGCAGAGATCGATGGCGGCCTCAGTGTGACCGGCGCGCACGAGGACCCCACCGCGGCGCGGGCGCAGAGGAAAGATGTGCCCAGGTCGGGCGAAATCCGCCGGCGTGGACTGCGGGCTCGCGAGCGCTCGGATCGTGGCCGAACGATCCGCCGAGGACACACCCGTGGTGGTGCCGTGACGGTAGTCGACGGAAATCGTGAAGGCCGTGCGATAACTTTCCGTGTTGGCCGGCACCATCTGGGGCAGCTCGAGCCGTGTCAGCCGCTCCTCTTCCATGGGAACACAGATGATCCCGCTCGTGTGCCGGATCATGAATGCGACCGCCTCCGGCGTGGCGTACGCGGCCGCCATGATCAGGTCGCCCTCGTTCTCGCGGTCCTCGTCGTCGAGAATGATGACCATGCGCCCGGCGCGCAGCTCGGCCAGGATCTCTTCGACGCTGGAGAAGCCGGTTGGCTTGGGCTCCTCTGCCCCGGGGCGCGACGGTAACGAGAAGACTTTGGACATATGAACGCCTTGGATCGCCTGCTCGCCTTGCGAGCACCGATCTATGGTACTCGGACCGGTGGGCGGTGTCCGAGTGGCCTGGCAAAACTCGCCCCTCGGGGCTTCAGCGAGCGCTCTACGCCCGTGCGTGACTCGGCTTCACGTTGTGGTTCATGCGAAACAGGTTGCCCGGATCGTACTTGTAGTGGACCCCACCTTCGAACCGCTGCGACCGGATCCGCGCTTCTCGGATCTGGTGCGCAGAGTTGGGCTCGAGCCCTAGAACAGAGTTCGGCGTTATCAGGGCAGCGATGTGATGCCGAAGAGGGTCGTTGCCACCGGTTTGAAGCTTGTGACGCCGCCATTCTTATCGCACGCGCCGCCTGCATTATCCCCGACACCACCCACCTGCGGTCCGCTGGATGAACCCCAGAAATTGTCGGCGGCTTTGAGATTCACCATCTGACCCAAGGGGACATCGCCAGTTACGAATGAGCTGAACGAGCCGACATTGAGCACGCCGCAGTGCGCGCTAGCGCCGAGCTTGAAAAGCTCGGCTCCTATGGAAAGTCCCGCGGGCCGGGCGCGATCGTTGCCGTAGAAGTTGTTGCGGCTGAAGCTGGCGAATCCCGCAAAGGTGTGCGGCACGCTGTCACCCTCGTTGTCGGGCTCATAAACCACGACGATGCCCGGTCCACCGTTGCCGATCGCTGAATTGCCGGTGAAGACCACCTTGGCTGGTGGCACCCGCGCCAATCCCGGAGCGCCTGCTGATTGACCCACCATGGGCGTCACCCAGAACCCCGCGGTTCGATTGCCTACCGCGGTGTTGGACTGAATGTTGCCCGCGCGGCGGGTGACGAACCCGTAATTGCAGTGCGTCGCGACGTTTCCCGAAAGCTGAACGTTGTCAGCCGCGAATCCGAAATCGTCGTTGAGCCCGCCGGGATCGACTGAGAATCCGACGCCGCACCGAAATGCCTTATTCCCCTGCACGTGGATCGGCCCCAGGTGATTATTGCGGATCACCTCGAAGCCACCGCTGGCGTTGTCGACCGCAGCATTGTTCGCCAGCAGCACCTGTGCGCTCTCAGGACAAAAGGCGGGACCGAACTCACCCCAGAACGCAAATCCGAACTTGTCTGCGACATCGACATTGCCGCTCACGCTGACTTTGGCAACCCAGCTGCAGGCCTCGTCCTGAAGGTTGGCGAATCTATCGCCGCCCGTGACCAGGACGCCGTAGGTGCTGCCGCCCGTGACGGTGAATCCGGCATCCGCGGCACCGAAGGTCGTGCCGTCGTGCAGGATGCCCACGACGGTGTTGTACCAGTTCGGTTGCGGCGGAGCATGGATGACGGTTACCGCTGCACCGTGCAACGAATAGATGTGCACCGCCTTCGTGACACAGATGACGCAGCCCGCGGGCACGCCGGGAGGCATTGCGCCTGGTCGTTCATCGCCGGGGCCCGTGAAGGCGCCGGTGCCCGTCAAATCGCCGTACTGACCGGCGCCCACGAAGATCGAATCGCCATTGGAGGCGTTCTCGATCGCTTGGCTGATCGAGCGGCAGGGCGCGGAGGCAGCTCCGCAGGTCGAACTGTCAGACCCCTCGTTGGTGACGGACAGTGAGCCTCCCCATGCAAGCGATGCTGCAGCTGCGCCGAGAACCAGCAGAGGTATAAAGGCCGACAGCCAACTCGTCACGCGGCGCGTTCTCATTGTCGATACGCCTTAGGGTGAGAGAGCCGAACGCGTCCGTGCTGGAGCGCATTTCCGTCACCTTACAGGCTACGCCGGGCCTCGAGCCGCTGTCTATAGCTTTGCAATGGATAGCCGCGTTGCGAGCACGTCAGGGACTTAGAATGTTCGCCATGAGCTTCGATGGCTGCGATCCGGGGCCGGGGGGAACGGCGCGACGCTTGAGCGAGCCTTGCGCGTTTGCGGGGATAATCCTTCTTGGCGCGCAACTCGCCAGCGCGGCTGAGCCTCGACACGCGGTCGTCGAGCTGTTCACTTCCACCGGCTGCTCCTCCTGCCCGCCCGCAGATGCCATCGCGGGACATTTGCGCAAAGACCCTGCGTTGATCGTGCTCTCGTATCACGTCGATTATTGGGACAGTGCGGCCTGGAAGGACCCGTTCTCCTCGAAGGACAGTACCGTCCGTCAGTACGAATACGCCCACGCTTTGAATGAGCATTCCGTCGCCACTCCGCAGATGATCGTCAATGGAACGCGCTCGGTGCTCGGCGCGCAGGAGCGTGCGATCGAGCACGCGGTGCAGGCGGAGAGCCAAGCCACATCACCCGTTCAGGTGCAGCTCGCCAGGCAGCCCGACGGCGCTTATGCGCTGACCCTTCAGGGGACGGCAGCCGGGGCGGAGGTATGGGAAGTTGGTTACGTGAGAACGGCATCGACTCGGGTTCGAGGCGGCGAAAACGGTGGTCAGACACTCGAGACCTACAACAACGTCACTCGCATTGTCGATCTGGGTGCCTATTCTCCCGGGACGCGCAAACTGCCGGCCCTGAAATCTCCCGAGGACGGACTCGCCGTCCTGGTACAAGCGCCCGGAATGGGGCGGATCCTCGGAGCGAGCGCGGAGTAGATCCCGTCCCGCACGGCAGTGACGTCGATGAGCTCTCCTTCAGTACGTCGCACCGCGTGGAGTGCGAGCGCTACGGCGCTTCTCTCATTGTTATGCGCTAGCGCGACGGCCGAACCGTCGCAGACCTCCGCATCGCATGCCGTCGCCGGAAAATCCGACTCCGACACAGTGACCATCGAAGCCCGAAGGCAGCGCAAGCTCATCGAGGAGCAGATCAGCAAGTTCGTCTCTTCGATCACGATGCCGAGCCGGGAGGAGTCGCTCGCGCGCTGGCAAGCGCCGATCTGTCCTCTGGTGGCGGGCCTGCCCAGTGACAGTGGCGAATTCATCCTGGCGCGCCTGTCGGAGGTGGCGAGAAATGCGCGCGCGCCGCTCGCGCCGCCAAAGTGCCAACCCAACTTCCTCGTCGTGCTGACGACGGATCCCGAGCTCCTGTTGCGAAAGTGGTGGGCTCGGGACCCGGTGCTGTTCAATCGATCGCGGGGCATAGGTGGGGCCAAGCGCTTCATCCATTCCGATCGACCGATACGCGTTTGGTACAACGCGAACGCCGCCTGCGACGACCGCGCCTTGAACATCTACGACGTGGGCGGTATGACGTACCCGTCCTGCGTGAACGGTGGCTTAGCATCGAGACTCACTTGGGAGACCGTGAGAGCCATCGAATCGGCGATCGTGGTCGCCGATCTGCGTCGCGTCAACAAGCTCAACATGGGACAGCTGGCAGATTACATCGCGATGGTCGGCCTGGCAGAGATTCGCGAAGGAGCCGAGCCTCCCCGGGTACCGACGATCCTGCATCTATTTGCTGACACGGGAACGGCGCAGCCTCTGGGCTTGAGCGCGTGGGACCAATCATTCCTGCGAGCCCTGTACAGCACGCAACAGACCAGCGCCATGCAACTTACCGAGATCAAGCTCCGGCTCGGCCAGGACCTTCTGCCCTGAGGGCGCTCGGCTGCGCCGCGCGCCTTACTCGAAAGCCCATCTCAGTCCGGCGAACGCCTCGTCGGCCACGATGTCATCGGGCTCGTTCACGAGCGTGAACTTCACCCAGCGATATCCTCCCAATCCGGTCAATTGGCGCGTGAAGTGCACCTCTGCACCGGCCGAGAAATCGTACAGGTTGTGTGCGTTCCCAAAAGTGATCACGCCCGGCGAATAGAACGCGGACCCGAACACGGCAAGCCCCACCCGCGGAATCAGCTCGTAGCGGGCCGAGCCGCCCAATGCGAGCGCCGCCACATCCGTTTTCTGCTGTGCCGCGAGCAGTGCGAGGTAGCCTTGCGGACCGATCTGGAACGTAAGCCTGGGGATCAGATTCAAATCCGTGCGGAACAGCAGTGCGGCGGAGCCGATGACGTCGCGGTCTTCGCTCAGCAGCAGTCCGTAGTCCAGGTCACTTCGGGCCTGCGCCATTGGCGATGGTCCGAGGTAGCGCAGCTGCATGACGCTGTTGCCGATGGTCCCTTCTACTGCCGAACGGGCGCCGGCAGGCAACGGCTCCTGGGCTTCGAGCCGCGCGCTTGCAGAGACGGCGCACGCAAGAGCGAAAGCGCTCGCAAGTAAGATCCGCATGATGTTCTCGTCCTTGAGTTGGCCCATGAAAAAGCTCGCCGTTCTGAAGCACGACTGCTTCAGGCGAGCTCAATGTCGGGAAGAAACGCACATGCCGGGGTTGCGTTCCCATCCTCGTCACGGCGAGGTGGGCACCGGGGCTAGTGCAAGCGCGTGCGTCCTACGTGGAGATACTGAAGGTAGCGCCGCAGCTGTCTGATTGCCTTAGCTCAGGGATAGAGGCGGGCCGCGCCCCTCGCAGCACCTCCTCGAGGAAGCAAACACTTGCATGCGCCCTGAGCAGCTGCACACGACTCAGGTGTGAGCCTTGAAAGTACTGCCGCACCCGTGCAACCAAGCATGGAAAGGCACTCTGCACGCGCAGCAGGCCTGAGGTCAGAGCTGCTCGGGCCGGTAACGCCGCGGCTGGCCTAACCTCAAGCAGTCACTTTGCTGCAGCCGCGCGTGTAGTCGCGTCCATATACGCAGTCATGATCGGTGGACGAGCGGCAGCCTGTCGCTCGAGTTTGGCCAGCCGAGCCGAAAACGCATCATTCATGGACTTGAGCTGTCCCTCGAGAGCTGCGATGCGCGCGTCCTTTTGCTTGAGCCGCCTGTTGAGCTCCTGGATCGCCGCGAGACTCACGCCGGCCGCATCGGACAGGTTGATGTGCGTGTCATCTCCTCCATTCAATCCGAAGGCTGCATGGAAGTCCTGAGCCGTCGGCCCAATATGTCGCAGCTCGCGGGCATCTTTGAACGCCCAGGACGTGACCGGCAGCTGGCTGATGCGCTCGAGCACCGCTGTTCCATCCACGGGCGCGAAGTCGGTCTTCGCATTGCGGTCGCTGACCGTCAAATAGGCCGTCGCAGCCACCTTGCCGGCGAAATAGCCGGCATAGCCCGACGCGCTCGATCCATAGACCCCAACGCCGGTGCCGGAGTCCTCGCCGATGACCCCATACTGGTTCTTGCTCTGGCCCCAGACGCCGTAACTGGCGTCGCTATAGGCGTAGATGCCGATTGAGTTGGTGCTGTGAGCGGTGATGCCATGGCCATAGGTGCTGTTCGCGTACAGGGCATCGCCCTTGCTAGCGGCAGCGTAGACGCCGTTGGAGGTGCTGCTAGACCCATAGACACCGATGCTCAAGCGGCTCTGGCCGAGCACACCGTAAAACGAGCCGCTCTCGCCATTCACGCCGGCGTTCGTGCTGCTGAACCCACCGACTCCAATGCCGCCGGACGTGGTTCCATAGAGGGCGTATCCATTTGAAGTGCCGTACACGCCTACGCGATTGCCCGAGCCTTGCACTCCGATGCCATAGCCGGTCGACACCGTATTGGTGCCGGTGATCGCGGGCTGCTGCGAGCTGGTCTTGGTGATCGTGGCGGCTATTGCCGAACCCGTGCCATTCGTGGTCGCCGACAAGGCGGGGCCCGTGTTCAGAGAGTCAGTGATCGCGAACACGCCTCCGGAGCCGCTCGGGCCCAAGGCAACACCCTTGACACCAGCGCTCTTGCCCTTGGTCTCACCGTACACCGCACTGCTGCCGCTGGAGGTATTTGAGATCGTCACCGTAACGCCGCGACCAAGTCCGCTCTCGTTGACCGTGAACGCGTTCGAACTGCTACTGGAGGTGAGAGTGACAGGCGGGATTAACGTGGTGCCCGCGGTCGTAGTTAGCGTCGCTAGGCTTCGGCCGGAACTATTCAGCAGGCTCGACTGATCGAGATCCTCCTCCTCCACCGTCTGAGCAGGATGTGCAAGCTGCGGTGGCGCGTCCTCCTTCGGTAACGGCGGTACTTCGCTTGACACATCGGTCGGGGGAATCGGCGCCTCGCCGGCGAGAGCCGCGGCGGTCAGAGTGGCAGACACGACCAGAGCGACTGCGGAAAACCGAATGGGGTTCATGGCTTACGGTTCCTTCTTCTGAGTTTGCTGAGTCGGCGGGACCGCTTCGCGACGAATGACTTACGAAGCTTTATGAAGGCACTTTACTGCCAAGCTGGCGCGACGTCATCTATAGATGGTCACGTTGCGAAAATACGTGAGGCGTCGATGCGGCTGTTATTGCTGCCGCGTGAAGGACCCTAAGAGCCTCTCGATGTATCGGGCGAATACATTGATCTTCTTCATATCTTATTGGTTAACTTGTATTTTATATATCGGGTTTTGGACAGATACCGTCATTCGTACCGTCAGAGTGCTGATGTGACGGCTGTTCGAAACAGCGTGACTGTGTCATCGCGCCAGCCCGCATAGGACGTCATTACGGCGGCGCTGGTGAGGGCCCTATCAGGGCCGTCCGAACGCAGCCGGCAGGGCTGGTGACGTCAGCGCTACGGTTATGCAGCCCCCGTGAGATGCTGTCACCGCACATCGAAGGTCGGAAAGGGGACCGCGCAACGCCCCGGTTAGAACGGCAGCCAGGTCGGATTCTGGCAGGCGCGCGTGCGCGCGATGAGGTCCTTGTCCTCGCACGAATCCCAGCAGGCTTTCGCTTTCGCCTGGTCATCGGGCGCTTTGGACATCGTGTTGCAACGATTCCCACATCGCTCGACCATGGCCTTGAAGTCCCGGAAATCCGCCGTTCCGCGACTGGTGGCCAGAAGAAGCGCCGCGGGATCGCGCGCCTGCATTTTCGGGAGCATGTAGTCCTGCAGCCTGTTCAATGCGGCTTGTGCCCTGGAGAGGGATTGGCGCTGTTCATCGGCGCTCGTGGCGTAGTACTGCCGCAGGTTCTCGACGGTCTTGGCGTCCTCCGGCGATTTCGGCGTCGTCGGCAGCGCGTTCGCTGACGTTTCTATTTGGCTGAGGTATCGGCGCCCAAGGTCTATCCAGGCCTGCAGCGACGAGATGCAGTACATGCTGTGAAGCTCGACATCACTCGGAACCGAGTCCTGTGCGACGACTGCCACCGCCAGGAAGTACACCGGCAACGCAATGAGCTTGAACCTCATCCGCTGACCCTCCCGCTGCCACATTCTATGCCCGGCGCCTGCCACCGGGCGCGCGGAGTGGTGTGCTATGCAGTCAAAGGCCCTCGCAGAGCGCTGTCGTTGAGCCGGCGGCAAGAGCGATCACTACCGTGACCACCATTACTCCGCCGACCGGTTCGATCACTTTTGTGTCGTACGCTCCGACCGCGACGCTCCGCAAGTGACTACGACTACGCCGACCAGGCGACGCTCCGCTATGATATTGCTCAGCACGGGGTGTACGCATGCGTGCATTGCGGGTGATCCTGTCAGTCCTCACGGGCCGGCTGGGGTCTGGTCAATCTTTTTCCCCTCATTGGTACGGTAGGCCTAAAGGCGGGCTGGTTTCCAGGCGTGCCTCCAGGATGGCCGGCAGAATTGCCCCAATTAGCTGAACAAATCCCTTGGTGGGGCTTGGCGGTCTGGGGGCTCATGATTTTGATGTATCTCGTTGTAGCACATGCGTTGATGCGAGGACGACCGGCACTCTGGCTGTTCGTGCTGGCCTTCGTCACCGAACTCGTGCGCTGGGTGCCCATGTACACGTTGCCGCTCTACACACAGACCTGGACTGCTGGAGAGATGCGATTCCGTTACATCGCATGGGCTGTGCTCATCGCTATCGGCGTTGCCATTTGGTGGACTGATCGAAAGCAGCCGCGCGTGGAGGCGACATGCCAATAGAGCCGGGGGACCGCCGACGGCGCTCACCATAGCGGCGGTTGTTGCTTCCGTTGGGAATCAGCCGCGTGCCGCCAGCTTCTCGCTCAACATATGCCGCGCGATGGATGCCGGCGTAGGGCCGCCTCCCCCGCTGGCCGCATTCTTGTCGTTGGCATGAGGCGCACCGAGCGCCAGGCGCCGTCGGCGCTGATTCCATACAGTTTCTCGGGGCTCTCCTTGCTGGTCGAGCTACCCGGCGCGCTACAGTTCTGCGATGCGCCACGGGAGCCGCAAACGCGCATCACCCGACCCGCTCGCACCCGTGAATGCCGTTACCTGGCTGGTGGTGCGCGATGCGCTGAGCCAGGTCCTCGAGTTCACAGAACTGGCCCCGCTTGCAGACCTGCGCGCCGTGCTCAGTGCGGCGCGCGATGCGCGTATCACCGATGGCTGGGCGGCTGAGGAAATTGGGCCGCGCTGTGCGTTCTTCTTCGCGAGCCGAGATGGTGGACGCGTCCTGGTCGGTATCGAGCGTCGCGAACCGTGGTGGGACGCTCGGGGAATCTGAGGGGGCGAATGTAACGCGCCGAGGGGCAGCCCGCCCCCTACCAGCAAGAGAATGGGACATTCGCTCAGCCCCCACTACGGAAGCTCTTGACGGACATGGAGACTGATTCGCTGAAATGGCCCGTTTCGGCGCGCCAAAGTGTCCCCGTTACCCGAATCTGGCGAAGTGAGAGCGCACCAGCCCTAGTGAAGGATCCGCAAACGCCAGAACAATTCTGCGGACGCCCGTCATCGCCGTGTTGGACTTGTCTTCGAGGTGCGGGCCGGCCAGCGAGAATGCATTTAATGCGCGAGGGGCGGGCGCTAAACTCAGACCATGAACACGTCAGCGACTGACGAGCCTAGCGAGGCTGTTCGCGACATACCGGAGGGAATCAAGCGCGAGGTCCGCCGGAAATGCGGTTTCGGTTGTGTCATCTGCGGCCTGCCCATATACCACTACGACCACAAGCTTGGCTGGGCCCAGATGAGGCGGCACCGAGCAGACGAAATCACCCTCCTTTGCGCCAACCACCACGAGCAAAAACGAAAAAAACTGCTCCCCGACGAGAGAGTCGAAGAAGCAGACCGACACCCCTTCAATAGGGGTCAGCCTTCGACTTCGCCAAGTGCCATGTGGTTTGGGGGCCGCGCCCCACCAGAGATAGTCATGGGTAACGCCGTCTTTACGTGTGACGAAGACCCGCGGCGGCCTACTGTTCTCGTCCCGCTACTCGTTTATGGCCATGTTGCCTTTGGTTTCACAATCGACACCGATGGCCTTCTCCTCAACATCGATGCACGCGACTCTTCTGGCCGAGGGATATTGCTTGTCCGAGATAGTGAGCTACTGCTTTCCACGGGCATTTGGGATGCCACGTTCATTGGCCCGAAACTGCGCATATGGGAGCAGTCGGGACAACTCGCGCTTTCGCTGACATTTCAACCACCGAGACGCATCACCATCGACCAGTACCACGTCCATGTTCTCGGGGGAATAATCGACATCGAGCCGTACAGAATCAAGTTTATGGGCGGCAACTTGCCAAATGTTATCTTCGAGGTTCCTGACGGCGCCTACCTGACGGTCGCAGCGAACGTCGGCATGCTACTCGGCGAAATGCCTCCGGGGCTTGCTGGTCCAGTGATAAAGGTACGCTAGGCTCAACTGCCCCAAAGCTAGGCTAGACAGCACGGGCCTCACGGTAAAGGGCTGGCCTCATTTTCTAAGGCGGCTTGTGCTCTGACTGGCCTCTTTCGCCGGTCGAGCCTGGCCCAATCACTCCGGCCCGATGCTGGCGTCCAGGGCGAGCGACTGACGCTTCCACCACGCAGCGTCTGTATAGTTGCCAGTCAAGTGCCTGTGCAGCTGCATGGCCCACCAAGGGCCTAGATCCGGCAACTCCGGTGCAAGTGTTCACAGAGGAGTTACCAGTGACCCCTAGTAGCCGAGCGGTTCTCGCCCTCATGGTGGTTGCGGCCATCTGCGTGCTTGCATTCGCAGCAATCCGTTTCCGCTACGCCACGCAGATGGTGCACGTTTCCAACGGACAGGCGCAGGTAGAGGTTACAGACCGCTGGACTGGTAATGTGATGCTCTGCGAATTGTACGGAACCTATCCCACAGACTGCGATTCGGAACTCAACATCAACGCGCTGCATAGCGCTCTGCCAGCGCCTAGTGAGCGGGCTACGACTTCTTCGCCAAAGCTAACTCCAGAGCAGTGCAAAGCATTCGAGTCTCTTCACCAGGGAATTCCCTTGGAGTGCGTGACAAAATAGACTGAATTCTTGATTCCACGGCGCCCGCCACCGGGTGCGCGGACTGGATTGCTATGCGGTCAAAAGCCCTACCCCTCCAGAAACCCGCTCAGCAGCCAGCGCGCGCGACCGGCCACCCTCCGCCGCCTATCGCGCGTTCAGCGCAGTCCTTCGCCGCCGCCAGCAGCGGTCCACATACCGTGGCCGGCTCCATGGCGGGAACTTCGGTTTGGGTCGGCTCTCATCGGCAAGCTCGTGAAGAATCACCAGCTTGTGCGCTCGGATCGTGGCGCGCAGCTCTTCGGTCAGCAGCGAGACTGGCTTGGCTATCAGCCTCGAACCATCGACGGTGAACCTCAGGCCACGCGCGCGAAGCTCGGCAAGCATCAGAAAACCTCACCCTCATCATCGCGTGCCGGGACGGTGCTCGCGGCTGCGACGCTCTGAGCTTCAGCTGCCTTGGCGCTTGTCGTGGGAATGGCCGCGACGACCCGGCGCGCATCGGCAAGGTCGCCCTCCTCACTGAACCGCCGAACGGTCACATTTATCGTTGTGCCGCCAACACCAGTCACCTCAGCGCGGGCGAGCTTCGGTATACAGAACTCAGCGAGCTTCGCGACCAGGTCCACGAATCTCGCCGGGTCATGTGCCGCGACGCGCTGAAGGCCCTCTTGGAGCCTCCCGACGTTCTGCTCAACGAGCTGCTGGAAGGCGGCCCGGACGTCAGTCGTAACCTTGTTCGGGGTGCCTTTCTGTCGCCCAATGCCGGCGGCGCGAGCGCGGGGTTTCTTCTGCTCGGCTTGCTGCGACAGTTCGTTAGACATTCCTACTACGTCCTACTTTAGGCATCACTGCTGCCGAGGCGAGCGGCCAGAGCGCGCAGTCAGCATAGGGGTACTGCGCGACCTATAGCCCGAGGGTACCTTCAACCGCTTCCCCGATGGAAGGGAAGTCAAAGCAAATTGCATCCCCATCTCAAGCGCGTCAAGAGCGCATGGAGAGCTGGGGATATTTCTCTCGTTAGCTGGGTGCTCCGGCGTTTGCACAAACTCAGGAGTGGAAGGATCTTATGCGCTGAGCCAAGGGGGCATAACCTACGCGCTTCGGCTGAGACCCGGTGGCGAGGGCACGCTCAGTGTCTCTGGCAAACCGGTTGGCGATTTGCGTTGGGAGTTAAGCAATGCAGCAGCTCAGCAAACTCTTGAGTTGAGCGCTTCTGGAGCAGTTTCTCGCGCGCTATCTCAAGTCACAGCGAGGACGGGCAATCCGAGCGGCGCAGCCGTGGTTTCCAAAGCAATATTTGCACCAGCCCCAGAATGCTCTCGCAGGGGTCGTATGTCGAGGCTGGTGCTGGACTATGACGAGCGGATCGAATTCCGCCGAGCCGTAAATTGAAGGACATCGATGGCGCAGATAGTGGCGATCTGCGTCATTGTGGGTAGCTAAAAGGTAGCGAGCCCTGCTTTGCGAGTTCTGCTGGATCGAGGCCTGAGCGCAGACCACGACCAGGGTCCGCGGCTCCAGACTTTCATCTGGGCCATTCAGGATCCGGTGAAGGTGGCATGTGGAGATACGGCTCTAGCGATGTCCGGCTATCCAATGAAGCATTAGGCCGACAAGAACCACCCAGACAACTGGTACCGCAATGAACAGCATTCGAATTATCGGAGTGTTTTTCCCTCTGTATGCATCTGCTGCATGAGGCAAAGAGGAGTAGCCGCCGAATTGGCTGTTGATCCAATAAGCTACAAGTAGGCCGAGCCCTATAGACGGGGCAAGAAATGTGGCGTCGAACTGACTAACGTGCTGCGAAAACCCGGGCCACACCAAGCTGGCAACTATCCACATGGTGGAGACTGTGGGAAGACCCACAAACATGGCTGTCTGCATAACAGCGTCGCTACAGGCTGCCTCCGGTTCACTCCTGCGACCTCTCGCGAGATTCTGCGCGTAGAGCCGAAGGAAGACGTATTTACACATTGCCTTGAATAGACTCATCGCTGTCTATGGGCCGCCCCCAACAAACAACCCAGCCCGGCCAGACCTTTGGCAGCCCGGGACTCGATCGATGAGCTGTACAACTCAACGCCGTTCGGCAAGGCCGTTACTGGCATTTGGCATGCATTCGGGTGCCTTGAGACTAAGTGATTCAACATGCCTAACCCCTACGGAACTCCTCGGATTGCGGCGTTGACACGTCTTGAATATCTGCCTTTCCTATTTATCCTTTCGGCCCTTAATCATCGGTGCTGAGACAGTGAACCAAATGAGGGTACCAAGAGCGGCACTCATCGCAATGATGAAGGTCGCGAGATAGGCGACCCATGCGACCGTTAAGGTGCCTTGCCAGGAATCCTGGTAAAGAAAAAAGGCCAGCATTGGCAGTCCGAAGATAATCTCGGATAACACGATATGCCCCGACAGAGAGGAAGCCATCCACTTCATGGTCTCGCTCCATTCGCACAAGTCGGTTGGGGAGCCACGTATCCAATTGGGGTGCATAACGCAAAGCCGTAACCCCCGCCGACCAGGGTTCCTGTGGCGATGAATTTCGCTGGCCTGAGCAGCTCGACGAGGGCAATCATTCCTTCTTCGCTCTCTACCTCGGGGAATCCGACTAGGTTGAGAACTAGCACCGCGGGAGCGGATGTTGGGATGATACTTGCCGGCGTAGGCATGCCATCGCCCGCTGTTCATCGTTTTCTGCTGTTCACCAATGGCAGCGTGACAGTGAACCAAAGGATAGCGGCGCCGACCACGGCCAGACTTGTCCACAGCACTGCGAGATAGGTCGCCCACGCCAGCGTGAGGGTGCCCTGAGAATAATCCTGATAAAGGAAAATTAGAAACCCCGGCAGCCCGAAGGCGACCTCGGACAGAGCGATGTGTCCACGTAACGAGATAATTGGCAACTTCACGGCGGAGGACACTTTCCGATAGTCTGGCCAGGGGCTTGCCTCCGCGCCACGCATCGGAATTGAGTGTCACGGCGGCCAGGAAGGGGCCGCCGCAGCGCGCGCTCGGCAGACGCTGGCAGCTCGACCGCCTCGCCGATGCCTGCGCCACCAGCGGCGGAAGCGCGCGGGGGCAGGCCGTCGAGCTGATTGAGTTCTGCGCGTGCGCTCGCGATCCGTTCGCGGATGGTGCGCAGTCGCGGGAATACAGTGTCACCATGTTTGGTAGCCAACGCTTCGCCCGTACGGCAGCCGCTCCAAGCTACTCGCGGAGCACCACGAGCAGGAAGGCGGGCTGACGCCGATTACCTTGCTGGTGGTCGATGCGCGCAGCCCGACGAAAATCGTTCTCTGTCGGATCTGCCGGCGGTGCGGCGAGGATGCATTGACGAAAGCCGCGAGGGTCAAGCACCCAGCCATGTAAGCGAGCATCAATGAACAAGCCATACGACGCCCAAACGACTCAACGAGCCGATCCGCAGTACATCTCGGTACTGGGGAGCGATTGCGTATCTGTTGGAGCACCAGCAAGTAGCGAACGTGCCGGCGGGTCGAACCTACGCTTGCTCGGTGCCATCGCAGTTCCTCATGTCCCTGCAGCGCTGACTGCAGCGAAATGATCTTTTTCCTATACTCCCATGTTGTGTGGCGAGCTACGCTACGCAGGTCACATCGACGAGACACGGCGCCATGGCGGCTTCGACAGAGTCCTTGCCATCAAGCAAGACAAGAATGGATGAGACCAAAGCGAGACGCCTGTTACGCCACTGTGGATGGGCAGGGGTGGTCTCCATCGCTTCGCTTCTTGCCTACATCATCATAAAGCAGTTGCCACCCTGGATTAATCGGGACGTCGTCTTCGTAGCTGCCGTCGCCGTGTGGTTCGTCTGCGGGATCTACTTCTACGTTTGCCTGGGTCGCCTTGCCCACGGTTTAAGACAAAGCGCCGCTCTTTGGATTGTTTGCACCTGGCTCGCGACTGGGATCTTTGCATATGTTGTTGGCCGCGTAGCAATACCAGCATTCGGCATGGCCATCGTTTGGGGTGCGGCTTGGGCAAGGATGCGAAGCCTCGTCCATCGGGCCTTTGCAACTAGCGTCTCGACCGCCTCCTAAATGTCTGCCGCGCCCTCAGCCGGCTGACTTCACCCTCATATCCCGCCGGCCCAGCATTGGGCGCAAGGTGCGCGAACCTGCGCGATGCGTGATCTGCGCAGCGAGTCAACAGCCGTTGCGGGCTTTCGCAGCTGGCGCGCGGTGTTCATGATGCGCGCTTCGATGTCTCGGTGACGGTACGCAGGATCGCAGCTGCGTCCCAGCGCTCGCGCGGCACACGCATTTCGCATGACACGATCTGCTCGCCGTGGCGAACAGCGATCATCACGGAGACCGGCTTGGCTGGCCCCGCGCTGAGGGGCGCGTCAACGGCCTCGAAGGCGATCCTCAGCTCGGGATGCGCGCGCAGTTCGCCCTCGACCCGAGAACGGCGCGCTTCGAGGGCGCGTACTGCGGCGTCCTGCGCCTCGAAGCCATCACAGGTGAACGGGACGGCGCTCCATGTCTCGACCCCGAACCTGTCGCACGCACCGTCAGGCTGCGATCCAGGACGACTGCGGAAGTACCGGCAGCCAGAACAGGTCACAGGATCTTTCGCGAAGTCTTTTGCGTGGGGGTCGGTAGCCGCAGAACTGACAAAACTGGGTTTTGTCGGTTTTGTCAGTACGCCTGCCAGCGTATTGGGGGGGTTTGTCAGTTTTGTCGGTGCCGTACCCCCGACCAAAACTTTTTCAGCGGTGGCGGTCGCGCGCAGTCTGTCGAGGTACCTCACGACAGCACCGAGGGATGAACGTGATACGCGATTGAGGGACGACCGCCGACTTGTCCGGTCTCGATAGCCTGCGACCGGACGTATCCCTTGGACTCAAGGACGTCAACCGCAGCCCTGGCCGCTTCAGAGTCCGCTAGGTGTGCCCAGCCGCGCCGGTACACGTCTCGCAGAGAGAACGGCGAGTCGAGTTCCTTGCGTTTGAGTCTGCGCAGTAGCGACCGCGCTGAGTCGATATGCGCCTGCCCGAGACTTGCATATAGCCGTCGTGCATGAGATTCCAGGAACCCAGCCCAGGCGAGGGCTCGGAATACCGCCTGTTCCCTAATCGGCCCGGTGCCGCCGTCGGCCAGGTGGCTCAGCAGCGCAAGACCCGCGACCGCCTTCGGGTATTTCCCTAGGTGCGCGGCGAGCGCGGCATCCTCAGTACCAGAGCGCAACCGGTTACGCAGTTCCACGTCCCACTCAGTGAACAGCTCAGAAGCCTCGGGCGAGAATCGCAGGAACGGCGGCATCCCGTCTTCTAGTTCGGCGCCAAGATCTTCGGGCCGCAGGGCCTGAAGGCGCTTGTAGACCGCGGATGCGCGTTCCCGCGCTTCATTGTCAGGCTCGCGGTCGATGTGCCGATACACGCCCGGCGAGTCCGGATACACGATGAGAGAGAAGCGCGCCAGAAATCCGTCACCGCCGCCCGTGGCTATCGACTCACGCAGGAGCGGTGCGACCCGCGAGGGCTGGATACCACCGAGCACGGAAAGGCAGACGTGAGGGACGCGCAGATTGGTGCCGCGCATGATGCGATCCTGTGTATGCCCTTCTTTGGCGGACCAGCCCGTCAGATAGAACCCGCGCGAGCCCTCCATACCTTCGCGGTCTAGCTCGGCGATGAGGCCTGCAAGCTCATCGCGGAATACGAGCACGCCATTTGGGTTTGCGCGCAGCACGTCGCAGAGCGCCGCGACGCTCGCATCGTTCACGATCAGGCGCGGCGGCATGGGCTCGTCGGGTATCTGATCGGCGACCAGCTCCATCTTGTCGAAGGCCTTGCCGTCCTTGGCCGCTTTACGTGCTCGGTCCTTCGCTCCGTCGCGCCGAACCTTGGCAGCCTCAGAATTCGCTTCCCATTCGCGATGCACGGCCTCGAAGGCTTCCAGGTTCTGAGCCTCGATTGCCGCGAGCGGGGCCTTACCGGCATCGAGCGCGGGGGATTTCATCCAGCTCGGAGGTCCGATCACCGCCGCCCAGAGGTTCGCGAATTCGTGCCAGTCGTCCCGCCGCTTGGGACGGACAGCGACCTTGCGACCGAGAACGGCGCCGAGAGAAACCATGGCAGAGACCGCGACGTACTCGGGAGGAGCTTGAGTTCGCTCAGCAACATCACGCACCCAGGGGCGCAGCGCATCTGGCAACAACTCGAGCGAGAACGGCTCGACGGGCGGCAGTGCATCGTCCAGTGGCTTCGGGTCCGGCCACGAAGAATTTTCTGCTGGGGGTACAGTACCGCCAAAACTGACAAAACCCTCTGGCGCACCGTTGGCCGAATGGTTGCGTGGTGATGGCATGAACGGCTCGATGTTCGCGCTCATGACAGAGTCTCCTCGGCGGGCAGCATGAAAACGTAGAACCACTGCCGTACGAACAGCTGGCACGCTGGCCGGTGTTTGCGCAGCGCCCGTGACACGCAGTCAAGCGCCAGAGGATCAAGCCCTGCGGCGTGCTTGAGGAACGTCCAGACCTGAGTCGCGCCAGGCTGCTCATCGAGCAGGTGGACATCGTCGAGCAGCCATTGCAGCTCGCGCACATCGCGTGGCTTTGGCCATGGTGTGAGGTCGGCGCGACGTGAAGAACTGCCACCGGACCACAGTCCGCGAGCGCGTAGAGCATCGATAATTGCGCTCTGGTCGCATCCACCCCAACACTTGAACAGGGTGCGCTCGCCAGATTCCCGGATATAGAGCGACGGCGTGCGCTCCTCGTGTGCTATGCAGCGCACCTTCCACTTGCCACGACCGATGGGCTTTGCGCCTAGCGCCGCGGCAAACTCATGGGCCATCAGTCGCCGCGCTGAGCGGGTTTCGTGTAACATCCTCATTGCATTCAACTCACTCGGGCCGTTCGCACTGCTAATGCGGCGGCCCTTTTTCGTATGGGCCGCAAGCCCGTTCCAGACTCGCCGCACCTTTGCGCGCGAGTAGCTCTCAATACATCACGCGGCGTTTGCCGCTCTCTGTGCCGGCTCGGCCTTCTTTGTCGGAGGCGGCGGCGTGCGTGTCCTGATGGTCACCCGCCCGGTGGCGACGCGGTGCTGTAGCCAGTCCTCGACCTCAGACTCAACCCAGCCGACAGCGCGACCGCCAAGGCGCACGGGAGCCGGGAAGATTCCATCGCCGACGAGTTGATAGATTCGGGTGGTGCCCAGGCCGACGCGAGTGCGTACCTGGGCAATGCGAAGAATCGTCGTGTGCACTGGGAGCCCTCGAATAGAAACGCGACATCACGCTTCTTTCAGGGCTCTGAAGGCTATATCAAAGGACTGTGCGACGGTACAGCGGCAAAGAGGTATTTGTACCCATGTCCGAAGGTTTGACAGCGCGCTTCGTTCAAACGCCACGATGCGCGCATCAACCGGCTATTTGACAGCGCGCGCTTCGTTTAAACCCTACGACGCGCGCATCAACCAGCCTTCCGGCTCGCACGGACTGCCACCACGTTTACCGGCTTGTCGCAGAAATCGGCCCACCACTGAAGCATGGCGCGGCGTTCCTCAAGGTATTCGGCCCGGTTGTAGCTCGCGCGCACGCGGTTGCGCTCGATGTGCGACAAGGCGCGCTCGATCACGTCGGTGCGGAACGCGCCCGATTCGTTCAACACGGTGCTAGCAGTCGCGCGCAACCCATGTGGGCTCACCTTCAGCTTCATTCGCTCAAAGGCGAGGTTCAGCGTGCTCGGCGACATGGGCTTGTCGAGCCGCCCGAGGTTCGGAAACACGTATTTGCTGCCACTGGCGAGCGGCTTGAGCTGCTTGAACGCATCGAGCGCCTGGCAGCTGAGCGGAACGATATGCGGCTCGCGCCGCTTCATGCGCGCTGCCGGGATAGTCCAGAGGCCGGCCTCTAGGTCCACCTCGTCCCATTCGGCTTCGATCAGCTCCGACTTGCGCACCATAGTGAGCAGCAGCAGATTCGCCGCGAGCTTGGTGGCCGGGCGTCCCGGATAGCCGTCGAGCTTTTCGAGGAACGAGGGTATGTCGCTCGCAGCAATAGGCTTGTGGTGCACGGGCGCCGGCACAACGATGGCGCCCTGAATCTCCCGCGCCGGGTTGTGCTCCGCGCGCAGATTGCGGATGGCGTATCCGAAGACGCGTGCCAGCACGAGCCGGATGCACTCGGCGGTGCGCGCGTGACTCTTGGCGATGCCCTTGCAGAGGTCGAGAACGTCAGCCGCCGTGACATCCTGGATGGGACTACTTCCCATGGCCGGGTAGATGCGGTTGTTCAGCCAGCTGCGGGTCTGGGCGCGCCAGACCTCGCTCTTGTGCGGCGCAAGCTCGCTGTACCAGCTCTCGGCGATGGCCTTCACGGTGTTCGCCGCCCCGAGGCGCGCATTGGCGCGCGCCTGGCGCTTCACAAGAACCGGCGATTTTCCGAGCGCGACGAGGTCCCTAGCGGCCTGATGGCGCCGCCGGGCCTCTGCCAGCCCCACCTGGGGGTAGTGGCCCAGCGCGAATGTCCGGCGCTCGCCGTGCAGACGGTAGTCGAAGCGCCAGGAACGGGTGCCGTCGGTCGTGCAGAACAAGTACAGGCCGTGCTGGTCGGACAGCTTGCGGTACTTGTTGCCAGGCTTCGGGCGAGCTGCTTTTACAGCCTTTTCTGTGAGCATGACGGTATTTCCGACGGCCCCAAAGGCCAGATACCGTCAAATGTACCGTCAAGCCGCGTAGGCTGGTAGTGAAAGAAGCAGCAAGTTGGAGAGATGTAACTTACTGTTAAATCAGGTTTTGCTGCTCTGCGGTTGAAAGGCAGTGAAAGTCACCATAAGCCGCTCGATATATCGGGCGATCTGATCCACTTCGAGATTGACGCGCGCACCGACCTCGAGCCTGCCGAGAGTCGTCACGTCTTGAGTGTGGGGTATGAGATTGACGCCGAAGCGCGCGCCTTCGACCTCATTGACCGTCAGGCTGACGCCGTCGATGGTGACCGATCCTTTGCGCGCGATGTAGCGGGCAAGCTCGCTCGGCACCTCGAAGCTCAAGCGCACTGAGCGCGCATCACTTGCGCGTGCGAGCACGCGGGCGATGCCGTCGACGTGACCTGATACCAGATGGCCTCCGAGAGGATCGCCCGCCCGAAGCGCAGGCTCCAGATTCACCACTGATCCGGCGCGCAGCTCACCCAAGGTCGTGAGCGCGAGGGTCTCGCGCGACAGATCGGCCTGGAAGCTGCTCTTCTGCAATGCCACGGCCGTGATGCAGCAACCCTGGACACAAATGCTGTCGCCGACCTGCATGCGATCGAGCGCCAGGTGCTGCACCTCGATCGTGAGCCGGGTATCGCCCGAGCGCTGCTCGAGTCTTTGGACGCGGCCCAGGTCCTGTACGATTCCCGTGAACACGCGCGTTGCTCCTTCTCAGTGCTGAATCGATGGGCGCAGCCGCAGACGCAAGTCAGGGCCGATGGAGCGAGACTCGATGAGATCGAAGCGCAGGCCCGAGGAGAGCGATGCGGGCTCGGGCAGCGCCACCAAGGGCCGCGCGCGGTGCCCGAGCAGCACCGGCGCTACATAAAGCAGCAGCTCATCGACCAGCTCGAGGCGCAGGAGCTCGCCCGCCAACGTCGCGCCGGCCTCGACGAGCACCTCGTTGACCTCGGCCTGGGCGAGTCGTGCGAACACTTGCTCCAGGCGAAAGCGCTCCGCACTCGCAGCCCCGCCCGGCACGTTTTCCTCCAGTTGCTCGATGCGAGCGCCGCGCGCCTCGAGCGCCGCGCGCCGTCCAGAATCGGTCGCACGAGTGAAAATCCACACGGACCCCGTGCCCTCGAAGAGCCGTGCACGCGGCGGCGTGCGCAGGCTGCTATCGAGCACAACTCGCAGCGGCTGGCGCTCGCGCACGGTCGGCAGCCGCACATCCAGGCGCGGATCATCCGCGAGCACGGTGCCGATACCCGTGAGCACCGCAGAGCTGCGCGCACGCCAGTGCTGCACATCAGCGCGCGCTGGCTCGCTCGTGATCCACTGACTTGCTCCGCTTTCGAGGGCGGTGCGGCCATCGAGACTCATCGCGAGCTTCAGGCGTACCCACGGGGGACCGCCGCGCATGCGCCGCAGGAAACCCGGATTGAGCTCGGCCGCCTCATCCTGCATGAGCCCGCTCGCCACCTCGATCCCGGCCTGCCGCAGCCGCTCTGCGCCTCGTCCATCGACGCGCGGGTTTGGGTCTTGAAGGGCAAACACGACACGCCGCAGACCCGCATCGATCAGTGCCTGCGCGCAGGGAGGCGTGCGTCCCTGGTGACTGCAGGGCTCGAGAGTGACGTAAGCGGTGCCACCCGCGGCGGCAGATCCCGCGGCGCGCAACGCCAGGATTTCCGCGTGCGGCTCGCCCGCCCACTCGTGCCAGCCCTCCCCGACGGTGCGCTCGCCCTGCACGATCACGCAACCGACACGCGGATTGGGATCCGTCGTGTGCAGACCGCGCGCTGCGAGCTCCAGTGCGCGGCTCATGTGCAGCCGGTCACGGTCGCTGAACGAGCTCGCCGGTTTCATTTCTTGGGTCCCGGGGCTTGCGGCTGCTCGTCGCCCGCGGCGCGCTCCGTGCTCTCTCCGGGCAGCAGCGGCAGCTGATCGCGATTGACATCGCGCCGCCGCCGGTGATGTCGCAGGCGCTCGATCTCCTCGCGAAAGGCATCGAGGTCCTGAAAGCTGCGGTAAACCGATGCGAAGCGCACGTACGCCACGTCATCGAGCTGGCGCAGCTCCTCCATGACGAGCTCACCGATGGTCCGCGAGGCCACTTCGCGCTCACCGAGCGCGCGCAGCTTGTGGCAGATGCGAGTGACTGCCTCCTCTACTTTCTCGCGACTCACCGGACGTTTCTCGAGCGCCTTCAGCATCCCCGCACGCAACTTTGCCTCGTCGAAGGGCTCGCGGGTGCGATTGCTCTTGACCACGAGCGGCATCAGCAGCTCCGCCGTCTCGAAGGTGGTGAAGCGCTCGCTGCACGAGAGGCACTCGCGCCGGCGCCGGATCTGCCGACCCTCGCCGGCCAGGCGCGAATCGATCACCTTGGTTTCGATGTGTCCACAAAAGGGACAGTACATGCGGTGTCCGTGCGCTCGAGATCACTGACCGTAGACGGGAAAACGACGGCACAGCTCGAGCACTTGCGCGCGCACGCGTGCGATAGCCTCCTCGGCCCCGTTGGCGTCGAGGACGTCGGCGATGAGATCGGCGACTTGGACGATCTCGCGTTCTTTGAAGCCGCGCGTGGTGGAGGCCGGCGTGCCGATACGCAGTCCGCTCGCCACTGTCGGCGGTCGCGGATCGTTCGGCACGGCATTCTTGTTGACCGTGATATGCGCCCGCCCGAGTGCCGCGTCCGCTTCCTTGCCGGTGATGCTGCGGTCCCTCAGATCCAAGAGAAAGAGATGGTTGTCGGTGCCACCCGAGACGATCCGGAAACCGCGCTCGATGAGCCGTGCGCACATGGCGCGCGCATTGGCGAGCACTTGCTCCTGGTAGCGCCTGAACTCGGGCTGCAGCGCCTCCCGCAGCGCGACCGCCTTGGCGGCGATCACGTGCATCAGCGGACCACCTTGCGTCCCGGGGAAGACGAGCGAGTTGAGCTTCTTGGCGATCTCCTCATTCGGGCGCGCCAGGATCAGCCCGCCGCGCGGGCCGCGCAGCGTCTTGTGCGTGGTGGTGGTGACGACGTCCGCATGCGGAATCGGGTCCGGATACAGCCCCATGGCCACCAGACCGGCGACGTGCGCCATATCGACCAGGAAATAGGCGCCCACCTGACGTGCGATGGCAGCGAAGCGCTCCCAGTCGATGCGGCGCGAGTACGCCGAGAAGCCCGCGATGATGAGCTTGGGACGCGCGCTCTCCGCGAGGCGCTGCACTTCGTCGTAATCGATCTCGCCGGTGTCGCCGCGCACGCCATACTGGAGTGCATGAAAGAACTTGCCGGAGAAGTTGACCTTGGAGCCGTGCGTCAGGTGTCCGCCATGATCGAGGCTCATGCCGAGGATCGTATCCCCAGGCCGGACGAGCGCGAAGTAGGCCGCGGCGTTGGCTTGCGAGCCCGAATGCGGCTGCACGTTTGCATACGCGGCGCCGAAGAGCCGCTTGGCACGCTCGATCGCGAGCTGCTCGGCGATGTCGACGAATTCGCAGCCGCCGTAGTAGCGCCGGCCGGGATAGCCTTCCGCATACTTGTTCGTGAGTACCGAGCCCTGCGCCTCGAGCACACGCGGACTCGCATAGTTTTCCGAGGCGATGAGCTCGATGTGATCCTCCTGGCGCTGCCGCTCGCCTTCAATGGCGCGCGCCAGCTCCGGATCGAAGCCCTGGATGGTCATTGTGCTCGGGAACATGCTGCCCGCCTAAGCCGCTGCGCGCGCCCTCAGCCGAGATTCTCCACGACCTCGCACCAGGCCTTGGCCAGGTTCGAGCGGTTGTACCCGCCACCGCCGAAGGCGAGCACCCGTCCATGGCCCAGCCTGTCGGCAAGTGCCGCGAGCTCGCGCGCCGCACGGCCGTGGCACGCGGGTGAGAATCTCATGTGGGTGATCGGGTCGCCGTCGATGCTGTCCGCACCACTCTGCAGCAGAATCAGCTCCGGCGTAAAGCGCTCGACGTGCTCGAGTATCCGCGGCCAGACCGCCGCGAAAACGGCAGCGTCGGCGCCCGCCGGGACAGGTATGTTGAGCTTGGTGCCGGCGGCTGCGCCGCGACCTTTCTCCTCAGCGTCGCCGGTTCCCGGATACAGCGTGTGCCCATCCTCGTGAATGTCCGCGAAGATGATGCCGGGATCGTCTTCGAACGCATAGAACACCCCATCGCCGTGGTGCGCGTCGATGTCGACATAGGCGATGCGGCGCAGCCCGCTGCGCTTGCGCGCCAGCTCCATGACGATTCCACAATCATTGAAGACGCAAAATCCGGCCGCATGGCCGCGCCCCGCATGGTGCAGCCCGCCGATCGGCACGAAGGCGCGCCGGACCGCTCCGCCGAGCACGGCATCGGCGGCCCGCAGCGATGCCCCCACGACCGTCGAGGCAGCTTCGTACACGCCGCGAAATGCAGGCGTATCGCCACCGTCTAGAAACCCCTGCCCGCTCTGGGAGCGCTCGCGCACGAAATCGACGTACTCGGGTGTATGAAAACTGAGCAGCTCCTCGTAGGACGCATCACGCGGCTCGAGCTGCTGGACGCGTCGGCCCAGGCCACGCGCGTCGAACTCGCGCATGAAGGCGCCGTGGCGGTCCGGTCCGAAGGGATGGCCGGCGGGAAAGCCGTAGCGACCCAGACGCTCACTCGTAATGACCGCGACTTCAGTGCTCATGCGACCGGAGGCTCTCGCGGGGCCCGCCCGCTACCGTCGCCCGAAGCCTAGCACAGGGCTCGAGAATTTCCGGCTCCCACCTGCCCAAGCAAGCCCGACTCCTTGATAATTGCGCGCCCGCGGCCGCAGGCCGCGGCCTCCCCTTTCCCGACCGCGTGGCGTTCATGGCTCAGTACATCTATACGATGAATCGGGTATCGAAGGTGGTACCCCCCAAGCGCATCATCCTGCGCGACATCAGCCTGTCCTTCTTTCCCGGTGCCAAGATCGGCGTTCTGGGCCTGAACGGCTCGGGCAAGTCCACGCTGCTGAAGATCATTGCCGGCATCGATAAGGACATCGAGGGCGAGGCGCGCCCGCAAAGCAACATCCGAGTGGGCTATCTGCCGCAGGAACCGCAGCTCGACGCCGAGAAAGATGTGCGCGGAGTCGTCATGGAGGGCGTCGGCGACAGCTTCTCCCGGCTCGCGCGTTTCAATCAGATCAGCGATCGTTTCGCGGAGCCGCTCGAGGAGGAGGAGATGAACGCGCTGCTCGCCGAGCAGGCGAAGTTGCAGGATGCCATCGATGCGTCCGGCGGCTGGGAGCTCGAGCGCAAACTCGACATCGCTGCCGATGCACTGCGGCTGCCACCGTGGGAAGCGCGCATCGCCACGCTCTCCGGGGGCGAGCGGCGCCGCGTGGCGCTGTGCCGGCTGCTTTTGTCGGCCCCGGACATGCTGCTGCTCGATGAGCCGACCAATCATCTGGATGCGGAGTCGATCGGCTGGCTCGAGCGCTATCTCGAGGAGTATCCGAGCACCGTCATTGCGGTGACGCACGACCGCTACTTTCTTGACAACGTGGCCGAATGGATCCTGGAGCTCGATCGCGGTCACGGCATCCCTTGGCACGGCAACTACTCCTCATGGCTCGAGCAGAAAGAGCAACGTCTCGCCGTCGAGGAGCGCGAGCGCGAGGCACTGCGCAAGACTCTCCAGCGCGAGCTCGAGTGGGTGCGACAGAACCCGAAAGCGCGCCAGGCCAAGAGCAAGGCGCGCCTCGCGCGCTACGAGGAGCTCGCCTCGCGCGAGTTTCAGGAACGCAATGAGACCAATGAGATCTACATCCCGCCCGGTGAGCGCCTCGGCGAGGTGGTCATCGAGGTCGACGGGCTGCGCAAGGGCTACGGGGAGCGACTGCTGATCGAGAATCTTTCCTTTAGCCTGCCCCGCGGCGGAATCGTCGGCATCATCGGCCCCAACGGCGCCGGCAAGACCACGCTGGTTCGCATGCTGAGCGGTTCCGAGCAAGCGGACGCGGGGGAGATCCGTATCGGCCCGACCGTGAAGCTCGCGTACGTCGACCAATCACGGCAGACACTCGACGATCGCAAGAGCGTCTGGCAGGAGATCTCCGGCGGTCTCGACATTATCAAGGTGGGCGCCTACGAAACGCCCTCGCGCAGCTACGTCGGACGCTTCAACTTCAAGGGCACGCAGCAGCAGCAGCTCATCGGCGAGCTCTCGGGGGGCGAGCGCAATCGGGTGCATCTCGCCAAGGTGTTGCGATCGGGGGGCAACGTGCTGCTGCTCGATGAGCCCACCAACGATCTCGACGTGGAGACGCTGCGCGCGCTCGAGGACGCGCTGCTCAATTTTCCCGGCTGCGCGGTCGTCATTTCGCACGATCGATGGTTTCTGGACCGCATCGCTACGCACATTCTCGCCTTCGAAGGCAATTCGGAAGTGGTCTGGTTCGAAGGCAACTATCAAGAATATGTCGAGGACTACAAAGCGCGCCGCGGCGAGGAGGCCGCGCAGCCGCACCGCATTCGCTACAAGCCCCTCGTGCGCTGAAACGCCTGCCTCTGTATAGAATCTGCCCCCGTGACGGGCAGTGCGGACAATTCGCGCGAGCAGCCTCAAGAGGCCGGGCGGCCCCGCTGGGCGGGGCCCGTGGCGGCGCTGCTCATCTTCGCCGGTGTCGCCTACCTCCTGCACCGGGAGCTGGCGCACTTTCACGTGCGCAACGTGCTCGCGCAGCTGCACTCGATCGAGCGGCGCGCGCTCCTCACCGGGCTGGCTCTGACCGCCGCGAGCTACTGCGCCCTCGGCTCCTACGACATGATGGCGCTGCGCTATCTGCGCAAGCGCGTCAGCTACCTGCGCATCCTGGTCGCGAGCTTCATCGCCAACGCTTTCGGCCACAATCTGGGATTCGCGGCATTCACCGGTGCGGCTTTCCGGCTGCGTCTCTACGCCTCCTCGCGCCTGACCGCGACGGACGTCGCCACCATCAGCGGCTTCACGAGCGTGACCACGATCCTCGGTCTCGCCGCGCTTGCGGGTGTCTCCTTCCTCGCCCAACCCGAACGCGCCGCCATCGCCCTTCACACCTACCCGGGCTGGGCCCTGGTGCTCGGCGCCGGGATGCTCGCCCTCGTGATCGCGTACTTCGTCTGGTCGTGCTCCAGGCGCATGCACCTCGAGATCGGGGGCTGGCTGCTGCATCCGCCGGGGCCGCTCCTCGGAGCGCTGCAGCTGCTGGTCGGCACGTGCGATCTGGGCTTCTCCTGCGCGGTGCTGTGGGTGCTGCTGCCGAATGCCGCGCATATCGGTTTCATCACCTTTGCCGGCGCCTACGCGATCGCCGTGGCGGCAGGCCTCGTGAGCCATGTGCCCGGCGGCCTCGGAGTGTTCGAGACGGTGATCGTCTTTGCATTGCCGGAGATCCCGCCGGACGCCCTGCTCGGCTCGCTGCTCGCCTACCGCAGCGTGTACTACCTCGTGCCGCTGCTACTGGCCGGGGCGCTGTTCGGCCTCGAGGAGCTCGGTGCGCAGCGCGCGCGCTTCGAGTGGGTGCGCCGCCGGGCGGCCGCCTTCGTAGCGCCGGTGGTGCCCTCGGTGGTCGGGGGCCTGACTTTCGTCGCCGGAGCGGTGCTGCTCTTCTCGGGTGCCACGCCGGCCATCGACACGCGCCTCAAGCCGCTCGCGGATCTGCTGCCGCTCACCGTGGTCGAGCTATCGCATCTCGCCGGCAGCATCATCGGACTCGCACTCTTGATTCTCGCGCGCGCACTCTTCCGGCGCATACATGCCGCCTATCACGTCACCTTCTGGCTGCTGGTGGCCGGGGCGGGAGCCTCGCTCCTGAAGGGCGTCGATTACGAAGAGGCTCTGTTCTTGGCTATGGTGCTCGTCATCCTCACCCTCGGGCGCGACGCCTTCTACCGGCGCGCCTCGATTCTCGAGCAGCGCTTCTCCCCCACCTGGGTGGTGAGCGTGATCGGCGTCATCCTCGCGAGCATCTGGATCGGGTTTCTCGCCTATCGGCACGTCGAGTACTCGAGCGATCTCTGGTGGACGTTCGCCTTCGATGCCAACGCACCGCGCATGCTGCGTGCCTCGCTCATCGTGTGCATCCTGGCCGCCGCCTATCTGCTCAGGAACCTGCTCGCACCCGCGCGGCACGGAAGGCGCGTCGCGCACGCCGACGTGAGCCAGATCTTGCAGATCGTCGAGAGCTCAGCGTCCACGCTCGGCAATGCCGCGTTGACCGGCGACAAGCATCTGCTGTTCAGCGACTCGGGCAACTCCTTCATCATGTATCAGGTGCAAGGCCGCAGCTGGATCGCACTCGGTGATCCGGTCGGGCCGAGCACTGAGGCGGAAGAGCTCGTGTGGCGCTTTCGCGAGCTCTCCGACGAGCACGGGGGCCGCATCGCTTTCTATCAGACGAGCGCGGACTGCCTCGCCTTGTACGTCGATCTCGGCCTTGCGGCCATGAAGATCGGCGAGGAGGCGCGCGTTGCCCTGCCGGAATTTACGCTGGAAGGCAGCGCACGAGCCGAGCTGCGCACCGCGCGGCGGCGCGCGGAGCGCGATCGCGCCAGCTTCGAGGTGCTGCCGAAGGAGGCCGTCGCCGAGCTGCTGCCCGCGCTGCGCAAGATCTCCGATTCGTGGCTCAAGGAGAAGGCGACCGCGGAGAAGCGCTTCTCGATCGGCGCCTTCTCGGCCGACTACCTGCAGCATTTTCCGATCGCGCTCGTGCGCCGCGATGGCGAGCCGGTCGCCTTCGCCAACCTGTGGCCCTCCTCCGCGCGCGAGGAGCTGTCGGTCGATCTGATGCGCTTCGGTCCCGACGCACCGCCCGGCACCATGGATTACCTCTTTATCGAGCTCATGCTCTGGGCGCGCTCCCAGGGTTACCTCTGGTTCAGCCTCGGCATCGCACCGCTCGCCGGGCTCGAGAGCCATCCGCTCGCACCGGCGTGGCATCGCATTGGCAACTTCGTCTTCCGCCATGGCGAGCATTTCTACAACTTCGAGGGCCTGCGGCGTTACAAGGCCAAATTCCACCCGGTCTGGGAGCCGAAGTACCTGGTGGCGCGGGGCGGCGTTGCACTGCCACTGGTCCTGGTGGACGTGTCGCTCCTCATCGCCGGCGGCTTCAAGGAGCTGTTTGCAAAGTAGGCCCGCCGATGGCGTAACATAACGTCGCTGGCGCTGCGCGCGGCGCGCAGCGCCGCAATCAGCTAGAATTCTCGATGCGCGCGCTGCACATCCAAGAGCTACAAGGCGCCCAGGCATGTCGGTCTACATCGATTCCGCAAGCCGCTTGATCCATGAGCACGAGCAAAGCCTCGCCCTCACCTGTCCGCACTGCGAGGTGACCGCGCACATCACCCCGAGCGCCGTGCCGCGTTTCGATGATCTGCAGGCCTACAAGCCGAAGGCGGTCGGTGTCGTGTATCGCTGCGATGCCTGTCTGTCACCGATCTTCCTGCGCTTCTCGGTGCGTCTGTATCGCGCCGCGCGCATCGAGCTCGCACCGCAGTTCGTCGAGGTCGAGCGCCCGCGCGAGAAGTTCACCTTCACTCACCTTCCGGAGGACGTGGAGCTGCTGTTTCGCGAGGCGCTGAACACCTTCTCGTGCGGCGCTTTCAATGCCTTCGCCTCCATGTGCCGCCGCACCTCGCAGGCGGCATTCGCCGACCTCGGTGAGTCTGGCAAGCTGCGTCTCTTCGATGAGCTCAATCACGTGCGCGACATGGCGCAGCTCGATCCGGCGAGTTTTCTCACTGTGAAGAATGTCATCTTCGGCGGCAACAACGATGCGCGGCCCGAGCCGCCGCTGCTCGATGCCTACGGCGCCGCGTTGACGCTCGAAGTGATGAAGGATCTGCTCTACGAGGCTTACGTCCGCAAAGGCCGTCTGCAGCAGGCGCTGATGGTGCGGCGCTACTTCGCCGATGAGACTGCGGACAACATCACACCGATCTTGTCGTCGACTCCCTCCTAGAGCGCACGGGGCCGCCTACCGCGGCTCAAGTCGCGGCAGCCCCGGCCGATAACATCTGCGGAGCCATCCGCCGTGAGCGTTCGAGATGCCCATGGCGTATGCTCATGGAGGATGCAGCAGGGTCGCTTTCATGTTCGACGGCTCAGATACCGTAGTGCTGTATGACGAGCTCGCTTACCAGGATGTGCTACCCGTCCTGTGGCGAGTGCTGCCCGGGGCGATCGATCAGGCGCTCGCGGCGGGCTACGCCGAGCGCAACGTGCGCGTCCTGCAAGCCTGTGCCGCCGTGGAAGAGCACGCGGGCTCAGAGAAGCCGGACGAGGTCTCCCCGGAGCTGCTGCGCCTGGATTTCAAGCTCAATCTGCTGCTCGACCTCGTAGGCCAGCTGCTGGTCGCCAACCGGCCCCGGCCACCCGCGGTTCCGATCCGCTTCAACGCACTCGGTGCGGTGTGGCGTGCGCAGGCGCCGTTGCCGGAAGCAGGCACGCAGGGTGCCGCCGAGATCTATCTGCGTGACTTCCTCGCGGAGCCCTTGCGCCTCATCGGCCGGATCACCAACGTGACGCCCGACGGGCAGATCAAGGCGCGCTTCGTCCCTCCGGGCGAGGCCACCGCCACCCTGATCGAGAAGCTCACCTTCCGGCGTCATCGACGCCAGGTCGCAGAAAGCCGCCATCCGCGTCGCGCGCCCTAGCGCGCGTCTCTTTGTGATTGGTGTCACGCCGCGGTGCGGCGCGCACGGCCGACTTACGAGCTGTTTCACAATATTTGGCCGGCGTTCTAGTGAACAATAGCTGGCACCACTTTGGCGCCTTCACTGAAAGCGAGCGCATGAGTCGGAACGCTGCGCTGCTGACAGGCGTCTGTTTGAGTTCGCGGAGCATTGATGGCGGCAACTGAAATGGCCGTTGCCCCGAGTGCAGCGAGGGGCGAGGCACGTGAGGAGCGACTTGACGGTCCCAAGCCGGACGAGCGCGCCCGGGCCCGTCTGCCGACCGGCGCGTCCGCTGCCATCCGCGATGTCATCGCCCTCATCCGCCAGGTGGCGGAGCACGAGTCCACTGTCCTCATACTCGGCGAGTCCGGCACGGGCAAGGAAGTGGTGGCACGCGCCATCCACGACCTGAGCCCGCGGCGTCAGCGCCCGTTCGTCGCCGTCAACTGCGGCGCGATTCCTGCGGAGCTGCTCGAATCGGAGCTGTTCGGGCACGAGAAGGGCGCATTCACCGGCGCGGTGGCGGCGCGCAAGGGCCGTTTCGAAATCGCCGAGGGCGGCACGCTGTTCCTCGACGAGATCGGGGACATGAGTCCCACGATGCAGGTGAAGCTGCTGCGCGTGCTGCAGGAGCGCGTGTTCGAGCGCGTGGGCAACCACGTGCCGATGCGCTGCAACGTGCGCATCATTGCCGCGACCCATCGCAATCTCGAGGTGTCCATCGCGAGCGGCGCATTCCGCGAGGATCTCTATCACCGCGTGAATGTGTTCCCGATCGAGATGCCGCCGCTCAGAGCCCGCATCGAGGACCTCTCGCTCCTGGTGCGAGATTTCATCACGCACAACATCGCCGAGGGCCGGGCGCGTATCGAGCTGGCTCCCAACGCGCTCGATGCGCTCGCACGGCATCGCTGGCCGGGCAACGTGCGCGAGCTGGCAAATCTCATCGAGCGGCTGTCGATCATGTGCGGCGGACGCACGGTGACGGTGAGCGATCTGCCGCACAAATACCGGCCGGCGGAGTGGACGCCGGCGCTGCAGGCGCTGTGCGCCTCTCCTGTGAATGATGTGCGGAGCGAGGCCGCGGAGCCGCGCGCGCTGATCGCCGCAGCCGCGATGGCTGCGCAGCCAGCTGCGGCCGCAGCCGCAACGGCACCGCTTGCGCCCGGGGCGGACGCCGCACCCCTGCCCGCCGAAGGAATCGATCTGCGCACTCACCTGCTCAGCATCGAGCGGCGCCTGATCGAACAGGCGCTACAGCGCGCCGGCGGCACCGTCGCGCACGCCGCCCGACTTCTCAATCTGCGCCGTACGACCCTCGTCGAGAAGCTGCGCAAGCTCGGCATGCTCAACTGCGCCGAAGCCGAGCAGGATTGAGCCACTCATCCGGCGCGCAGCAGCGCCGGGGCTGCCCAGCAGATGAGCGCCGCGACGAGCGGGCGGCAGCGGCTTGCCGCCACGGCGCCGCGCTGAAGGCTGTGCGACGGAACATTGACGGCACGGCGGCGCGCGGCTGCCGCAGCGTGTGATCACCTTCACGCTTTGAGGCCGATTTAGCCCCGGCATAGCTCTTGCACCGTCGCCTGCGGCGCACCCGTGTGCGCGGGGTCAGCAATGAGCGAAGAGGCTGCCATTCAATTCAGCTGTGCGCCTGGGCGCGATGCCGTCGAGCCCGTGGCGTATGCGACGAGCTCGCAGCGTCTCGCCGAGCTTGCGCGCCGCGTCGCAGCCACTGACTGCACCGTGTTGCTGGTGGGTGAATCCGGCAGCGGCAAGGAAGTGTTCGCGCGCTTCATTCACCGCTGCTCGCCACGCGCACGCGGACCCTTCGTCGGAGTCAATTGCGCGGCTCTTCCCGAGAGCATGCTCGAGGCGATCTTGTTCGGCTACGAGCGCGGCGCGTTCACCGGCGCGCAGAGCGCGCATGCAGGCAAGTTCGAGCAGGCCCAGGGCGGTACGCTGTTGCTCGACGAGGTGACGGAGATGCCGCTCAGCCTGCAGGCAAAGCTGCTACGCGTGCTGCAGGAGCGCGAGGTCGAGCGGCTCGGCAGCCGTACTCCGCTCAGTCTGGATGTGCGCGTGCTCGCAACCACCAATCGTCGCCTGCGTGAGGAGGTCGCGGCGGGACGCTTTCGCGAGGACCTCTACTATCGGCTCAACGTATTTCCGCTTGCGGTGCCGCCGCTGCGCGCGCGCCGCGATGACGTGCTGCCACTTGCCATGCAGCTGCTCGGCATCCGCTCCCGGCCCGGCGAGCGCATTCCGGCGCTCAGTGCCGATGCGGCGCATTTACTGCTCACCTATTCCTGGCCGGGCAACGTGCGCGAGCTCGACAATCTGCTGCAGCGGGCGCTGATCCTGGTGAGCGGACCGGTCATCGGTCCCGAGCACATTCAGTTCGAGATTGCCGGCGATGCGGGCCTCGAGAGCGGCCGTATCGAGCCACCTGCCGCGCCGAGCTCCCTCGCCGCCTCCCTCGGTCAGACCGAGCGTGACCTGATACTCGAAGCACTGCGCTGCGGAAACGGCAGCAGACGCGAAGTGGCCGAGCGGCTTGGAATCAGCCCGCGCACGCTGCGCTACAAGCTCGCGCGGCTGCGCGAGGCGGGCTTTGACATCAACACGGAGAGCTCGCGATGAGCCAGCTACAGATCGATCAGGTGCTCGCGCAGATCCGCGCGCTGTCGGGGCAGGTACAACCGGGAGCGACGCAGCCGGCCGCTCCCACCGCGCCCTCGGAGTTTGCCAATCTGCTGCGCAACAGCATCGATCAGGTCAATCAGACGACGCAGCATGCCGGTGAGCTTGCCACTGCATTCCAGCGCGGCGCGCCGGGCGTCGAGCTGCCGCAGGTGATGATCGAGATGCAGAAAGCGAGCGTCTCGTTTCGCGCGCTGACCGAGGTCCGCAACCGGCTGATCGCCGCGTACCAGGACATCATGAACATGCAACTGTGAGTGGGAAGTAGTGCGTTGTGAGTTGTGAGTCACAGACGGCCATGAGCCCGGGAACCACTACATGAACGCTGCGGCGCCTGCCTTTCCGCGCGTGGCCGCCGGCCTGCGCCCCTTGCTGCTGCTCGTCGGCATCGCGGCCGCGGTCGCGGCAGGCGTCAGTGTTGTGCTGTGGTCGCGCGGGCCGACGTACAGCCTTCTATACGCGAGCCTCGGCACCGAGGATCAGGCGCAGATCACCCAAGCCCTCGACGCTGCGGGCATCGCCTACCGGATGCAGCCGGGGTCGAACGGCATCGAGGTTCCCTCTGAGCGAGTGAGCGAGGCACGCCTGAAGCTCGCGGGCCAGGGTCTGCCGGAAGGCGACGGTGGCTTTGCGCTCATGGCCAAGGAGCCCGCGCTGGGGGTGAGCCAGTTCATGGAGAGCGCCCGCTATCAGCATGCGTTGGAGAGTGAGCTCGCGCACACGATTGCGAGCCTGCGTCCGATCGACGGCGCGCGCGTGCACATCGCGGCGCCCGCGCAATCGGCCTTCGTGCACGAGCGCCGACCGGCGAGCGCCTCGGTGTTCGTGCAGTTGAAGGCCGGCAGACGTCTCGAGCAGGAGCAGGTGCAGGCGATCGTCAATCTGGTCGCCTCCAGCGTCCCCGAGCTCGAGGCCAACCAGGTCACGGTCGTTGATCAGCAAGGTCGGCTGCTGTCCTCGCCGCAGAGCTCGGAGGACTTGTCGCAGCAGCATTTTCAGCTCGTGCATCGGATCGAGGACGACTACTCCCAGCGCATCGAGACGCTGCTGACACCGCTCGTGGGCACGGGCCGGGTGCGCGCGCAGGTCATGGCGCAGCTCGACACCTCCGTGAGCGAGGAGGCCCGCGAGCAGTACCGCCCGGACAGTCAGGTGGTCCGCAGCGAGCAGTCCTCGGAACAGATCAGCCGTGAGGGCGCCGGCGCGCAAGGCGTGCCCGGCGCGCTCAGTAATCAGCCTCCGCCCGCCGGAGTCGCCCAGCCTCCTGCGGCCGCCAAGCCCGCACAGCCCGTGGCCGCGGGAACGGCGGCGGCACGTGGCAACGCGGCACCGGGAGCCGCACCCGGTGCGGCCAATGCTCCCCCGGGCAGCGGCAACCCCGCACCGGCCGCCGAGCCGGAGAGCACTTCCAAGCAGAACACGCGCAACTACGAGATCGACCGTACCCTCGCCTACACGCGCCAGCCCGCAGGACGGATCAAACGCCTGACGGTCGCCGTGCTGGTCGATGACGTGCCAAGCGTCGGTAAGGACGGCAAGACTCACGATCGCGCGCTCACCTCCGCGGAGCTCACGCACATCACGCAGCTGGTCAAGGATGCCGTGGGATTCGATGAGTCGCGGGGCGACAGCGTCAACGTCGTCAATTCCTCGTTCCACAGCGACACTCCCCCCGCCGACACCGAGGTCGAGCAGGTGCCGATGTGGGAACGTCCCTTGTTCCGCGACCTCGCGAAGTTGCTGGCGGGACTGATCGCGCTCATCACACTCTTCCTCGCGGTGTTGCGCCCGTTGGTGCGCGCACTGATCGGACCCGCGCGCGCGGTGCTCGCAGCCCCGAGCGTTGCACCCGAGCCGGCTTTGGCCGCTCCGGCACGCGCGGCGGGCGCTCGCGCCGAGCCCGTCGCCTACGAGCAGCAGGTGACGCAGGCGCGCGCGCTGGTGAACCAGGACCCCAAGCGCGTCGCGCAGGTCGTGCGCTCCTGGGTGGCCACCGATGAGTGAGCGCGCCGCAGAGAAGCGCACCGACAAGCGCACTGGCACCGAGCGCGCGGCGATCCTGCTGCTCACGCTCGGTGAGCAGGAGGCTGCTCAGGTGCTCAAGCACATGGGTGCGAAGGAAGTGCAGCGCGTGGGCACCGCCATGGCGCAGCTGAGCCGCGTCTCACGCGAGGAAGTGGCCACCGTGCTGAACGAGTTCTCCGCGGGCATGGACAGTCAGACCTCGGTCGGCGTCGGCGTGGACGAGTTTTTGCGCAACGTCCTGGTAAGCGCGCTCGGTGAGGACAAGGCGGGCAGCGTCATCGATCGCATCAACATCGGGCGCTCCAGCAAGGGGTTGGAGGCTCTCAAATGGATGGATCCGCGCGCCGTCTCCGAGCTCATCCGCCAGGAGCATCCGCAGATCATCGCCATCGTCCTCGCCTACCTCGATCCGGATCAGGCCGCCGAGATCCTGCAGCAGCTGCCCGGCGGCATCCGCGCCGAGGTGGTGATGCGCATTGCCAGCCTCGATGGCGTACAGCCTTCGGCGCTCTCCGAGCTCGACGACGTGATGGAGAAGCAGTTCGCGGGCAAGGGTGCCGGCAAGACCTCGGTGCTGGGCGGTGCCAAGGCGGCCGCGAACATCGTCAACTTTCTCGATCCGAGCCAGGAAGCTCCGCTGATGGAGGCGATCAATACGGCCGACCAAGCGCTCGGCGCTCGCATTCAGGATCTGGTGTTCGTGTTCGACAATCTCATGGATCTCGATGACCGCAGCATGCAGGAGCTGCTGCGCCAGGTACCGAGCGACAAGCTGCTGCTGGCGCTGAAGGGCACCGCTGACGAGCTCAAACAGAAGATCTTCAAGAACATGTCGCAGCGCGCCGCCGAGATGCTGAAGGACGATCTCGAAGCGCGCGGCCCGGTGCGGCTCTCCGAAGTGGAGGCGGCGCAGAAGGAGATCCTCGCCACGGCCCGCAAGCTTGCCGAAGCGGGCACGATAGCGCTCGCGGGTAAGGGAGAGGAGTATGTCTGAGGCGAGCCGCCTGCGCGCGATCGCCGCAGCGGCTGCGGCGGCGGCCGAGCGCTGGTCCCTGCCGACGGTCGAGGGCCCGGTGGTCGGCCAGCGCCGCGATGCCGGCCGCCGCGACGAGACGACGGATGCGCTGCGCCAGAGCGAGCGCACGCGCGGCTACGAAGAGGGGCTCGCCGCTGCCCGTGCCGAGATGCAGCGGCAGCTCGCCGAGCTGCAGGCGCGAGTGCGGCGCTTCGATGCGATTGTGGGTCTGCTGGCGAAGCCGCTCAGCGAAGTCGACGAGGAAGTGCACCGCCAGCTGGTGCTGCTCGCAATGGCGGTCGGCAAGCACCTGGCAAGGCGCGAGCTCAAGAGCGCTCCGGTAGAGGTCATCGCCCTCATTCGCGAGGCAGTGAGCCGCCTGCCGGCGACCGCACGTGAGGTGCGCGTGCACCTGCACCCGGAGGATGCCGCGCTCGTGCGCGAGCACCTCTCGGCACCTGCCCAGGAGCGCGCCTGGAGCATGGTGGAGGATCCAGCGCAGTCGCGCGGGGGATGCCTGGTGCGCACCGACAGCTCCCAGATCGACGCGCGCTTCGAGAGCCGGGTCAACGCGATCGTCAGCACGCTGCTCGGCGACGAACGTGGCGCCGCGCGCGCGGTGAGCGGCCCAGACCCCAGCACGGCGCAGCCATGACGGATATCGGCCGTGCGAAGTTGTGGAGCGAGCGGCTCGCCCGCTGTGTGCGCGAGGTGGACCGGGTGCCGCCCAGCCCCGTGGAAGGATTTCTCGGGCGCATGGTCGGCCTCGCCCTCGAGGCGGTCGGCTGTCAGGCATCGATCGGTGACAGCTGTGAGGTCCTGACGAGCGAGGGCGAGCGGGTGAAGGCCGAGGTCGTCGGCTTTGCAGGCGATCGGCTGTACCTCATGCCGACCGGCGATCCTCACGGGCTCGGGCCCAATGCCCGCGTGATTCCGCAGCAGCGCGCCGGAACGGTGCGCGTCGGCCCGCAGCTGCTCGGCCGCGTGATCGACGGCGCGGCGCAGCCCCTCGATGGCCTGGGTCCGCTCGGGTGCGAGGAGCGCGTGCGTCTGATCGGCACACCCGTCAACCCTTTGCAGCGGCAGACGATCAGCGAGCCGCTCGATGTCGGCATCCGGGCGATCAACAGTTTGTTGACGGTGGGGCGCGGACAGCGCATCGGATTGTTCGCCGGCAGCGGCGTCGGCAAGAGCGTGCTGCTCGGCATGATGGCGCGCTACACGGCCGCGGATGTGATCATCGTGGGGCTGGTCGGGGAGCGCGGACGCGAGGTCAAGGAATTCGTGGAGCGCATTCTCGGCCCCCGGGACCGTAAGCGCGCGCTCGTGGTCGCAACGCCCGCGGACACCCCGCCGCTCATGCGCATGCACGGGGCCTGGCTGGCAACCGCCGCCGCGGAGTACTTCCGCGACCGCGGCGCGAGCGTGCTGCTCATCATGGATTCGCTCACGCGCTTCGCGCAAGCGCAGCGTGAGATCGGGCTGGCGATCGGCGAGGCGCCCGCGACCAAGGGCTATCCCCCCTCGGTGTTCGCGCGCTTGCCGCAGCTGGTGGAGCGGGCCGGCAACGGCTCTCCGGGACAAGGCTCGATCACCGCCTTCTACACTGTTCTCGTCGAGGGCGACGATCAGAGCGATCCGATCGCCGACGCCGCGCGTGCGATTCTGGACGGCCATGTGGTGCTCTCGCGGCGCTTCGCCGAGAGCGGCCACTACCCGGCGATCGACGTGGAGACCTCGGTCAGCCGCGCCATGCACGATATCGCCTCTGCCGAGCACATCGAGCTCGCCCGCCGCTTCCGCCAGGTGCTCGCGACGTACGAGCACAACCGCGACCTCATCTCGATTGGCGCTTACCAGCGTGGCAGCGACCCGCGCATCGACGCGGCCATCGCGCTCGCCCCCCGCCTGCACAAGTTCCTGCAGCAGGACATGCACGAACGTGTCGATTTCGCGGCAAGCCTCACGGCGCTCGAGGCGGCACTGGCGGACACTGCTACCCCTACGGCGTGAGCGTGCAGGAATACTCGAGGATGTGATGCGACAGAGTAAGCGCTTCCATGTCGTGCAGCGCGTGGCGGAGGACCACGAACAGCAGCGTGCCGAGCGGCTCGCCGCGTGCGAGCGGCGCGTGCGGGAGTGCGAAGCCAAGCTGGCCGAGCTCGAGGGTTACCAGGCGAACTACCTGAGCGAGTTCTCGCGGCATGCGGGCCGCGGCATCGGCGGAGCTCGCTTGCGCGACTTCCAGGCATTCTTGAGCCGCTTGGCCGAGGCCGTGCGGCAGCAGCAGGAGATCGTGCTGCGCTCGCAGGCCGAGCGCGAGGCGGCGCGCAACCAGTGGCAGCGCGCATCGCAGCGCTGCGAGATCGTCGGTCGCGTCGTGAAGCGCAAGGAACACGAGGAGCAGCGCGCGATCGAGCATGAGGAGCAGCGCGACGCGGACGAGCGCGCACAACGAAAGTCCTCGCGGAGACTCGATGCCGGCAGCGTTTGAGAGTATTTCGGGAGCCCCCGGTAGCGGGAGTGCGGCCCGAGCGGTCACGGAGACTTCTTCCGGCGCCGCCGGCGCGGTGTCCGCCTCGAGCGGCGCCGCTCACGGAGCCGATGCGTCCGCGAAGGGAGCGACAGGGTTTCCGCTTCTCATGGCGAGCAGCGGCGGTGCGGGAGCGCAAGCGACGGCCACGCCCGATGCGGCGAAGTCCACCAAGGACGAGTCGGCGGTCAGCCCGCATGCGAGCGCCAACGCGAAGGCGCGTTCACCCGAGCAATCCGCTGCACCCACGTGGCTTTCGCAAGCGCTCCCGCAGGTCGCATCGCAGGGCGCTTCGCAGACCCCTGCGCAGCTTCCTCCGCAGGGGAACGCCGCACTGCCCACGTCGCCGAATCCGGCCGGCTCAGCCGCCCAGACACTGAGCGTGACGGCTTCGCTGAACGTGACGGCTCCGGGACCAGGGCCCGCCACCGCAGCGCGCCTGGCGCCGCTCGCGCAGGGCACCGCGCAGCCGAGCCCTCAGGGCAGCGCCCTCAGTGCAACGGACGCATCGGCCTTCGATCAGAACCTCGTGGCTGCCGCAACGGTTGGTACCGCGGACACAGCCCGAGCGCCTCTCGTGGGTATCGAGGCTACGAACATCCGCTTCGATGTGCGCTCCGCGAGCTCGCCCTCGGATGCCGAGGCTGCCGGTGATGCGGGCGCCAGTAGTCCCGCTCAACCGAATGCCGCCGATCTGCTGACACTCTTGACGGGCTCGCTCGAGCATCCAATCGGTGCGGCGAAGCACGGTGACACTGAGAGCTCCTCGGCAGATCCGGCATCCAGCGGGCCACAGATGCCCTCGGCAGCGCTTCCGGATCCCTCGCACACACCGGCCGTGTGGTCTCATCCTGGCCTACATCAGAGCGGCGCGGCGCCACCCCCGCAGGGTGAGCTGCGTGCACCGCTCGGAACGACGCAGTGGGTCGATGAGCTCGGCGGCCGGCTCACCTGGATGGCGCATCAGGGTAATCAGACGGGATCTTTGCAGGTCTCGCCGCCCGAGCTGGGTCCGATCGACGTACGCATCTCGCTCCATGGCGATCAGGCAAGTGTCTGGTTCGGCGCTGCACACGCCGACACGCGCGCGGCACTCGAGCAGGCACTCCCGCGTCTCAAACAGCTATTCGCAGCCCAGGGGCTGGCACTCGCCGACATGGGCGTTTGGCGCGAGCCGCCGCGACAGCAGGCACACTCCCCGCTCGTGGCGTCCGCAGTCACCGCGGCGCGCGAAGCTGCTGCCGTGCAAAGCGTGAGTGCCGTCGCAAACTCTCACGCAGGTCTCATCGATCTCTACGCCTGATTCCGGCGGAGCGCCAAGTTTCCGTCGCGGTGCGCCACATGAGAGGCGCATCACACGCGCTGAATCCCTGGAATTTCCTTACGCCGAAGGCACTTAGCCCGCGCTCAGCCCTCGTGGCATACGCGTTGCAGAACCGTCGACGCAACGCTGCAGGTATTCGTGAACGATGGCTGACATTCCCACTCTGACGCCCGCCCAAGACGTGGCGCTCGCCGATGATGCTGAGCCGGCTGCGCGCAAGCGCCCGCTGCTGCCGCTCGTCATCATCATCGTTGTGCTGGTCGGCGGCGCGGCAGCGACCGGCCTGTGGTTCTTCTCGCACGCGGGCAAGACCAAGACCGCCGCGGCGCCCGTACATCCGCTCGCACCGCCGCTCTATGTGGCACTCGATCCGCCCTTCGTCACCAATTTCGAGGCCGAGCAACTGGTGCGCTTCCTGCAGATCACGGTGCAGGTCATGTCGCGCGATCCGGCGACCGTGGAGCTCATCAAGTCGAACGATCCGGTGATCCGCAACGACCTGCTGCTGCTCTTCGGCAACCAGAAGTATCAGGACATCGCCACGCGCGAGGGCAAGGAGCGCCTGCGCTCCCAGGCACTCGATGCCGTGCGGCACGTCATCGCCGCGAGCGGCGGCGCCGGCGAGAAGGTCGAGGCGGTCTACTTCACCAGCTTCGTGATGCAGTAGCGGAAGAGCGTACATGACCGCGGAAAAGATTCTGAGCCAGGACGAGATCGACGCACTCATTCATGGCGTCGATGCCGGAGTGGTGAACACGGAGCCGCCGGTCGCACCCGGGGAGGCCCGTGGCTACGACTTCCGCAACCAGATGCGCATCGTGCGCGGGCGCATGCCCACGCTCGAGATGATCAACGAGCGCTTCGCGCGGCTCTTTCGTGTGAGCCTCTACAACCTGCTGCGACGCTCGCCCGAGATCGGCGTGAGCCCGGTGGAGCTGAAGAAGTTTGCCGAGTACGTGCACACCTTGCACGTGCCGAGCAGCTTGAACGTCGTGCGGATCAACCCGCTGCGCGGCACCGCGCTCTTCGTCCTCGACCCGAAGCTGGTGTTCACCATGGTCGACAACTTCTTCGGCGGCAGCGGCCGCCACATCAAGATCGAAGGGCGCGACTTCACGGCGACCGAGCAGCGCATCATCCACATGCTCCTGCGCAGTGCCTTTGCCGATCTGCGCGAGGCCTGGTCGCACGTGGCGGCGATCGAAGTCGAGTACCAGCAGTCCGAGATCAATCCGCACTTCGCCAACATCGTCAGCCCCTCGGAAGTCGTCGTGGTCACGAGCTTTCACATCGAGCTCGACGGCGGCGGCGGCGACCTGCACGTGACGATGCCCTACTCGATGATCGAGCCGTTGCGCGATGTGCTCGATGCCGGCATGCAAAGCGACCGGGTCGATCACGACGAGCGCTGGCTGCACGCCCTGCGCGATGAGATCGACGATGCGGAGATCGAGCTCACGAGCGTGCTCGGCCGCGCCACGCTGAGCGTCGGCGAGATGCTCAATCTCAAGCCCGGAGACGTGATCCCGTGCGATTTCACGGGCAAGGCCACCCTGCTGGCGGAGACCGTCCCGGTATTCCGCGGCGGCTTCGGTCTGTCGCGCGGACTGCAGGCGGTAAAGATCGAAGATCGCATGCGGCGCAGCAAGCTCGCGCCGCTCGAGAGCGTTACGGTCAAGAAATCGTGAGGATCGTTTCATGACAGCAGCAGCCCCGGCAAACGAGGCACGTCCCGCCGAGTTCGACAACCTGAGCGAGGAAGGCACGGCCAACTCGCCGCAGGACTTGAATCTCGAGGTGATTCTGGACGTGCCCGTCACCCTGTCGATGGAAGTCGGACGCACGCGGATTCCGATCCGCAATCTCCTGCAGTTGAATCAGGGCTCGGTGGTCGAGCTCGATCGGGAGGCAGGCGAGCCGCTCGATGTGTTCGTGAATGGCACGCTGATCGCGCACGGCGAGGTCGTCGTCGTCAACGAGAAGTTCGGCATTCGCCTGACGGACGTCATCAGCCCGGCCGAGCGCATCCGCAAGCTCAAATGATTCACGCACTCGTCACCGCACTTCCGAGCACGATGCGCCCGGTCGCGGCCGCGCCCGCGGGCGCCGCGCTCGCACCGCAGGCTCATCCGTTCGCTGCGCCCGAGGCGCTCGCCGCGCCGGTCGCAGGCCTGAGCGGCCTCGCGGAGGTGACGCTCGCTCTGGCACTCGTCCTCGGGTCGATTTTCGCGCTCGCGTGGCTGGTGCGCCGCGTACGCGGCTTGGAGGCGCGCGGCGCCGCGGCGCTCGACGTGCTCGGTGAAGTGCGCCTGGGAACCAAAGAGCGGGCGGTGCTCATCAGAGTCGGCGCGACGCAGCTCCTGCTGGGGGTTGCGCCGGGCCGGGTCAACACCTTGCACGTGCTGGCGCAGCCCGTGGAAGCGCTCGGCGCAAGCGGCACACCCGCTGCCCCGCGGCCGAGCTTTCGCGAGCTGCTGCTGCGCAGCCTGGGGAAGTCATGAGGCGCTGCGCACCACTGCTGTTGCTGCTCGCGCTCTGTGCGCCGCTCGGCGCGAGCGCCGAGCCGGGGATCGCCGCGCTCACCGTGCAAGGAGCCGCCGGCGGCGGGCAGACCTATACGCTCACCTTGCAGATGCTGCTGCTGATGACGGCGGTGTCGCTGCTGCCGGCCATCTTGCTGATGATGACGGCTTTCACGCGCATCGTGATCGTGCTCGGCATTCTGCGCCAGGCACTGGGCGCGGGGCAGACTCCGCCCAACCAGGTGCTGATCGGGCTCGCCCTGTTTCTCACCCTGTTCGTCATGTCGCCCGTGGTCGAGCGCATCAACGATCAGGCCGTAAAGCCGTACGTCGCGGGAACGATCGATTCGAGCGCGGCACTCGCGAACGCGGTGACACCGCTCAAGAGCTTCATGCTCCATCAGACGCGCGAGGCCGATATCGCAACCTTCGTGCGCATCTCGGGCGGCTCGGGCTACGCAACGCCGCAGGACGTGCCGGTCACGGTGCTCGTGCCTGCCTTCGTGACCAGTGAGCTCAAGACGGCCTTCACGATGGGCTTTCTGATTTTCATTCCCTTCGTGATCATCGATCTCGTGGTCGCAAGCGTGCTCATGTCGATGGGCATGATGATGCTATCCCCGGTGCTCATCTCGCTGCCCTTCAAGCTCATGCTGTTCGTGCTGGTCGATGGCTGGACGCTCATCATGGGAACGCTGGCCGGGAGCTTCTTCTCATGAGTCCCGAAGCCGTCATGAGCGTCGGCCAGCATGCCCTGGAGGTCACGCTGCTGCTCGCGGCGCCGCTGCTGCTGGTAGCGCTCGCGACCGGTCTGCTGGTCGGCGCCTTCCAGGCCGCGACGCAGATCAACGAGATGACGTTGTCCTTCATTCCCAAGCTGCTCGCGCTCGCCGTCGCGCTCGTGATCGCAGGGCCGTGGATGCTGAAGCTCATCGTCAGCTACACGCGCGAGCTCTTCGCGAGCATTCCCTCGCTCATCAACTGACCCGCCATGATCACGCTCACCACCGGACAAATCGAGGGCTGGCTCGCACAGCTGTTCTGGCCCTTCGTGCGCATCGGCGCCTGCCTCATGATCGTTCCGGGCTTCGCCTCGGTCGGCGTGCCGGTACGCGTGCGCATCGTGCTCGCTGGCAGTCTCGCGCTGCTGATCGCGCCGCTCGTCCCGGCGCCCGCCGGCATCACGCCGTTCTCTGCGGCCGGGATCGTGGTCACGGTACAGCAGCTGGTGATCGGAGCAGCGCTCGGCTTTGCGCTGCAGATCATCTTCGATGCCGTGGCGCTCGGCGGACAGCTGCTCGCCAACAGCATGGGTCTGTCCTTCGCGTTCAACGTCGATCCGATCCGCGGCGCGAGCACTCCGGTGCTCGGTCAGCTCTACACGTTGCTGGTGACACTTACGTTTCTCGCCCTCGATGGACACCTGCGCATTCTCGAGGTGCTCGTTGACGGTTTCCGTACGCTGCCGATCGGATCCACCGGCCTGGGCACGAACGGGCTTTGGCGACTCGTCGATTGGGGCTCCCGCATCTTCAGCGGCGCACTCGCCATCGCGTTGCCGGGTGTGACGGCGCTCTTGATCGTCAATCTCGCCTTCGGCGTGGTGAGCCGTGCTGCACCGACGCTCAACCTGTTCGCGGTCGGCTTTCCCGTGTCGATCGTTCTCGGTCTCATCATCGTGGCGGTGGGTCTTCCCTCCGTGCAGATGAGTTTCGTGAAGCTGCTCGAGGGTTCGTTCCTGCTCGTGCAGCGGCTGCTCGGGGCCGGAGCCTGAGCCATGGCCGAGGCCGCGCAGGAACGCACCGAACGAGCAACACCGAGGCGCCTCGAAGAGGCGCGTCGCAAAGGTCAGCTGCCGCGCTCGCCAGAGCTGACGACCGCAGCGGTGGTGCTGATTGCTGCGGGTGGCTTGCATCTCTTCGGCGTCCAGCTCGTCACTCAGCTGCACGCTCTCATGCGCTCGAGCTTCGCGCTGACGCGCGCCGAGGTCCTCGATGACAGCGGGATCGTGCCGCTGCTCGCCGCGCGGCTGCTCCAGGCGCTTGCCGCCTGCGCACCCATTCTCGCACTCACGCTGCTCGCGGCGCTGCTGGCGCCGCTCGCGCTCGGCGGCTGGAACTTCTCGTTTTCGGCCTTGGCCCCGGACTTTAGCCGGCTCTCGCCGCTCAACGGACTGAAGCGAATCTTCTCGCTACGCGGCGCCGTGGAGCTCGGCAAGGCCTTCGCCAAATTCGCCCTCGTCGCACTGGTGGCCGTGCTGTTCCTCTGGGGCAAGTCACACGAGCTGCTGGCACTTGGCTCCGAGCCCATCGGCCAGGCCATGGCCCATGCGGCGCTGCTCAGCAGCAACGCGCTCCTGATGCTCGCTGCCTGTCTGGCGCTCATCGCAGCGATCGATGTGCCCTGGCAGCGCTGGCAGTTCTCGCGGCAGCTGCGCATGACGCGCCAGGAAATCCGCGAGGAATTCAAGGAGCACGAAGGCTCGCCCGAGGTGAAGGGCCGCATCCGCAGGCTGCAGCAGGAGGTGGCCAAGCGGCGCATGATGAGGGAGGTGCCGAAGGCGGATGTGGTGGTCGTGAACCCGACGCACTTCGCCGTGGCGCTGCGCTATGACGAACAGCGCATGCGCGCTCCCCAGGTGGTGGCCAAGGGCGTGGACGAGGTCGCGGCCCGCATCCGCGCCGTCGCCGACGAGCATCGCGTGCCGCTCTTCGAAGCGCCGCCGCTCGCCCGCGCGTTGCATCGCGCGGTCCCCATCGGCGGCGAGATACCGGCCTCGCTCTATGTCGCGGTCGCGCAGGTGCTCACGTACGTCTATCAGCTGCGCAGCGCGCGCCTGGGCGGCACGACGCCGCCGCAGCCGCCGCGCATCGATGCGACCCTCGATGAGAGAGCGCACTGATGGCCGACGCGCTGACTGCACCCTCTCCCCTGTCCATGCGCGAGCTGTTGCGCAGTGGCATCGGCGTGCCCGTGGGCGTGCTCGCGGCGCTCGCCATGCTGGTGCTGCCCCTGCCGCCGCTCGCGCTCGACGTGCTGTTCACCTTCAACATCGCGCTGTCGATCATGATCCTGGTGGCGGTGTTCTACGTCGCAAGGCCCATCGACTTCGGCGTTTTTCCCACGGTACTGCTGCTCGCGACCTTGCTGCGGCTGACGCTCAACGTGGCCTCCGCGCGCGTCGTGCTGCTGCACGGCCACGGTGGACCCGGGGCCGCCGGCAAGGTCATCCAATCCTTCGGCGAGTTCGTCATCGGCGGCAATTTCGCGGTCGGCGTCGTCGTCTTCATCATCCTGACGATCATCAACTTCGTGGTCGTCACGAAGGGCTCGGGACGCATCTCCGAGGTGAGTGCGCGCTTCACCCTCGATGCCATGCCCGGCAAGCAGATGGCCATCGATGCCGATCTGAACGCCGGCCTCATCACGCAGGATGAAGCGCGCGTGCGGCGCGCCGAGGTGCGCGCGGAATCCGACTTCTACGGCTCGATGGACGGCGCGAGCAAGTTCGTCCGCGGGGATGCCATCGCCGGCATCATGATCCTCATCATCAATATCGTCGGCGGCCTGGCGATCGGCATTCTCGGCCACGGCCTCGCCTTCGCCGATGCGGCGCGCACCTACACGCTGCTCACGATCGGTGACGGGCTCGTCGCGCAGATTCCGGCGCTGCTGCTCTCGACGGCCGTCGCCCTCATCGTCACGCGCATGTCGGGCAAGCAGGACATGCGCGGCGAGCTGACCCGTCAGCTCTTCGGCCATCCGCGCACGCTCGGCATCGCCGCCGGACTGCTGACCGCCATGGGTCTGGTGCCCGGCATGCCGAATCTCGCCTTCCTCAGCATCGCGGCGCTGTGCGGCGGCGGTGCGTACGCGATCCGCAAGCGGCGCGAGGCTGCCGCCGCCACTCCCGCTGTCGCGCCACCGCCCCCCGCTCCGGAGACGCGCGAGCTTTCCTGGGACGACGTGAAGCCCGTCGACGTGCTCGGCCTCGAGGTGGGCTATCGCTTGGTGCCGCTCGTCAATCGGGCGCAAAGCGGCGACCTGCTCATGCGCGTTCGCGGCGTGCGCCGCAAGCTCTCGCACGAGCTCGGGTTCCTGGTCCCCGCGGTGCACATCCGCGACAACCTCGAGCTTGCGCCCAATGCCTATCGCATCAATCTCGGAGGGGTCGCGCTCGGTGAGAGCGTCGTGTATCCCGAGCGCGAGCTGGCGATCAACCCCGGCCGCGTCTTCGGCCAGCTGCGCGGCATCGCCACGCGCGACCCCGCATTCGGCATGGAGGCCGTCTGGATCGAGCCCGCCGAGCGCGATCACGCCCAAACGATCGGCTACACCGTGGTGGATGCCGGCACCGTGATCGCGACTCACCTGAGCCACATCGTGCAATCGCACGCCCACGAGCTGCTCGGCCACGAGGAAGTGCAGCATCTGCTGGCCGCGCTCGGCAAGAGCGCCCCGAAGCTCGTCGAGGATCTGGTGCCGCGCGTGCTGCCGATGGCGGTGCTCGTGAAGGTGCTGCAGTCATTGCTAGCCGAGCGCGTTCCGATCCGCAACATGCGCACGATCATCGAGACACTCGCCGAGCAGGCACCCCGCACGCAGGATCCACCGGCGCTCACCGCGGCCGTGCGCATCGCGCTCGCCCGGCAAATCGTGCAGGACATCGCCGGCATGTCGAGCGAGCTGCCCGTGATCACTCTGGATCCCGAGCTCGAGCGGCTGCTGCAGGGAACCGTGGGCAATACGGCCGGCGCCGCCCTGGAGCCCGGCCTCGCCGAGCGCTTGCAGCAGCGGCTCGCCGAGAGCGCACAGCGCCAGGAGCTGATCGGCGAGCCCGCGGTCCTGCTGGTCGCCCCGCAGTTGCGACAGACCCTGGCGCGCTTCATCCGCGCCAGCGTGCCCGGCATGCACGTGCTGGCTTGGAACGAGATTCCCGACAATCGCAAGGTCCGCCTGGTAACGGCGGTGGGACGTTAAGCCTATGAAGATCACCCGCCATACGGCTCCCGACATGCGCCAGGCGCTGCGCGCGGTGCGCGCCGAGCTCGGTGCGGATGCCGTCATTCTCGCCTCGCGCCGCACTCCGGCAGGGGTCGAGGTCACCGCTGCGATGGATTTCGACGCCGATCATCTGCAGCAAGGCGCAGCGGTCGGCGCCTCGGCTGAACCCTCCGCAGCTCCCGAGCCTACCTCACCGCGAGTAACGCCCGACTCACACACGGCGGCGGGGTCTGCCCCGGCTGTGGCACACACCGCACCGACTGTGTTCGCGGCACCCTCCGAAGCGATGGAGCACGAGCTCAAGAGCCTGCGGCGCATGCTCGAAACGCAGCTCGCGCATCTCTCCTGGAGTGATCTCACGCGCCGCGCGCCGATCCACGCTCAGTTGCTGCGCGAGCTGACGGAGGTCGGTCTCACCCCCGATCTTGCCGCGCAGTTCATCACTCACGTCTCCGTCACTGCAGAGCTGACCGAAGCCCGTCGGCTCGCGATCGCGGCCATGGCGCAGCAGCTGCTCGTCACCGGCGATCGATGGCTGCAGGAAGGAGGCACGATCGCTCTGGTCGGACCGACCGGCGTTGGCAAGACCACTACCCTTGCGAAGCTCGCCGTGCGCTGGGTGCTGCAGCATGGCGCGCGTGATCTCGCGCTGATCGCGGGCGACTCGCAGCGCCTGGGTGCGCAGGAGCAGCTGCAGGCTCTGGGCGAGCTCCTCGGTGCCGAGGTGTATCCGCTGCAGGATCTGGCCGCTCTCGGTGCGCTGCTCGGGCGTCTGGGCGGGCGCCGTCTCGTGCTCATCGATACACCGGGATGCAGTCAGCGCGATGCCCAGCTGAGCGAGCGGCTTGCTGCACTCGGCGCGACCGGTCACGACCTGCAGATTGCGCTGGTGCTCGCCGCGAGTACGCAAGCGGGCGCCATTGCAGAGGTCGTTGCACGCTTCGCCGCCGCACAACCCAGCGCCTGTGTGCTCACGAAGGCCGACGAGGCGGCAAGCCTCGGCGGTGCGCTCTCGGTGCTGATGCGCTCGCGCCTGCCCATCTCATATGTGAGCGAAGGGCAGCGCGTGCCTGAGGATCTGCGCCCCGCACGTGCGCTCGAGCTCGTCTCGCAGGCCGTACAGCTCGCGCAGACAAGCGGCGCCACCGCGGATGAAGACCTGTTGAAACGCCGTTTCGGAGATCTCGCACATGCCCTCGCCTAAGGTGTCCCTGGTCGATCAGGCCAAGCTCTCGGGGCTCGTGCGCCCGGTACAAGTGATTGCCGTGACGGGCGGCAAAGGCGGCGTGGGCAAGACGAGCGTCGCGGTCAACATGGCGGCTGCGCTGACGACCGCGGGGCGTCGGGTGGTGCTGCTCGATGGCGATCTCGGACTCGCCAATGTGGATGTGTTCCTGGGCCTCTCGCCGCGCTACACGCTCGCGCACGTGCTCTCCGGCGAGCGCACGCTCGATGAGATCCTGTTGGCGACGCCCCAGGGCTTTCACGTGGTGCCGGCGGCCTCCGGCCTTGCGCACATGGCGAATCTCGACGCCGCCGCGCATCTGGGGCTGGTGCAAGCCTTCAGCGCATTGGCAACCCGGCTGGATGTGCTGATCGTCGATACCGCGGCCGGCATTGCCCACGGTGTGACACAGCTGTCGCAGGCCGCGCAGCACGTGCTCATCGTGCTGTGCGATGAGCCCGCCTCGCTCACCGACGCCTATGCGCTCGTCAAGGTCTTGAGCCGTCACCACGGCGTCAATCGCTTCCGGGTGCTCGCCAACATGGTGGCGGCGACCGGCGCGGGCGAGGAGCTCTTCCAACGTTTCGAGCGGGTGACGGCCCGCTTTCTCGACGTGGTGCTTGATTATGTCGGAGAGGTTCCGGAGGACGACTGCCTGCGGCGCGCGATCCGCGGCCAGCGGCCGGTGCTGGAGGCCTTTCCGTCGAGCCCGGCTGCGCGGGCGTTCAAGAAACTCGCTGCCCAGGCCGATAAGTGGCCGATACCGGGGGGACCGCGTGGCAATCTCGAGTTCTTCGTCGAGCGGCTCGTGCAACGGCCGGCCGTGCGCCTGGAGGCCGTTCCGTGAGTGTAGTCGGCGCCTACACCGCGTATCGGGCGGTTGGCGAAGCGGACGCGCTCGTGACGCGTCACGCAGAGCTCGTGAAACGCATCGCCTACCATCTCGCGGGACGCTTGCCGCCCTCGGTGGACGTGGCGGATTTGATTCAGGCCGGAATGCTCGGGCTGCTCGAGGCGGCGGCGAACTACACGGCCAATCGCGGCGCGAGCTTCGAGACATATGCGGGAATACGCATCCGCGGAGCCATGATCGACGCCTTGCGCAAGCTCGACTGGGCACCGCGCTCCGTGCACCGCAAGGCGCGCGCGGTTGCCGCAGTGATGCGCGAGATCGAGAAGGAGACCGGCCGCGATGCGCGCGACGCCGAGATTGCCGAGCGTCTCGGAGTGCCGCTCGATGAGTATCACGCGATCGTGCAGGACGCGGCGAGCTGCCGCCTGACGAGTCTCGACGAGGTGAATGCGGCTGCGGCACAGGACGCCGCCGATCCGTTTCGCGAGACGGCCGATGCGGGATTCCGCGCGGCGCTGGCGCGCGCGATCGACACGCTACCGGAGCGCGAGAAGCTGGTGATGTCGCTCTATTACAGCGACGAGCTGAATCTCAAGGAGATCGGCGCGGTATTGAAAGTGACGGAGTCGCGCGTCTGTCAGCTGCACGGACAGGCCCTGATGCGACTGAAGTCGCGGCTGGCGGACTGGAGCGAGGCGCAGGGCGAGCGCGCTTCGTGAGCTTTCGGGAGAAGCAGGCGTGAGCAAGAAAGTGAGGTTCCTGGTGGTCGACGATTTCTCGACCATGCGGCGCATCATCAAGAATCTGCTGCACGACCTCGGCTATCAGGATGTGCTCGAGGCCGACGACGGCAAGGCGGCGCTGCCGCTGCTGCAGGCCGGTGGCATCGATTTCCTCATCACGGACTGGAACATGCCCAACATGGCGGGGCTCGAGCTGCTGAAGATCGTGCGCGCCGACGGCAAGCTCGCCAAGCTGCCCGTGCTGATGCTCACCGCTGAAGCGAAGCGCGAGCAGATCGTCGAGGCGGCGCAGGCCGGAGTGAGCGGCTATGTCATCAAGCCCTTCACCGCCGAGACGCTCAAAGAGAAGATCGACAAGATCCTCGGCGCCCCCGAGAAGTGAGCCGGCCGCGATGTCAGACTCCACTTCGGTCCGAGCCCAGTACGCCGCGCGCATCGAAGCCCTGGCCGATGCGCTCAAACGCGACGACGAGGCTGCCTTCATCACCGTGCTGGACGAGATCGTGCATGCGCGCCGCGCCGCACAGTTCTCCGAGCTGCGCGATCTCACCGCGAACCTGCGCGTGGCGCTCGACCGTTTCCGGCTGGACGCGCGTCTGGCGGACTTCGCGGAGAAGGACATGCCCGATGCGCGGCAGCGCTTGGCCTACGTGCTCAAGATGACCGACGAGGCGGCCCATCGCACACTCGACCTGGTCGAGCGCTCGGCGCCCCCGGCCGAACGCACCGCGAAGACCTCCTCGGCCCTTTTGACCTCGTGGAAACGCTTTCGGGCACGCTCCATCGAGCTGCGCGAATTCCATACCATGCTCAAGCGCATGGACGCCTTTCTGCCCGCGGCGCGCGCGGACTCCGAGCTCATCCGCAGGAATCTCGGTGAAGTGCTGCTCACTCAGGGCTACCAGGATCTCACCGGCCAGATCATTCGCGGAGTGATCGAGTTGGTGCGCGAGCTCGAGAACGCCCTCGTCGAGCTCGCACGTCTGTCCGGAGCGGACGCGGAGGCCGCGCAGCGCGCGCAGCCTGCAACGCAAGGACAAGGACATGGCCCGGCGATACCCGGCGTGACCCAGGGCGAGGTCGCCTCGCGCCAGCAGGACGTGGACGCCTTGCTGTCGGGACTGGGAATGTAGCGCCCCGCGCTGCGTGCGAAAGGCAATCCCCTGGACGTTCTAAGCGTCATAGGCCTGATACTGGCCTTCTGCGCAATCATCGTCGGCGCGATCCTGAAGGGCGCCGGACTGATGGCGCTCGTCTCGGCGGCGGCCTTCATGATCGTGGTCATGGGCACCATCGCCGCGATTTGCGTGCAGACGCCGCTCAGCGTGATGAAGCACGCGCTCTCCATCCTGCCCTGGATCATGAAGCCCCCGGCGCTGCAGCCCGAGCAGATGATTCGCAAGATGGTCGACTGGAGCAACGTCGCGCGCAAGCAGGGGCTGCTCGGGCTCGAACCGGTCCTGAATCAGGAGAGCGACGCATTCGTGCGCAAGGCTCTGCAGCTGGTCGTCGACGGCAGCGAGCCGGACACCATCCGCGGTGTGATGGAGGTCGAGCTCGACACGCGCGAGCATGCGGACACGCTCGGCGCCAAGGTATTCGAGGGCATGGGCATCTACTCCCCGACGCTCGGCATCATCGGCGCAGTGCTCGGCCTGATGGCGGTGATGCAGAATCTGGCCGATCCCTCCAAGCTCGGCCATGGTATCGCCGCGGCCTTCACCGCCACCGTCTACGGCATCGGGCTTGCCAATCTTTTCTTTCTGCCGATCTCCGCCAAGCTCAAAGTCGCTATCCAGGCGCAGACTCAGGTCCGCGAGATGATCATCGAGGGCATGATCTCGATCGCGCAGGGCGAGAACCCACGCAGCATCGAGTCGAAGCTGCAGGGCTATCTGCACTGAGGTCACCATGGGACGCAGACGCAAGAAGCACGAGGACCACACGAATCACGAAGCGTGGGCGATTCCCTACGGCGATCTGATCACGCTGCTGCTCGCGTTCTTCGTGGTGATGTACGCGATCTCGACCGTGAACGAGGGCAAGTACCGCGTGCTCTCGGATGCCTTGTTCGCGGCATTCCGCGGCACGCCGCGCACCGAGCAGCCGATTCAAGTCGGCGAGAAGCAGGTCGGAACCGGCGCCGACGTGAAGAGCTCGATCCAGCAGCAGATGATGGCCGGTCAGCCGCGCCAGCTGCTGCAACCGGTGCCGTTGAAGACCATCGCCCCTCCGATCACGAGCGCGATCGACCCGCGCGAGGCCGCCCGGGCGACTGCCTCCGCCAAGGCGCTCGAGCGTGTGGCCAACGAGGTGGTGCGCGCGATGGACGATCTGGTGCGTGCCAATCTGGTGTTCGTGCGCCGCAAGAGCACGCTGATCGAGGTCGAGATCCGCACGGACATACTGTTTCCGAGTGGCCGCGCGGCCCTCTCACCCAATGCGGTCCACGTCATCGAGCGTCTGGCCGGCGCCCTCAAGCCCTTTCCCAATCCGATCCGGGTTGAGGGCTACACCGACAGCCGGCCGATCCGCACCGCCGAGTTTCCCTCCAACTGGGAGCTCTCGGCAGCCCGCGCCGCAAGCGTCGTGCATCTGCTCGCGAGCAGCGGGCTGGAGCCGGAACGGCTCTCCGTCATCGGCCACGGCGAGTATCTGCCCGCGCAATCAAATGACACTGCCGCGGGGCGCAATGCCAACCGCCGCGTCGTGATCGTGATCCTATCGAACGACGGCACGGCGCCGGCCAACTCCTCCGCGCCGCCCGATGTGCCGAGCACACAGCCTCTGCCGAGTGCCGCCTCGACGCTGCCGAACGCGGCGGAGCCTGCGACCGCGACGGCGGGGCCCCCGACCGCAACGGCGACGGCGCCGGCTGGCACGCTTTCTGCACCCTGATGGATGAGGACACGCGGCGTCGACATTCCGACGCGCGCCGTCCGAGCGGTGCAGGAGCTGTCTGATGTCGGTGCTGCCCTTCGATCTGTCACTGGTGCCCCTCGATGCGGCGCTGCTCGCAGGCAGAGCCGTGTTTCTGGTCTTCTCCTTCGTGATCGCCGCCATCAGTTTCACGCGCTGGCGGCGCGCCGCGCAGCGCCAAGCGGCAAGCGCTGACAAACAGCTGCAGCAAGTGCTCGAGCAGCTGCAACGGGTGGAGACGCTGCTCGGCCAGAGCGAGGCGCGTGTTGCCGCGCTCAGCGAGCGCTGGGAGGCCCGTTGTGAGCGCGTCGGAGCCGCCGCGAACTACCAGATCGCCATCCGCCTCGCGCGCTCGGGTGCCACCTGCGATGAGTTGATCGCGAGTTGCGGCCTGAATCGCCAAGAGGCGGAGCTCGTCGCGCGGCTGCACGGACGGGAGATTCGCACCAGCCGCAGACATCCGGCGGCTGCCTGAGAACAAGCGACGGAAGGAGACGCGCGTCACTCTTTGACGCGTGCGGCGACCCTTAAGTCGCCTGCGGCGGCGCCGATAGCGAGGGCGTGCGTCGCAACATACTCGGCTCCCGAAGTCGCGATGAAAAAACGCTCCCTAGCCGCCCGCTCGGCGCGTTCTCTGACGCTGCCCGGCGAATGCACCCTCGCTGATGCCGAGGGCCTGAAGCTGCGCCTGATGCGGCTCCTCACGCATGTGACCGCCGTCACGCTCGACGTGCGCCGGGTGCGGCGCATCGATACGGCAAGCATGCAGCTGCTCGCCGCTTTCGTGCGGGATCGGAGCACGAGCGGCCGTACGGTGCGTATTACGGGAGATTCGGCGGCCTTCGCCGAGGCGAGCCGGCTGCTCGGCCTCGGAGAATTGCTCGGCTTTCCCGCTGCCGCGGCCAAGGCTGCGAGCTGAGCGAGCGCGCCATGTCGCTGGACCTGTCGCAGTTTCATCAGGCCTTCTTCGCCGAGAGCGTGGAGGCGCTCGACTCGATGGAGGCCGCACTCCTCAAGCTCGACGTGGGCTCGCCGGATCCCGAGCTCATCAACACGGTGTTCCGCGTTGCGCACTCGATCAAGGGTGGCAGCGCGACCTTCGGCTTCAACGAGATCGCCTCCTTCACACATAGCCTCGAGACCCTGCTCGAGGAGCTGCGCGCGCAGCGCATGCCGGTGAGCGCCGCGATTTCCGATCTGCTGCTGAAATCGGTGGACGTGATGCGGGAGATGTTGCGCGCGGTGCACGCACGGCAGCCCCTCGATGCGCAGCGCGTCGCCGATCTGCAGCTCGATATCGAGCTCGCCATCGCACAGAAGAGCACGGCCATGCCCGCGAAGCCGAACGAGCCCGCGGCCGTCGACTCGTGCTCCTGGCAGATCCGCTTTCGTCCCTACGCCCAGTTCTTTGCTCGCGGCAACGATCCTTTGCGCATGCTGCGCGAGCTCGCGAGCTTGGGAACGCTCGAGGTGCACGCCGATGTGGCGCTGCTGCCGGCACTCACGGAACTTGACCCGCAGGCCTGTCACATGGGATGGGCCATGCGCCTCACCGGCCGTATCGGCGAGGAGGCCCTGCGCGAGGTCTTCGACTGGGCGACCGGTGACTGCGACCTTGCGATCGAGCGTGTGAGCGCGTCGGGCGAGAGCCCCGAGCCTGTGCCCGGGATGAGCGGACCACGCAGTGAGGCGCAGGCTGCGGCTGCCGCCAGCGAGTCCGGATCGATCCGCGTCGGCGTCGAGAAGATCGATGAGCTCATGAACACGGTCGGCGAGCTCGTGATCACTCAATCGATGCTGCGCCAGCTCGGTCGCAGCATCGAGGGAGCGGCCGCCGACCGGCTCCGTTTCGGGCTCGCGCAGCTCGAGCGCAACGTGCGCGAGCTGCAGGAAAGCGTCATGCGCGTGCGCATGCTGCCCATCAGCTTCGTTTTCAATCGCTTCCCGCGCATGGTGCGCGATCTGGCACAGCGGCTCGACAAGCAAATCGAGCTCAAGATGAGCGGCGAGCAGACCGAGCTCGACAAGACGGTTCTCGAGAAGATCGGCGATCCGCTGGTCCACCTCGTGCGCAACAGCATCGATCACGGCATCGAGAAGCCAGCGCCGCGCGTCGCCGCCGGCAAGCCCCCCGCGGGCACGGTGCAGATGCATGCCTGCCATCGCGGCGGCAACATCGCCGTCGAGGTGAGCGATGACGGCTCCGGCCTGGATCGCGAGCGGATTCTCGCCAAGGCGCGCGAGCGCGGGCTGATCGGCGTGGGCGACACCTTCAGCGACGAGCAGGTCACGCAACTCATCTTTCTGCCCGGCTTCTCCACTGCCGCGCAGACAACCGATGTGTCGGGCCGCGGCGTCGGGCTGGATGTCGTCCAGCGCAACATCAAGGAGCTCGGCGGCAAGATCGAGGTGCAAACAGAGCCCGGACGCGGCTCGCGCTTCACGATCACTCTGCCGCTCACGCTCGCGATCGTCGATGGGCAGTCGGTTGCAGTCGGGCGCGAGACTTATATCGTGCCGCTCACCTCGATCATCGAGTCCCTGCAGTTGAAAGCCGAGAACGTCAACCGCCTGAGCGGCCGCGGGGAGGTGTTCGCGTTCCGGGGCAGCTATCTGCCAGTGATCCGCTTGCACGAGCTCTTCGGCATCGAGCCGCGAGTGCGCAAGCTGCACGAAGGCTTGGTGGTGGTGGTCGAGGGCGACGGACGGCGCGCAGGTCTGTTCGTCGACGATCTCCTCGGTCAGCAGCAGGTGGTCATCAAGTCTCTCGAGACCAATTACGGGCGGGTCGAAGGCGTCTCGGGCGCAACCATCCTCGGTGACGGCTCCGTGGCCTTGATTCTCGATCTAGCGGGTCTGATCCGCCTCACAGCATTGCGCGCCGCCGCGTGACACAGTGGCGGCGCGGGTCCCGAGGGTAAAAACATGACGGTGGCGAATCCGGATGCAACGGCAGCCCTGCGGGCGGGGCCGACAGAGGCCCGAGCGGCCGAGGTGAGGTCCCACCAGATGCTGAGCTTCGTGCTCGGCGGCGAGACCTACGGCGTCGATATCCTGCGGGTCCAGGAGATACGCGGCTGGTCGGCGGTGACCAAGATCCCGCAGGCGCCGGCGCACGTATTGGGCGTCCTCAATCTGCGCGGCTCGATCGTGCCGATCGTGGATCTGCGCATGCGCTTGAGCCTGGAGCGCGTCGAATACACGGCAGTGACCGTGATTATCGTGCTCTCGGTGCACTCGGGCGGCGTGCGGCGCGACTTCGGCGTGGTGGTCGACGGGGTCTCCGACGTGGTGGACGTGAACGATGACGCGGTGCGTCCGGCACCCGAGCTCGGCGCTCGCGCCATCACGGACTACATCCGCGGGCTGGTGCCCGTGGGCGAGCGCATGCTGGTGTTGCTCGACATCGATCGGTTGCTGGGCGCCGACGCGGCACACCTGGATGAGCCGGGCCGCGAGCGCGCACACGGCACGCACGCCGCGCCATAGCGCTTTCACGGAGACACGGCATGAGCTTTCTGGCTCGATTGATGCTCTGGCAGAAGCTTGCGGTCCTCGTGATCGCCATGGCGGTGCCGACGGGACTGCTGGCGATCTTCTATCTCAACGAGACCGACGGCGTCGTGCGCCATGCCGACAGCGAGCTCGATGGGGCGCTCTATCTGCAGGAGCTCGGTGCCGCGCTCGCGCAGATCGCGGACCATCGAAGTCGCGCGCATGCGCTCCTGAACGGCGACACCAGCCGCCGCGAGGACGTGTTCGCCGCCGAGGCGCTCATCGATAAGCAGATCGCGGCGCTCGATGCGCTCGATGCGCGCCTTGGCGAGCGCTTCAAGGCCACCGGGCAGTGGCAGAGCGTCAAGGCGGGCTGGCCGGCTCTCAAATCCGCGCTCCTCAAAGACACGCCCGAGGAGAGCCTGCAGCAGCATGATGCGCTCATCGCTCACATCGAGGAGCTGTTCACGACCGTCGCCATGAATTCCGGGCTCACTCTGGATCCCGACGCGGTCACGCATGCGCTGATCGTCGCGGCCACGCAGCGCGTCAGCGATGCGCTGCTTGCCATGAGCAATCTGAGCCAGCACGCCATCGGCGCCGCCGTGAAGGGCTATCTCGGGGGCGATGACCGCATTGCGATCCAGATCTACGGCAATGCCGTGGTGAAAAATCTAGACACGCTGGCAAGCGAGCTGCAGTGGTCATCGCCCGAGGCGCGGGCGGCCGTGGTGCCGGAAGTGGAGTCGGTGCGTCGCGCGTTCGGTGCATTTCGCGACACCGTGAACAGCAAGCTCGTGACTGCCGAAAAGATGGAGATCAATGCCGCTCAGGTGTTCGACGCGGCCATGCCGGCGGCGCACGAGCTGCAGGAACTATCGCGCGTAAGCTATGCGTCCATGAAGAGCGCGCTCGAGCAGCGCGCCGCGCGGGCCGTCTTCACGCGCAACCTGACCGTCGGCAGCGTGATGGCGGTGCTTGCGTTCTCGCTCGCGCTCAGCTGGTGGATCACGCGGGCGCTCGTGCGTCCCATGGCGCACGCCGTGCGCGTATTCCACGCGATCGCGGCCGGACACTACGACAACAGCATTCAGGTCAGCGGCACGGACGAGGCCGGGCAGGTATTGCGCGCGCTCGCGGACATGCAGTCGAAGCTGCGCCAGCAGATCGAATCCGAGCGCACGCAGGCGGCCGAGAATGCCCGCATTCGCCAGGCGCTCGACAAAGTATCCACGAGCGTGGTGCTCGCCGATGCCGCGCAGCAGATCATCTATGTAAACGCGGCCGCCGAGAGCATGTTCGCGCGCACGCAAGCCGAGATCCGCACCAGCCTGCCGGGCTTCGATGCCGCCCATCTGCGCGGCGGGCCGCTCGACGTGCTGTGCAGCGAGTCCGGACAGCACCGCATGCTCGAGACGCTGTCGGGAAGCCTCGTGCAGGACCGCGTGCTCGGCGGCTGCAGCTTTCGCACGGTGAGTAACCCGGTGGTGAGCCGCGAAGGCGAGCGCATCGGCACGGTGATGGAGTGGAGCGACCGCACACCCGAAGTCGCCGTCGAGCGCGAGATGCAGGGCATTCTCGCAGCGGTCCTGAACGGCGACATCAGCGCACGCATCGCCCTCGGCGACAAGAGTGGGTTTTTCGAGGTGCTGGCGCGCGGCGTCAATCAGCTCGCCGACAACATGGCCGAGATCGTCGCGCGTGTGAAGGATGCCGCGAGCGAGGTATATCGCGGTGCGGAGGAGATCTCGCAAGGCAATGCGAATCTGTCGCAACGCACCGAGGAGCAGTCCTCCTCGCTCGAGGAGACCGCCTCCTCGATGGAGCAGATGACCTCGACCGTCAAGCAGAATGCCGACAACGCCGGACAGGCGAATCAGCTCGCCGTGGCGGCGCGTGATCAGGCCGAGAAAGGTGGCGCGGTGGTGGCGAAGGCGGTGCGCGCCATGACCGATATCAACGACTCCTCGAAGAGGATCGCGGACATCATCGGCGTGATCGACGAGATCGCCTTCCAGACCAACCTGCTGGCGCTCAATGCCGCCGTCGAAGCGGCTCGCGCCGGCGAGCAGGGCCGCGGCTTCGCGGTGGTCGCGAGCGAGGTGCGTAGCCTTGCGGGGCGCTCGGCGAGCGCCGCCAAGGAGATCAAGGAGCTCATCCAGGATTCGGTGCGCAAAGTGGGCGATGGCTCGCTGCTGGTCACGCAATCCGGGCAGACGCTCGAGCAGATCGTCGCATCCGTGAAGAAGGTGTCCGATATCGTCGCGGAGATCGCGGCGGCTTCGCGCGAGCAGGCCTCCGGTATCGAGCAGGTGAATCGCGCCATCGTACAGATGGATGAGCTCACCCAGCAGAACGCGGCCTTGGTCGAGCAAGCGACGGCGGCCTCGCAGGCGATGGCGCAGCAGGCTGGCGAGCTCAACGAGATGATGGGCCGCTATCGGCTCGCCGATCGCTTCGTGGCGAGGCCCGCTGCAGCAGCGGTGCGCAAAACGACGCCGGCCGCAGCTGCCGCGACTGCACGCCACGAGCGGCGCGGCGCGGGCCGCCCGTGGACAGTACCCGCTGCCCCGGTGGCACTTCCCGCGGCTGAGACATCCGCGGCCGAGGCGCCCGCGCGCTCGGATGCGCGCCGAGGTGCGCTCGGCGACGACTCGGAATGGCAAGAGTTTTGAACGTGCCGGCGACGGCACGGCTCACTGTGAGGAGAACGGACGATGGCTCGTATTCTGGCCGTTGATGATTCAGCCGCGATGCGCCAAATGGTGGGCATTACGCTCACCAGTGCCGGACACGAAGTCCATCAAGCGGCCGACGGGCGGCAGGCGCTGCAGATCGCGGAGCGCCAAAAGTTCGATCTGGTGATTACCGACGTGAACATGCCGGTGATGGACGGCCTCACCCTGGTGCGCCATCTGCGCAACCTGCCGAGCTATCGCGGGGTGCCGCTGCTCGTGCTGACGACCGAGGCGACGACCGAGAAGAAGCTCGAGGGTAAGGCCGCCGGCGCCACCGGCTGGCTGGTCAAGCCCTTCAATCCCGAGCGGCTGCTCGCAACCGTTGCCAAGGTGCTGAGCTGACCCCGAAGGGAGCAACGATGAGAGCGACCCTAGCGATCTGCGCCGCCGTGCTGGGCGGCCTGCTTGCCGCGGCGTCATCGCGGGCGGATGAGTGCGTGCTGCCGCCGGCCCCGAGCAAGATTCCTGACGGCACCCAGGCGAGCCAGCAGGAAATGCTGAGCGCAATGCAGACCTTGAAGCAGTACGACGGCGACGTGAACGTGTATCTCAAGTGTCTGGATTTCGAGGAGCGACAGAAGCGTCTACCTCCCACGGCCGTCGAGGCACGGCACAACGCCGCCGTCGCTCAGCTCGAGAAGGTCGCGGCGAAGTTCAACGATCAGGTACGCGTGTTCAAAGCCAAGCATGGTTGACGCGGTGAAGGCATGTCAGCGCCATCGAACAAACACGCGCACCAGCTCGAGACGGCGGCCGCACTGCTGAATCGGGCGATGCGCGAGTCGCACGCGCCGGTCGGTATGCTCGGCGGAGCACTCGAGCGCATGGCCCTCGCGCTCGCATTTCGCCCCCGCGCCACGTGGCTGCGGCAGAGCGATGCGCCGCAGAGCGATCTGCCGGCTAGCGGGCTGCACGAGATCGAGCAGCTGCGCGCAATGCTCGAGCGCGAGCTCACGGTGTGCATCGAGAGTTTGCAGTTTCACGATCTGTTGATGCAGAAGCTCTCCGAGGTGCACGCCAATCTCGCGGCTCTGATGCGCGAGCCTGCCCGCCCGCGCAGCCCCGAGTCGCGCGAGGCGCCGCGCGCCGAGCTCGCGAGCGGCAGTATCGAGCTGTTCTGAGCGGGTCCGCGAGCGCTCCCCCATGACGCACGCCCCGGCCGGTGATGCGACCACGCAGCGTCTGCGCGAGTTCGTCTTCTGCGATGAGGACTTCGAGGCGCTGCGGCGGCTCATCAAGCAGCTCACCGGCATCAATCTGAGCGAGCAGAAGCGCGAGCTGGTGTACGGGCGGCTGTCACGGCGGCTGCGCGCGCTCAATCTGTCGAGCTTCCGCGAATACCGCAGCCTGCTCAAGGCGGACACGGCCGAGCTGGTGCAGTTCACGAACGCGATCACCACCAACCTCACCGCCTTCTTTCGCGAGCCGCATCACTTCGACTACCTGCGCGAGCAGCTGCTCAAGGCACGCGCCGCCGACCCGCGCGGCTCACGACGCGTGCGCATCTGGTCGGCCGGCTGCTCCACTGGCGAGGAGCCCTACTCGATCGCGATGTCAGTCCTCGAGGGCATCGCCGAGCCTGCCCGCTGGGACCTGCGCATTCTTGCCACGGACCTCGATTCGGACGTGTTGCAGCGCGCACGGCGCGGTGTCTACGGCGCGGAGCGCCTGGGCGGCCTGAGCCCGACTCGTCTGGCACGCTTCTTCGCGCCCGAGCCCGCTGCGGGCGGCGCAAGCTACCGCGTCGCAGCGGAGCTTTCTGCACTGGTCACCTTCAAACAGCTCAATTTGATGCATCCCCTGCCGATGAAGGGACCGCTGGACGCGATCTTCTGCAGAAACACGGTCATCTATTTCGACAAGGAGACGCAGCGCGATCTGTTCCGCCGCCTTGCGGCATTGCAGCGGCCCGGAGACCTGCTGTTCCTGGGCCACTCCGAAAGCTTGTTCAAGGTCTCCGAGAGCTACACGCTCATCGGCAGGACGATCTACCGGCGCGACTGAGCATGACGGCATTCCTCGACAGAGCCGCCAAGACCGTGCAGCCACCCGCGCTGCGGGGCTTCGAGCACCTGCAGCGCTTCTGGGAGCCCGAGACCGAGCGTTGGACGGCGAAGATTCTGGCCGGCGAGTACTACGTCACCTGTCATGACGAGGCGATCACGACCGTGCTCGGATCCTGCATCTCCGCGTGCGTGCGCGATCCGGTCCGCGGCATCGGTGGCATGAATCACTTCATGCTGCCGGAGGATCCGGCCTCCGCGGACGATGCCTGGCTGGATCCAGCCGTGGGACTCGCCACGCGGTACGGCTCCTATGCCATGGAGAACCTGATCAACGACCTGCTCACGCACGGCGCGGAGCGCGGTCGGCTCGAGGTCAAGCTCTTCGGCGGCGGGCGCATTCTCACCTCGATGACGGATGTCGGAGCGCGCAACATCGATTTCATACACCGCTACGTGCAGCTCGAGGGCTACCGGATCGCCGCCGAGGACACGGGCGGATCGCAGCCACGCAAGATCATCTATTTCCCCGCCGCCGGTCGCGTGCGAGTACGGCGCCTGCGGGCGATCGAGAACCGCAGCATTGCGGATCGCGAGCAGATCTATCTGGCAAGTCTCGCCAGGCACCGCGAAGGAGGGGCCGTGGAGCTCTTCGAGTGATGCCACCCGCCCCACTCAAGCGCCGCATTCGCGTGCTGATCGTCGATGACTCGGCGCTCGTGCGTCAGCTGCTGAGCGACATGCTCGCCCACGATCCGGGCATCGAGGTCGTGGGCACCGCTGCCGATGCGCACCTAGCACGCGAGAAGATCAAGCGGCTGAATCCGGACGTGCTGACGCTCGATATCGAGATGCCGAAGATGGACGGGCTGACGTTTCTCAGAAATCTGATGCGCCTGCGCCCCATGCCCGTGGTAATGGTCTCATCACTCACCGAGCGCGGCGCGGACGTGACACTCGATGCCCTGGCCCTGGGCGCGGTCGACTATCTGTCGAAGCCGCGCATCGACATCGCCGCGACGCTGCGCGATTACACAGAGGAGCTGATCGACAAGGTCAAGGCCGCGGCGAGCGTCAAAGTCCGAGCGCTGGATGCGCAACGGCTCGTAGCGCTCGCGCCCGCCCCGAGCCTGAGCGCGGATGCCGTCCTGCCGCGCACGCGCACGTGCGGGCGGCTGCGCACGACCGAGCGCATCATCGCCATCGGTGCCTCCACCGGCGGCACCGAGGCCATCAAGCACGTACTGACGGGTCTGCCGGCCGATGCGCCCGGCATCGTCATTGCGCAGCACATTCCCAAAGCCTTCAGCACGCCCTTCGCGCGTCGCATGAATGCCAACTGCGCACTCAGCGTATGTGAGGCGCAGGATGGCCAGCAGATCGTGGCGGGACACGTCTACATCGCCCCCGGTGACCGGCACTTGCTCGTCGCCCTGGACGGGGCGCGCTACGTGTGCCGCCTCGATGACGGCGCGGCGGTCAACCGCCACAAACCGTCCGTGGACGTGCTGTTTCGCTCGATCGCACAGAGCGTCGGACCCAACGCCATCGGCGTGCTGCTCACCGGCATGGGCAGGGATGGGGCGCGCGGCCTGCTCGAGATGCATGCGGCCGGCAGCCGCACGCTGGCTCAAGACGAGGCGACGAGTATCGTCTGGGGCATGCCCGGGGAGGCGGTCGCGCTCGGCGCGGTGGAGGAGGTGCGGCCATTGTCGGAGATCGCGCCACGGCTGTGCGCTCTCTCGGCTGCGATGGACATCACGCGGGAAGTGCGACCGGCCTGTTAATGTCCTGAAACCACCGATGAGCACCGCACACCCCTCCAAGGCGAACGATGCGAGCCTGCGCGGCGATCCCGAGGCATTCGCCTTCGTGCAGTCGCTCGCCAGCGAGCTGTCGAAGGGCAAGGTGGACTTGCCGAGCTTTCCCGACATCGCCATGCGCGTGCGCCAGGTGCTCGCCGACGACAACGTGACTCCCGAGAAGGTGGTCCGTGTGGTGAGCTCGGAGCCGGCGCTCGCGGCGCGCCTGATGCAGGTCGCCAACTCCGCGGCGCTCAACTTCAGCGGCAAGGCGGTGACCGATCTGCGCACCGCCGTCGCCCGCATGGGTTTCAACATGGTGCGCAGCGCGGCGATCGCCTTTGCGATGTCACAGCTGAAGAAGGTGGATGCACTCAAAGGCCTCGAACAGCCGCTCGAGGAGCTCTGGCGGCGCAGCGCCACGATCGCCGCGATGTCGAGCGTGGTGGCGCGCCGGCTCAGCAAGGTCAATCCCGACACCGCTCTGCTCGCCGGGCTGCTGCATTGTGTCGGCGAGCTCTACATCCTCACGCGGGCAAGACAGCATCCGCAGTTATTCGCCAACACCCCGGTGTACCAGCAGATCGTGCGCGATTGGCACGCGAACATCGCCAAGGCGGTGCTCGAGAACTGGGAGATGGCCGATGAGATCGTCACCGCGGTCGCCGATTTCGAGGATCATGGGCGGGATCATCGCGGACCCGCGGACCTCACGGACGTGCTCGCGGTCTCGCATCTGCTCGTCTCTTATCAGGACCACCCGGAGGCGATCGAGCTCAATATGCGCGGTGTATCGGCCTGTAAGCGCCTGCAGCTCGATGCCGCCGCCTACACCAAGCTGATCGCGGAGTCGGCGGCGGAGGTCGCGGCCATGCAAAGCGCGCTCGGCTGCGAGAGCTGAGCGGAGCAGGAACCCGAGTCGATGAACACGCCGCTGTTGTCCCCGAGCCCGACGGATTCCCCGGCGCAGGAAGCCTTTCTATTCGTGCAATTGCTCGCCACCGAGCTCTCGACCGGCGAGGTGGATCTGCCCGGTTTCCCCGAGATCGTGGCCCGTATACGTCAGGTGCTCGCAGATGAGCAGGTCTCGACGGACCGGGTTGCACGGCTGATCGGCGCCGAGCCGGTGCTCGCCGCGCGGCTCCTGCAGCTCGCCAACTCGGCGGCGCTCAACCTGAGTGGCAAGCCCGTGAGCGATGTGCGCACCGCTGTGCTGCGTGTCGGTTTGAACATGGTCCGCAGCAGCACCATTGCGTTCGCGGTCGCGCAGCTGCGCAAGGCGCCCATGCTGCGCGGGCTCGAGAAGCCTCTGGAGATCCTCTGGCAGCGCAGCGTGCTGGTGGCGAGCCTGTGCTTCGTGATCGCGCGCCGGCGCACACGGCTGAGCCCGGACACGGCGCTGCTCGCCGGGCTGCTCCACGGCATCGGACGTCTGTACATCCTCACCCGAGCCAGCCACCACCGTGCGCTCTTCGGCGATGCTGCCAGCTATCAGGCGATCGAGCGCGACTGGCACCTGGGAATTGCCGTGGCGCTGCTCGAGCACTGGGGCATGGCTGAGGAGATCATCCAGGCGGTCCGCGACTGCGAGGACTTCGCGCGCGAGCCGCGCGGTGTCGTCTCGTTGAGCGACGTGCTGCTTGCCGCGAGCCTCATCGCGGTGCACCAGGATCAGGGGGAGTTGCTCGAAGCGCGGCTGCAGAGCGTGCGCGCGGTCGCGCGCTTGCAGTTGACGCGCGCCGATTGCCGCCTGCTGCTCGAGGAGTCCGGGACAGAGATCCTCGCGCTGCGCGACGCGCTCGCCTGAGCTAGAGATCCTCCTCGGCCAGGGCACTCAGGGTGTGCTCGGCCTGGATGAGCCGGTCGGCGACGCGGCCGGAGGAGATCTTGTAAGTGCCCTGCTCGATCGCAAGGCCGATGATCCAGACGCGCGTCTCATCGACCGCCGGCAGCTCGCGCACAGCCTGCTCGAGCGCGGCCAGTTGGCTCGCCGCGCCGGTGATGTGAATGGCGGGGCCTTCGGCGGGAAGCGCGCTGCAGCCGCCGCTCTGATTCTGCGCGGAAGCACTGACGCGCCCGGCCTCGAGCGAGGCGGGACCGCTGCCGTCAACTGCGCTGATCTTGCTGGACACGTCGGCTCTCCGGTTCCTGCCAACCGGTATCGGCCGAGCTGTGCAAGACTTGAGGGGCGAGAGCTCCGTCACATTTGCGACGGCGCGGCACTCGCTTTGACTTAAGCTTCCGCGGTCACCACGCGTCCGACAGGACCGACGGCATAGCTGCCATGAGGACCGTAGGTCACCGGGTCGCGGCGCCCCTTGATGAGCAGCTCGAGTCGCGCCTGGACGTGCTTGAGCCGCGCGCCGACGAGCGCGCCGTTGCGATCATTGAGAGCGCGGCAGCGGCTGGCGGAGGCGGTGCATTGCGACCAGGCCACGGCGAGCTCGCCGTTTGGATCGCACCAGCGCAGCAGCCGCTGCATCCCTTCCGGATCCGTCGAATGATTGAGTCCGCGACACAGTGTCCGGTACTCCTCATCCACGCGCACGAGCCGGACGACGCATTGCTGGCGCTCGCGGATCGCGGCCTCCAGAGCGGCCACATCGTTGTCGAGCAGATGCGTATGCTCGCGCTCGAGGAGCACCGCGAGCTCGCTCAACGCGGTCACCTGCTCGGCAATGAGCTGTGCGAGATGCTGACGGCAGGCAGCCGGATCCACGCTCTAGCCTTCGCCCGCTGACAGTTGGGCGAGCGTCCGCTCCGAGCGCAGCACACCCGCGGCGATCCGGTCTGGATCGAGCGTGTAGCTGCCGGAGGCGAGCGCGTGGCTGAGCTCGGCGACGCGACCCGCATCGATCGCTGGTTGAGCGTTCAGTGCCTGCTCGAGCCCGGCGAGCTGTGCGGCGGCATCGGTGATATGTACGTTCCCGCTCGTCTCGCGTTGTGACTGCCGCGGCGCTCCCGCAGCATTGCCAGCCGTACCTGGGGCGCCCGCCGGCGGTGCCGGTGCGAGACCCCCCGTTCCTACCGCCGGCGTGCTCGCCGGCTCGATCCCACTCAGTTTCCCAGCCACTCCGCGCCCTCCACCTTGGTCACACCTGTATCGGCCGCAACGGCGGCCACTTGAGACTCTTGCGTCAATTTTCCGACGGCGGCCCCGCTCACTGGGCTACCCGCACGGTAGCGGAGGATTCCGCTACGCCCTCGACGACTCTCATCGAGCTCAGATTCTGGACCTGCAAGCGCGCGCCGGCCGGTGCGTCCTGCAGTGCGCGACCCATGGCGCGCACCTCGATCGGACCGCTGCCGGCGAGCAGCATCACCTGCTGTCCGGTGTGCACGACGAAATCCGGATTGAGCATGTCGATCGTGAGGGTGGTGCCTCCCGCGAGAGTACGGCGCACGGTGCGGCCGCGCAGCTCCGCCGGATCAGCCAGGAACGCAGCACCCATGCCGGTGACCCTGCGCGACTCGACGTTGACATCCTCTGCGGTCAAGCGCGCTTCGCGCTCTACCGCGTGACGCAGTACGAGCACCGAGACATTACGCTCCACGATCACGGGCACGTAGACGGTCCAGTGCGCGGGGGCGGCGCAGCTGATGGCGACGAGCGGGCGGGTTTGCAGACTCGTACCGGTCGGCAGCTGCGCGTGCAGTGCCGTCGAACAGCGCGCGAGCCGCAGCCGCTCGTCGACCGTAGCGGTGATGCTCGCGATGCCTCCCGTGCCTTGCACCTCGGATCTGACGAAGGACTCGGCCGCGGAGCGCAGCGCCTCGATGCTCTCGGTGCGCTCCTCCGTCGGGGGCTGCTGCGCCCTGCCCTGCGACGCAAGCAGCATGCTTGCGCTAAGGAGCAGCGCCACATACGCGCGCGAGCGTCGGTTCTTCGTCACTTCCACTCTCATGAGCCGATCGTTGCAAGCGGCGCGCCAGGCGCGCACGCGGCGCATCGTGCTCTGGCACTCAAGTCGTAACGCCCGCAGCCGCTACAGGGGATGGAGCGCAAACCCGCCGAGAAAAGCGGCGGCCGGACGTCCCCAGGCGGCAAGGCATTGCCGCCCCCGTCGAATCCAATTCACGACTCTCGCACACGCAACCGCCCGCGGCCCGCCGCCCGGGCGCTTGGCATGCGTATTGCTGTTTTCGCAGCAGGTCACTCTTTTGACAGGCTCGTGAATCATGCCGCTCAACTTGGATGCGTACCTCGGACTCGATCCGCTCGCACTGCAGCTGCAATCGCGTCGCATGGAGGTGCTCGCCAACAACCTCGCCAATGTAGACACGCCCAATTACAAGGCGCGGGACCTCGATTTTCGCTCGGTGCTCGCCGCGAGCGGTGATCCCGGCGCTGCGTTGCGCCTGGCGACCACCGATGCGCAGCACATCGGCAGTGATCCCACTGCTACGAGCTCCGCAGATCTTAAGTATCGCGTGCCGCTCGCGCCTTCCCTGGATGGCAACACCGTGGATGCGCAGCTCGAGCAGGCAGCCTTCGCCGACAACACCGTGCGCTACCAGGCGACTCTCACTTTCTTGTCGACACGGCTGCGCGATCTGATGACGGCGATCACCGGCTCGTAAGCAGCGCTTCGGAGCAATCTCATGCCCTCGTTCAAGATCTTCGATGTCGCTGGCTCGGGTCTCGCCGCGCAGTCGGTGCGCCTCAATACCGTGGCGAGCAACCTCGCGAACGCCGACAGCGTGAGCGGCGATCCTGCCACGGTCTATAAGGCGCGCCATCCCGTGTTTCAGGCCGTGCGCGCAGCGCTCGGCGCGCTCGCGACGCCGGGCAGCAGCGCCGCGGTGCGCGTGAGCGGCATCGTCGAGAGCAACGCGCCCCCGACGGTGCGCAACGATCCCGGTAATCCGCTCGCGGACGCTGAGGGCAATGTCTATGCGCCCAACGTCAACGTCATCGAGGAGATGACCGACATGATTTCCGCCTCGCGTGCCTATCAGGACAACGTGGAAGTCATGAACACCGCCAAGCAGCTGATGCTCGCGACCTTGAAGCTCGGCAGCAGCTAAAGCGAGCGCACGAGCTCACGATCGCATCACCCCACGCTTAGGACGATCGCATGTCAACGAATCCCATCGGCTCGGTTCCAGCGGCAGCCGCCGGCGCTGCGAGCAGCGCCGACGCAAGTGCAGCAGCGGCCTCGCAAGCCGCGGCCCTGCCCGCGAACTTGCAGATCAGTCAGGCCGGCTTTCTGCAGCTCATCACCGCCCAGATGAAGGACCAAAATCCGCTCGATCCGACGGATCCCACGCAGTTCCTGACTCAGATCGAGGGTCTGAGCGAGGTCTCGAGCCTGCAGAGTCTGCAGAGCTCGATCTCCGGGCTGGCGTCCAGCCTGCAGGCCTCGCAGGTACTGAGCGGCACCTCGCTGCTCGGTCATTCGGTGCTGGCGCCCGGCAGCATTGCGACACTCTCGGCCGGCGGCACGCTGAGCGGCGCTGTGACGGCGCCGACCGGCACGCGCAATCTGACGGTCTCGATCAGCGACGCGAGCGGCGCGCTGGTTAGCGCCTTCAACGTTGCGCCACAGGCCTCGGGCCTGACGAGTTTCAGCTGGAACGGCACGACGAGCTCGGGAGGTGCCGCGCCCGCCGGGCAATACACGCTCAACGTCACGGCCGCGGTCGGTGGCAGCAATCAATCGGTCAATCCGCTCGTCTACAGCAAAGTCAACAGCGTCACGATCGACCCTGCGACCCAGGCGCTCGATCTGAACACGGTCAACGGCACGATCGCGCTCGGCTCGGTCGTCAGCGTCGAGTAGCGCCTACGCATTCCGCACCAGCTCTTACGGAGGTCGATCCATGTCTTTCAACATCGCCCTGACGGGCCTGAACGCCGCCAACGAGGATCTCTCGGTCACCTCGAACAATCTCGCCAACGTCGCGACGACAGGCTTCAAGGGCTCGCGCACCGAGTTCGCCGATCTGTTCGCATCCACGCAGACGGGCGTGAGCTCCGCCGCGGTCGGCAACGGCGCGGCGGTGGCCGAGGTCGCCCAGCAGTTCACGCAGGGCAACATCGAGACTACCGGCAACAATCTGGACCTTGCGGTGAGCGGCAACGGCTTCTTCATCGTGAGCAACAACGGCGCGCGCAACTACACGCGCGACGGCGAGTTCCAGCTGAACAGCGCCGGCGATGTGGTCACCGCACAAGGAGAGCAGCTGATGGTCTACCCGCCACTTGCGAACGGCAAGTTCAACCAGGGTGGCCTGTCTCCTCTGTCGCTCACGACCAATGAGAGCGCCCCACAGGCAACCTCAACGGCACAGATCACCGCCAACCTGCCGGCGAATGCCGCGCAGCCGGCGGATAGCCCCTTCGATCCCACCGATCCCAACAGCTACAACAACACGACCTCGCTCACGGTGTACGACTCACTGGGTGCAGCTCACACGGCCTCGCTCTACTTCATCAAGGGCGCAACGGCGAACGACTGGAACGTGCAGCTCTACGTGGACGGCACGGCCGTGGGCACAGCGCAGGCGCTCGACTATTCCTCAAGCGGTGCGCTTACCGCGCCGGCAAACGGCCAGGTCGCCTTTCCGGCCTACACGCCGGCGACCGGCGCCGCGGCCATGAACCTGACCTTCGACTTCAGTCAGACCACTCAGTACGGTGACAACTTCGGCGTCACGGCGGTGCAGCAGAACGGCTATACCACCGGGCAGCTGACGGGTATCAATATCAGCTCCGCCGGCATCGTGCAGGCGCAGTTCACCAACGGCAATTCGGTCAATCTCGGGCAGATCGCGCTCGCCAATTTCGCGAACCCGCAGGGTCTGCAGGAGCAGGGTCACGCGACCTGGTCGGCCACGAACAACTCGGGGGCCGCCGTCACCGGTGTTGCGGGCAGCTCGGGCTACGGCTCGATTCAGTCGGGATCGCTCGAGGAATCGAACGTCGACACCACGGCGGCGCTCGTCGACATGATCACGGCGCAGCGCGATTTCCAAGCGAACGCCCAGATGATCCAGACACAGGATCAGGTCACCCAGTCGATCATCAACATTCGGGGCGGCTGAGCCGGCGCCCGCGCAGGTCGGATAAGTCATGGACAAGTCGCTGTATGTCGCCATGTCCGGCGCGAAGGAGAGTCTCGCGGCGCAGGCGAGCGTCAACCACAATCTCGCCAACGCGAGCACGACCGGCTTCAAGGCCGACCTGTCCGCCTTTCAGAGCCGCGCGGTGACCGGCCCCGGCTACGCCTCGCGCGTCTACGCGACCGACGCGCAGGTGGGCTGGAACAACACCGCTGGCGAGCAGGTCACGACTGGCAATCCGCTCGATGTGGCCGTCCAGGGTCCGGGCTTCATCGCCGTGCAGGATGCCGCGGGCAACGAGGCCTACACACGCGCGGGCGACCTGCACGTGGATCCGAGCGGCCAGCTCATGACGGCCGGCGGTCATCCGGTCTTGAGCGACAGCGGCCCGATCACGCTGCCACCTTCGAACTCCGCGACGATCGCTGCCGACGGGACCGTCTCGATCGTGCCGCTCGGGCAGACTCCCCTGACGATCGCCACGGTCGGGCGCATCAAGATGGTCAATCCGGCGATTTCCGACATCGCGCCGGGGGCCGACGGGCTGTATCGCACGAACGACGGCAAGCCCGCGCCGGCTGACGCCGGCGTCACGCTCGCCTCGGGCATGCTCGAATCGAGCAACGTCAACATCGCGAGCACGCTCATCAACATGATCGAGCTCGCGCGGCGCTTTGATCTGCAAGTCAAGTCGCTGCATACGGCGGAGGACGACGGCGCCTCCTCCGCCAAGCTGCTGCAGTCGAGTTGACAGCCCCGCATACCGATTCAACCAAGAGGCTAGACATCCATGGAACCCGCACTCTGGGCCGCGAAAACCGGCCTCGACGCACAACAGACACAGATGACGGTGACGGCGAACAATCTCGCGAACGTCAACACGACGGGCTTCAAGAAGGGTCGTGCGGTGTTCGACGACCTGCTGTATCAGAACGTCTCGCAGGTCGGTGCCAACACCTCGCAGAACACGCAATCACCGAGCGGCCTCAATCTGGGCACCGGCGTGCGCGTCCTCGCCACCGAGAAGAACTACACCCAGGGCAGTCTCAACAACACCGGCAACTCGCTCGATCTGGCGATCCAGGGCCGCGGCTTCTTTCAGGTGCTGCAGCCCAACGGGACGATCGCTTATACACGCGATGGCAGCTTTCAGCTGAACGCGCAGGGACAGCTCGTCAATGCGCAGGGCTATCAGGTGCAGCCCGCGGTGACCATACCGACGGGCGCGCAAAGCATCACCGTGGGCACCGACGGCACGATCAGCGTGCAGCTGGCGGGCCAGAGCACACCGACGACGGTCGGCACCATTCAGCTCGCGGACTTCATCAACCCGGCAGGCTTGCAGGATGCCGGCAACAATCTCGCGGTCGAGTCCGCCTCGAGCGGCACGGCCGTCACCGCCAATGCCGGACTCAATGGCATGGGCACGCTCGTGCAGGGCTCGGTCGAGAGCTCCAATGTCGATGTGGTCGAGGAGCTCGTGAACATGATCGAGACGCAGCAGGCCTACGAGATGAACTCGCGCGCCGTCGAGACGACGGATCAGATGCTGCAGTTCGCCACGCAGAACATGTAAGCGGCCGCGATGCGCATTCTCGCTTGGATCCTCTGTGGCGGCCTCGCGGGCTGCGCACTCCTCGGCCTGAGCGGCTGCGAGCTCGAAAGAGCGCATGTCGATGACGGCCTCGCCTGGACGCAGGTGCCGGTGCCGCCGCCGACGGACGGTGCGATCTTTCAGTCCGGCCGTGAGGTGGTGCTGGCCGAGAACCCGATCGCGCACCACGTCGGCGATATCGTGACGATCGTGCTCAGCGAGCAGACGGCAGCCCAGAAGAGCGCGACGACGACCACCAGCAAAGCCACGAATATCGCGATGCCCGGCATGACGATCATCGGCAAACCGGTGACGATCAACGGCAATCCGATCACGGAGAACAGCGTCAACAACCAGACCAAGTTCGACGGCGAGGGTGCCAGTGCCCAGAGCAACAGCCTCTCCGGCTTTCTCACCGTCACGGTCACGAAGGTTCTGCCCAACGGCTATCTCTACGTCGTTGGGGAGAAGCAGATCGGGCTTAATCAGGGCAAGGAGTACGTGCGTCTCTCGGGTGTCATTCGCGTCATCGATTTGGCCGCGGACGACTCGATACCCTCATACCGCGTCGCAAACGCCCACATCGCCTATAGCGGCAAGGGCGCCATCGCCGATGTGAACACGCAGAGCTGGATGTCGCGCTTCTTCAACTCACCGTGGGTGCCGTTCTGATGACCAAGTTGCTGCAACGCGCCGCGGCCCTCGCGCCGGGCCTGCTGCTTTTCATGCTGCTCACGGCGGCGTTGCCAGCGCATGCCGATCGCATCAAGGACATCGCGACCGTCGCCGGCGTACGCACCAACCAGCTGGTGGGCTATGGGCTCGTGGTGGGACTCGACGGCACGGGCGATCAGACCACCCAGACACCCTTCACCATCCAGAGCATTCAGAACATGCTGCAAAGATTCGGCGTCACCATTCCGCCGAACACCAATCCGCAGCTGAAGAACGTGGCCGCCGTCACCGTCACCGCCGACCTGCCGCCCTTTGCGAAGGCCGGCCAGACGATCGATGTGACGGTCGGCACGATCGGCAATGCCTCGAGCCTGCGCGGCGGCGATCTCATCATGACGCCGCTGCGCGGCGCCGACGGTCAGATCTACGCCATGGCCCAGGGAAGCGTCATCGTCAGCGGCTTCGGCGTGAACGGCAAGGACGGCTCGCGCATCTCGCTCAACGTACCGAGCAGTGGCCGTATCCCAAACGGCGCCACCGTGGAGCGTGAAGTGCCGGCTCACTTTGGTGCCGATCCGCACCTTACGCTCAATCTCAACACCCCGGACTTCACCACCGCCGCGCACGTTGCGCAGGCGATCAACAAGCTGCTCGGCGACAACACGGCCGAGGCGCTCGATGCCGTCTCCGTGCGGGTCACGGCGCCCGTTGATCCGAATCAGCGCATCACCTATCTGTCCACGCTCGAGTCGATCGAGATCGATCCTGGCGAGGCGCCTGCGCGCGTGATCGTCAACTCGCGAACGGGAACCGTCGTCATCAGCTCGCACGTGCGCGTCATGGCGGCGGCGGTGGCGCACGGCTCGCTTTCGGTGACGATCACCGAACGCCAGGACGTGAGTCAGCCCGCGCCATTCTCCAATCGGGCCGCGCAGACAGTGGTCACGCCTCGGAGCACGATCGATGTGCAACAGGCCGATGCCCGCATGTTCGTGTTCCAGGCGGGCGTGAACCTCGATGAGATCGTGCGCGCCGTCAATCAGGTGGGCGCCGCACCCGGGGATTTGGTGGCGATCCTCGAGGCCTTGCGCGAGGCGGGCGCGCTGCGCGCCGAGCTGGTCGTCATCTAGGCGGCGCACGATGACTGCGCCCGCCATCACGGACACGCGTGCGTACGGTGACTTCGCCGGACTCGAGAAGCTCAAATCGAGCGCACGCAAGGAGGATCCGACCGCGATCCGCCAGGTCGCCCGCCAGTTCGAGAGTCTGTTCGCGCGCATGATGATCAAGAGCATGCGCGATGCGATCGGCCGTGATCCCATCTTCGGCAGCGATCAGTCGCAGATGTACCAGGGGATGTTCGACGATCAACTCTCGCTGGAGCTCACCCGCGGCCACGGGCTCGGCCTGGCGGACATGCTGGTCAGGCAGTTGCAGCACTCGGGGAGCGCCCCCGCGCCAGCCGCCTCGACTGCGCAGGCTTCCTCTTCGACGGTCTCGAGCACGGCGCAGGCCAGCTTCATCCGCGAGATCTGGCCGCAGGCGACCCAGGCGGCTCAGCAGCTCGGAGTGCACCCCGTGAATCTGGTCGCCCAGGCCGCACTGGAGACGAACTGGGGGCTCAAGCTGCCGCAGGATGCAAGCGGCCGGTCGAGCAACAACCTCTTCGGCGTCAAGGCAAGCGCGGCCTGGGGCGGTCCGACGGTTACGACAGACACCCGGGAGTTTGCCAATGGGGCGAGCGTGGGCACCACGGCGGCATTTCGCGCCTATGGCAGCCGCTCGCAGAGCGTGCAGGACTACGTCGCCCTGCTGCGGGGCAATCCGCGCTATGCAGCGGCGCTCAACACAGGCGGCGACGTTCAAGCGTTCGCCGGCGCCTTGCAGCGCGGCGGCTATGCCACCGACCCCGATTATGCCCGCAAGGTTGCGGCGGTCGCCGACAGCGTGCGCACTCTGCTGGCGTCAGCTCCGACAGCGCTCTCGGGCGGCCTCAAGTTCGCGAGCGCCGTGCCGATCACCGCACATCCGGATGCGCTCTAGGGGCTAAGGGATGAGCGATCTACTTTCGACCAGCGTCTCCGGCCTGCTCGCCTTCCAGCAGGCGCTCGATGTTACGAGCAACAACGTGGCCAACGTCGCCACGCCAGGTTACAGCGTCGAGAGCGTCGACTTCACGCCCCAGCCCGGGCAATCCACCCCGCAGGGGTATGTCGGCAGCGGCGTTGCGATCGCCGGCATCACACGCACCTACGATGAGCTGCTCGCCCGTCAGGTGCGCTCCTCGCAAGCAAGCTACTCGAGCTTCAATGCGCTCGCGACGCAAGCGACCCAGATCGACAATATGTTGAGTGCGTCGGACACCGGCTTGAGCGCGAGCCTGCAGAGCTTCGTGAACGCGGTGCAGACGGTGGCCAATACGCCCACCTCCACGGCCGCGCGCCAGGCCCTCCTTAGTCAGGCTCAGGCGCTCGCTCAGCAGCTCACCTCGTACGACGGACAGATCGCGCAGTATGGCGCGGATCTCGAGTCGCAGATCGCCAGCAACGTGACGCAGATCAATACACTCGCGGGCAACATCGCCACCGTCAACGCTCAGATCGCGAAAGACCTCGCCGGCGGCGCTCAGACGCCCAACGCGCTCATGGACCAGCGCGACCAGCTCATCGACCAGCTGAGTCAGTACGTAAGCGTCAACACCGCGGCCGAGACCAACGGCGAACTGGATGTGTACATCGGCAGCGGCCAGGCGCTCGTCAATGGCAGCACCGCACAGAAGCTCACGACCGTCCAGAATGCCTACGACGCCTCGGTGAGCGACATCGCGCTCACGAGCGGCAACTCGACGGCGGATGTCACGAGCGAGATCAGCGGCGGCTCGCTCGGCGGGTTGTTGGCCGCGCGCACTCAGGTGCTCGATCCAGCGCGCAACGCCCTCGGGCAGCTCAGCGTGGCCCTCGCGACGATCGTCAATCAGCAACAGCAGGCGGGAATGGATCTCACCGGCGCGCAGGGGCAGCCGATGTTCGCCGTCGGTGGCGTGCAGACCTTGGCCGACGTCAACAATACGGGAACGGCGACGGTGTCCGCCACGCGCGGCAGCCTCGCTGCGCTCACCACCGATGACTATGTTCTCAAGTTCAGCGGCGGCTCCTGGCAGCTCGAGGATCAGACGACGGGACAGCCGGTGGCGCTGACAGGCAGCGGCACGAACGCGAGTCCGTTCCAGGCGGCTGGGCTCTCGATCATCGTGAGCGGTGCCGCCGCGAACGGTGACAGCTTTGAGATTCGCCCGACGGCCGCGGCGACCTCCGGATTGTCCGTGCTCCTCACGAGCCCGACGCAGATCGCGGCCGCCTCCCTGGTGCAATCGGCAGCCGGCACGGGCAACACGGGCACCGGCACCATCGCGGCTCCGAGCATCACCAACCCGGCTGCCTGGGTGCCCGATACCTACACGATCTCCTTCACGAGTCCGACCCAGTACCAGGTCAGCAACAGCAGCAACGTCGTGATCGCGTCGGGCACTTACACAGCCGGATCCCCGATCAGCTTCCCGGGCGCGCAGGTGACGATCAGCGGCGCACCCGCAGCGGGCGACAACTTCACCATCAGCAACAATGGCGCGGCGAACACCGGCGACAACAGCAACGCCTTCGCGATCGTCGATGCGCTGGCGGCCGCGAGTCTCGACGCAGGCACTACCTCCGTGAGTGGCGCGGCGAATAATCTGGTGAGCCAGATCGGCGTCGTCACGCAGCAGGCGCAGGCGAACGCCTCCGCGCAGCATGCGGTGAATCAGGACGCGGTGAGCGCTCGCAATAACCTCTCGGGGGTCAACCTCGATGAGGAAGCGGCCAACATGGTGCGCTACCAGCAGGCCTATTCCGCCATGGCGCAGATGATCGCCGCATCGAGCCAGATGTTCACCTCACTGATGAACGCAATCGCCTACCGCTGACCATGAGAATCTCCACCGTCACGTTCCAGGAAAACGCGCTCAACCAGATGCAGGCGCTGGAGGCGGATCTGTCGAAGACGCAGACCCAGCTCTCGACCGGCAAGCAGCTGCAGAGCGCCGCCGACAATCCCGCGGCGATGTCGCAGGTGAATCAGCTGAATGCCGAACTCTCCGCCTCGCAGCAGTACGTGACCAACGGCAACGCCGCGAGCGCCAACCTGCAGCTCGAGGCAAATGCCTTGACCAGTGCAACGAACGTGCTGCAGAGCGCGCGCGATCTGGCCGTGCAGGCCAACAACGCATCGTTGACCGCCGCGCAACGCCAGGACATCGCGACGCAGCTGCAGCAACAGCTGCAGCAGCTGATCGCTCTCGGCAACAGCACCGACAGCAATGGCAATTATCTGTTCGGCGGCTATGCGACCAGCTCGCCACCCTTCTCGATGAGCGGGAGCTCCGTTTCCTATGCCGGCACGCAGGATGTGAGTCAGCTACAGATCAGCGCCGATCAGCGCATCTCGGCGGGTGACGCCGGCAGCTCCGTGTTCATGAATATTCCGGCCGGCAACGGCACCTTCACGACTGCGGCCGCTGCGAGCAACACAGGCAGCGGCTCGATCGATCCGGGCAGCATCACGGATCCTGCCGCCTGGGTGCCGGACACGTACACGATCTCCTTCACGAGCCCGACGCAGTATCAGGTCACCAACAGCAGCAACGCGGTGGTGGCCTCCGGCACCTACACGAGCGGAAACGCCATCGACTTCAACGGTGCACAGCTCACCGTGAGCGGCGTGCCTGCAACTGGCGACCAGTTCACAGTCGCACCTGCCGGCACGGCCAGTGCTTTCAGCACGCTTTCAAGCCTCATCGCGACGCTCAGCTCCACGACGCTCAGCCCGGCTCAGGTCACGACCCAACTCGGGGGCGCCCTGCAGCAGATCGACGGCGCCATCGCCAACATCGACAACGTCCAGGCCGCGGTCGGTGGCCGCATCAATGCCATCAGCGCCGCGCAGTCGAGCGCCCAGAGCCAACAGACCAACCTGCAGAGCTCCGTCTCCCAGCTCTCGGATGTGGACTATGCGGCTGCGACCACCCGGCTCAGCACCGAGGAGCTCGCGCTGCAGGCGGCGCAGGAGTCCTACGCCTCCCTCGCGAAGCTCTCGCTCTTCAACTATTTGCCCTAGCGACATAGTGTGATGGATTCGGCAATTTCGCGTATTCGCGCAGCAGTGATTCAAGTTCGTGGACAGCGCACCGATAAACGGGCTGTACCGGAGGCGGCCCGAGGCCGCGACGACAGCGCGACGGACTGGTGTCCGGCGCCTGACCACATCAGGAGTCACAGGCAATGTCCCTAGTCCTCAACACGAACATTGATTCGCTCATCGCGCAGAACAGCCTTACTTCATCGGGCAGCCAGCTGGCCATGGCTCTGCAGCAGCTGTCCTCGGGTTTGCGCGTCAACACGGCCGCCGATGATGCGGCTGGCTACGCGATCGCCCAGGGCATGACCTCGCAGGTGAACGGCCTCAACCAGGCTGCGCAGAACGCCAACGACGGCGTGTCACTCGCTCAGACCGCCTCGGGCGCGCTGCAGGAGGTCGTGAACGACCTGCAGACGATGCGTGACCTGGCCGTCGAGTCGCTGAACGCGAGCAACGGCGCGAACGATCGCACGGACCTCAACGCGCAGTTCCAGCAGCTGATGGCCGACATCAACAGCGTCGCGACGCAGACCCAGTTCAACGGCGTGACCCTGCTCGACGGCTCCTTCCAGGGCGCGACCTTCCAGGTGGGCGCCAACGCCGGCCAGACGATCACGGTATCGTCGGTCGCCAGTGCGCAGGCCAAGGACCTCGGCTCGGTGTACGAGAGCGCTCTGAGCGCAGTCGGCGACACGGTGACGCTCGCCTCGGGTGGCACCTACGCCGCGACGGCCGCCGGCACCGCGGGCGCGTACAACGCGGCGAACGTGGCTACGGACCTCGGCACCGCCAGCGCGAAGGGCGACAACGTCACATTGACGGTCAAGGTCGACGGTACGAGCTACACGACGAGCGCCGTCACGCTGACGGGCGTGCAGAGCACGGATCTGAAGACCATTGCCGCCGCAATCAACCAAGCGATCAGCTCCGCGGGCAGCGTGGTTGCCACGGTCGGCACGGCCGGCATCACCTTCAGCGCCACGGCCGGCAGCGGCCAGGGGCACATCGTCGAGACCGCGGTGGCGAGCGCTACCGACTCGGGTGGCAACGCCCTGACCGTGGGTGCGGCGACCGTTACCGACCTCGGCCTGGACGGCTCGGACACGATCGGTACGTCCACGAACGGCGGCACGACCGCGACGACCACGTCCGAGAATCTGAACAAGCTCGACGTGACCTCGGTGGACAACTCCAATCTGGTGCTGATCTCGGTCGACGCCGCCCTGCAGCAGCTCGCGACCACGAGCGCGCAGCTCGGCGCCTATCAGAACCGCTTCCAGTCAGCGATCACGGGTCTCAACACGGACGCGACCAACCTGACCAGCGCGAAGAGCGCCATCGTCGACACCGACTATGCTCAGGCCACGTCGAATCTGTCCAAGGCCCAGATCCTGCAGCAGGCGAGCACGGCGATGGTCGCGCAAGCCAACACGATCCCGCAGAACATTCTGGTCCTTCTGCAGAAGCTCCCGTAACGGGTCAGGATGAGACGCGGATATCGCAGCACATGTGAGCGGGTTGGGCGGGTAGCCGCAAGGCTACCCGCCCACTCTCTTTTGGTGCGACGGCAGCTCGCGAGCCACGGGGCAGGCCGCAAGATCTCACCGACCGGGAAGCGGCGATGACCACGACGAGCGGCACCAGCAACTCCACGGCGCCCGTGGTGTCGGTCGCGGGCAGCAGCAGCGCCGCAGCGGCCGGCGGCTCGGTGATCAACGTGAGCAGCCTGGTGTCGCAGCTGGTCGCGGCGACACGCGCTCCGCAAGATGCGCTGATCGCAAACCAGACCCAGACCGTCACCACGCAGATCTCCGCGGTGGGAACGCTCAAGAGCGCGCTCTCGACCTTCCAATCCTCATTGAGCTCGCTCGACACGCCGCGTGCCTTCAATGCGGAGGGCGCGAGCAGCAGCAATGAGTCCGTGTTCACGGCGACCGCCGCTCCGGATGCGGTGAACGGTGCGTACAGCGTGTCGGTCACGCAGCTCGCGCAGGCACAGCAGCTGGTATCCAGGGCCTTCGCCGGTGGAGCTTCGGCCACCGTCGGGAGCGGCACGCTGCAGCTGTCACTGGGCGGCAGCAGCTTCAGTATCAGCATTCCGAGCACGGCTGACACCCTGGCGGGCATCGCCTCCGCCATCAACTCCGCCCCAGGGAACACCGGGATCACCGCCACCATCATCACCGGCAGCGACGGGGCGCACCTCGTGCTGTCCTCCTCCCTGACCGGCGCAGCCAATACCCTACAAGCCAGCGAGACCGATGGCGGCACGGGACTCGCGGCACTGACTTACGACACCGGGAACACGACGAACTACACGCAGAACGCTGCCGCGCAGGATGCGCAGTTCAGCATCTCCGGCATCGCCTATACGAGCGCGAGCAACACCGTCAGCGATGCGCTGAGCGGGGTGACGCTGAATCTGCTCGGCACCACGGCCGACGCGGGCAACGGCAGCAGCGCCACGCTGACCATCGCCAACGACACCACGACCGTTCAAAGCAACATCAGTGGCTTCGTCTCCGCCTACAACACGCTCGTCGGCGCGTTGGCACCGCTCGGCAGCTACGATGCGACGACCCACACCGCGGGACCGATGATGGGCGATGCGCTGCTCTCCGGCGTGCAGAATCAGATGCGCGCTGCGCTGTACGCCCTGGTCGACACCGGCTCGCCGACCTACAACTCCCTGGCGAGCATCGGCATCACGACCAACAGCGACGGCACGTTGAGTCTCAACGCGGCCACCTTGCAGCAAGCGCTGTCGGCGGATTTCGCTGCCGTGAGCCAGCTCTTCAACGGCACGAGCGGCATCGCCACCACGCTCAACTCGCAGATCACGGTGCAGCTCGGCTCGGCCGGTGTCATCGCCTCGCGCAGCAAGACGCTCGTCGCGCAGGAGAATGCGCTGACGCAGCACACGGACACGCTCAACGCACAGATGGATCAGCTCACGGCGAGCCTCACGCAGCAATACGCGGCGCTCAATACGCTGCTGTCTTCGCTGCAGACCACCTCCGCTTATTTGACGCAGGCATTTGCCAGTCTGCCGCAGGTGCAGGGCAAGCCCAACGCCTGAGCGAATACGGCGCTCAAGTTCCAGTGCCAGCGGCCGCTACAGCGGACATAGATCTGGATGGAGCATCGCCCCGTGAGCGCCTATGCCCGCAATGCCAAGTTGGCCACCTATCAGAGCGTCTCGGCGCACGGTGGCGTGGCGGGCGGCGATCCGCACGCTTTAGTGCTCATGCTGATGGACGCGGCGCTCGAGCGCATGAGCAGCGCGCGCGGCTGCATCGAGCGCGGCGAGCTCGCGCGCAAGGCGAAGCTGCTGCACAACTGCGTGAAGATCGTCGCGGAGTTGCGCGGCAGCCTCAACCTCGCCGACGGCGGTACGCTCGCGCAGAACCTGAGCGATCTCTACGAATACATGATCAAACGCCTGCTCGTCGCGAACGCGAGCAGCGATGTCGGCTGCCTGAGCGAGGTATCGAGCCTGCTCGGGGAGATTCGCGGTGCGTGGGCCGCGATCGGCCCCGAGGTGCGCAGCTCGGCGGCGCCCGCTGCGGCAGCAGCCGGAGCCCTCTCCTCCCATGGCTGAGCAGCTCGATTCCGTCGGGCCGGTCGGTGCATCGGGCTCAGCGGATTTCAGCACCGGCCGGGACAGCCCGAAGGTCAATCCTCCGGCGGCCCCGCCGCCTGCTCCCACGCCGGGCGCCCGCCCGCCGGGCGCGGCGCAAGCCCCGAGTGCCCAGACCCTGCAGAGCGCCGTCGCCCAGATCAATGCGCGTCTCGCGAGCGTCAATCGTGTGCTGGAGTTGAGTGTGGACCCGGCCACGGGGCTCACCATCGCGACGATCAAGAACGCGCAGACCGGCGCCGTGCTGCAACAGATCCCGAGCGATGACATCATCCATCTGGCACAGATGCTCAGCGGCTGGGCGCACGGCGAGAACGTGCTGCTTGATCTGATGGCCTGAGCTGTCGGTCAGCCGACGAAGCGCCTGGCGTTCCGGAACAGCCGCATCCAACCGCTCCACTCGCCGGCCCCCTCGGGGCGCCACGAGTTCTGCACGTAGCGCGTGGAGCGCTCCGGGTGGGGCATGGTGATTGTTATTCGACCGTCGGTATTGCTGAGTGCCGCGATCGCGTGCGGCGAGCCATTGGGATTGGCCGGATAGCTCGCGGCGGGCAGGCGCTGCGCGCTCACGTAGCGAAATGCAACGAGCCCGTTCGACACACAGGCTCGGGCCTGCGTCTCGGATGCGAACTCCGCGCGGCCCTCGCCGTGTGAGACGGCAATCGGCAGCATCGATCCTTCCATGCCGCAGAGCACCACCGAGGGCGAGCGCAGGATCTCCACCAGCGCAAAGCGTGCCTCGAACTGCTCGACGCGGTTGCGCACGAAGCGTGGCCAGTGCTCCGTGCCGGGAATGAGGCTGCGCAGCGCGGCGAGCATCTGACAGCCGTTGCAGATGCCGAGGGCAAACGCGTCCGGCCGCGCGAAGAACTGCGCGACCTCGTCCCGTACTCGCGGATGAAAGAGTATCGACTTCGCCCAACCCTCACCTGCTCCGAGCACATCTCCGTAGGAGAATCCGCCGCAGGCGACCAGGCCGCGGAACTCTCTCAGACTGCGCTGTCCGCTCAGGAGGTCCGTCATGTGCAGATCCACCGGCTGGAAGCCCGCGTGCGCGAGCATCGCCGCGGTCTCCACGTGGCTGTTCACCCCCTGCTCGCGCAGCACGGCTACTGCCGGGCGCACACCGCTTGCGATGTACGGTGCGGCTACGTCCTCCTCAGGATCGAAGCGCAATTGCACGCTGAGACCGGGATCGTCTACAGCCGTCTGAGCAGCGAGCTCCTCCTCTGCGCACTGCGGATCATCGCGCAGCCTGCGCATGTGATAGGAGGTCTCGGACCACGCGCGCCGCAAGTCGCTCCAGGATTCATCGAGGCGCTGCTGGCCAACCTGCACGCACACGCGTAACGCGGAGCTCGGCGTGCCGATGCGTCGCGCGAGCGAGCTCAACCCGTGCCGCTCGAGGAGCGCGGCGACGCGTCCTTCATCGCCCGCACGCACCTGGATGACGGCGCCGAGCTCCTCGGCGAAGAGCTGCGCCAAGGCGGTGCTCGGATGCCCACGCGCGCTGTCTGCGAGCTCGATATCCAGTCCGCAGTGGCCCGCGAAGGCCATTTCAACCAGCGTCGCGAACAAGCCGCCATCGGAGCGATCGTGATAGGCGAGCAACAGTTCGCCGTCCTTGAGGTCGCGGAGCGCTGCGGCGAAGCGATTCAGCAGCGCGGGATCGTCGAGGTCGGCCGGCTCCTCGCCGAGCTGACCGTAGGTTTGGGCAAGCGCCGAGCCGCCGAGGCGGTTGCGTCCGGCACCGAGATCGAGGAGCCACAGCGCGGTGGGGCCCACATCGGTGCGCAGCACCGGCGTGAGCGTGCGGCGCACGTCCGCGACGGGGGCGAAGGCGGAGACGATCAACGAGACAGGTGCGAGCACGGCGCGCTCGCGACCCTGTTCCTTCCAGGCCGTCTTCATTGACAGCGAGTCCTTGCCTACCGGAATGGCGACCCCCAGCGCGGGACACAGCTGCTCCGCCACCGCCTGTACCGTGGCGAAGAGCGCGGCATCCTCGCCAGGCTCCCCGCAGGCGGCCATCCAGTTGGCCGAGAGCCGGATCTCGCGCAACGATGCGATGTCGGCCGCGAGAATATTGGTAATCGATTCGGCGATGGCGAGCCGCCCCGAGGCGACCGCATTCAATGCCGCAACGGGCGTACGCTCGCCCATCGCCATGGCCTCGCCGGTGTGGCCGAAATGATCGGCAAGCGTCACGGCCACATCGCTGACCGGGACCTGCCAGGGGCCGACCATCTGGTCGCGGCTCACCAGTCCGCCGACGGTGCGATCGCCGATGCTGATGAGAAAAGTCTTGTCGGCAACCGCCGGAAAGCGCAGTACGCGATAGGCCGCCTCACGCAGCTCGGTATCCGGCAGTGCCCACGAGCGCCGCGGCTGCGGCTGGCTCTGCACGATGCGCTTCATGCGCGGCGGCCTGCCGAACAACATCTCGAGCGGCATGTCGACCGGATCTCGGGAGGACAGGCGGTCCCGCACCAGCAGTCGGCCCGTCTCATCGAGCGTGCCGATCACGGCGAACGGGCAGCGCTCCCGATGCGCGAGAGCGGCAAAGTGCTCGACGTTGCGCTCCGCGACCACGAGCACGTAGCGCTCCTGCGCCTCGTTGCACCAGAGCTCCAGGGGCGACATGCTCGGCTCCGCACTTGGAATGGCCCGCAGATCGATCTGCGCCCCGCGCTGACTGTGAGCGACCGCCTCCGGAACGGCGTTCGAGAGTCCGCCGGCGCCCACATCGTGAATGAGCAGAATCGGATTGTCCTCACCGAGCGCCCAGCAGCGGTCGATGACTTCCTGCGCGCGGCGCTCGATTTCCGCATTACCGCGTTGCACAGATGCGAAATCCAGCTCCGCGCTGCTGGCGCCGCTGGTCATCGATGACGCGGCGCCGCCGCCGAGCCCGATCAGAAACGACGGACCGCCGAGCACGATGAGCTTCGCCCCGGGCGGCACCTCGGCCTTCTCGACGTGGATGCGGCGCAGATTGCCGAGCCCGCCGGCGATCATGATCGGCTTGTGATAGCCGTAGATACGCTCGCGTTGGCCGTCGCGGGCGGCCTGCTGAAAGGTGCGGAAGTAACCGCAGACATTCGGCCTTCCGAACTCATTGTTGAAGGACGCAGCGCCGATGGGTCCCTCGAGCATGATCTCCAGCGCGCCTGCCACACGATCGGGCCGGCCGAAGTCCTCCTCCCACGGCTGGCTGAATTCGGGGATGAGCAGATGCGAGACGGAGAATCCGGTCAGTCCCGCCTTCGGCTTGCCACCGCGCCCGCATGCACCCTCATCGCGAATCTCCCCGCCCGAACCGGTCGCCGCGCCCGCAAACGGTGAGATCGCGGTCGGATGGTTGTGGGTCTCGACCTTGATGAGGATGTCGATCGGCTCGTGCGCCACGGCGTACATGGCGCTCGACGGTTGCGCGAAATAGCGCCTGCCGGGCGCGCCCTCGAGGACCGCCGCGTTGTCTCGATAGGCCGAGAGGATGCCTCGCGGACTGACGGCATGCGTGTGGCGAATCATCGAGAAAAGCGTCTGATCGCGCGCTTGACCGTCGATGACCCACTGCGCATTGAAGATCTTGTGCCGGCAATGCTCGGAGTTCGCTTGCGCGAACATCATGAGCTCCACGTCCGTCGGGTCGCGGGCGAGGCGCTGAAAGCCTGCCAGCAGATAATCGATCTCCTCCGGCGCGAGCGCGAGTCCGAGCTCGGCGTTCGCGCTCTCGAGCGCAGCGCGACCGCCCGCAAGGCTCACGGTGCGCAGCCCGCGCGGCGCAGCGTGCTCGAACAGCGAGGCGGCGCCGGCCGTGTCGAGCAGCACGGCCTCCGTCATGCGATCGAAGAGCAGCGGCGAGAGAAGCCGCAGCTGCGCCTCCCGAAGGAGCCGGGCGGCACGTACGCGGTAGGCGATACCGCGCTCGATCCGGCGCACCGTGTGCAGCCCACAAACCTGGGCGATGTCGGTCGCCTTGCTCGACCAGGGCGATACGGTGCCCGCTCGCGGTACGACGAGCAGCAGCTGGCCCTCGTCCCCGGCGCCACGCTCGCGAGCGGCAGGCTCGGCCCGCGGACCGTAAGTCAGTAACTGGGCGAGGATCAAACCCTCGCGCTCGGTGAGCGGGCGCTCGCAATCGACCAGATGAAGATAATGGGCTGTGAGAGCTTCGACCGTGGGCTCGAGGGCGCGCAGGCGGACCAGCAGTTTCTTCAGGCGAAAGTCCGAGAGCGCTCGAGAGCCGTTCAACAGCAGCATTGCGCTATTTTTTCCCCGGAGGCTCGCTCGACGGAGCCGAATACAACGGGACGGGGAACTGGGCGACATTGGCACCCTCGAGCGTCGAGATCTTGCTCACCCCCTGCTTGCGCACCTCATCGATGCGCAGCACCGAATGCAGCGGCAGGTAGCTGCGCTTGACACCCGCGAACTCGGCCTTGATGCGCTCCTCCGCCGGGTCGACCACCACGCTCGAGCGCTCCCCGAACACCAGCTCCTCTACCTCGATGAATCCGAACAGATTTCCGTGGCTCACCTTTCGGGCGTAGACCTCATAAACCTTGCCCTGGTTCACAAACAGGACCTTGAAAATGTGACTCGCTGCCATGGGTTTGGTGTGGCCGGGTTGCTACTTTGGTGTGGGATTATATGTCTTTGGCACTCGGGGAAAGTGGCCCGCGCCCAGGCTGTGGCCGGCGCGCATCCGCCGTTTGTGCGAGCCGCTGCGCAGCACATCCCCCGACAGCAGGTGAACATGGCGCTGCGTTTGCGCATAATCAGTGAGCATCGACGCCTGCTCGGCGAGCGCAGCACGGTCAGTTTTGGCGTCGCCGGCGGTACGATCGGTCGGTCCGCGGACAACGATTGGGTCTTGCCGGACCCGCAGCGCTTCGTATCGGCGCATCACGCGCGCATCGAGTGCCGGAACGGGCACTATTTTCTCGAGGACATCAGCACCAACGGCACGTTCGTGAACGAAGAGGAGCAGCCACTCGCGAAGCTCGGCGCTCATCGGCTGCAAAGCGGCGATGTGCTGCGGCTGGGGGATTATCAGGTGGTCGCAGCGCTGGAAGCCGATACGAACACATCGACCGCGCAAGCGCCGCATGCTCAAACGGGCGGTCCCGCAGCCGCACCGGACTCCGGCAAGATCAGCGTGTTGCAGGGCGGGCGCGTGGCTCAGACCGATCTGGGCGCTGCCCTGAACCTCGATGAGCTGCTCTTGAATGATGACCCGCTCGCAGTCGTTGACAGCAGCGAGAGCTCCTCAGGAAGGCAGCTCGGCCCCGTCAACGCCTACGGGCAGGCCGTCGTACCCCGCTCGGTGAGCGCGCCAGCCGTCGCGCAAAATGCCGTCGAAAGCGATGAGCAGCAAGTGGCACGGCGCATGGACCGGCTCGCCCGTGCCATCCGGGCTCGAGATGCCGCGCAGGGCGTGAGTCTGCCCGCTCTGTACGACGTGCACAGTGGCCTGGTCGCCTTTTGCCGGGGCGCCGGTATCGATGCGGAGCAGATGCCGGGAGATGCGCAGACCCGACTGCTGCACCTGGCAGGACAACTGTTTCGGGAGGCTCTCGTCGGCCTCAAGGATCTCGAGCGCGGCAGGCACGAGCTCCACAACCGCTTCCGCATCGAGCTCAGCACGGATCCCGACGATACGCGGCCTTCACTGGCCCGTTCGAACATCGAGGAGCTGCTGATTCAGCTGCTGCTGCACCACGAAGGGCGCCGCGTCGATGCCGTGCAATGGCTGCGCGAGATCATCGACGGCACCAAGAATCACGAGCGCGCCATGATCGAGGCGATGCGAGCCGCGTTCATCGACTTCCTGAGCCGGCTCGACCCCGCGGAGCTCGAGACGCGCTTCCAGCGCACCTCCCGTCGCGGCAAAGCGGCGAGCAACGAGGCGCGGTACTGGCAGCTTTTCACCGAGTTCTACCGCAACTTGATGGAGATGCCCGCCGATCATCTCCCGCATACCTTCGTGGAGACTTTCGCGGTGTCCTACAAAGAGGCGCTGCTCGAGCCGGCGCCGCCCACGACATAACGAGCCGCTCAGGCTGTCCCACATACGAAGAGCCCGGCGAACTGCCGGGCTCGATGCGTCTGGCGGAGAGGGTGGGATTCGAACCCACGTGCCGGTTTTACCCGACCATCCGATTTCGAGTCGGCGCCGTTATGACCGCTTCGGTACCTCTCCTTTTGAGGATTTCGTTGCGCCGCACCAGCCTGTTTTCACTTACTCATGGTTCACAAGTTATTGAGAAAAAAGGGGAAATACCTAGATTCAAGCTTCTTGACTTAACGGGGCTGGATTCTGTCTGAAGCGGAGGCGGCACGGTACTTGCGACTGCTATTCTAAACGATGCGGACTAGGTCACTGGAAGTACCGATGCAGCATCGGCGTCTAAGGCACTTATTTGGAGTGGGCCGGCCCACCGGGCTGCTGCGCCCGCCGCTCGTCATCGCCGCCATGGCGTTGATCGGCAGCTGCACTCCCGAGTCTCCCTCGAGCAACCGGGTGCTGACGAGCGGGGAGCTGCGCGTCGTCACACTCAATAGCCCCACCTCTTACTACCTTGGAGCCCACGGCGCCGAGGGCCTGGAGTTCCAGCTGGCCCATGCTTTCGCAAGAGAGCTGGGCGTTACCCTGTATATGTATCCAGTCGCCAGCCCTCAGGCCATGCAAGCGGAGCTAGCCTCGGGCCGCGCCGACATCGCGGCCGCACAGATCACCGCGGATGCGAGCTGGCGGATGGTCGGCGAGGCTGCCGATGTCTACGCGCAGAATCCCCAGCTCGTCGTGTATCGAGTGGGCAGGCCCCGGCCGCGGGATACCCTGCAGATCGAATCGGCACGGTTGTCGGTGCGTGCCGCGAGCGCCCAGGAGCATCTGTTGGAGCGGCTCAAGCACACCGTCGCGCCCGCTCTGACTTGGATCGAGACGGCTGCCCCGGCTGATCCGGTCGAGGACGTGGAGAACGGCGAAGCGGACTACGCGGTGGTCGACGCGCGTGAGTTCTCGTTCTCGCGTCACATCTATCCCGACGTGTCGATCGCGTTCACGCTTCCTGACGCGCGCCCGGTCCAGTGGGTCGTACGACACGGCGCATCGCAACTGTACGAAACGGTGAATCGTTTCTTCCGCTCGGCCGCCATCAGCGGTGAGCTCGCTGGCCTCGAAGCGCGCACCTCGGGTGATGCGAAGAACTTGCCCTACGAGGACGCGCGTCGCTTCGAAGAGCTGATCGCTGCTCGATTGCCCCACTATCGCAACTGGTTCGAGCAGGCGTCCGCGGACACCGGTGTGGATTGGCGGCTGCTCGCTGCCATCGGTTACCAGGAATCGCAGTGGAATCCGTCCGCCGAGTCCTCCACCGGCGCTTCCGGTTTGATGATGCTCACCTCGACGACCGCGCAGGCGCTCGGTGTGCACGATCGCACCAATGCGCGCGCGAACATCATGGCCGGCGCGCAGTACTTTCTCGAGGTACTCGCCAAGATTCCCGACCGAATCCCCGAGCCGGATCGCACCTGGTTCGCTTTGGCCGCCTACAACGTAGGCTTCGGTCATCTGGAGGATGCGCGTGTGCTCGCGCAGATGCGCGGCAAGAATCCTGACTCCTGGGCCGATGTGCGGCAGCAATTGCCGCTGCTCGCGGACGAGCGCTGGTTCGAGCGCGTGAAGCGCGGCTTCTGCCGCGGTTGGGAGCCGGTGCAATTCGTCGACCGCATCCAGCGATATTTGAAGCTGCTGGAGTGGCAGGCGCCGGAGACGGTTGCTGGCCGAGCCACGCGCCTGCCGCCGGACGCCTGACGAGGCGGGCCGCTTTCAATCAGCGTCGTGCAGCGAAGAAACGTGTGAGCAACGCGCCGCATTCCTCCATCAGCACACCGCCGAACACGTCCACTCGATGATTGATGCCCGGCAGGGCAAAGACGTTCGTGACGCTGCCAGCACCTCCCGCCCGCGGATCCCACGCGCCGAACACCACGCGCCGCACGCGCGCATGCACGATCGCCGCCGCGCACATCACACAGGGCTCGAGGGTGACGTACAGAGTCGTATCGATGAGCCGGTACGTCCCGAGTGCCCGTCCAGCCGCGCGCAACGCCTCGATTTCGGCATGTGCGGTTGGGTCCTGCGCCTCGATCGGACGGTTACGCCCCTCGGCGAGCACCTGCTCGCCTTGAACCAGCACCGCGCCCACGGGCACTTCACCCTGTGCTTCGGTTGCGGCCGCGAGCTCGAGAGCGCGCCGCATGAAGTTCACATCGCAGCCGAGTGCACTCACGTCAGGGAGCGTCGGGCGAGTGCTGCGCTTGCAGCGCCGTCCTCTGCGGCACTGCCTGCGACCCTTCGGTCAATGCGAGCACCGCATAGGCCGTCGCGGCGTCGCTCATGAAGCGGCCGATCGGGGTCGTGGGATCGCGTCGCTTGTTGAGCGAGTTCGTCATCCACGAGCCCTGCGAGCGGCGCTGAGCGTTATCGAGCCAGGACAGGCCGCGCTGCAGGGGCTCTCCGTGCACAGCGGCACGCTGCAAGATCAGACTCACGAGGCCGGTCGCATAGCCATCGCTCGCTGTCGCGGGCAGCGTATCGGTCTTCCGCGCATCACGGTCGAGGCTGTACAAGCTCCAACCGCCGTCGCTGTTCTGCAGCTGCAGAGCGCGCGCGACAATCTCCTCCTGACGGGCGGGCTCGAGGATCCCGGGCAGCTGCGTCGCGGCCCAGAGCAGCAGCAGGTGCTCGTGCAGGGAGTGCGTCGGATACTCGCGCTGCAGGTAATCACGCAGGAGCCGCACATGCTCCTGGATCGCGGGACTGCTCGCGTAGCCCTCGGGCGCCGAGCCGACCGCGATCGCTGCGAGTGCAGCGCCGTAATAATCCGAGCCTGCGGCTTCCCAGGGCGCGAGGTTGAAATCGAGCCATGCCCAGCTGCCCGCAGCCTCTCCCGCCGTTCTCTGCAATTCCCACATGTGCTCGAAGGCTGCTCGCGTATCGCTGCTCAAGCGCCCGACCCGCGCATCGTTGGCAGCGAGGATGAGGGCGTTGAGAACCGACTCGGTGCCGCGCGACTGCGCGCTCTTGCCGGCACCGTATTTCTCGTCCGTGTAGAACGGACTCGTCTGCGACCAGAGACGCACGCGCTGCGTGACGTTCTCGAGCAGGCGATTCTCCCCCCTCTTCGGCCCGGTCTCGCCGAGCAGCGGGCGCAGGCGCGCGCGCGCGAGCGCATAAGGCACGGCGGTGTGACAGGAGACGCAGAACGTGTCGTGATCGCGCTGGGCCGCCGACCAGTGCATCCACCAGTTCAGGCGATGATCCAGATAGGACGCTGCGGTCTTGGGATTCCAGGGACCGCTGCTCGGCTCGCTGCCCGAGGATGAGCAACCCCCCACGCAGGCGAGGGCCGCCGCGCCCGTGAGCATCCCAAGGGCGCATAGCCAGGGCAGACGGTAAGCCCCAGAGCTGCCTGTGAGCCGCATGGGAGGTTTATAGCACGCTGCCCGAACAGGTCCTGCACGCAGGTCCCCGCAGGGGTTGACAATTAGTTAGTAATGACTTACAGTAAGCCATGGCTAACGCTCAAGCACAGTTTGCGGCCCTCGCCGATCCCACACGTCGCGCAGTGTTCGAGCGGCTTCGCGGGGGTGCGAAGTCGGTCGGCGAGGTCGCAAGCGGCCTGCCGGTCACCCGTCCCGCCGTGTCGCAGCACTTGAAGGTGCTCAAGCAGGCCTCGCTGGTTGCCGACCGTGCCGTTGGCACCCGACGCCTCTACCAGATCGACCCGCACGGGCTTGGTGCCGTACGCGCCTGGCTCGATCAATTCTGGGACAGTGCCCTCGAGGCTTTCGCTCGTGAGGCCGAGCGAGCGGAGGCCGAGCGGGTGAAGGACGAGCAGCGATGAACCGATCGATCACACCCGCACCGGTCCGCAAGAGCGTGCTCGTGCGAGCGCCGGCCGCTCGCGCTTTCGAAGTCTTCACCGCCGGAATCGGGCGCTGGTGGCCGAAGACTCACCACATCGGCGCTGCCGAACCCGAAACGCATGTGATCGAGCCGCGTGCTGGTGGCCGTTGGTTCGAGCGCGGAACCGACGGTGTCGAGTGCGACATCGGCAAGGTTCTGACCTGGAGCCCGCCGACTCTGCTCGTGCTCGCCTGGCAGCTCAACGCCGAATTCAAGTACGACCCGGCACTCGTCACCGAGGTCGAAGTGCGCTTTCTCGCGCAGTCCGAGCAGGCGACACGCGTCGAGCTCGAGCATCGCCACCTCGAGCGTCTCGGCGCGAGTGCGCAGATCCTGCATCGCGCGATCGATGCACCGAACGGCTGGAGCGCACTTCTCGAGCGGTTTGCGCAAGCGGCAAGTCAATAAGGACCAACGGGAGAATTCCATGAGTGACTTCCTCATCTACGGCATCGAGGGCAGTCCGTTCGTGCGCAGCGTGCAGCTGGGTGTGCTCGAGAAGGGCGCTTCGTACAGCTTTCGCGCGCTGAGCCCGGGCGAGAACAAAAGTGCGGCGTATCTGCAGCGGCATCCTTTCGGTCGCGTGCCCTCGTTCGAGCATGGCGAGTTTCGGCTGTACGAGACGCAGGCGATCCTGCGCTACATCGACGATGTGCTGCCGCAGCCGGCCTTCGAACCGACCGACCCGCAGCTCGCCGCGCGCATGAACCAGATCATCGGCATCAACGATTGGTACTTCTTTCCCAAAGTAGCCGCCGTCATCGGCTTTCAGCGCATCATCGGTCCAGTACTGCTCGGAACGAGGACTGACGAGTCGGCGATTGCCGCGGCGATGCCGCTCGCGCGCGTGTGCATCGGTGAGCTTGAGCAGCTGCTCGGGGGGCAGCCCTTCCTCGCAGGCGCACAGCTCTCACTCGCGGACCTGGTGCTTGCACCCCAGCTCGACTTCTTGGTAGCGACACCCGAGGGCCGCTCATTGCTTGCTGGCACGCAGCTACAGAGATGGCTCGAGCGCATGAACGAGCGCACCAGCATGCGGCAGACACAGCGCCCCGAGAGCTTGCGCCGCGTCGCGTGAGCGAACGAGAATGCTCACCCTCACTCTCCCGCAAGCGGGATCGGGCCGCACGCCAAGCTGCGGCAGACAGCGGAGCGTTGTCGGTGTCGTCCAACCCTATCGATCGCCGGGAATGGCTGCTCGGTACTGGCAGCCTCCTCGCCTCTTCTCTGGTGCCCCGCGCGCTGGCCGATTCGAACGGCAAGGCTGCGGTGCCTTCAGCGCCTCCCGCCGCCCGTGTCGCGATCGTCAAGGACACGTATTTCGGCGAGACACTGAGCGATCCGTACCGCTGGATGGAGAACGACAGGGACCCCGACTGGCTGCCGTTCCTCAAGGCTCAGAACGCCTACGCGCGCGGCGTGCTCGATGCGATTCCGGGGCGCGATGCGCTTGCGCGCCGCATCCAACAGCTCTCGAGCAGTACAGCAGCGATCCGCAGAGTCCAACGGGCGGGCGGGCGGCTGTTCATCGAACGGCGCCCCGCCGGAGCCGACAATTTCAAGCTCTTCGTGCGGGTCAAGGATGAAGAGCACGTCCTCATCGATCCGACCGCGCTGAGCGGCCGGGCGGTCTCGGGTCATTTCTCGCTCGACTGGTGGGAAGCCTCGCCTGATGGATTGCACGTCACCTATGGGTTGTCGCCGAACGGTAGCGAGGACTCGGTCCTGCACATACTTCGAGTCGCCGACGGTCAGAACCTGCCGGAGCGCATCGCCGACACAGAGGGCGGCCATCCGCGGTGGCTCGACGATTCCACGGGCTTCTTCTATCGGCAGCTCACGGCCGCCGTGGGTTCGCCGGCGCGCTACCTCGATAGCCGCGCCCGTTTTCACAGGCTCCATACGGATCCCCGCTCGGACCCGATCTTGATGCAGCGGGGCCTCGTCGCGGAGGTCGTGTACGAGCGCATCCAGATGCCCATGATCCTCACGTTCAGGGGATCCCAATATGCGCTGCTGAATCTCGTCGATGTGCGCACCGAGCGGCGCATCTTCATCGCGCCCGTCGCTGACGTCGTGGCGAACAAGGCGCGCTGGATACCGGTGGCGGATTTCCCGGACGAAGTCACAGCGGCCGCAATCGACTCCGACACGCTGTATCTGCTGGCAAACAAGGGAGCACCGCGCGGCCGCATTCTCAAGAGCTCCGTCACGGCTCCGTCCGTGTCCCAGGCAACCGAAATCGTGCCGCAGGGCAGTCTCGTGATCGAGGACATCGATCTCGCACGCGACGGGCTGTATTTGACGCTGATGGATGGCGGCATCTATCGATTGCGACGGCTCGCACGCACCGGGCAGCTCACGGATGTCGAGCTGCCATTCGATGGCACCATCAGTACGCTGGCCGCCACACCTCAGGAGGACGGCGCGCTCCTGTCCCTGGAAGGCTGGCTCACTGCGCCTGATATCTGGTCGGTCGATGCCCGAGGCCACATGAGCGCGACGGGTCTGATCCCGAAGCCTCCCATCGATGTGAGCCCGTACGAGAGTCAGCGGCTGTTTGCTCGTGCAAAGGACGGAACGCGCATCCCTTATTCGCTCCTCTACAGGAAGGGCTTGCGGCTCGACGGCGCAACGCCCGCCTGGATCTCGGCTTACGGCTCCTACGGCATCTCCGCGTACACGCCGAAGTTTGCACCTAAAACGCTGGCGCTCATCGACGCGGGCTGCATCGTCGGCTATGCCGACGTGCGCGGCGGCGGCGAATATGGCCGGGAGTGGCACAAGGCCGGTCAGCTAACCAACAAGCCCAATACCTGGCGCGATCTGATCGCCGTGTGCGAGGACTTATGCGCGCGCCAGTACACCTCCGCATCACGGCTGGCGATCGGCGGCCGCTCGGCCGGCGGTATCACGGTGGGTCGCGCCCTGACCGAGAGGCCGGACCTGTTCGCTGCCGTCATCGACGGAGTCGGCTGGTCGAACCCGCTGCGCTACGTGGCCGAGCAGAACGGGTACGGCGAGGAACCCGAATGGGGCGCCATTTCTGATCCCGCCGGCTATCGGGCGCTAAAGAGCATCGACAGTTATCAAGCTGTGCGGGATGGCACGAAGTACCCCGCTGTCCTTCTCACGACGGGCGTTACCGACCCTCGCGTCGCGCCTTTTCACGTGGCGAAAATGACCGCGAGGCTGCAGGCGGCGAGCACCTCGGGAAAACCGATCCTGCTGCGCGTCGACTTCGACGCGGGCCACGGCATCGGCTCCACGCGCGCTCAGCAGGACCGCGAGGCCGTGGATAGTTACCTCTTTCTGCTCTGGCAGACCGGCGTGCACGGATATCAGCCGGGCTGAGAGGAACGCGCGGCGTTCACGCGAGTTGTCCCCCCATGCCGCGCGAGATCGAACTCAAACTCGAGCTCCCGTCCACGATCGCCGCCGGCGTGCCGCGGCTTCGCTGGCTGCGACGCTTGCAACGGGGCCCGACGCAGCGTGCGAAGCTCAGGTCCGTCTACTTCGATACACCGCAGTTCGATTTGCGGGATCATGGCTTGACGATTCGCGTGCGGCGCTCCGGAAGGCAGCGCGTGCAAACGGTCAAGGCAGTTGCAACGGGCGACGGCGAGGCCTACGCGCGCGATGAGTGGGAGCACGAGATTCGAGCGGAGACACCCGATCTCGACCTCGTGAAGGACACGGCGCTTGGCCCGCTTCTGACGAAAAAACTCAGGCGTGGACTGAAACCGGTGTTCGAGACAGTAGTCCAGCGTGAGACGCTGCCACTGCGCTGCGGAGGCGCGGAGCTCGAGCTCGCGATCGACCGTGGCCACATCCTTGCCCGTGGCAAGCGGCATCGTCGTCGCGGAGCGCGTGGCCCTCACGCTCGCGAGCCCATCAGCGAGATCGAGATCGAGGTAGAGCGCGGCAACCCTACCGAGCTGTGGCGCATCGCCAAGCGCCTCGCACGCGCGCTACCCGTCGCCTATGGGCCGCAAAGCAAGGCCGAGCGCGGCTACGCGCTCGCGGCCAACCAGGCCCAGTGGCCCGTGCATGCGCGCTCGCTACGCCTGAATACGCATCTCTCGAGCGCCGACGCGTTCCAGGTCATCGGCCTGTCCTGCCTCGACCATGCGCTCGCCAACGAGCGGGCCGTGCGCGCCGGCGATACCGAAGGCATTCACCAGATGCGTGTCGGCCTGCGCCGCTTGCGCGCCGCTCTATCGATCTTCAAGGAGCTCGTGGCCGGACCCGAGGTCGAAGCGGTGAAGACGGAGCTCAAATGGCTCGCGGGCGAGCTCGCGCCGGCTCGCGCGTTGGACGTGTTGATCGCCAAACGAGTCGAGCCGCTGCGCGGGGCCGCGCCCGTGGCCGTCGAGGCGGGTGTCCTCGAGCGGGACCTCAGCGCCCAGCGCGACCGCGGCCTCGAACGAGCCCGCGCGGCCATCACTGGCGAGCGCTTTCGTTTGCTGGGACTGCGCACGGCGCTGTGGCTCACCGAGGGCGCGTGGCTGCGGCGCGGGAATGCGCTGAACGCCGCACGACGCCAGCGGCCCGCGTGCGAGTTCGCGATCGAGACTCTCAGGCGGCGCAGGAAGAAGATACTGAAGAGATCCCGGCGGGTCCGCGAGCTCGACGGTCACGGCCGGCACAAGCTGCGCATAGCCGTGAAGAAGCTGCGCTATGCGACCGAGTTTTTCGGCGCCATGTTCTCGGGAGCGAAGAGCGCGGCGCGGCGCAAGCGCTTCGGCAAGGCTCTCAAGAAGCTGCAAAATGCACTGGGAACCCTCAACGACATGGAAGTCCACAAGAAGCTGGCCAAGTCCGTGGCCCGCGCCCGCACGCCTTCGCGCGCACAACCTCGCAAGGCACTCGCGATGGGCTATATCACGGGACAGGAACAGAACAAGTTCGATACGTGCGTCGATGACGTCGAGCAAACGGCGGAAAGGGTCGCGGAAACGCCTAAGTTCTGGAAGTGACCGCGCCTTGCCGCGCGGGATTTCGGGTCAGGAGCCAATTCACTGTGGCGGCGGCGATCGTCACGCCGAGAATCAGAGACTTGCTGTAATCCACCCGGGAAACGAGCACGGCGCAGGTGAGCACACCGAGCGCGGCAAAGAGTCCGCCGGCCGGCAGCCGATAGGCTGCCACGTGTGGCTGTCTTCTGCGCAGAACCGGTACGGCGGCGCACACGGCGCCGTAGTAGAAGAGCCGCGACACAGCGGAGAGGGTGACATTCCAGGAAAAGCTTCCGAAGAGCGCAAAGGCCCACAGCAAAAGCGCGAACACGGCGATAGCGACGTGTGGCGTACGAAATTGGGGATGCACGGCAGCGAGCCAGCGCGGAAAATCCCCGCGCTCCGCCAGTGCGAATGCGCCGCGCGGGGCGGTCAGAAGGTTGGCGGATAGATATCCGTACACTGAGAGCAGCGCGCCGAGCGAGACGAGCACGGCGCCCGGCCCGCCGAGCAGGGCGCGGGCGACATCGGCGAGCGGCCGCTCGCTGCGCTCGGGGTGGATCAGCACGCCGACCACCGTGAACTGCAGCGCGGTGTAAAGGACCGCAACGGTCGCCAGCGCGGCGAAGAGCGCAAAGGCAACGTCACGGCGCGGATCCCGCACTTCGCCCATGGCGCTCAGGGCCGACTCGAACCCACCGTAAGCAAAGACGAGGAGCAGAATCGCCGTGAGATAACGATCCGTCGTCGCGCGCGCCGGGATCGTTGCGGCAACCGGATGCGTGAGCAGGTATGCGACCCCTACCGTGCAGATGGCAGCGAGCGGCAGCAGCTTGGCCACTGCAGAGACATTGCTCACGAGGGCGCCGGAAGCGACACCGCGATAATTCACGAGCGCGAGAGCACCGAGCAACACGCTGATCACGGCCAGTCGGGGCAATGGCTGTGTCGCTTGCGGCCAGAACTCGGCGAGATAGGCCACGAGCAGATTCGCACCGGCAGCGCAGCCCGTGAGCCGACCCAGCAGTATCAACCATCCGGTCTGAACGCCCGCGAACCGCCCGAACACCTGCCGCACATACAGATATGTGCCACCGGTCGCGTCGAACTGCGATGCGACCTCAGCGTGACATCCGATGATCGACGCCATCAGCACGCCGGCGATGATCACGGCCCAGGGGCTCGCGGCACCGATCAGCTCCGCAAGCGCCGCGGGTAAGCCGAAGATGCCGCTGCCGAGAATGCTATTGATCATCAGTGCGAGCAGGCTCCAGCGCCCAAGCGCTCGCAGCAGGGGCGGCCGCGACGTGTCCGAGCTCATGGAGCCGCGCGTGTCACTGACCCATTCGAATGCTCTTTGTACCAGTGTTGTGCGATCGCGGCGCGGCTGCAGAGCCATACCGCGTCTCTGCGTTGCACAACATCGAGCAGGCGCTGCAGCGCACCGATGCGCCCGGGCCGTGCGATGACTCTCCCATGGAGGCTGATCGTCATCATGCGCGGGCGTCCTTCCGCACCCAATCGATAGAGCCAATCGAATGCGTCGCGGCAATAGGTGAAGAACTCGGCCCCTGTCGCGAAATCCCCGCCCCGCTGCAGGCGACTGTCGTTGCAGTCGAAACTGTGCGGAATCACCAGGTGGCGGCGGGCGCCGACGTGCGTCCAGTACGGCAAGTCATCGTTATAGGCATCGCTGTCATAGATGAGCCCGTCGACCTCCGTGACCAAACGTCGGGTGTTCGGACTCGGGCGCCCTGTGTACCAACCGCACGGCTTACGACCAATCAGCCGCGTGATCGCGTCCACATTGCGCCGCATATGGGCGCGCTCCGCCTCCTCGGAAAGCAGCTGGTAGTCGATCCATCGCTGACCATGGCAGGCGACCTCGAATCCGCTGCGCGCCATCTCCGCGGCCGCTTCCGGGTTACGCTCCAGTGCCATGCCCACCGCATAGATCGTCGCCTGCATACCCCGGCCACGCAGCAGCCGCATGAGTTCCCAAAATCCCACGCGACTGCCGTATTCAAAGGTCGACTCGACGTTGAGATTGCGCGCGCCGTGCAACGGCTCCACGGTGCCGACATCGGTCAATACCGATTCCGAGTGCGCATCTCCGTGCAAGACGCAGCGCTCGCCGCCCTCCTCGTAATTCAGTACGATCGATACGGCGATGCGGGCCTCATTTGGCCAGCGCGGATCGGGCGGCCGTGCGCCGTAGCCGATGAGATCGCGCGGATAGGGTTCGCCGGTGCTCATGGGTCACATGCCCGCTGCTCGAGCGCTCGGCTAGAATGTCGTGCTTTCCCACCGTGGCGCAAATTCATCATGACATCCACGCAAGCCTCGGGTCTACTGGCTGGCAAGGTCGCGGTGGTGACTGGTGGGAGCTCGGGAATCGGGCGCGCGATCGTTCTCGCGTTCGGCGCCGAAGGTGCGAGCGTCGTGAGCGCAGACGTCACGGAACAGCCCCTTGAGGGCGGAGCCTCGACCCTCGAGCTGGCCAAACGGGCCGGTGTCGAAGTCTCGTTTCAACGCACCGACGTGTCGCAATGGGCTGAGGTCGATGCCCTGATTGGCGCGACGGTTCGCCGATACGGCCGGCTCGATGTGATGGTCAACAATGCCGCGATCTTCTCGGGGACACCTCTTCTGGAGACGACCGCCGCGCAGTGGGAGGCCGTCATGGCGGTCAACCTGACCGGCATGTTCTACGGCTGCAAGCGCGCCGTCGAGCAGATGCGAACCCAGGAGCCGCGCCAGGAAGTGCGCGGACGCTTGATCAACATCGGCTCACAGCAAGGCATCGTCACCTCTCCGCGAGACACTCCCTACGGTGTCAGCAAAGCAGGAGCGATTTACATCACGCGCCAGATCGCTGTCGACTACGCGCCCGATCACATCGTCTGCAACTGCATCTCTCCGGGCAAGATCGTGACGGGCAAACCGGGGCTGCCGATGGATCCGGCCCTGCTGGCGAATGCCCGGCGCCGTACCCCCTGGCCGCGGCTCGGACGCCCCGAGGACATCGCCAATGCGGCGGTGTTTCTGGCGAGTGACCGGGCAACCTACATCACCGGCAGCAACCTCGTGGTGGACGGCGGCTGGCTGGCCGCGTGAGAGCACTCGGGGCGAGTCGCTTCGATCCTCTTCACTTGTTTGCAACGGCGTACACCCTGCCTCGATACGGTGACTTGTCGAGCTGATCGAGCGCCGTGACGTATACGGTCTTCTCATCGGGGCTGAAGGCCAGATTGGGCACACCGGGCGAGGGCACCACGAGCGTACGCAGCAGCTTCCCCGCGGCATCGACCACGAAGATCGTTCCGGCGAGCGGCGCGTGCACGTCCCGGGGTGTTTGGCCGATGTAGATCTCGCCGCGCGAATCGATCTTCACACCATCCGGGTAGATGGGCCCGACGTGATGGGTCAACTCATCGAGATCGACGAACAGGCGCGGATTGGAGAGCGACGCGTCGGCACCGATATCGAACTGCATCAATCGATGTGCATCGCTCTCCACGACATACAGAAGCGCACCGCTGTTTGCAACGGCGATGCCATTGGCGCCGGCCACTCCGGTTGCACGTTGGAATATCGCCCCATCGGGAGCGATATAGAACACTTTACCCCCACGCGAGGTCGTGAAGTACACACCGCCACGAGCGTCCGGTGCGAAATCGTTCGGCCCCGCGAATGTATTGCCGGCTTGGTCGCGAGTGTAGGGAGGTAAGGTCGTGCCCTGTGCGGTGATTCTTCCGATGCTGCCATTGTCGTAGCAGGTCGTCAGAAATTCCCCACGAGCCGTCGCGAGCACCGCGGAAGGTCCACAGCCCTTCTCCATCCAGAAGATCGTGTTCGCGTGGCCGTCCCAAACGGTGACCGTGTTGCGATCGTATTCGACGTAATACAGCTTGCCTCGGTACCAGACAGGTCCTTCAGGGAAGTGCGCGTCCGCATTCAGCACCTTGAAGGATTCGGCGTGACTGAGTGGGCCAAAGAATAGCGCGGCGGCCGAACAGGCGACCCACCCGGCCGCAAAGCGCCTCGCCCCGCTTCGCGCGGCATTCATGCGCTCCTCTCCCGGATGTACCCGAGCGCGCGCTCCTGATCCGCGACCATCGTGTGCGCGGCGCGACAGAAGTGCCACATGGCCCAAAGGCCCGTAGGCGCCAGAAACGGCAGCGCCAGTCGCAGCGATCTGGCATCGGCTCCGCGTGCTGCCGCGAACCAGTCGCTCAGGAATCCGACGGCTTGCGGCGCGACGATGAGGTTGAAGAGGTTCCCCACCAGGACCGGACACGATTGCCGTCGAAGCCGGTGTCGCGCCAGCTTCACCCAGTCCAACACCCACGCGCGCCACTAACAGTTGCCAATAATCGCTCGCGAGCCCACAGCACGCCGTGAATCCCGACCAGACGAGCAGCGACAAACCGAGAATATTGCGACGATTCCAGCGCTCCGCGAGCCACGCTACCGGGATGCCGAAGGCCACGTAGAACAGAGCGAGCGGCACGCCCGTGAGAGACGCGGCGCCGGCATCGCTTAATCTCAGCTCGATTCGAATGGGCTCGAAAAAGGTCGTGACCACGTAACGCGCGCCAATGTTGACCGCGTACACCGTGCACATGACGATCAGGACGTACCAGCGCTCGAGGTAGGAATTCGTCTGCGCTCGCGCTCTCAGGCTTGCATTCACGCTCACGGCGCCCCACCCGAGCGCGGATCTGACTTGAGTGATGCCAAGCTTATTCCGTGTCGCAAGCGGCCGCCCTTCCGTCCGCGCCGCTCGCTCTCGGCGCTAACGCTCCAGTTCGACAGCTTTCCCGTGTGGGGTGTGTCGGAAGGCGCTCTCCCAGGCCCGCTTGCGATCCTGCAGCGTCTTTGCATCGCACAGCCCTTTCGCGCTCACGAGACTCTCAAGGGCTGCCAGCCAGTGCTGATAGTACTGCGAGCCGTCGGCTCCAATTGCCACAGCATGCTTGAGCTGCTCGCCCAGGCATGCGGCCCATTCCGACCACGTGAAGCAGCCTGCTTTGGCGAGTGCGACAGCCAAGGCGAAAGCCTGTGCCTGCCAGGGCTCCGCGAAGACGGGCCCATCTTTATCGTGTGGCAGGCCGAGCCCGTGCCAATCGGCGCCACGTGAGTGCGACTCAGGCGGCCTCGAGGTAGGCATCCCAGAGGTCCAGGTAGACAGAATCACACGCGTTGGTCTCATCGCCCCAGAGCTCGCGCGCACTGAAGCGGACCGAGTACAGGTGCTGTGGCTGCTCGCCTTGAAACTGCGCGTTGCTGTCGGGAAAGACGAACACGCCGTGGTCACGGACGATCGTTCCCGTACGGCCGCGCACGTATCGCGGTAGCCGGGTGTGGCCGACCGGATTGATCTTGCGCGTGCGCACGAGCTGGCCCACACGAACGCGCGGCGGCTGCCCAGCATCACGGCTGGTAGGCGAGCCGTTCACGACCATTTGCGGGATCTTGTCGGCAGTCAGTGGCGGCGCGAGCTTGGAATCGCCGGCTGCCGGTCGACCACTCTCGATTTCCGCTCGCGTGAGCAGCCCGCGCTCGATCAGTAGCTCGACGAAGCCGAGATACTGTCTCGCGTAATAACTCGCTGCCAGATAGTCGACAGGTTCGAGACGCTCTATGAAGTAGCGGGATGCATCGATGTTCCACTTGCGCCACGCACCCGCCGCGCGTCGCAGAGCAAACAGCCGCCCTTCCCAGGCGGCGTGGAACACAGGTTCGTGCCTCTCGAACACGACGCGACCAAACCCGTGCATGCCGCCCATGTCGTGAACGCCGTTCACGCGCGTTCCTGCGCCCGGCTCGAGAGCTCCCGTGCGACGCCCACCATCGAATCGCGCGTCACGAGCATCGCGAGCTGCTCCTCGTTCAGATGCTCCGTTCCGGTGGGCCGCTGAGGCAGCACCAGATAGCGTATTTCGGCCGTGCTGTCCCAGACGCGTACTTCGACATCTTCGGAGAGATTCACGCCGAACTCCCGCAGCACGCCGCGGGGATCAAGCACGGCGCGCGCACGATAAGGTGAGGACTTGTACCAAACTGGAGGTAGGCCGAGGACCGGCCACGGATAGCACGAGCACAGCGTGCAAACGACCAGGTTGTGCACGGTCGGGGTGTTCTCGACGACGACCATGTGCTCGCCCTGCATTCCCTTGAACCCGAGTTCCGCGATCGCGGCAGTCGCATCGCCGAGGAGTCGCTCCCTGTAGGACGGATCGCTCCACGCGCGAGCCACCACACGAGCTCCGTTGCGTGGGCCGATCTTGTGCTCGTAAGTATCGATGAGCGCATCGAGGGCTGCCTTGTCGACGATACCCTTCTCGATCAGCAGCGACTCGAGCGACATGACGCGCAGTGCTACATCCGACGGAACATCCTGCCGCTCGTGATCATGAGCATGCGATTTCGGAGGCGCGGCCACGCGAGCCATCATACACTGCCGCCGACGAGCGGCGACATCAGAAGAATGCGGGCTCGCGCGCTGCGAGCTCGGACTCCAGAGTGTCGATGGAGTCGAGAAGATCTCCCTTGACGTGGCCCGCCATCAGCCGCCCGAAATCCCACGTCTGCCAGGCGGCAAACGGCTGGCCCTGCGCGGCATAGAAAACACCGATGTCCTTGCAGAAGTTGGCCACTGGGCTTTGGCGCAACGCGGCCAGCAAGTCGAGCTCGCTCGCGGTGCGCGGGACGCTCGGGTCGGGCGGCAGCGTCGCCCACAGGTAGCGCAGCATGTATGCATTCGGCAGGACGTCGAATTGGTGCCGATCGAATGCGGCGGGGGCTCGGTCCGTGAAGGCTACCAGGGTACGCGGATCAGCCTTCGCCAGATGATCCGCCTGTTCCCAGAGCTCGCAATAGTCTGGTGAATCTTCGCGTGCGCACTGTTTCACGGGAGGCCCACGCGCCAGATTCATTTCTATCAACCAGAGCATCGCTTCGAGCCCGGCCCTGCGGTCCAGCGCGCGCTCCACTCGCAGGCGATAGGTGACCTGGATGGGCGGGATTCGTCGCTCGCTGATCAATCCGGCGAGCGTTGCAAAGATCTGGGGGTAGGCGCCTTTGTCAGACGTCGGACCGCCTGATGTGTGCGGCGCCAGCGGAAAACCTGCGCTCGGCAGCCACCGCGCCGTCATCAAGGTCCAATGCACGGTGCGCAGCGGCACTCCCCAGGGTCTTTGTTTCAACCACATCTCCACGGGTATGTGTCGCGCACTCGCCAGAGCGTCCGCAATGACCGGATGAACCTGAGCGACTGTAGGCCACACACGACGCAAGCTCGCTGTGATTCCATCGGGGACCATCTCCTTGTCATACTTGACCGTCGCCACTTCGCCGCCAGCGACGATCCAATGCACACCCTTGTCATCCGTGGTCTGCTTCGGCTCGGATCGCGGCAGCTCGGGCGAGACCATTCCGAACTCAGTCTCGATCCAGAATTGGTCCGTGGTCGGCACCTTGCCGTCCGCCTGCCCGTCCGGCGCGGACCTGCCACCTGGGTTGCCCACTCGTGCCGTCAAGAGGGAATTCGTCGAGCGCAGCCTTCTCAACCAGACGTCGGCGTAGAGTGAATCATTTACGAAGGATCCGCGCTGCTCTACGGAGTAGATTCGTCGCAGCTTGTAATCGTATATCCGCAGCTGCTCAGGCGAATCGACGTAGTGGTAGTCGCTCGCGACTCCAATCAGGACGATTTCGGGAGCGGCTCCGTCGAGCTCGATCCGGTACTGGAGACGCAGCTGACCCTCGGATTGGGCGTGCAGCAAGCGGATCGCGTCGCTGCCTGAGGACGGCGCAACCAGGGGCGTACGGAGCGGTGCCGAGAGCGCGACCGTCGCAGCCACGAGCGTGGCCATAGATGTCCAGGCAAGCCTTATCACGGGCGCGCTATGTGTCCTTCGAATGCACCCACTCGAACACATCCTCCGTCCGTCCGCAAATCGCAACGAGAGTCGCTGGTGAAGGCAGCATTGAGAGCCGCCATCAGCGTCCCATTGCGGATGCGCTGCGGGGAGTTGCCGCAGGCACTAGCGAGAGCGATCGGATCGCGGCGCAGATCCGCAACGATCAACAGACCCGCCAAGAGCCCGAAAATCTCGAGCACGCTCGCGTAGGTCCCTATCGAGACGGCGGGATCGCCGGCCGCGACCCGACGGAGCGTCGGACGGCTGATGGCGGCCTGACCGCCACCCAGCGCACCGTCAGCCGCCGACTTCGGCGAGCGTTCCGGAGGTCCGTTCCGAGCCTCTTGAGCCCATCGGCCGCGGCGGGGGAGCATCGAATTCGCGTCCTCATGCGAGTGGCACACTTTTCCACACACCCCCTCCTCGCATATACCACCCACGTGCCCGGATGCCGAAAAAGCAACAGCGACAGGGTAGAGTCGCAGCCTGCACGGGCGCAGCGCCTTATCGAGATGCATCATCGAAAGCGAGCCGCGCTAGTCGCCCGGCCGATAGCTTTTCTCGAGGTGAGCGGCGAGGTCGGCAGGATAGAAGTAGATCGGACGCAGGTGCCCCTCGGCATAGCGCTGCGCCTGATCGAAGAAGTGCGCAGAGGTTGGCGAGCTAGCCTCACCGCCGCAACTGACGCCCCAGGCGCGCACTCGCGGCCCGAATTCCACGACGGCCACAAAACTATTACCGTAGGTGCCGTAGCGACGCCTGGTGCCCGGGTAGCGCTTGGCACGAAAGGACGCGAACGAGCCCCATTGTGAGGAGGTGAATGGAACCCCGATGCTGGGGCGCGCATCGCTGAATGTCTGCGTGATTGCACCGTCATTGCGCTGCAGGCGATTGATTTCGCCCCACGGGACTGATATCCGCCCGAACTCTTGCGTGAGGCTGCGCGCCGCATCGGCGAGCGCCGCGAGCTTTTGTGCATCGCTGGTCCGCTCGGCCATGTAATCCCAAATCGTCAGCCCGACTTTCTGGGCGGCCGGCTCCGATTTCGACCAGAGCTCCTCGCCCCAGAAAACCGCGAGGGAGGTGGGGGCGGAGTCGAGGCTCCAGCGATAGTCCCAGCCCCGCAGCAACGCAATCGGCCCTGCGAGCGCCGCTCGTTGCACATCGTCCCTTGCCAAGCGGTCGTACGCATTGAGCAGCTGCGGCACGATTCGGGCGAAAACCGGCAGATACGAATCGAAGGCCGCTGCCATTAAGCTCTCAGGCGTGAAATCCTGACGCGCGCTCAATATGCGAACCGCGTGCGGGCCACGCGGGTTCTCGCCCGTCTGGTCCATGTAACGCGGAAAGTCTGCCGCCTTGGGACTGTCTGCGCCCGCTGCCGTCCACGGCCAATCGTTGGTGTTCATCACCCATCCGTTCGGTGGGTTGAGCACGTGCGGCAGGCTGTCGAGGTCATGCAATCCTCGCCAGTCGGTCCTAGGATCACTGCCGTCGACGATCCTTCGATAGTCGAACCGAGCGCTGCGCACGGGTACGAACTGCGGATGCAGGTAGGCGATCTCGCCGGTTGCGTCCGCGAAAATCGTATTGTTCGACGAATTCGCCTGCAGCTGGGCGATCCTGAGAAAGCTCCGATAATCGTGCGCCTTGGTGCGCAAGAAGGACTGCTCGAGCGCCGCGACGGGCCGATTCATCAATGCTTCCGCAATCCACCTGCCTCCTTGCTCACCCACAATCGGGCCGTGATGCGTGGCATAGGCCATGAACTTACGCGTGGCCAGCGTGCCGTTGGGCATCCGATAGGACAGCGTGATGCTCCTGGTCTTGAGCGGTTGCAGTCGCGCGCCGTAGCGATATGCGCGCGTCCCATCTCTGGCGGTCACTATGGTCTCTGCGAACTCATCGACATTGTCTACGCCGCTCGATGTATGCATCCAGCCGGCTTGCGCATTGAACCCTTGGTAGACGAAGAATTGTCCCCAGGTAACGGCACCATATACATCCAGCCCCTGCCGGCTGGTCGCCTGTAGCTCGGAGCGGAAGAAAAAGCTCGTATGCGGATTGATGAGGAGCAGCGCCTGGTGATGAAGCGTATGCGACGGAGCGATTGCAAAGCCGTTCGAGCCCTGCGGATCCCGATACTGTGCCGTGGGTCGGGGTGCCTGCTGCGTGGGCGGCGTCTTATCGTAGAACGCTCGCAACCTGTCCAACGGCACCTGTTCAATATCTCCTCCGATACTGCCTTCAGTGAAACTCAGCGCCATCCACGGCTCGAAATGCTTCAGCACGCGCGGCCGTACTTGCGGATGCACCGCGAGGTATAGATTCAATCCGTCGGCCCAGGCCTGCATCAGCTCTTTGAGCCAGGACGGACTGCGTGCGTGGGCAGACACGAGCGCTGCGGGATCGACGAGCAGGCGCTGTCTGAGATCCTGCCAAAGCGCCTTCTCCCCCTCGGCCTCCGCCAGACGACCCAGACTCACCAGATAATTGGTCTCGATGCGATTGAAATCGTCCTCGGCTTGCGCGTACATCATCCCAAAGACCGCATCGGCATCGGTTTGACCGCGCACATGGGCAATGCCCCAGTCATCGCGCGCGATGGTGACGCGCGCCGCCCGCACCCGCCATTGCGCTTCAACCGCGGTCGTGCCTGCGGCACACGGAGGTACCCAAACGGGCACGCACAGCGCCACCGCCACGACCAGCAGGATTCGTGTCACTCTGCCGAGCTCGTAGTGGGGTGCTGCTACTCGCCTTGCTAGCTGCCGGGCTTGACGAATCTCAGCGTCATTCGATCGGACTCACCGATCGCCAGATACTTGGCCCGGTCTTTCTCGTGAAGTGCGAGCGTCGGTGGCAGCGTCCATACCCCTTCGGGATAATCCTTCGTGTCCTTTGGATTGTTGTTGATGGGCGATTCTGCATCGAAGCGAAAGCCGGCAGCGGCGGCCAGCTTCTTCACATACGCCTCGTCCACGTATCCCGTCTTGTCCATCTGCTCGATAGTCGTTCCCGGCTTCGCGCGGTGCTCCACGACACCCAACACGCCACCGGGCTTCAGCGCCTTGAAGAACACAGCGAAATACGCTTGCTGGTTGCCCGTGTCTATCCAGTTGTGCACGTTGCGAAACGTGAGCACGATGTCCGCGGTGCCGGGTGGACAAATCTCGGTACGCTGCGGTGGATGCAACTCACTGACGATCACTTTCCCGAAGTGTCCCGGATCGTCTGCCATGCGCTTGTGCACGAATTCCGCCTCCTCCTTATCCTCACTGGAGGCACCCGGAACATCGGCAGCGGCGACGGCGGCGTAGTACTTACCCCGATCGTGCAGGTAGGGAGCCAATATCTCCATGTACCAACCACCGCCGGGCGTGATCTCCACGACGGTGGCATCCGGGCGCAAGCCGAAGAATCGCAACGTCTGCAACGGGTGCCGATATTTGTCGCGCGCCACGAATTTCGGCGTGCGCGAGGGGCTAGCAATGGCTGCGGCAAGTGGATCGGTGGAGGGCTCTGCAGCAAACGCGTTGGCGCCCACGCCAGCGGCCAACAGGATGATCAGCACGACCCGTGTTCGCATCTTGAAAAGCACGATCCATCTCCTTGTAGGCAGTCAATTCACCTGCAGCGCAATGTGTCGCCCTGAAACTTGCACCCGTCCGCTGCTCCGTATTGCTTCCAGTAGTCCATGAATCCGGCGCGCGACATGCAGGTCTGAAAGCGGGGGCTCACTTGTTCGCCTCGGCGTAGTACTGCACAAACTTCCAGATGAGCGCGGCTCACTCCGTGGGATTGATACCTAACATTCCGAACTCAACAAACTCGTACGGTTTGATGGTTCCGATCCATCTCGCCCCCACGATGCGCCCCTCGGCATCCTTCTTGATATCCACTTTCCAACCCGGCTTGAACTCGAAATCGTAGATCTTCAGCTCGGGGGGAAACTGGCCTTCTATGCGCACGGTTGCGACCTGTTTCTCGTTCGGAACACGCATCGTGTATTTTCGCGCGCACCCGGCGTCGACTCTGCTGGAAATATACGGATGTGGGCGAGCACGACTCCGCACCAGAGCAGCGCCCCGACAAGCATGGCACATTTGCACTTGCTGTTGACCTTCGCAATTGTGCTCCCCTAGGCCGCGCGCCGCACTTCCTGTCGTGCCGAACTTTATGCGGCCGCTCGCCGAGCGGGGATCAGGACGCGAAGCCGTGGATCGCGAAACCACAGCCCGCCCCAGGCCAGCACTCCAAGAACGAGGCTCACGATCATCTCGGGAGTCAGCGTCGCAGCGATCCGAAGGTGGCTCGTGATTGCACCCCCCAGATATCCTGTCAGCATGATGGCGCCGAGCACGCAGGTGGCCGGGATCGCGTAGAGTACGAGGCAAACGAGCGCCAGCACGCCGATCAGCCACAGCAGATCGAGCGGATAGCCGGTCTCGAGCGTCGCCTTCTTGACGGCTTCAATCCCGAGGAGTGACGCGCCGGCGTCGCCAATCATGAACGCGATGACAATGCCGCTCAGGATCCAACCGGTGCGACGCATCGCCTGCGTATTACCCGGTGCTTCGCTATTCATAGGCGCGCTCCTCGAATAATTTCGCGTAATCGCGGTACAGAGTTGTGCGCACTTCGCAAGTGTGAGGCTCACAGGGACCGATACCAGCCGGGTAATCACATATCCTTTGTGCCATTAGCAGCCACGACGCAGGGTCACTCCCACTCGATTGTCGCGGGCGGCTTGCCGGAGATGTCGTACACCACACGCGAGATTCCCGGCACCTCGTTGACGATGCGCCGCGAGACGTGATCTAGAAACTCGTACGGCAGGCGCGCCCAATGCGCGGTCATGAAGTCGACGGTCTCGACCGCGCGCAGTGCAATCACGTACTCGTAGCGGCGCCCGTCACCCATCACCCCGACCGAGCGCACAGGCAGAAACACCGCGAAGGCCTGGCTCGTGCGATCGTACAGGTCGTGCTTGCGCAGCTCCTCGATGTAGATCGCGTCCGCTTTGCGCAGCAGATCGGCGTACTCCTTGCGCACCTCGCCGAGGATGCGCACCCCCAATCCCGGACCTGGGAATGGATGGCGATAGAGCATCTCGCGGGGCAGACCTAGCTCGACTCCGATCCGGCGCACCTCGTCCTTGAAGAGCTCACGCAGGGGCTCCACGAGTGTCAGCCGCATCTTGCGCGGCAGGCCACCGACGTTGTGATGCGACTTGATGACGTGTGCTTTACCGGTGCGCGCGCCGGCGGATTCGATCACGTCGGGATAGATGGTCCCCTGCGCGAGAAACTCGATCTCTTGGAGCCGCTCGGCCTGCTCCTCGAACACCTCGATGAACAGACGCCCGATCGTCCTGCGCTTCTCTTCGGGATCCGTGACGCCCGCCAATGCCTGCAGAAAGCGCGACTCGGCGTCGGCGCGAATGACACCTACCCCGAGGTTGTCCGCAAAAGTGCGCATGACCTCCGCGCCCTCACCCAGCCGCAAGAGCCCGTGATCGACGAACACGCATACGAGCTGGTCACCGACGGCGCGGTGTAGCAGTGCGGCCACGACCGAGGAGTCGACGCCGCCCGAGAGACCGAGCAGCACGCGGCCCGCGCCGATCTGCGCACGCGCCTTGGCGATCGCATCCTCGATGATGTTGCCTACACTCCAGAGCGCATCACACGCACAGATCTCGCGTACGAAGCGCTCGAGGATTCGAGCGCCCTGGCGCGTGTGCGTTACCTCGGGATGAAACTGCACTCCGTAGAAACGCCGACTCTCATCGCTCATCGCCGCAAGTGGTGCGTGCTCGGTTGCGGCCGTGGCACGAAATCCCGGCGGCAGTGCCTCCACCCGATCGCCGTGGCTCATCCACACATCGAGCACCCCGCGTCCCTGCGCATCGCATCGATCTGCGATGTCATCGAGCAGCTTGCAGGCGGCACTCGCGATTACCTCCGCATAGCCAAACTCGCGCGCGCTGGCCGGGGCCACGCGTCCGCCGAGCTGCTGTGCCATGGTCTGCATGCCGTAGCAGATGCCGAGCACGGGCACGCCGAGAGCGAACACCGCGGCGGGTGCGCGCGGCGGCTCCGCGTCCGTCACCGATTCCGGCCCCCCCGAAAGAATGACTCCGCGGGGTGCGAACCGGCGCACCTCGGCATCTGATATGTCCCACGGATGAATCTCGCAGTAGACACCGCTCTCGCGCACGCGCCGCGCGATCAGCTGCGTGTACTGCGCGCCGAAATCCAGTATCAGAATGCGTTGGGCGTGGATATCCGGATGGGTCTTGGGGGAAGAATCCGGCCGTGCCACACTCGCCATCGAAATCACGAGACTCTGTAGTTCGGCGCCTCTTTGGTGATCGTCACATCGTGGACGTGACTCTCACGCATGCCCGCGCTGGTAATGCGCACGAAGGTGGGGCGGGTGCGCATCGCGTCGATGTTCAGGCTGCCGGTGTAGCCCATTGCCGCACGCAGCCCACCGGCAAGTTGCTGCAGGATCGTGACGACGCTGCCCTTGTACGGCACTCGCCCCTCGACGCCCTCCGGTACGAGCTTTTCCAGTTCCGTCGTCGTGTCCTGAAAATAGCGGTCTGCCGAGCCGTAACGATCGGCCATGGCGCCGAGCGAGCCCATGCCGCGATACGATTTGTACGATGCGCCCTGGTAGAGCTCGACCTCGCCGGGAGACTCTTCGGTCCCGGCGAACAAGCTGCCGATCATGACCGCATGCGCGCCTGCGACAATCGCTTTCGCCAGATCGCCGGAGAAACGGATGCCTCCATCGGCTATCACCGGCACATCGGTGCTCTTCAACGCCTCCGCCACGTTGGCGACGGCGCTGATCTGCGGCACTCCCACGCCGGCCACTACGCGCGTGGTGCAAATCGAGCCGGGGCCGATACCCACTTTGACTGCATCGGCCCCGGAATCGACCAGTGCGCGGGCGGCATCCGGCGTCGCAATATTGCCCGCAATCAACTGCTGCTCGGGCCAGCGCTGCTTGATGCGCGCCACCATATCGATGACGCCGCGCGAATAGCCGTGCGCGGTGTCGACGACGATCACGTCGACGCCCCCGGCACGCAGCGCGGCTACCCGATCGAGCGTGTCGGGACTCGTGCCGACCGCGGCACCCACGCGCAGCCGCCCGCCTTCATCCTTGCACGCGCGCGGAAACTCGGTGGCTTTCTGGAAATCCTTGACGGTGATCATGCCTTTGAGCTCGTGATTGCCGTTGACCACGAGCACTTTCTCGATGCGATGCCGGTGCAGCAGAGTAAGGACCTCCTGCTTGGGGGCATTCTCGCGAACCGTGACCAGCCGCTCCTTGGGCGTCATGACACTCGAGACTGGAGCGTCCAGCTTCTCCTCGAAGCGCATGTCGCGATGGGTCACGATGCCGACCACTTTCTTGCCGACGACCACGGGCACGCCCGAGATGCCGCGCGAGCGTGTCAGATCCAGCACCTGGCGAATGGTCGTTTCAGGAGAGACGGTGATCGGATCCTTGATCACACCGCTTTCGAACTTCTTGACGCGGTCGACTTCCTGCGCCTGCGCCTCGACCGACATGCTCTTGTGTATGATGCCGATGCCGCCCTCCTGCGCGATCGTGATCGCCAGGCGAGCTTCCGTCACCGTATCCATGGCCGCCGAGATCAGGGGTAAACTCAGGCGGATACGTCGGGTCAGCTGCGTGGAAAGATCCACCTCGCGCGGTAGTACTTCCGAGTAGGCCGGAACGAGGAGCACGTCATCGAAGGTCAGGGCCTCTTGGAGAATACGCATCGCGCATCCCGCGCCGGGGGCGATCCCGGCGGTTAAAACCGGTAATTCTACCAAAGGGTAAGCCCGAAGGTAAACTTGCCGCGATGGATCAAGCGCCCTCCCCGGCCTCCCGTCCCCAGCGCACCGTGTACAGCGTGTCGCGCCTCAACCGCGAGGTGCGCTGGCTGCTCGAGCAGCGTTTGCCAGTTATCTGGGTCGAAGGGGAGCTGTCTAATTTTTCGCAGCCGGCCTCGGGTCACTGGTATTTCTCGCTGAAGGACCGCGACGCACAGGTGCGCTGTGCGATGTTCCACCAGAAGAACGTCAATGTGAGTTTCGTGCCGCGCGTCGGACAGCACGTGCTGGCGCGCGGCCGCGTCAGCCTGTTCGAACCGCGTGGTGAATTTCAACTCATCGTCGAGCATCTCGCGGACGCCGGCCTCGGAGCCCTGCAGCGCGAGTTCGAGCGGCTGAAGACGCGGCTTGCCGCCGAGGGACTCTTCAGCGAGACGCGCAAGCGCAAGCCCCCGCGGATACCAGCGCGCATCGGCCTCATCACCTCGCCGACAGGTGCCGCGGTGCGCGACATCGTCCACGTTCTGCAGCGGCGCTTTCCACCCGCCGCGGTGCTGATCTATCCGACGCCGGTGCAGGGGCGCGCCGCGGCTCCGGCCATCGCAAGGGCCCTGGCGCTCGCCTCCGCGCGCGCCGAATGCGACGTGCTGATCCTCGCGCGCGGCGGCGGCTCCCTCGAGGATCTCTGGGCATTCAACGACGAGCGCGTCGCGCGCGCGATACACGCGTGCGCTGTTCCCATCGTCGCGGGCATCGGCCACGAGATCGACTTCACCATCGCCGATTTCGTCGCGGATGTGCGCGCGCCCACCCCCTCGGGCGCCGCGGAGATCGTGACGCCGGAGCGCGCGACGGTGCTCAGGGCCCTGTCCAAGACTCGGGAGCGGCTCGGCGCGTGCATCGCACGGGAGCTGCGTGCATTCGGCGCGCGGCTCCGCGGTCTCGATGGGAGGCTACGGCGCGCCCATCCGGGAGTTCGCGTATTGCAGCAGGTACAGCGCCTGGACGATCTCGAGCAACGCCTGACCGGAGCCATGCGCGGCTGTGTGCACGGGCAGCGCCACCGGCTGAGCGAGCAGTACGCACAGCTCGTGCGGCTGTCGCCGGGCGGTCGCGTGCGCGACTATCGCGCACGCCATGCCGCCGTGGAGACGCGGCTGCGCCATGCCGTCGCGCAACGGCTGGGGGCAGCCGCACACCGGCTCGGACTGGCACAGCGCGCACTTGATGCCGTGAGCCCGCTCGCGACCTTGACACGTGGCTTTGCGATCGTGACCCGCGTCGCCGACGGCGCGCTGCTCACGGATGCGAATGCCGTCGAGATCGGCGAGGACATCGAAGCTCGACTGGCACGCGGCCGAGTGCGGGCGCGCACGACGGGCAAAGCCGACGAGAAAGAGGCTTGAGATCGCTGCTCCGCCAGCTCCTCTTCCTCTGCGCCGGCGCCTTAGCCTGCGCGGCGGGTGCTGCCATGCAATCGGAGCTTCCCGAAGCCAGCCTGGTGCCGGGGGGCATAGCGCTCTTGCCGCTCACAAGCTCCGACAGCCACGCGCCGGTCGTGACGTTCGAAGGCAAGCGCGCGATGGTGCTGAAGTCAACGGATCAGTGGCTTGCGGTCATCGGTATCCCCCTGTCGACCCCGCCGGGGCATCTGAGCGCCGAGGTGCGCGACGGTGCCGGCGCAAGCCCCTTTATGCTGAGCTTCGAGATCACGGACAAGCAGTACGCAGTGCAGTCACTGAAGGTCGCGCCGAGCAAGGTGGATCTGTCCAAGCACGATCTGGCTCGCGTAGAGCAGGAGCGGCCGCGCATCGTCGGGGCTCTCGCGACATTCTCGGAGCAGCCGCCCTCGACCCTGCGCCTGCTGCAGCCGGTACCGGGCACGCGCTCGAGCTCCTACGGATCACGACGCGTATTCAACGGCGAGGCCCGCAGTCCACATACCGGCATGGACATCGCTGCGCCGACCGGCACCCCCGTCAAGGCAGCAGCCGATGGGCGTGTGATCGCGACGGGTAACTTCTTCTTCAACGGCAATACGGTCTTCATCGATCATGGCGAGGGACTCGTCACGATGTACTGTCACCTGAGCAAGATCAAAGTGAAGACCGGCGCACAGGTTTCCGCCGGAGACATCATCGGAGCGGTCGGGATGACTGGGCGGGCCACCGGTCCGCATCTTCATTGGGGCGTCGCCCTGAATGCGACCTTTGTCGATCCCGCGCTGTTCCTGCGCTGAATGTCCAAGCGACCCCGTACTGCCGCTCGTCGCCCATTCGAGGACACCATGCTCCTCGGCAAGCCGCGCAGGAGCGCACCGCACGAGTTCGTGCTCGACGCGCTCGCGCCTCTGGAACCCGCGACGCGACCCATGTTTGGTTGCCTTGCGGTCTACGTCGAGGACAAGATCGTGCTGATATTGCGCGACCGGAGCGAGTTCCCTGACGACAATGGCGTGTGGCTTGCCACCTCCGCCGAACATCACTCCAGTCTGCAACGCGAGTTTCCCCGCATGCGGTCGATTCGCCTGCTCGGGGAAAAGCCAACGCACTGGCAGGTACTTCCGGTCGACTCCGCCGACTTCGAACAATCGGCGCTTCGAGCATGCGAACTCATTCGCGCGCGCGATCCTAGAATCGGCAGAGTTCCCAAGAGCCGCATCTCGAGGTTGCGCAAGCGGCGAACCGGGGTGCGCGCAAAGCCGAGTGACGTTTTCAGATTTTCAGCCGCCGTCAGGCGCGATGCTGCCGTGGAAGCGTGGCTGCGGAAGCAGCCCGCGGACCTTGGGAGCATCGCTCGCACCTGGTTTGACCGGATGCGCCGCTGCGGAGGCGATGTCCGCGAGCTCATGCATGACGGTTGTCCAGTGGCATGCGTGCGCGATGCCGCATTCGCTTACGTGAACGCCTTCCGGTCGCACGTGAATGTGGGTTTCTTCATCGGTGCGGAACTGGCGGACCCCAAGGAATTGCTGGCAGGAACCGGCAAACGCATGCGCCACGTGAAGCTCAAGCCCGGGCGTGCGGTCGATACGGCGGCTCTGAACGACTTGATCTCGGCTGCCTATGCCCACATGCGCAGGCTGCTGCGTGCTGCGTGATCGCAGTGGCAGACGGCGTAACCGCGATTCAGGTGCTGCTTTTGGGAGCCTGCGACGGCGAGGGCCACGGATGCTCGGAGTTGCCGTTGAAGATGGTATTCGGCTCCGCGCGCTTGAGGGCCCAATCGCCATGCGCGATCTCCTCCTCGAGCTGGCCCGGCGCCCACCCGGAGTGACCGACGAAGATCCGCAGGCCATCCATGGGCTTAGCGCGGTTCAGCAGTTTGAGTAGCAATTCCGGATCCGCGCTCAAATAGACACCGTCGCAGGCGCGGACCGCATGCTCGGGCTGGGTGGAGGCGCGAAACAGGAACCACACCGTCCCGAACTCCACGGGTCCACCGAAGTAAACCTTGTCGTGCGAGTTCTCGAGGCGCTTGAGCTTCGGGAAAAGCTGCGAGACACCGACCTGCATCGGCTTGTTGATGATGACGCCTGCCGGTGCAGGCCCCAAGTTATTGAGCACCAGCACCACCGCATCGGTGAAATCCGAATCCTCGACATCATCGCCCGCGACGAGCAGCATCCCCGTGAGCGACTTGCCATCGTCAGCGAATGTCGGCCATGAGCTCCCGAACAGGGCCAGAAGCCCCCAGAGGGCCCAAGCCGCACAACGCTGCAGGCAGATTTCGCCTCTCACTGCCGTCACTCGGCGTCCCAGAGTTACGGATGATTCTACGCCGCCCGAGCCAGTCGCGTCCTTTCATCACCGTCAGCTTCGCTGCGACTTGTGAATCGAGCTCAGTAATCGGGCGTCTGTGGCGATTCGCGAACGATCGATACGCTCAAGGTGTGCACGTAGCGCAGCTTGCCGTTTACGATTCGAAACGTGTGCGAGTCGGGCATGCCGAACTCACTGTTGCCGAAGCGGCAGAAGATATTGACCACGCCCATCTGCTCATCGACCACATAGTCGCGGTTCACGATGTACAGCACACCTGGCGGAATGCCCACCTTGCAGGTTGCGTTCGGATCGTGCTTGCGATCGGTGTACGCGCCGCCCTCGAGCCTCGCGCATGGGGTCCCCCAGGGAGCCTCGACGAGCTTGTCGGAGAACTGATCGAGGTACTGATTTCCCGCATCGATGAGACGTTGCTTCGGAATGCGCTCGGCCGGCGTCAGAGGATGCCAGTCCTCGGCGCTCGAGAACTTCAAATAGTTGTTCGCGTTGAACAGCCAGTCTCCCTGCTTGGTCACCAGGCTGTCGATGGTGCCGATCTTGCCGTCCTCCACGGTGAGCCGGGTGCCAATGACATAGGCCCGGGCACCCTGCGTGACGATTACCTCGGAAAAGCTCTTGCATCGATCCTCGTCGAGGAAGCTGCGCGAGAACGCGATGGGCAGCGCGGTGTTCCACAGCCCGCGGTCGGGCGCCACATCGCGCATGTTCTCCAGGAGCTTGGGCTTATCCGTGAAGCTCATCTTGCTGCGATCGCCGCTTTTCTGAGCCTCAAGGTAGCTGTCCACGGCGCTCTGCAGTACCTGCCGCGTGCAGGCTGCACGTACCTGGGAGCTGGCAAGTCCGGCGAGCAGCATGATCGCGACGGTCCAGTTCCGCATGAGGTCCACTCCCAGTCAGCCGGCTGCTTCGTTCGCGATAGTTTACGACGATCCTCACGCCTTCAGCGCCGTTGCGCCTTCCGGGGCCCGCTCCGTGCCCTGCGTCGCTCGGCCTTGCCGCGCTTGCGCGTGCGTCCGGCGTAGGGGTTCGGATCGGTGCGCAGCTCGATGAGCACCGGCGTGGCATAGAGATCAAATGCCTTGCGGAACACGTTGCCGAGATAACGGCTGTAGGCATCCGGGAGCGCCGCGGTCTGGTTGCCGTGTATGACAATGCGCGGAGGATTGCGTCCGCCTTGATGCGCATACCTCAGCTTGATGCGCCGGCCGCGCACGAGCGGAGGCGGTTGCGCGGCTACCGCCGCCTCGAGCGTGCGCGTGAGCGCAGGCGTCGGCATCTCGCGCATCGCCGCCTCATAGGCGCGTTGCGCGTCCTGCACCAGCTCGCCCACCCCGGTGCCGTGGCGTGCGGAAATGAAGCACAGCGGCACGAAGGGCGCGAAATCGAGCTTCAACGTCAGTTGGCGCTTAATCTCCTGACGCTGCTCGGTCGCAACGCCGTCCCACTTGTTGACCGCCACGATCAGCGCGCGGCCACGCGCCAGCGCGAGCCCGAGCACACTGGCATCCTGCTCGGTGACCGCATCGTGAGCGTCGAGCACCAGGACGACCACGTGCGCTTCTTCGATGGCCTGCAAGGTCTTGGCCACGCTCACGCGCTCCACGGCATTCTCGATGCGGGAGCGGCGCCGCAGCCCGGCGGTATCGATGAGCAGGAAATCCCGCCCGTCGCGTTGGAATGGCACGAGAATGCGATCGCGGGTCGTGCCCGGCTCCTCGCTGGCAATGACGCGCTCCTCGCCGAGCAGTCGATTGACGAGCGTCGATTTGCCGACGTTCGGGCGGCCGATGATGGCGATGCGGATCGCGCCCGCGGCCTGCGCGGGCTCCTCACGCGTCTCGATTCCGGCAAGCACGCTCTCCATGAGCTCGCGACATCCCTGCCCGTGGCTGGCAGCAATCGCGTGCGGCTCGCCCACGCCGAGTGCATGGAATTCTGCGCTGACGGCCTGCGCATCGAGTCCGTCCACCTTGTTGACCGCGAGCACGATGGGCTTGCCCGTGCGGCGCAGCTCGCGCGTGATCAGCTGGTCCTGCGGGGTGAGTCCACTGCGCGCATCGGTGATCAAGACGAGCCGATCCGCCTCCGCGACGGCGCGCCCGGTCTGCATGCGCATGTGCGCTTCGATGCCCGTGGGATTCTCGATCAACCCGCCGGTGTCGACCACGATGTATGGCACAGGGCCGCCGCGACCGAAGCCGTACTGGCGGTCGCGAGTTACGCCGGGCAGGTCGGAGACGATGGCATCGCGCGTGCCCGTGAGCACGTTGAACAGCGTGGACTTGCCGACATTCGGGCGGCCGACGAGCGCGATGACCGGAAGCATCTGCGCTCCTGTCTCATTCCCCGCCGCTGTCCTTGGGCTTGGCTTGCTGCGCCTTGGCACGAGCAGCAAGCGGAGTCGCGCGGTACGCCGTGATACCGCCGTGATCGTTAATCACGAGCACCCTGTCTCCCGTGACCACCGGAGCGTTCGTGAAGCGGGCATGGCCAGCGTGCTCGCGCGCGATGATCGCGCCGCTCGCCTTGTCGAGCCAGTGCACATAGCCCTGGTAGTCGGCGACCACGATTGCATCGTTCGTGACGACCGGTGCGGACAGGCCCCGATGGCCGAGAGCGCTGGTATGCCAGAGCTCCGTGCCGCTTTGGCGTCGCAGGGCGATCACGTCTCCGTCGGATGTGGAGATGTAGATGGTCTCAGCGTCAATTGCCAGCCCGCGATAGCTGGACATGTCGTGCGCCCACCAGATCTGTCCGGAATCGAGGGCGAGCATGGCGACCCGACCCTGGAAGCCTGCCACGTAGACATCGTTACCTCCGATGCGCGGCGTGGCGTCCACGTCATTCAGACGCTGGATCTCCGTGCGTCCGTGCGGCGGATCGAGCTCGGTTTCCCAGGCATTCGAGCCGTCGGTCAACGTCGCGGCCACCACCTTGCCGTTGTCGAAGCCGCAGATGGCGAGGTCTCCCACGATCACCGGTCGTGAAGTGCCCCGCAAGGACAGGCGCGGTACCGGCTGCTGCGACTGCCACAGCTCGTGTCCGTCGGCGGGTGAGAGGTCATGGAGCTTGCCATCCACCGCCCGCACCAGCACGGCGCGCGCGTCGACCGCAGCCGGCTCGATGATCTCCCCGTTGATGTTCACGTGCCAGCGGATGGTGCCGTCCGCTGCCGCGAGCGCGATGACATCGCCGTCGGTTGAACCGACGACGACCAGATCGTCGCTCGCGGCCGGACCGCCGCCCAAACTGACCTTCGTACGCTTCGACCAGAGCCGGCGACCGGAGTTGAGATCGAAGGCAGCAACCTCGCCACCGTGCCCGGCGGCATAGACCCGATTGCCCTGCACAGCGAGTGCCAGCCCGAGGCGCAGGTGCGTGTCGGCGCCACCCACACTGGCGCTCCAGACCCGCTCTACCTTCACGCCTGGCGTGAAGGCCACGAGCTCCTTCGGCCGATCGACGTTCTTGTCCTTGGAGCAGGCCACCAGGAGCAGCAGCACAGCTGCGGCCAAGGTAGCCGCTGTCCGTCCCATGAGGCGCGAGCGCGCCGGATTGCATGCCATGTGAGTGTCGCTTATCTGGATGAAGAGATCGGGTATCCGGAGCAAGCTAGCGAGCCTGCGCGGGTGCGGCAGATGCTGCGGGTGCCGCCGACACTGCGGGTGCTGCTGTCGACGCTGCGGGTGCCGCGGATGCTGCGGGCGCGTGAGCTGCTGAAGGCTCGCTCATCAGGTCCTGGATCTTCAAGCTGAGCACGTCGTTCTGTGCGAGGGCGGCTCCCCCAGCAGAGCGGGCTGCCCGATATTCGCCGAGCGCCGCCGCCTTATCGCCCTTGGCGTAGTAGGCATCCCCGCGCACTTCGTGATAGCGCGCGGCAAAGGCGGATCCTGCGGGGGTTGCGAGCGTCGCAAGCGCGGCGTCCGGCTTGCCCTCCGAGATCTGCACGCGTGCCAGGCGCACACGGGCGATCGCCGCCAGCTCGCGATCGCGGGAGTGCTCCATCACGGCGCTCAGCCGTTGCGCAGCCTGATCGAGCTCGTTCGAATCCACGAAGAGTCGTGCGGCGGCCAGATTGCCCTGATCCACGTACGGCGAATGCGGGTGCGTCTGCTGCAGCCCATCGAGGGCGCTCAGGCCGCGCGCGCGATCCCCCTGGTCGAAAGCAGTGAGCACCTGCTGATAGCGGGCTGCGGCGTCCAGATCGGACCGCTCCACGCGCCCCTGCCACCAGCGCCAGCCGCTCACGCCGAGCGCCGCGATTGCGACTCCCGCCAGGATCCACGGCCCGTTCTCCTTGAGCCATGTGACCACGTATTCCCATTTTTCCCGTTCCGAGAGGTAATCTTCCACCGCTTATTCTCCTTCCCCCGCAAGCGCACTCGCGATACGCGCCGGCAGCTCCGCGAGGGCGCACTCGCTCTGACCTGCCTCCTCCCGCAAAGGTTTCAGGGCAGCCGCACCGCGCTGCAGCTCGTCGTCTCCGAGAATGAGAGCGAGGGTGGCACCGCTGCGGTCGGCGCGGCGGAACTGCGCCTTGAAGTTGCCGCCACCCAGGCTCAACTCGAAGCGGTACTGCGGCAGTGCATCGCGTAGCCATTCGATGATGCGCAGCGCCTCGAGCCCTGCGCGCGCGCCGCTTGCCATCACATACACGTCGGGGCTCGCCGCGTCGGGGGTACCCTGCGCCTGGCGCAGCAGCTCGACTGCACGCTCGATCCCCATGGCGAAGCCGATGGCCGGTGTCGGCTCGCCCCCCAGCTGGGCAATGAGGCCGTCATAGCGGCCGCCCGAGCAGACCGCATCCTGCGCGCCGAGCGCGTCGGTGATCCACTCGAAGACGGTGCGGCTGTAGTAATCGAGGCCACGCACCAGACGGGGATTGACTTCGTACTCGATGCCGAGAGCCTGAAGAGCAGCGCACAGCGTCTGAAAATGCGCGCGTGACTCGTCATCCAGGTGCTCCGTCAGAAGCGGCGCGCCGGCGATCAACTCCTGCATCTCGGGCAGCTTGCTGTCGAGAATGCGCAACGGATTGCTCTCGAGCCTGCGGCGGCTATCGCTGTCGAGGCGCGAGAGATGCCTGCGGAAATAGTCGCTGAGCGTTGCACGATAGGCGGCCCGCGACTCCCGCGTGCCAAGCGAGTTGATCTGCAGCCGCACGGATGCGATACCCAGGCGACGCCACAAGCGCGCCACGAGCGCAATGAGCTCGGCATCCACATCCGGGCCCGAGAAGCCGATCGCCTCCACATCGAGCTGATGAAATTGTCGATAGCGCCCCTTCTGCGGTTTCTCGTGCCGAAACATCGGCCCCATGCACCAGAGCTTGTGGCGCTGTCCGCGCAGCATGCCGTTCGAGATCATGGCGCGCACGATGCCGGCGGTGGCCTCCGGACGCAGTGTGAGGCTCTCATCGCCCTGATCGACGAAGGTGTACATCTCCTTCTCGACCACATCGGTGTGCTCGCCGATCGCGCGCTCGAAGAGCTGCGTGTGTTCCACGACCGGAATGCGGATCTCCGCATAGCCGTAGGAGTCGAGCAAATCCCTTGCTGCGTTTTCCAGGTATTGCCAGAGAGCGATCTCGGCGGGCAGCACGTCGTTCATGCCGCGAACGGCTTGGATCTGTGCAGTCAAGTTCGTCCTTCAGATGAGCGCGCGGCTCACGGGCTGTGCCCCTGCGCAGCAGCGAGCCTGGAAGCCGAAACGTGCCCGGAGCGGTTGATCTGAAATTCGACCCCGCCGTCGGCCGCCGCGTTGGGCAGCGCGATGCGGCGTCCGTTGACCTCGAGCGCGACGCCCGGCGCATTGCCCAGTACAACGCGGAACGGTCCGGTGCCACGGATCGGATGCACGGAGCCTGCCGCCCCGATGTCGTAGAACAGCCGGCCACCATGCGCATCATAGACTTCGGCCCAGCTGTCTTCGGCGAAGTGCAGGGTGATCTCCGTGACCCGCGGGTGATCGGCCGCGTGTGTGGCATTGGTCGTCGTGGCGGTCCCGGCGCTCGTGGCAGGCGCAGCGCCGGCGGCGCCGGCACCCGGTGCTGCGCTCGCCGCAAGAGCACCCGTCGACGAAGCGTTCGCGGGGAGCGGCTCGGGGGAGGCGATCGCAGGTGTAGCAGCGGCAGCAGGGACCGAGCTCTCGAGGGGACGCGGGGTCGGCTCGGGCGTGAGGCTACCCGCTACCCACCAGATGCCGCCGATGAGTGCCACCGCCGTCACGACCACGACGCCCGGGATCAGCAGACCACGCTGGGCAGAGGTTGTCTCGGCGCTCGGCCCGCGTGTCAGATCCGGGGCCCGCACCGTCTGCGCGCTCGGCGCGTAGAGCTCGAGCAACGCCGCGGGCGACTCACCGACCAGCTCGGCATAGTGACGGATGTGCCCGCGCACGAACACGACGGCGCCCAGCTCTGCGAACTGCTCAGCCTCGAGCGCCTCGAGCACCCGCACATCGACATGCAGCTTCTCCGCGGCCTGCAGCAGCGACAAACCCTTGCGCTGGCGAGCCACCTTGAGACGCGCGCCGATTCCGCCGCGTGCCTGCGCACCCGATTCCCCCGCCATGGTGGTCACCCCGGGTTGGGGTTGGGCGCAAGCAGTGAGCGGGTCTGCTGCGAGTCGGGGAAGTCAACACGCAGGCGCTGTGAATAGCGCAGCTCGCCCACGCGATCGCCGAGCGCGTGACACACGTGCACGCCGAGCAACAGCAGATCCGGCGTGGCCGTGTAATTGTTGACGTAGCTGTCGATGCGCGCGCGCGCCTGCACCAGCCGGCCCCGCTGCATATCCAGGTCCGAAAGCTGATAGACGGCCTCCGCGAAGCTCGGGCGCAAGATCACCGCGCTCACGAACGCGCGCTCTGCCTCATCGTCACGGTGCACGCCGCGCAGACACACTCCGGCATTGGTATAAGCAGCCTCCGGCGTCGGATAGAGCGGATTGCGCGCAGCTTCCAGCAGCCTGCGTACGCCCTCATCGACACGATGGGTACGGCAGAGATAGACAGCGTAGTTGTTGGAGATCTCGGGGCTGTGCGGTGCAAGCCGCAGCGCGGTCTGGAATTGCGCGTCGGCTTCAGAGGGGTTTCCTAGCCGCTCGTACAGCATGGCGAGGGCACTGTGAGCATTGGGATCTTTCGGATTCTGCTTGACCGCGCGCTCGAGCTTGTCCTTCGCAACCGCGAGCTCGCCGCGCTCCATATAGGCAACGCCGAGCTGCACGTTGTACTTGGCCGCCTCTTCGGGCTGTGGGGTTTGCTGCGGCCGCATCGGTGCGAAATCATTGATCGCCGGTTTCGATGCGCAGGCGCCGAGCAGCACCGCCGCAAGGCCCGCAAGAACCGCACGCAACCTCTCTGCGGTTGTGCTCATGGCTGCACCGCCACGCTGATGAGCTTGCTGCCCAGGCGATGCGAGGTGCGATCGAGCACGCGCCCGGCGAGCTGACCGCACGCTGCATCGATGTCCTCGCCGCGCGTGCGCCTAACGGTGGCCACGAGACCCCGTGATAACAGCTCATCGCGAAAGCGCTCGATCGCGGCGCCCGGAGAGCGCCGGTAGACAGTACCGGGAAACGGATTGAAGGGAATGAGATTGATCTTCGCCGGGTGCCCGACGAGCAGACCCGCGAGGCGGCGCGCCTGCGCAGGCGAGTCGTTGACGCCCTCGAGCATAACGTACTCGAAGGTCACGCTGCGCCCGTTCTGCTCGTCGATGTAATGCCAGCAGGCCTCGAGCAGCTCGCGGATGGGATGCTTGCGATTGATCGGGACCAGCTGGTTGCGCAGCTCGTCATCGGGCGCATGCAGCGAGACCGCCAGAGCGACGTTGATCTCCTCGGCCAATCGGTAGATCTGCGGCACGAGTCCCGAGGTGGACAGCGTCACGCGACGCCGCGATAGATCGAAGCCGAAATCGTCCAGAAGAATGCGCAGAGCCGGCACGACATTGCGAAAGTTCGCGAGCGGTTCGCCCATGCCCATCAGCACGACGTTGCTCACGGGGCGCTCGACCGCGCTCGCTCCGCCGAGCCGCACCGGTGAGTCACCGCCTGCGAGCTCGCGATTCGCGAGCCACACCTGACCGACGATCTCGCCGGTTGTCAGATTGCGATTGAAGCCCTGTTGGGCGGTGGCGCAAAAGGAGCAGTCGAGCGCACAGCCGACCTGCGATGAGATGCACAGCGTGCCGCGATCGTCCTCCGGGATGAACACCATCTCGAACGCCTGTGCGGTATCGGCCCGCAGCTTCCATTTGCGCGTGCCATCGCTTGAATGCTGCACCGCAATTATCTCCGGGGTACGCACCTCGGCGCGCGCGCCGAGCAGCGCGCGAAAGTCCTTGGCGAGATCAGTCATCTGCTCGATACGTCCCTCGCCGCGCTTGTACACCCAGTGCATCAACTGGCGCGCCCGAAACGGCCTGCTGCCGAGCTCGACGACGTAAGCCTCGAGCGCAGTGCGGGTGAGTCCCAGCAGATTCATGCGCTCGTCGTTGGGCAGGCTCGACATGCTGACGGCTCGGGTAGGCTGCCGCCGCTAGCTGCGCGGAAAAATCTGTGTCGAGGGGAAGAAATAGCCGATTTCGAAGGCAGCCGTCTCCGGCGAGTCCGAGCCGTGCACCACGTTCTGCTCGATGCTCGTCGCCAGATCCGCACGGATCGTGCCTTTGGCGGCCTTCTTGGGATCGGTCGCTCCCATGATCTCGCGGTTCTTGGCGATCGCGTTTTCTCCCTCCAGAACCTGCACGACCACCGGTCCGGAGCTCATGTAGCGCACCAGATCCGCAAAGAAGGGCCGGCCGCGATGCACGGCGTAGAAGCCTTCGGCCTCGCGCTGTGAAAGCTGCAGCATGCGCGCCCCGACGATCTTAAGTCCCGCCTGCTCGAAACGACGGTAGACATCACCGATCAGATTGCGGCTTACGCCGTCCGGCTTCACGATGGATAAGGTGCGCTCCAGCGCCATGCCACGGACCCCTTCCAGTCAAAGGCGCGAGTTTACGGGTGCAGCGGGCGAGAGAGAAGGCTAGACGCTGAAGCTCTCCCCGCAACCGCACTCGCCCTTCACGTTGGGGTTGCGGAAGCGGAACGCCTCGTTCAGTCCCTGCTTGACGAAATCCACGACGGTGCCGTCGAGCATGGGAAGGCTCGCGGGATCGACGAATACCTTGACGCCCCGGTCCTCGCAGACGACGTCGTCCGGGTTCACATCATCGGCGTAGTTGACCACGTAGGCGAAGCCGGAACACCCGGTGCGACGCACGCTCAATCGCAGGCCGAAACCGTGGCCGCGCGTGGCGAGAAAAGTCCGGATCCGATCGGCGGCCGATTCCGTGAGAGAGATTTTCATGAGCTCGGGATTTTAAGTCCTACCGACCGGTTCCTGTAGTGCGGCCCGCAATGCATCTTCGACCACCAGCAGGCGGCCGAGTTTCTCCACCGGCACCCCCAGCGCCCGAGCCCACGCCTGGGGCCCCGAGGGTACACCGGCCGACAGCGCTCGCCCGCGAAGCTGAGCAGTAATCCAGGCCGCGGTCGCCAGAGTATGGGGGCAGCCGAGCGCCTGAAACCGTGCATCTTTCACAGTGTCGCCCGCCACCAGCAGCTGAAAACGCACCCAGGTGTCACTGTGCGGGCCACCCGCCTCCCCGCGGAGCACCCGGACGGACCGATCACCGCCGCTGCCCGGCTGCTCGAGTACCCCAGCGCCCGGGAGTTCGAAGAAGAGCCGTGCAGCGAGCGGGCTCAGCCCGTGTGAATAGCCGCTGTCCTCGTCCGTAGCCCGCTCCGGCGGCACACCCCCAGCCTGCCCCTGCACGGGCGGCTCCAGAGCCTCGCCCCGGCTGGAAGGCGCGGCGCCACGCAGGCGCGCCAGTTCTCGGCGTACCTCGGCAGCGGCGCAGTCGATCTCCGCCTCGGTGCTGAAACGGCCCACGCTGAAGCGCAGCGAGCTCTCCGCAAGGCGCGGGCTGCGCCCGAGCGCGCGCAGCACATAAGAAGGCTCACCGCTCGTCGAATTGCATGCGGAGCCCGTTGCCACCGCGAGTGATCGCAGCGATGTCACGAGACTCTCTCCTTCCACGCCCTCGAAGGAGACATTGAGAATGTTGGCTACGCGCTGGGCGCCGGCGCCGTTCAAGTGGACACCCCCCACATCCTCGAGCGCGCGCCAGAGTCGATCCCGCAGCGCCGCGATGCGCACGCCTTCCGCTGGGCTGCGCTCGGCCGCGAGCGCCGCGGCCATCCCGAAGCCTACGATCTGATGCGTGGCGAGCGTGCCGGGACGCAGGCCCCTCTCCTGACCACCGCCGAAGCTCACCGCGCGCAGCATGCCTCGTGAGCCGCGGCGCACATACAGCGCACCAATACCTTTCGGCCCGTAGATCTTGTGCGCCGTCAACGACAAGAGGTCCACGGGCATGCGGCGCACGTCCAGCGCGATCCTGCCGGCGCTCTGCGCGCCGTCGGTGTGGAAGACGATACCGCGCGAGCGGCAGAGCTCACCGAACCCCTCCACGTCCTGCACGACACCGGTCTCGTTGTTCACGTGCATGAGCGAGACGAGGACGGTATCGGGACGGAGCGCAGCTCCGAGCGCCTGCGGGTCGATGCGACCGCTGGCATCCGGGCTGAGGTAAGACACCTCGAATCCTTCTTTCTCGAGCTCCCGGCAGGCATCGAGCACGGATTTGTGCTCGGTGCGCGCGCTCACGATGTGGCGGCCGCGATCGGCATTGGCGCGCGCGGCACCGAGCACGGCGAGGTTGTTCGACTCGGTCGCGCCGGAGGTGAAGACAATCTCCTCGGGCTCGGCTGCGAGCAGCGCAGCGACCTCGCGACGGGCCTGCTCGATGCGCTTTGCCGCGGCACGACCGAGCGCATGAGTCGCTGAGGATGCATTGGCGAAGCCCTCTGGATCGGAAAGCGATGCGTGCATCGCCTGCACCACCGCAGGATCGACCGGTGTGGTGGCGGCGTAGTCGAGGTACACGATTGAGCGCGGCATCGGCTTATGCATTGCGCTGCTGCGAGCCGGCCGGATGCCGCCGCTGCTGCACGGCTGTCAGCAGTCCACGCAGGATGTTCACCTCGTTCTGATCGAGCTCGGCTCGCTGCATAAAGCGGCGGATGCGATCCATGAGATGCGTACCGCTTTGCGTGCGATCGCGAAAGTCGACCTCCTGCATCACCTGCGCGAGATGCGCATAGAGGCGCTCCATCTCCTCGGGTGTGGCGAGCGGCACGCTGTTGGGGGGTTGCGGGAGCTGCGCACCGGCCGCGCCGCCGGCAGCCCGAAACAGCTCGTATGCGACCAGCTGAACCGCCATCGCCAGATTGAGCGAGGGATAAGCGGGACTTGCTGGAATGCGGATCAAGACGTGACTCGACTGCAGCTCCTCGTTCGGCAATCCGGTGCGCTCGGCGCCGAAGAGCACGGCAGCGGTGGCGAGCCGCGACTCCGCGACGATACGCGTGGCCGCCGCGCGCACATCCAGCACGCGAAAATTCTGATCACGCTCGCGGGCCGTGGTCGCAGCGATGAAGCCGCACCCGCGCGTCGCCTCGGCGAGCGAGCCGGCCACGCGCGCGGCGGCGAGCACGGACTCAGCTCCCGAAGCGCGCGCCGTCGCATCGGGATGCGGAAACTGCTTCGGCCGCACGAGGAGCAGATGCTCAAGCCCCATGTTCTTCATCGCGCGCGCCGCGGCACCGATGTTCCCGGGATGCGAAGGCTCGACAAGGATGATACGGATGTCGCTCATGGCGCGCTTGCAGGACTTGCAGCAGGTGCTGCGACAGGATAGCGCGAGGGAGCGGCGCCGACGAAGTCTGCCGCGAGGTTTGCTAGGCTTACGCAGCCGTGCATGCACTTCTCAACATTGCCGTCCGGGCAGCGCGCCGCGCGGGCGAGCTGATCGTGCGCAGCCTCACTCGGATCGAGGGCGTCCAGGTTTCCACGAAGGGCCGCAACGATTTCGTGACCGAGGTGGACCATGCCGCCGAGCGCGAGATCATCGCGACCGTGCGCCGCTCGTATCCCGATCATGCGTTCCTCGCCGAGGAGAGCGGCGCGAGCGGCTCGAGCGACACGGTATGGATCGTCGATCCGCTCGACGGCACCACCAATTTCCTGCACGGCTTCCCGGTGTTCGCAGTGTCGATCGCCTGCCAACAAAGGGGCAGGCTCGAGCATGCGGTGGTCTACGATCCCATGCGTCAGGAGCTGTTCACCGCCTCGCGCGGCGCCGGTGCGCAGCTCGACAACCGGCGCATTCGCGTCAGCCGACAGCAAGGGCTCGACGGTGCGCTCGTCGCCACGGGATTTCCGTACCGCGCAAATCTGCGCTACATCGATGCCTATCTCGCGATGCTGAAAACCGTGATGGGCGTCACATCCGGCATCCGCCGACCGGGCGCGGCCGCGCTCGACCTCGCCTATGTAGCCGCCGGGCGCGTGGATGCCTTCTGGGAGATCGGACTCAACGCCTGGGACACCGCCGCGGGCACGCTGCTCATTCAGGAGGCCGGTGGGCTCATCGGCACCTTGATAGGAGGCGAGTACAAGCAACGCGGTAACGTGGTCGCCGGCACGCCCAAGGTCTTCAGCGCGCTGATCGAGGCTCTCGCGCCGCACGTTCCGGAAGAGCTGAGGGAAGCGTGATACAGTCCCGGCGCAACCAGGGGGACCGATGAGCAAACGAGGCCTTTTCGCCACGATTTCCGTCGCCGAGCTGCAGCGTGACTACGGCACGCATACGCTCAAGCGCTCGCTAGGGCCCGGCGCGCTGACGGCACTCGGCATTGGCGGCATCATCGGCACCGGTATTTTCGTGCTGACGGGCCTGGCGGCGGCGCAGCATGCGGGACCGGCGATCGTGCTGTCGTTCATCGTGGCCGGCCTCGGCTGCATGTTCGCCGGCTTGTGTTACGCCGAGTTCGCCTCGATGGTACCGGTGGCCGGGAGCGCCTACGCCTACAGCTACGCGACCCTCGGCGAGTTCACCGCGTGGTTCGTCGGCTGGAATCTGGTGCTCGAATATTTGTTTGCGTGCTCCACGGTCGCGGTCGGCTGGTCGCGCTATTTCGTCAAGCTGCTCGATTTCCTCGGGATCAACTTTCTGCCCGGGACGCTCACGTCCTCGCCCCTCGTCTCGGCGACCGGGACCGATATTGCCTTCACCGGTGCGCTGCTGAACCTGCCCGCGGTGTTCATCACGGCAGTCGTGACCTTCATCTGCTACGTCGGTATCCGCCAGTCGGCGACCGTGAACTCGATCATCGTGTCGATCAAAGTCGCGATCGTGGTGCTCGTGATCATCTTCGGTGCTTTCTATATCAACACACACAACTGGCAACCGTTCATTCCGCCCAACACCGGCACTTTCGGTGAGTTTGGCTGGTCCGGCATTCTGCGTGCCTCGGGCATCATCTTCTTTGCTTACATCGGCTTCGATGCGGTCTCCACCGCCGCGCAGGAAGCGAAGCAGCCCGCGCGCGACATGCCGATCGGTATTCTCGGCAGCCTGGTGATCTGCACGGTGCTCTACGTCGCCATGTCCGCGGTGCTCACCGGACTCGTGCCCTACCCGAAGCTCAACGACGCGGCGCCGGTGGCCGTGGCACTCCAGGCACATCCAGCGCTCAACTGGCTCACGGGCTGGGTGGTGCTCGGCGCCCTCGCGGGCCTCACCTCGGTGATCCTGGTGATGATGCTGGCCCAGGCGCGAATCTTCCTGGCCATGTCGCACCACGGGCTGCTGCCCCCCGCCCTGGCAGCCATTCACCCGCGCTTCCGCACGCCGTACGTCGCGACGCTCGTGACGGGTGTCTTCTCGGCAATGGTCGCGGCGATTTTTCCCATCGGCCTGCTCGGCGAGCTGGTCGCGATCGGCACGCTCGTCGCGTTCATCGTCGTGTGTGCGGGCGTGCTGGTGCTCAGGCGGACGCGGCCCGATCTGCCGCGGCCGTTTCGCGTGCCCGCCGTATGGCCGGTCGCCGTGCTCGGCATATGCATGTGCGGGTTGATGGCCGCCTTCCTTCCGTGGGGCACCTGGGCCCGGCTCATCCTTTGGACGCTGGTGGGGATCGTCGTTTACTTCGGCTACAGCTACCGGCACAGCAAGCTGCGCTCCGACTCGTCCCGGGTCGCGTCCAGCCCGCTCGAGGAGCGCTCCTCGGCGAGCGGTTCCTGAGTTGCGCCCGAGCCTCAACGGCGCAGCCGCACGTTGATCAGCTCCACCCCCGCTGCGAAAGCCATCGCGAAGTAGATGTAGCCCTTCGGTATCTCGAAGTGCAGGGACTCGGCGAGCAACGCGACGCCGATGAGAATCAAAAAGGCCAGGGCCAGTACCTTGATCGTCATGTGACGCTCGATGAACGAGCTGATCGAACCCGACACCCACATCATCACGACCATCGAGATCACGATTGCGGTGACCATGATCTGCAGCTGATTGGAGAGGCCCACCGCAGTGAACACCGAGTCGAGCGAGAACACGATGTCGATGAGTGCAATCTGCACGACGGTGCGCGCAAAGCTCGCGTGCGTGCGCGCCGGGCGCTCGCCCGTGGCACCTTCCACCGTGTGATGTAGCTCGAGCACTCCCTTACCGAGCAGGAAAAGCCCGCCACAGAACAGGATCAGGTCCCGGGCCGAGACCGCCTGCGGGCCGAAGTGCAACCAGGGCTCGCGCAGGCTCGTGAGCCAGACGATCGATACGAGCAGCGCCACGCGTGTGAGCATCGCCAGCGAAAGTCCGGTCACGCGAGCGGTGCGCCGGCGCTCCGGCGGCAGCCGCACCACCAGAATCGACAGGAAGATGATGTTGTCGACGCCGAGAACGATCTCGAGCGCCGCCAAGGTGATGAGCCCCAACCACCCCTGCGGACTCGAGAGTGCCTCCAGCATGACTGCGCCAGCGCAGAGCGCAGCCTGTCAGGGCATGTGATCGACCGCCGTCTTCTTCACGGTCGGGAAGATGTGCTCCGCCGTGAGTCCGCAGTCGAGCGCGATCGCGCTGGAGATATAGATCGAGGAGTAGGTGCCCGCGATGATGCCGATCAGCAGCGCCTCGGAGAAGCCGCGCAATGCGGGGCCGCCGAGCACCAGCAGGGCCACGACCACGATGGCGGTGACCACCTTCGTCATGATCGTCCGCGAGAGCGTCTGATTGATCGACTGATCGAGCACGGCTGCGGGGGCAAGCCTGCGATTGGTCGCGAATCGCTCCCGTATCCGATCGAAGACGACGACCGTGTCGTTGAGTGAATAGCCCACCACGGCGAGCACCGCTGCAACCACCGCCAGGTCGAACGGGGTGCGGTCGAGCGAGAAGATGCCCAGCACCAGCACCGGATCGTGGATGACCGCGACGATGGCACCGAGCGACAGCCGCCAGGTGTGAAAGCGAAAGGCGATGTAGATGAAAATGCCGATGAGGGTGAAGGCCAGCGCCCACGCCGCGCTGCGCCTCAGCTCACCTCCGACCTGCGGTCCCACGACGTTCAAGCTGAGGATCTGCGCCCCGGGATCGACCTGGCGCAGCACCGGCTCGAGCCGGCTACGGATCACGCTGCCGTTCTGCTCGCGCGTGGCGGGTGGCAGGCGAATCGCGATATCCCGCGAGGAACCGAAGCTCTGCACTTCCACGTCGGGGAAGCCGGCCGCGATGACGCGGCCGCGTACGGCATCCAGGTTGGGCGCACGCGGAAAATTGGCCTCCACGGTCACGCCGCCCGTGAAATCGATGGCCAGGTTCAAGCCGTGCGTTGCGAGAGAGACGATCGAGACGATCATCAACACGGCCGATAGCCCGTACCACACCTTGCGTGTGGCCATGAACGGGAAGCTGGTCGGTTTATGAAAAAATTCCAAGCGGGATCCCTTGCGATGAGAGTCAGATCGGCAGCCGCGCGACCTTGCGGCGACCACCGTAGAGCAGAGTGACGAGCGCCCGGCTGCCCATCAGCGAGGTGAACATCGAGGTGGCGATGCCAAGCGTCAGCACCACCGCGAAGCCACGGATGGCGCCGGTGCCGAGCACCCACAGAACGACGCCGGCAATGAGCGTCGTGACGTTTGAATCGGCAATCGCCGAGAACGCCTTCTCGAAGCCGGCGCGGATGGCCGCCTGCGGCGATACCCCGTTGCGCAGCTCCTCGCGGATGCGCTCGTAGATCAGCACGTTCGCGTCGACGGCCATGCCGACGGTGAGAATGATGCCGGCGATGCCGGGCAGTGAGAGCGTCGCGCGCATCATGGAGAGCAGCGCGGTGAGCAGCACGACGTTCGCGAGCAGCACCACATCGGCAACCAGTCCGAACACGCGATAGTAGATGAACATGAAGATGAACACGCCCGCCATGCCGATGATCAGGGCATCGACTCCTTTTTGAATGTTGTCCTGCCCGAGGCTCGGACCCACGACCCGCTCCTCGACCGGATAGACGGGCACGGCGAGCGAGCCCGAGCGCAGCAGCAGTGCCAGCTCGCGCGCCTCACCGGCGTTCATGCCGGTGATCATGAAAGTGTTGGAGAACACGCCGCGGATGGTCGCGACGTTGATCACTTTCTGATCCGTCACATCGCGCGTGACCTTCTTGCCATCGACCACGTGGCTCTCCTGGCGCTTCTCGATGTAGACCACGGCCATCGGTCGGCCGAGATTGGCGCGCGTGGTCTTCAGCATGCGATCGCCCGCACGCGCATCGAGCCGTACGTTGACGGTGGGACCGTCCTGGGTCGTGGTGAAATTGGCCGTGGTGAGCTCATCGCCCGTCGCGATGACTTCGCGTTTGAGCAGGATGGGCTGTCCCTGCTTGGTCGTGTAGAGCTTGGTTCCGGCCGGGGCATGGCCGCTCTGAGCGGCCTCGAAAGCGTTACCGTTCGGGTCCTCCAACCGAAACTCGAGTGTCGCGACCTTGCCGAGGACGTCCTTGACCTCGGCCGAGTTCTGCACGCCCGGCAACTGCACACTGATGCGGTCCAGGCCCTGCCGTTGCACGATCGGCTCGGCCACGCCGAGCTCGTTCACGCGGTTGCGCAAGGTGGTGAGATTCTGCTGAATCGCATAATCCTCGCGCTCGCGCACCTTGGCCGGCGGCAGCACGCCCTGGACGGCCTCCCCGCTCGGCAGCGTGAGCGCGCCGACCCTGAAATCCGGCACCGTCTTGGCGACCAGATCGCGCACGGCGCCGACGTTCGCGCCTGCGGGCAGCGTCACGCGCAGTGAGTCGGGCGGCGTGCCCGGCTCCGAGGAAGTCAGCACGACATCGGTGAAGGGAAGCTTGGCAGCGGTGAGCGCGCGCCGCACGTCCTGGTCGTAGCCCTCCAGGAGCTGACGTACCGCGCTCTCAACGTCGACTTGATAAAGCAGATACAGGCCGCCCCGCAGGTCCAGTCCGAGAGGCATGGGGCGCAAGCCCAGCTCGCGCAGCACTTCGGGCACGCGCGGCGCGAAGGACAGCGCGGCCACGTACTGGTCGCTGAACTTCTCGCTGACGGCATCGCGCCCCTTCAGCTGCTCCGTGACGCTCGGAAAGCGGATCATGAGCCGGCCGCTGTCCAAGTAGGCTTTGGTGAAGCCGACGGCGCGCGCGCGCAGAAACTGCTCGAAAGTCTGCTCGGTCGCCGCATTGATCGGCTCGTGGTCCTTGCGCGCGACCTGCAGCGCAGGGTCCTCGCCGAACACGGTTGGCAGCGCGAACAGCAACGCCAGCGCGAGCACCACGCCGATGAGGATGTACTTCCAACGTGCGTATTCGAGCATGGTCAGGCGTTCTTCAGGGTGCCCTTCGGCACGAGCGAGGTAACCTGGAACTTCTGCACCTTGACACGCACGCCGTCCGCGATCTCGAGCGTCACGAAGGTGTCCCCGATGTCGGTGATGCGGCCGAGGATTCCCCCGCTCGTGACCACCTCATCCCCGGTCGAGAGCTTCGATACCATGCTCTGATGCTCCCGGGTCTTCTTCTGCTGCGGCCGGATGAGCAGAAAATAGAAGATCGCGATGAAGACCACGATCATCAGAAGCGGCGCCAGCTGGCCGCCGGCGGTGGGGGCGGCGCCCTGCGCCCACGCTTGCGGAATCAATGCGTTCATGCTGCACCTGGAGACTGTGAAGTGCCTGCCCGCCTTGCCGCCCGGGCTCGCGCGCGGGCGGGCAATGCGAAGGGGCGGCATTATGCCATAGGGTCAGCGGCAGCTCGGCGCGGAGCCGGATAGCGCGCCGCAAACGCCGCGAAGGTATCGGCGGCGATGGCTTGCCGTATGGCCCGCATCAGCTCGAGATAAAAGTGCAGGTTGTGGATCGTGTTGAGTCGGGAGCCGAGGATCTCGTTGCAGCGGTCGAGATGGCGCAGATAGGCGCGGGTGTAGTTGCGGCACGTATAGCAGGTGCAGCGCTCATCGATCGGGCCGAGGTCGGAGGCGTAGGCGCTGTTGCGGATGTTGATGACGCCTCCCGGAATGAACAGGTGACCATTGCGGGCGTGCCGCGTGGGGATGACACAGTCGAAGAGGTCGATCCCGCGCAGGACGGCACTCACGATGTCCTCGGGAAAGCCCACACCCATCAGGTAGCGTGGGCGGTCAACGGGCATCCGGGGCAGCAGTTCCTCCAGCACTCGCAGCCGCTCCTGCTCGGGCTCACCGACCGCGAGACCCCCGACCGCGAGTCCGGGCCAATCAAGTGCGAGCAGTGATTCGAGCGAGGCCAGCCGGAGCTCGGAGTACATGCCGCCCTGGACGATGCCAAACAACCCACCGGGCGGCGGCTCGTGGTGGTAGCGAGCGTGACTGCGCCGGGCCCAGCGCATCGAGCGCTCCATCGACTCGCGCGCCTGCTCGAAACTGGCCGGATAGGGCGTGCAGTCATCGAAGGCCATGGCGATGTCCGACGCTAGCGTGCACTGCACGTCCATGGACCGCTCGGGCGAGAGGTGCACCTCGGCGCCATCGATGGGCGAGCGGAAGCACACACCCTCCTCCTCGATCTTGCGCAGCCGCTCGAGACTGAAGACCTGAAAGCCACCCGAGTCGGTGAGCAGCGGGCCCTGCCAGTGCGTGAAGCCGTGCAGTCCGCCGTGCGCGCCGATGACCTCGGTTCCGGGGCGCAGCATCAGATGCAATGTATTGCCGAGCACGATCTGCGCACCGAGCGCGACCAGCTCCTCCGGCGTCATCGCCTTGACCGTGCCATAGGTGCCCACCGGCATGAACGCGGGCGTTTCCACCAAGCCGTGCGCAGTCGTCAGCCGACCAACTCGCGCGGCGCCGCTCCACGCGAGCACTTCAAATCGCGGCTGCACGGTTCTCGAGGAGCGTGGGCGTGATCAGCATGGCATCACCATAGCTGAAGAAGCGATATTGCGCGCGCACGGCGTGCTCATAGGCGGCCAGCACAGACTCCCGCCCCGCGAACGCACATACGAGCACAAGGAGCGTCGACTGCGGCAGATGAAAGTTTGTGATGAGGGCGTCGACGATCCGAAAACGAAAGCCCGGTTGTATGAAGAGCTGCGTCTCCCCCGTCCATGGCGCGAGCGACGCCCCGACGCCGGCCCGCCCCTGCAGTGCCGCCGCCTCGAGCGCACGCACGACCGTCGTACCCACCGCGATCACACGCGCCCCGCGAGCGCGCGTCCGCTCGATGGCCGCGCATACCTCCGGACCCACGCACACTTGCTCCGTGTGCATCACGTGAGCGCTCAGGTCCTCGGAGCGCACCGGCTGGAAGGTCCCGGCGCCGATGTGCAGGGTGATGAAGCTGCGCTCGATGCCGCGGCGCTCGAGCGCCGCGAGCAACCCCGCGTCGAAATGCAGACTGGCAGTCGGCGCTGCGACCGCCCCTTCGATCCGAGCGAACACGCTCTGGTAGCGCTCCCGGTCTCGCGCACTGGGTGCACGCCGGATGTAGGGCGGCAGGGGCACTGTGCCCCACTGCGCGAAGAAGCGCAGCGGCTCTTGCGGCACGCGGATTCTCCATAGCTCCGACTGCCGCTCGAGCACTTCAACCGGGCCCCCGTCCGTCCGGATGCAAAGGCCCACGCGGATTGGCTTGCTGCTGCTCAGGTGCACGAGAGCAGAGTCTTCGGAGAGCGCCCGCTCGAGCAGAATCTCGACGCGCCCACCGGTGGGCTTCGCGCCGATCAGGCGCGCGGGGACCACCTTGGTATCGTTAAAGACGAGCAGATCGCCCGGCGCAAGCAACTCGGGCAATGCGCTCATGAATGTGTCGAGCCATTCGCCGCTCGCGCGCGCGAGCTGCAGCAACCGGCTTGCCGAGCGCTCGGCAAGCGGCTCTTGGGCAATCAGAGCACTCGGCAGTGTGTACGAGAAGTCCCGACGATGCACCTACGCAGTATTACTGATCCATTCAGGCGCTGCGCGCGCGGGCGGCGCTGCGGCCGGTGCGTGCGGATTCGGCGCGACGTGCGGAGTCGGCGCGGGCGCCGCGGGTGGCGCTGGCGGCGCGGCGACCGCCGGCGGCAATAGCAGGACCGGGCCGTCCTCATCGCGCAGGACTCTATGCGGACCCGCGGCGGCTGGCTCGGGCATCGTCACGTCGAGCGTCAGCGGCTTTCGCTGACGGATGATGTGCAGCGCGAACTTCTCACCCGGCTGATAGGAGCGCAGGATCCGCGTTGCATGCGAGCCGTTGCGCGGCTCCCGTCCGTCGATGGCGAGGATCACATCCCCATCCTGCAGATGGAAAGCGCCGCTCGCGGGAGCTCGCACCACGAGCACGCCCTGATGGGTGCCAAAGTATTCGCCCAGGGTCGGTGTCAGCGTCGCGAGCTCCATGCCCGCCACCTCATCGCTCAGCGTACGGAAATACTCAATGTCAGGCAGCGGTTCGATCATTCCGGGCGGTATGCGCACGTTACCCGAGCCAAAGGGTGTAGCGAAATTGAGCGCATAGCCCGGGCGCGTCGTCACGTCGAGCTCTTGCATCTTACCCGCCCGCTTCACACCGAGATGCACCTTGGTATCGGGCGGGATCTCGCGCAACCGCTCGACCAGCTGTCGCGCCGTCTGATCTCCGTTGATGGGTGCGCCGTTGACCGCGACGATCACATCGCCCGCCCGAACTCCCGCCTCGGCCGCCGGTCCACCAGGACTGACCTCCGCGACCCGAGCGCCGTCCTTGCCGCTCGCCGTGTCGAGCTGCAAGCCGATGAGACTGCGCTGAAAGCCGGTATGAAAGCCCATAGCGTGCTCGCTAGCCTCCCGACCGAGCTGCGCGGAAAGCTCCGCAACCTGGCGTGCCGCCTGTTCCAAATTGGCGCGCGCGGCGGACAGCTGTGCCTCGATCTCCGCATCGGTACGCGCTTGCTCGGTGTGCGCGGCTTGCGCCCCCAGCGCAGCGCCGCTCCAGATCACAAGGCCCAGGGGCCACAACGAAGCCAGTTTCATCATTTCCATCCTCAAGGCTGTGCAGCCAGCGTCTCTGCGTAGCGCACCTGCACGAGTGAGTCGACCAGACGCGCACGCTCCACCTGCAACTCGTGCAGCCGGTCAGCATGGACGTTGCGCAGCCGTGCTGCGTTGAGCAGATCGTCGAGGGAGGCGATGCGATCCTCCAGGCCGACGACGGCGATCCGTGTGCTGACGTGGACGATCCCACTCTCATCGGGGACACTTGCGAGCCAGCGCTCGTCCGCGGCCATCCGCACGGCACGCTCGGACTCGGATGACCCCAGATGCTCGGTCACCGGCGCGGAAATCCGCGTCTGCGCCCTCCCTGCGGGGGGCACCTGCAGTTGCAATTTGCCAAAGCGGTTCCAGACTGCCAGCGCCGCGATCAGCAGGACGAGGCACGCGGCGAGTGCCAGAGCCCGTCCGCGTGCAGCGGCGGCCGAGGGTGAAAACGGTCGCCTTCCGGCCGCGCGCGCCGCGCGCACGTGCTGCGCGATCTCCTCCCAGCTCAAAGGCGGAGCCATCTCGCTCGGCAGCTCGCGCAGTCGTTGCGCGATGTCTAGCTCTACACCGGGGCGCATGGCTCTCGCTCTCGTTGCGGCTCGAACCACTCGCGCAACCGCTCGTGGGCACGCGCGAGCTGTGACTTGGAGAAGCTGACCGAGCGGCCGAAGGCCTGCGCGATCTCCTGATGCGAATAGCCTTCCACCTCGAAGAGCCAGATGACGGCACGCGCCGTGGGTGACAGACACGTCAAGGCACGCTCGAGGTCGAAGCTCTCGGGGCTAGGTGGCACCGAGGGCGCAGCGCCGAACAGGGCGTCATCCATCCAAGTGCCCACATCGAGACGCGCCCGGTGCCAGGGTGAGCGCAGGTACATCAGGCACTTGGAGAGGGCGATCTGCCGCACCCAGGCGCCGAGCGGCGCTTCACCACGAAAGCTATCCAGATGCTGGTACATGCCGATCATGGTCTCCTGAAAGATATCCTCCGCTACCGCATGGGCCCCTACCACCCGGCGGATGAATCCGAAGGTCGCCGGTGCCAGAGCCGCGTAAAGCACGCGCTGAGCTGCATCCTCGCCGCGCTGCGCGCTTGCGATGAGATCCGCCTCCACCTGGATTTCGCCCAGCTTCCCCACGCAATTGCTTAGATGCCCCGACGAGCGGAAAGGTCGCAGGCCGTTGACATATACTTGATGGTTCCCATGCCCGAGTGGCGGAACTGGTAGACGCAGCGGACTCAAAATCCGCCGCCCTTAAAAGCGTGTCGGTTCGACTCCGACCTCGGGCAGTTTCCCTGAAGACGGTAGAGAGATTACGGTGGCAACGCAACCACGCGGCCGTCGGCCGCGGCGCTTGCGCTCAACGCGCGTGCTTTCTCGCCTGCTTGATGCAGCGTCGGGCAGCGGCTGGACCCTTGAGGCCTAGAATGCGGTATTGCTGACCGCTCATGCGGTGATAGTTCACGAAGAACTGCTCGAGTTCCTCCTCGAACTCCTTGCCCAGATCGTCGATGTGCTTGATGTGCGTGTAGCTGTGGTTGCCATTCTCGACGGCCACCACGCGATCGTTGCGCTCCATGTTGTCCTTTTCGCCCTGCTCCCCTTCGATCACACCGATGACTCGGCACTTGAGCTTGCAGCCGGCGAACGCGGGCTCATCCATCAGCACGAGGACGTCCAAGGGATCGCCATCCCCGCCTTTCGTCGATGGCACGAACCCGAAGTCGTAGGGGAAGGACATGCCTGCCGGCAATACCTTGCTGAGCCCAAAGATATGCTCGTCGGGATCGAAGGCATATTTGTTCCGGCTGCCTTTCGGCGTTTCGATGACCACGACGGTCAGGTCGTCCTCATCGACAGGCGCGAGCCGCGTCGGATCGGCGTACCCCGAGGTCTTTTTTGCGCGGCTCGGCATGTTCTCATCGCACCCGGTCAGGACTTCAGCTGATCCTGTAGCAAGCCGCATTCCATTTTTTTGGTAGCGGTGACGCTCGCGCTAAGAGCCCGCCACGCGCGTTGCCGCGCCCCCCGGCGCCGTGTGCGGGATATGAAACTCCTCGAGAATGTGCTCGATCGCAGGCCTGCGTCGCTCCAGGATCCTGTTGATCTCATCTCGCAGCTCGGGTTCCGAGCTGCGCACGCCAACTGCGATGTCGAATGCCATCGGCCATATACCGTGATCGATGAGGGGCGAGACCGCTTGCAACTTGAGGGGCGTGTCAGAGCGGCTCGCGAAGTAGCCAGCGAACGGACCCCAGACAATCGCTACATCGATCCTTCTGTGCGCAAGGGCGTCGAGGATAGCCGCGGCCGGATGTGCTTGTGTGTAGTCGCCGTACAGCATGAATCCGCGTACGTTCTGCGTGATGCCACGCTCCGACAGCGCATGCGCCGGGGGCGTGTTGGTAGCATCGTTCCCCACCATCTGTACGCCGATGAGCAAGGAGCGCAGGCGCGGATCATCCAGGGTCAGGCCCTCGAGCGCACGCTCCTCGCGTGTCACGAAGACGTAGCTCGAGCGATAGTAGGGTCGGCTGATGATCATGCCTGGGGGACTGCCTGCGACGCCGGGCCACACATCGCAGCGTGCGGAACCGATGGTGTTGCGCACGTAGCCGCGACGCTGTGCCCACCACACGTAACGAAGCGGTGTACCGAGGCTCTGTGCCAGGAGCTCTGCAACCTTGTTCTCGAAGCCCTCTCGAGCCTCGTCAGAGAACGGGAGATTGTTGGGATCGCTGCACACGACGAGCGAGCGCGCCATTTGCGCATAGGCGGTCGCCGGCCCCTTTGCCTCGATCGAGCTGATCGAGGCCATGAGTGCTGCTGTGCCAGCGAGCACCGCGAGCAGTGGCCGCTGCCTCATGGACCCTTGATCGTCGTACCGTAATCGTTCGTCGTGTCGGGCGGAGCTGACCAGCCATTGTCCTGGTCGGCATCCCGCGGGATGGGGGCCGGAGACTGGCCCGGCGTCGGTCCGTTCTGTGCCGCGAGAGTCGCCGGAAGGGATAACGAGCGCACGTAGGCCGCGAGCTGCCACAACTGCGGCTCGGGAACCTTGCCGCCCCACGCGGGCATTCCGTTCGGCCGGCCTTCCACCAGGGTCTGGTGGATCTGCTCCAGGCGCCCGCCGTAGATCCATTGATCATCCATGAGCGAAGGTCCCATGCCGCCGCCCCCGCTCGAGTGGCAACCGGAGCAGTTGTACTGCTGAAAGAGTCGCTTCCCCTGATTCACCGCATCGGCGTTGTCGTAATAGGCAGCCGCCTGGGGCTCCGTGGTGATGAGGCTGTGCCCGAGCCCGGGCGAGAGCGCCGTATCGATGACACCGGCAATTACCTGGCCGTCACCCGGTTGCGAAGTGGTGTGGGCGTTGCTGCAGCCGCCTGCACACAGCAACGCGATGAGCGCAAGGCTAGTGAGGAAGCGAGAACACATACAGAGTGCCCCCTGCCGTGGTGTACTTGGGCAGATCCGACATCACATTCACCATGCCAAGAGCGGCCGAGCCGTCCCTCGGATCGACCGGCCCGGAGACGACGGCGCCGGACCATCCGCCGACGCCCGCTAGAACGGCGATGTATTGGTGGCCATCGGGCCCGCGATAGCTGACGGGCTGACCGATGATCCCGCTGTCGACTTTGTAGCGCCAGCGTTCCTCGCCGGTCTGCGCATCGACCGCCTTGAACCAACCGTCCATGGAGCCGTAGAACACGAGGCCGCCGCCGGTCACCAAAGTGCCCGACCAGATCGGAAACTTCTCCCTGACGACCCAAACGGGACGCCGCCGCACGGGATCCCAGGCCGTGAGCTCGCCGCGATGTCCGCCGGGTCCCGGCTTCATGTGCACCTGTGCTCCGACGTACGGCGTGCCGACGATGTAGTTCACCTGCACGTTCATCCAGTCCATGCACATGTTCTCGTGCGGGATGTAGAGCAGACCGGTCTGCGGGCTGAAGCTCGAGGGATTCCAGTCCTTGGAGCCGGAGGCCGTGGGACAGATGTCCCGCACTTGGATGCCGACCTTGGTCGACTTCTCCGGGTTGATCACGAGACGTCCGGTTTTCAGATCCACGCCCTTCGATGAGTTCACCGGGCCATAAGGATCCGCCGAGAGCACCTCACCGTTGGTGCGATCGATGACGTACACGTAGCCGTTGCGATCGAGGTGAACCAGAACCTTGTGCATGCTGCCGCCGAAGGGCAGGTCGAGCAGGATCTGCTCGTTGATACCGTCGTAGTCGTGCTGGTCGTGCGGTGAGAACTGATAGAACCAGTGGGCGGCGCCCGTCGCCGGATCGCGCGCGAAGATTCCTGCGGTCCATTTGTTGTCACCGGGTCGCTGTTCAGCGTTCCACGGCCCCGGGTTACCGGTGCCGTGATAGATCACATGCAGCTGCGGATCGTACGTGACCCAACCCCAGACGCTCCCGCCGCCGATCTTCCAGGCATCCGGCGGCCAGGATTTCACCCCGAGATCGGTGCCGCGGTCCGATGCGTAGAACGGTTTGAAATCCCGCGAGATGAGCACGTCCTTGTCGGGCCCTGTGTTGTAGGCCTTCCAGATGAGTTTGCCCGTGTCCTCATCGAGGGCAGCAATCCAACCGCGTACGCCGAGCTCGCCCCCGGAGTTGCCGACATACACGCGTCCGTCGGCCACGAGGGGCGCCATGGTGAGGGTCTCACCGGTGTTGATGTTGGCAAGACGCGTGCGCCAGGCGGCCGTCCCGGTCTTCACGTCGATGGCGATCGTTTGTCCATCGAGAGTGTTGAAGATGTACTTGCCGCGACTGACGGTGCCGCCGCGATTGACCACATCACAGCAGGCCACCCCCTGACTTGCCGGTATCGGATTCGGTGCGAATCGCCATTTGAGCGGCGCACCCGGCTTGGCCAGATCGAGGGCATAGACATAGTTGGGATACGCCGTGACGACGTACATCGTATTGTCGGCCACGATGGGCGCTGCTTCCTGTCCCTTGTTCACACCCAAGGAGAAGCTGAAGGCGGGCTGCAGTCCCTTCACGTTGGCATTCGAGATCTCGTTGAGCGAGGAGAAGCGCGTCGAGGCGTAATTCTTCGATGGCATGGTCCACTGGCCGTCGTCCGGCGGCACTTCGGCGACTGCGCGTCCCGCATCGGGAGTGGGCGCTGCGATCGCATGCCCGATCTGGTCGGGCGTGAACACCTCCGCCTGAGGCACCGGCGGCGGGACGGTCTGGGCCGAAGCGGCACTCACCATGAGGAAGAAACAACCGAGTATGGGAAGCGATCTCATGGGCATGACTTCCGGGTGATGAATGGCATGACTCAGCCGCCGCATCGCGGCAACGCGATGAAAGCGACCGCGGTGAAGGCCGTCGCGACCGCGAATCCGACTCCCCACACGATGCCCCAGAGGGCTAGAAAGCATTTGCGACCCGCCGCGGCGCTCGCGCCGGTTCCGGCCACGGCGCGCATTTCCGCCCGGGCGGCGACCAGCGTCTGTGAGGAAACATATGCCGCAGCGAGCGCGATCAGCACCCCGACGATGAGCAGCGCATCCATCAGATCCATGCTCCAGGAAATGCGCGGCGCGACCAGCCGGTGATCGTTCGGGAAGCAAGGCCAGCTCGCGAGTCCGTAGCCCGCGCACAGCTGAATGAACCACGCGACAGGTCCGCCCCAAAGACCGAATGCGTGGCGCGCCGAGGCCCATTCGAAGCGCAGCGGATCGGGTGCCTCCCGCAAGGGCTGTGTAGGCAGCGTCATCGGCCAAATCCGAGGTACGGGGTGATGTAGTAGGTGAAGAAGACGAACAGCCAGATGATGTCTACGAAATGCCAGTACCAGACGCCCGCAGAAACCGTGAGTCGTCGCCGCGGACTGAAGTAATCGAGCGCCGTCCATACGAACAAGGCGGCGAGCACACCGAGACCAGCGAGCACGTGGGCCATGTGGAAGCCCGTGGTGACGAAATACAGCGAGGCATAGCTCGAGGTTCCGAGACCGAAGGGCTTGCTGTGCCACTCGAAGCCCTGCACGACCGCGAACACGGTGCCCATCACAAGAGCTGCACCGAAGCCGACCAAGGCACGCGCTCGTTGGCGCCTGAGGATGCCGCTCTCGCCGAACCAAGCCGCGCCGCTCGAGAGCAGCAGCAAAATCGTGTCGGGCAGCGCCAGTTTTAAGGTTGGAGCGCGCTCGATCAGCCAGCCCGGCGGATTGGCGGCACACGTGTAGTAGTAGGCGAACAGGAGATAGCTGAACAGCGCAGCTTCGGTCGCTATCAGCGTTCCGACACCCCAGACTCCAAGCCCGTGTCGACCGACGGGACCGACGGGAATCCGCGACGGTTGCGCCAGCAGAGCGTCAGCCATGGATCGGCTCCCGTACGGGGCCGGGGCTTGGTTCACGCTCGCGCAGCTCCCGCCGCGGCCACAGCCAGATGAGCAACGCGACGAGAGCGATGCAACCGCCGACTCCGGTGATCGGCCATGCCTTCAAGAGCATCCCGACGAACACCACGGCGAGTCCCACCGCCAGCAGCAAGGGCGCTGCGGTGTCTTCGGGCATCTCGAGCACCATGTGGGGCGTCGCATCGAGTGCGGTCGTGGCAATCGTCTCCTTAGCGTCATCCAGGAGCATGCCGCGATCGATCGAGGAGACGAGCTCCGATTCTTTCAGTCGTGACTCCCACAGCGGGTGGCGGGAGGCGACTGTGGGGATCACCGCGAAGTTGTATGGCGGCGGCGGGGAGGCGACGGACCATTCGAGGCTCGCCGCGTCCCAAGGGTTGTTGCCGGCCACCGGGCCACGCACCAGGCTCTTGACCACGTTTACGATCAGCAGCAGCACTCCCAGCGCGAGCACGAAGCTGCCGATCGAAGTGATCAGATTCAGGGTGTCCCAGCCCATGCCATCCTGGTAGGTATAGATGCGGCGGGGCATGCCGAAGAGCCCCGTCAAATGCATCGGCAGGAACGCAAGATTGAAGCCGATGAACATGGTCCAGAAGTTCCAGCGGCCCAGTCGCTCATCGAGCAAGCGGCCGGTCATCTTCGGGAACCAGAAATAGAGTGCGCCCACAACTGGGAAAACGTTGATTCCGAGCAGCACGTAGTGCAGGTGCGCAACGACGAAGTAGGTGTCGGTCAGTTGCCAGTCGACGGGCACGCTCGCGGTCATGAACCCCGATACGCCGCCGATCACGAACAGCAGAATCATCGAGGAAAAGAACAGGAAGGCCGTCGTGATCACCGGTCGCCCATACCAGATGGTCGCAAGCCACGCGAACACGGCGACGGCGGAGGGCAGCACGATCATGATCGAAGCGCCGGAGAAGAAGGCAAGGCCCAGCCCCGGCAGTCCGGTTGCAAACATATGATGCACCCAGACCCCGAAGCCCAGGATCATCGTGGCGACCGTCGAGAGCGCCACCACCGAGTGCCCGACCAACGGTCGCCGGCAGAACACCGGCAGCCCGTCCGAGACCATGCCCATCGCCGGCAGCACGATCGCATACACCCACGGATGGCCGAAGATCCAGAACAGGTGCTGCCACAGCAGCGGTTGCCCTGAGCCCGCGGTATCGAAGAAATGCGTGCCGAACTGCCTATCCATCCACAACAAGAAGAAAGCGAGGCTCACCGCCGGCACGACGAGCAGATTGGCGACACTCGCGGTCAGGGTGCCCCAGATCATGAGCGGCATGCGATTGATGGACATGCCGGGTGCCCGCGTGCGAAACGCGGTGACAATGAAGTTCGCAGCGCCGACGGTGGTCGAAATGCCGAGCAGTACCATGCCGAGGGAATAGAAATCCTCGTTGAGGCCGGGGTTGTAGTCCTTCAAAGCGTAGGGAACGTAGTTGAACCAACCGTCGTTCGGGCCGTTGCCGGTCAGAAAGCCCGTGTAGAGGAAGATGCCGGCGGCCAGATAGACCCAGTAACTGAAGGCATTGAGGCGCGGGAACGCCATGTCGCGGCTGCCGAAAATGAGCGGCCAGAGATAATTGGAGAATCCCGAGAGAATCGGCGACGCATACAGAAAGATCATGGTCATGCCGTGCGTCGAGAAGAGCTGGTCGTACTGCGCCGGCGTCAGCAACGACGAATTGGGTTGGGCGAGCTGCACGCGCATGATGAGCGCTTCGATGCCGCCCAGCAGCAGAAAGATGAAGGCCGTGACGATGTAGCGGATGCCGATCTTTTTGTGATCGACCGTGGTGAAGAAGCCCTTCAGCCCGGGCGCGGTCTCCCAGAGCTCGAGCAGACGGGCCTGGTGCGGAAGGCTGTCTGGCCCGACGTGCGGGGCTCTGAAATCGGGCGCCTTCATCGCAGGGTCTCCAGGTAAGCAAGGGTGTCCGAGAGCTCGTTGGCCGACAGATGTTGATCCGGCATCAGCGTACCCGGCTTGAGTTCCTGCGCGGCCTCGATCCACGAGCCCAAGGTCCCGACGCCCGTCGGCAGCATTCCCGCGGCAATCGTGCGCCGGCTCATGAGGTGCGTGAGATCCGGGGCCGTGATAGCGCCCGCGGTCGTGCCGCGCACCTCATGGCACAGGCCGCAGCGGTATTCGACCACCTGAAGTCCGCGCGCTTGCTCGGGCGTCATCGGTGCAGGAGCGTCCTCGAGCTGGTGCGCACGCCAGCGCTCGAAATCCGCCGGTGCGTCCGCCACGACCTCGAATTGCATGTGGGAGTGCTGAAATCCGCAGTATTCCCCGCATTGCCCGCGGAAGCGGCCGGGTCGCGCGGCCTGCAGCCACGCGACGTTCACCTGCCCTGGAATGAGATCGGTCTTGCCCGCAAGCTGCGGTACCCAGAAGCTGTGGATGACATCGCCACCGTGCAGCCGCACGAGTACCCGCCGACCGACGGGAATATGGATCTCGTTCGCGGTGATGAACGACTGGTCCGGCACGGCGGCGTCGTATTGCACCTGCCACCACCATTGCAGCGCGGTGATGTCCAGCGTCAAAGGAGCATCCCCGGGTGGTCCCGACTCTTTCGCGAGCGCGACCATCGTCCACACCAGCGTAACGAGCAGAGGTATCAATGAGACTCCGACGCCCACGCTGATCCACTTGATGCCGCGGCCGCCGCTCACGAGCGGCGCGTTGCGCATCTCGATCGATCCACCACGTCGGGCCGCGGAATGGCGCACGGCTGCAACGAGCAGCGCCGCGATCACAGTACAGACTACGACCGCGACCCCGATCGTCCAGTAGGTGAGGGGCAGGGTCGTTTGGGCACGCTCGCCTGCTGCGCTGAGATAGTTCAGCGGCACCGTGTTCATGCGGCGCTCGGCTTTTCGAGCACGGTCCAGAGGCGGTACAGGGAGCGAAGAGCCACGTACAGGAACAGCCCCATTCCCGGCACCCACATGAGCGTACCGCCGAGCTGCTGATCCTGCAGGGCAGTCAGTCCCCAGGCCGTCGTGGTCGTCAAATGCGGGAAGAAGAGCGGACGTCCCGCAAGCGTCAGCACCGCGCCGAGCAGCCCCATCTGCATGGAGCTGCTGAGTCCGACGAGCAGCACAAGGCCAGTACGCTCGGGCGGATGGTGCAGCAGCTCGCGCCACAGCAGCGTAGCGCTCCCGAACAAGCTCACATGCATCGACCAATAAATGAGCGTCGAGCTGAAGGTGGCGTCATAGGGACCCGGCATATGCCAGACCCACAAGCAGGCCGTAAATACAAACGCGGAAACGTACAGCGTGGCCTCGCTGCGTGGGCGTTCGCTATTCTGCCAAGCTGCAGCGATCAAGGGCGCCGCGACCAGCAGCAGGATCATGTGCTGCGCGATGCGCGCCGAGAACAGCGCCACCGACAGCGCGCACAAGGGGGAGATGAGGGCGGCCGCAGCGATGGCCCACCCGGCGGCCGCCAGGGCGCGTGCGCGCGCAGTCCGAATTGCGTACACGTGTAACAAAGCCAGCGCGATCAGCACCGCGATCAACACGGGATCCAGATTGAATCGCGACAGCAGCTCGCCGGGCGCAGGCGGGGTTCCACAATACGGAATGGGTAGGCTCATGGGGCACCAACCAGTCGAACCTCTTCAGTTCAGTGAGGGCGTTTGTCGAACGCGGCGACCGCAGCCTCGACGACTTTCTGGTCCTGATCGACGGTGCCACCGCTTGCGCCGACGGCGCCGATCACCGCGTCACCCAGCTTCACCGGCATGCCACCTGCAAAGATCACCACCCTCTCGTGATTGGTATTCTGAATGCCAAACAACGGCTTGCCCGACTGCGCCATCTTCGCGAGCTCGTGCGTGGCCATGTCGAAAGCGCGCGAAGTCCACGCTTTGTTCACGGCGATATTGATGCTTCCCATCCAGGCGCCGTCCATGCGTACGTGCGCGACCAGCTCGCCGCCTGCGTCGACCACCGCGAGGTTGTAGGCAATTCCCAGCTCCCGTGCCTTCTCTTCGCCGGCAGCGATGAGTTGGCGGGCGTCTTCGAGAGTCAACGAGCTGACCTGACGCGGCATGATCATCCTTCCTTGAATTGGTCCCGGCATGACAAAGCCAGTGCGCATTTAGCAATTTGCGCACCTGAAGCTTGCGTACCGGTAACTTACCGGTCGCACTCAATGCGGTTCGGCTTTCTTCGCGGCGGCGTCCACCGTGACCGGCGTGATGGTCTTCGGTGGCTCAACGCACTTCATGAGCGAGCTCAGCGGCGCTCTCGAGGTGCTGAACGTCGCACGTGCCTCGCAGATCGATCACGGACTGCTCTACACCAACGGCGACATCGACGCCAATACCCTCGACTTCATCCATTTCGAGCAGTGCATCGTGCAGCTGGCGCTGGAAGGGCTGATGCGTCAGAACGCTCGGTTGTACGAGGCGCAGGTCAGGACGGCCAACCGCTCCATCGTGCTTGCAGAAAATCTCGGAAGCCGGTGTGGCTGGCCCACGTATGCCGTCTTCGCTCGCGCCGTTCAATACGGCCGCGAGCGACTCGGGCGTGCGATCGAATTCGCGAACCAGATGGGTCGTGAAACGCTCGGTATGGAGATCGCGCGAGCTTGCCGACCCAGCTCTTCCGCGGCTTGAGGATGAGCTCCGGTGCCGCGCCGGGCATGTCGGTCCGGGGTTGATGAGCCCCGGACCGACGTTCCGCTTCAATCAGCGATTTCTCCAGCCACGGCGCGCCGCATCCGCGTGCCGTCGGTGATCGCCGTACCAGCCGGGACCTTCGCTACCGACCCGGCCTGCAAAACTGCCCCGGCCTTCGTACCGGTGCTCGTCCTCTTCATCGCGGTGCGATGAGTAACCCCGGCCGCCGCGGCGCGCTTGCCCGCCGCGCTCTTCCCAGCCGCGCTCGGCCGCGCGCGAATGTCCTTGCGGATCGCCATACCAGCCGCGACCCTCGCCACCGCCCCGGCTTTCAACACCGCCCCGGCCTTCGTACCGGTGCTCGTCGTCTTCATCGCGGTGCGATGAGTAACCCCGGCCACGGCCGCGCTCTTCCCAACCCCACCCGCTCTCGGCGGCATGCGAACGTCTCTGCGGATCGCCGTACCAGTCTTGATCCTCGCCGCCACGCTGGCGCGCGTAACGATCATTCTCGTCATCACGGCGAGAGGCGTCACCCCGTCCACTGGCTCGTCCTACCCAGCCACGCTCGGCGGCGCGCGAGTGCCCTTCCCGTTCGCCGTACCAGCCACGGCCCTCGGCTCCTCGATACGAGTAGCGGTCGATGTCGATGTCTGCGTCTCTGCTGCGTGAATAGCGGTGGTTATCCTCGTAACGCCCGCGCTCGCGGTCGCGCTCGTCGGCAACGAACCGTGAACCGCGCAAAGCGTCAAGGCGCAGCGAATGCGGGCGCGGCGGGCTGAGCGATCCGGCTTCGAGCGCCTCGGTGAGCTCAGCCTTGCGAGCCTGCAGCCGCTGCCCCAGGCGCCGCATATCGAGCCCGGCTTGCTGAGCCTTGGCGAAGATTCCCTCGCCCGCTCTCTCCTCTTCGCCCACATGGTGTTTGATGTACTCCGCAAGGACATTGAACTTCGCGTCCCGGAGTGCATCGTTGCTGCCGTCGAGCAGTTCGGCGATCAGCACCTTGGCGGTGTCGTGCTCGACCTGAGCCTCGTCGAGGAGCTCATGCTTCACGCCCTGAGCACGGCAGGCGGGATAAAAAATCTCCTCCTCGAGCTGCGTATGGATGATGAGTTCCCTGCAGGCTCGACGCGCGAGCTCGGCTTTGCGTTGGGCACTACCGCCCGATCGATAGCCTTCAAAGAGCTGCTCGACGTGGCGATGATCCTGCGTAAGGAGCGTGACTGCATCGGAAGTGCCGGCTGAAGGATTCGATTCCAAGAGCGCACCGGAGATCGAAGCCGGCTGATTCACCCCAGTCTTCTGCTTCTGCTTCTGCTTCGGCATTGCGCACTCCTTCTGCAAGTTGCTGTCGGTCCGTCACGCAATGAACCGGGCAAGCGAGCGGAAGTTCCCTCGCTGTCCAAGGTTCGGCCAAGCGCTGCAAGATTCGCTCTGCGACATAAGCCGAGTACGTGATCGCCGTCACGCCTGGCACTGTGACGGACCGCGCGTGGGCAACAGGCCGTTTTTTCCGAATGCTCGAGCTGCGAATCGCATCCAGCAGCCAAGCCCCTCCACGGGCCACACTGTCAGCCTCAAGAACAAACCGGGAGTACCCGTGGCCAAGAAGGTTGCCGAGGCGCGCTGTAACGAGGAATGGGCTGCCCTGGAGCTCATGCGAGAAATCCGCGAGCACGGAGCCTTCCTGCTGGTGAGAGGCTCGAATGTACGCGTCTACACATTCGACGGTAGTCGCCCCCTCGCGCGCGAGTTGCTCGAGCGTGCTGCCGGAATGAGAAAGGCTCTGGTCGCGCTGGTTGCGGACGAGGTCGTCGAGCAGCGCTGAGAGAAGCCCCGGAAAACGGGACCCGGCCGGCGCAGATCCGGAACGAATGCAGGAGCGAGTCGTTACCACGACAGCACCAGCAACGTTTGTGGCCTCACGATGAGTGTTGAAGACGAGCAGGCGGATAGGGAAGCCGATGTCAGCCTCGGCGCTCCAGTGGTCGTCATCACCGGGGCTTCGGCCGGCGTCGGCCGAGCCATCGCCGATGCTTTCGCAGCCCAGGGCTGGCGCGTTGCGCTCATCGCACGCGGCCGCGAACGACTGATCGCCGCGCGCGCGGGCGTCGCACGCCAGGCCGCGTCGGCGCTGATGTTCTGCGTTGACGTCGCCGACGCTGCGGCCCTCGAGGAAGCGGCAGCCTCGATCGTGAGGACCTGGGGCGGCATCGATATCTGGATCAACAATGCGATGGCCACGATGTTCGCGCCGTTCGCGGAGATACCGGCAGCGGATTTCAAGCGCGTCGTCGAGGTGACCTTCCTCGGTCAGGTGAACGGCACGCGCGCGGCTCTCAAACACATGCGGCCGCGAGGACGGGGCACGATCGTGCAGGTCAACTCCGCGCTCGCCGTGCGCTCGATTCCACTGCAGTCCGCGTATTGCGCCTCGAAAGCCGCGGTGCGCGGCTTCACGGACGCGCTGCGCAGCGAGCTGCTGCACGAGAAGTGCGGGATTCGCCTCACCGACGTGTATTTGCCAGCCGTGAATACCCCGCAATTCGATTGGGCTCGCAGCCTTCTGCCGCGGCGCCTGCGCCCGGTCGCTCCGGTGTTTCAACCGGAGACTATCGCTGCGGCGATCATGCGTGCGGCACTTGCCGCCCCCCGTGAGGTGTGGATCGGTCGTCCTACTGTGCAGGCGATCCTGGGCAATGCGAGCGTGCCGGGATGGCTCGATCGTTGGCTTGCACGCACGGCGTGGAGCGGCCAGATGACGCACGAGCCCGCGACCGGCCAGCACACGGGCAACCTTTACGAGCCGGTCAAGGCCGACGTGGCTGCCCACGGTCGGTTCGATGAGAGTTCGCGCAACCGCGTACACACGTATCGGCCCAGTGGGGTGCGACTGGGACTGTTCCTGGCCGCGCTATCCGTCGGGCTGCTCGGATTGCGCGCGGTCATCCCCGGCAGGCGTCGAGCGATGCGCGCGCACTAGCGCGCAGCCTGTCCTCGAGTCGACCCCGCCAGCGCCATCGCGATGTCGTCGGCCAGCTGGCCGAGGATCGTGCTCATGGCGCGCACCTGATCGCCATAGTCACCGGGACTTGCGGTTTCCGTCAGGTGTACACGCCGGTTCAGGCTCGGAGCCTCGGTGCCGGCGGGTACTAGCGCCCATGCACCGTCGAACACGACCTTGCCGGAGGGATCACAGGCGAACTGCAGAATGTCCACGACGATCATTCCGGTCATCGGCGGCGCGGGCTCCTTGGGCAGGATGACGCTGCCGTGCGGACGACGCGCGGCGAGATCCTGCGTGAGCACCCGCTGTGTCATCTCGGCGAAGGGCGCAGCCCAGCGGTTACGGTCGCTGATCTCGAGCTCGTTCGCGCCGCTCTGGCGGACGATCTGTTGACGATCGAGCGCCGGCGGAATGTGCACGGCGGTGACTTGCACGGGCGCGGCGGACGCCGCCGCCGCAGCAGACGCAGCGGAGGCGGTGGTTGGCGCGAGGGTGAAGAACTTCGCAGGCGGGCTCGATGCGCAGCTCGCGAGCAGCAGTACTGGTGCCAGAAGGAGCACCCGTCGGGCAGAGGTCATTTCAGCTTCCCTCGCGTCCCCGGATGAAGCTCTCCGGGTGCTGGTCAATATAATCCGCTAGCGCGCGAATGGCGCGCGCCGCCTCGGTGAGCTCGCGCAAGGCCTGCTGCACGTTGCCATCGGGCGAGGCGGCAGCCCCGCCCATGGTGCGCTTGGCCGCCGCTGCCGTCGCGTCGATATCACCGGCGGTCTTGCGCAGACTGTCGACGGTATCGTGGATGCTCGCGATCGTGGGCGCCACCTGTGGTCCCGCAGCGTGCACCGTGCTCTGCAGCTCGCGCAGCGTGCGATCCAGTTGCTGGACGGCGTCATCGAGCTGCGGGGACGAGGTGAGCGTCTTCAGGCGCGTGGTGATCTCGCGTACGTTGTCGCCGATTTCCTTGACCGGCAGCTGCCCAAGCTTGCGCGTGAGTCCCTGCAGCCCGCCACCCTCCACGGTCGGGATCTCCGGATAGTCGGCTCCCCTTGTAAGCTGCGCACTGCCGCTATCCGCCACCAGATCGAGCATGACCTGCGGACGGCCGATCAGCGGCGGTGTCTGCGTCAGCCGCGCACGCAGGCCGTGCTGCACGAGCTTGTCGAGCGTCTGGTTCATGACGCCCACCCAACTGTCGTGCGCCCTCAGATCGCGGATATGAACGCGCGTGGGATCGAGACTCACCACGACCGGAGTTGAGAGCTGACCGGTCCGCGCATCGACGCTCAGACTGACGCTGCGCACCTCACCGACCGTGAAGCCGAGCAACGTTACGGATGATCCCACCGGGATGTCGCGGACGGCGCCCTGAAAGCGCACCAGATAGGGCACCTTCACCGCGAACGGTTCCGGTGGCTCGCCAGGGGTGCCCCGGAATTGGCGTGCGGGCGCCCCTGGACCGGGGACCAGGACGATCGTCGGACCCGAGACGATCGACTTGAGGGACTCCGGATCGGAGAAGCTCGGTTGCACGCCCTGCAGGTAGAACCGCGCCCCGGTTGTCAAGAACCGCTCCATGTCGTTGTTGAGATCGAGGTGCGGGACGATGTGCGCGCCATCATCCGCGAGCGCAACGCTGCTCACGGTGCCGACGTTGAGTCCACGATAGGTGACCTTCGTGCTGTTCGCGCTCATGCCCGCCGCATTCTCGAATACCACGGTCACATCGATGCCGCGATGACTCAAGGAGCGCAGCAGCAGCCAGATCACGATCCCCAGCGCGGCTATCGGCACGGCCCAGATCCAGCCTAGTGCACGGCGCTTGCGCTTGTCGGCGAGCGTGCGGCGCCGCTCTGGCTCGGTATCCTCGGCCATGGGGCTCTCAATCAAGTCACGTGGGAGGAGCGCGTCCTCGCCGGCGATCCCAAGTTCGAGGGCTCGCAGGATCTGCCGGACATCCGCCACTCCGCGTTCGCACAGCTAATCGGTCTCAACGGCATCTTCGTCGACAAGCCCGAGCAACTGGGCGGCGCCTGGGACGCTGCACTGAACGCGAGCAAGCCGACCGTGCTCGAGGTGATGGCGGATCCCAATGTGCCGCCACTGCCACCGCACGTCACACTCAAGCAGGCGCGTGCCTACACGACCGCCCTTCTCAAGGGTGATCCCGATGCGTCCGAGATCGTGCGGGCGACTCTGAAGTCCATATTCGCCTGAGCCGGCGACGAGCGGCGAGGTCTGAAGGGGGTGCGGATTCAGCGCGCGAGCGCGCCGCAGAAGTCCAGGATACGCTCGCCCAGGTAGGTATCCGGGCTGTTGAGATGCATGGTCGAGCTCAGATGATTGTGTCCCGACAGGTGCACGAAGCGCGGCCAGCGTCCGTGACGCGCGCACCACCCGTTCAACAGTGCTAGCCCCTGGCGCTGAAATTCCTCCGGATCCATCTCCGTGAGCACGAAGAGCAGCGGCACGCGCGTCGCGAGCAGTCCCTCGAGCGTCGAGGCGCGGCGGTAAGTCGCGTCGTCGCTGCCGAAGTAGGCTGTGTGCATGGGGTTGCGCGAGGCGCTCGTCAGATCGTAGATCCCCGAGAGCAGCACCGCTGCGGCGACTCCCGGTCCTCCGCTCGGCTGTAATTCGGGCTGCGCAAGATACGAGGCCACGTGGACGGCGCCGGCCGAAGTGCCCATGAGGACGATGCGGGCCGCATCGCCACCGTAGCGGGCGACGTTGGCGCGCGTCCACGCCACGGCAGCGGCCACGTCCTGACCTCCGGCCGGCCAGGGGAATTGCGGCGCGAGGCGGTACGTCATGTTGACGCCGATCAGCCCATGCCGCACGGCCCAAAGCGCGATGTTGTCGTTATAAGGCGATCCGGGCATGTGCTTGTCACCGCCGACGAAGCCGCCGCCGTGCACGAACAAGAGCACCGCGGCCGAATGCCCGGCTCCCGGCCCATCCGCCGCCGGCCGGAAGAGATCGAGCCGATGCCGCTCGTGGTCCCCGTAGGCGAGATCGCGCGCCAGGCTCACTCCCCGATACGGCTCGCGCTCGTGAAAGGGCGCGTACAGCGCCGCCGTACCTTGAATGGATTGGGGCGAGATCTCAGTTCCGAGTGCCCGGATCTGGCGTGACATCGTCAGCACATCGAAAGACATCAGCGACTCTCCTCGGTGTGAGCGCCACTCTGCAAAGGCTCGAGTTTACTATCTCCGCTGGATTGCGCATCGCCCTGGCCGTATTCTTCGCAGCCCCATGAAATACTGCGCTCATTGCGGTGGCCCGGTCGCGCTGCGCACTCCGCCCGGGGATCATCTCGCGCGCTACGTGTGCGACGCGTGCGGCAGCGTGCACTATCAGAATCCACGCCTGGTGGTCGGCTGCGTGCCGGAGCTCGACGGCCGGATACTGCTGTGCCGACGTGCCATCGAGCCGCGCCGCGGCTACTGGACCGTGCCGGCCGGCTTCATGGAGAACGATGAGACTTTGCAGCAGGCTGCAGCGCGCGAGTCACAGGAGGAGGCGCTCGCGGACGTCGAGGTCGGCTCGCTGCTCTCCATCGTGCACGTGCTGCACGCTCAGCAGGTGCACGTGTTCTTCCGAGCGCGCCTGCGGCGACCCGACGTCGCGCCCGGTCCGGAGAGCCTCGAAGTGGCTCTGGTCGCGCCCGAGGCCATTCCCTGGGCCGAGCTCGCCTTCGCGAGCACCGAATTCACCCTGCGCCGCTATCTGGAAGATCGAGCCGCGGGCCGCGACGCGCATCATTTCGCGGCATTGGACAAGCGCCGATCCGCAGCGCCTTAGAATGGCACGGCTTAGCGGGCGCGCGCCGCACATGGCAGAATAAGCGGTCCGCAACCCGCGCCAAGCGCGACCGGAAACAAGCTTCGGGGTACTTGCATGACTTTCGTCGTCACTGAGAACTGCATCAAATGCAAATACATGGATTGCGTGGAGGTGTGTCCCGTCGACTGCTTCCACGAGGGTCCGAATTTCCTGGTCATCGACCCCGATGAATGCATCGACTGCACGCTGTGCGAGCCGGAATGTCCCGTGGAGGCGATCTTCTCAGAGGAGGAATTGCCACAGGGTCAGGACGCGTTCAAGGCGCTGAACGCGGATCTCGCGAAGAAATGGCCGGTCATCACGGAGAAGAAGGAGCCGCCGCCCGATGCGAAGGAATGGGAAGGCAAGCCGGACAAGCTGCCGCTCCTCGAGACCTGAGCTCTAGCGATCGATCTTGTGCAGCTCCTGCGCTAGCTCCGTCGGTGAGACGTAGCCCGGCAGCATGTCGCCGTTGGCGAGCACGATGGCCGGCGTACCCTGGAGATTGAATTTCTGGCCGAGCGCGTATTCGCGCGCGACCGGCGTGTTGGGGCAGACCTTCGCCTTCAACGCCTCGCCACGCTTGGCGCGCGTCAGCGCATCGTTGCGGTCAGGCGAGCACCACACCTGCTCGGCCTTGGTCCATGATTCGGTGTTCGGACCCGAGCGCGGATAGAACACGTAGCGCACGCGGATGCCCAGGCGGTTGTAATCGGCGATCTGGCTGTGCAGCTTGCGGCAGTAGGCGCAGTCCACATCCGTGAATACGGTGACCGTATGACGCGCATCCTTGGGTCCGAAGATGACCATCTGCGACTCGGGAATATCGCCGAGCAGCTTGAGGCGCACATCCCGGCGCTGCACGTCCGTGAGATCGTTGTTCGAAGCGAGATCGTATAGATCGCCTGCGATCGCGTACTTGCCGTCCGCCGAGACATAAGCGGCATCCGTGCCGCGCATGAGCTCGAATACGCCCGGAATCGGCGTGGCGTGGACGTCCTCGAGTTTGGTGCCCGGGACCTTGTTCGCGATCACTGCGCGCGGATCCGGGTTCGAGCCGTCGGCATGAGATGCAAGCGGAGCGACGAGGATCGCGAGAGCGAGGCTGAGCCTGAAGGCTTTCATGGTGCGTTCCGGATGCTGGCGGTGTGCTGGTGCGATACGGCCGTTATGGAAAAGAGCGCACCGCGGCACCCAAGTCTACCAGAACTGTCCGTCCGGGCCGGCCTCTGCCGGCACCCAAGCTTCAGCCCCGCGGGTGGTGCTGCGCGTGCAGCTCTTTCATGCGCTCGCGCGCGACGTGCGTGTAGATCTGCGTGGTCGACAGATCGCTATGGCCGAGCAGCATCTGCACGACCCTCAGGTCGGCACCGTGGTTGAGCAGATGCGTCGCGAAGGCATGTCGCAGCGTGTGCGGCGAAAGCTCTTTTGCCACGCCGGCCTTGCGGGCGTAGCGCTTGATGATGTGCCAGAAAGCCTGGCGCGTCATGCGATCGCCACGTCGGGTCGGGAACAGGTAATCCGATTGCCGCTCGAGCAGGATCTCGTTGCGCGGGCCGCGTGCGAAATCGTTCAGCCAGCGCATCGCCTCCTCCCCGAGGGGGATCAGGCGCTCGCGGTTGCCTTTGCCCAGGATGCGGATCACGCCCTGGTTCAGGTTGATCTGGGAATGTCTCAGGTTGACGAGCTCCGAGACCCGCAGCCCGGTCGCGTAGAGCACTTCCAGCATGGTGCGATCGCGATTACCGAGCGGATCGCTAACTTGCGGTGCCGCGAGCAATGACTCGACTTCCTCTTCGGTCAGCGATTTCGGCAACGAGCGGCCGATCTTGGGCATCGCAATCTGCGCGGTGGGATCTTCGCGGATGACGCTCTCGCGCATCAGATAGCGGAAGAAGCGGCGGAAGCTCGAAAGCTGGCGTGCCGTGGAGCGGGGGCGCGCGCCGGCGTGCACACGCCAGGCGATGAAATCCTGCAGATCCGCGCGCGAGGTGCGCAAGATCGGAATGTTGCGCTCGGCGAGCCAGCGCGACAGCGCAGTCAGATCCGCCCGATAGGCCGCGAGGGTGTTGGAAGAGAGGCCGCGCTCCATCCAGACCGCATCCAGGAACCGGGAGACGGCTGGATCGGTCGAATCCTGCGTGGACGTGGCGGCTGCTGCAGCGTTCTTGGACAAGATCGGCCTCACCAGTCGGAAAATCGCGCACGTCCTGCGGCGTGCCTGCTCGGACGCGCCCTCAAGCCGTTGGCGTACCATTACAGTATGGGGAGAGGTCCCTTGCACCCGGAGTGACCACCTTCACATCTATCGCTTGCGCATAACATAACGAGAACCAGTTCACTCTTTTTCAGGCACGTCCATTGATCGGCATCATCTACGCCCAAAATGTTGCGCTCGTGCGCGCACCGGATTGAGGAGATGACTGGACCGATCGGCTCGAATACATCCGCTGTGTCGCCCAAGGACAACGCACCTGGAGTTGCAGGCGTGCTCTATGGCGCCTATGCCGCATCGTTGTTTGCAGTGCTCGGCGTGCTGGCCCTGCTCGCCGTCCTCATCACGCCGAGCATCGCCCTGCGTCGACGTATCGTACGCGCCACAGCGCGTAGCTTCCTGCGCTTGGTGGGCATGCCCCTCACGGTGAGCGGTCTGGAATCGATGCCCAGCGGTCAATGCGTCGTCGTGGCCAATCATGCGAGCTACCTCGACGGGCTCGTGTTCAGCGCCGCGCTGCCGCCGCGCTTCAGCTTCGTGATCAAGAGTGAGATGGCGCGGGTGCCGCTCGCCGCTGCGTTGTTGCGCCGCATCGGCTCGCAATTCGTCGAGCGCTTCAATCGCAGCAAAGGCGCCGCCGATGCGCGGCGGGTGCTGCGCAGTGCCTCAGATGGCACCTCGCTGGTGTTCTTTCCCGAGGGCACTTTCTCGCCGCAGCCGGGCCTGCTGAAGTTTCACGCCGGAGCGTTCATCACGGCAGCGCGGGCGCGCTGTCCGGTCGTGCCGGCCGTGATCCGTGGAACCCGTGCGGCGCTGCCGCCGGGCAAGCTCCTGCCGCGCCCGGGTCCGATAGCTCTCGAGGTGCTGCCGCCCGTGACTCCGAGCACCCGGCAGGCGGCGGGTGCAGCGCTCGAACTGCGCGAGCGCGCGCGGGCGGCCATCCTGCAGCTGCTGCGCGAGCCGGATCTTGCAGCCGCCTGAGCGCCGCCACGCAGCCCGCGACCGCAGCGGCGCCTACATGTTGCGCCGGTATTGTCCGCCGATGCCATAGAGCGCGTGCGTGATCTGGCCGAGCGAGCAACACTTCACAGCTTCCATGAGCTCCGCGAAGACGTTGTCGCCACGCGCGGCCGTCCTTTGCAGCCGCTCGAGCGCAGGCTGCGTTCGCTCAGCATTGCGGCTTTGGAAGGCGCGCACCGCCGCGACCTGATCCTGCTTCTCCTCCTCGCTCGAGCGGATGAGCGCGGCGCCCTTGAGCTCCTCGAGAGCGCTCTTGTCCGACAGGAACGTGTTCACGCCGACGAGCGGCAGCGTGCCGTCGTGCTTGCGCGCTTCGTAGTGCAGCGATTCCTCCTGGATCTTGCCGCGCTGATACATCGTCTCCATGGCTCCGAGCACGCCACCGCGTGCCGAGAGCGATTCGAACTCCGCGTACACCGCTTCCTCGACCAGATCCGTGAGGTACTCGATGGCGAAGGAGCCCTGCCATGGGTTCTGAATCTTATTGAGCCCGAGCTCGCGATTGATGATGAGCTGAATCGCCACCGCGCGCCGCACGCTCTCCTCGGTGGGCGTGGTGAGCGCCTCGTCGTAGGCGTTGGTATGCAGGCTGTTGCAGTTGTCGAACAGCGCATAAAGAGCCTGCAGCGTCGTGCGGATGTCGTTGAAGGCGATCTCGCGCGCGTGCAGGCTGCGGCCCGAGGTCTGGACGTGGTATTTCAGCATTTGGCTGCGGGGTGCGGCACCGTAGCGATCGCGCAGGGCCCGCGCCCAGATGCGCCGCGCGACGCGACCGATCACCGCGTACTCGGGATCCATGCCGTTGGAGAAGAAGAACGACAGGTTGGGCGCGAACTCATCGATGCGCATGCCACGCGCGAGGTAGCACTCGACGATCGTGAAGCCGTTGGCGAGCGTGAAGGCGAGCTGCGTGATGGGATTGGCCCCGGCCTCGGCAATGTGGTACCCCGAGATGGAGACCGAATAGAAGTTGCGCACCTCATGCTCGATGAAGTACTGCTGCACATCGCCCATCATGCGCAGCGCGAACTCGGTGGAGAAGATGCAGGTGTTCTGCGCCTGATCCTCCTTCAGGATGTCCGCCTGCACGGTACCGCGCACCGCGGCGAGCGCCTCTGCTTTGATGCGCTGATAGACCTCGGGCTCGAGCAGCTCATCCGCCGTCACACCGAGAAGGGCAAGGCCCGAGCCATCGTGGCCGGCGGGCAGTTGGCCCTTGTAGCTGGGGGGCTGAACGCCGCGCTCGAGCGCGCGCAGCCGCAGCGCCTCGATCCTGCTTTGCGCCTGCTCCCAGCGCCCCTCGCTCCTCAGGTAGCGCTCGGCGCGCTGATCGATGGCCGTGTTCATGAACATCGCGAGCAGCATGGGTGCCGGGCCGTTGATGGTCATGGAGACCGAAGTCGAGGGTTCACACAGATCGAAGCCCGAGTACAGCTTCTTCATGTCGTCGAGGGTCGCGATCGACACACCGGAGTTGCCGGTACGGCCGTAGACGTCGGGGCGGGTGTCGGGGTCCTCGCCATAGAGCGTCGTCGAATCGAACGCCGTCGACAGCCGTGCGGCCGAGTGGCCGAGCGCGAGATAATGAAAGCGCCGGTTGGTGCGCTCGGGCGGCCCCTCACCGGCGAACATGCGCGTCGGGTCCTCCTCCTCGCGCCGGTAGGGATAGACACCCCCGGTATACGGATAGGCGCCCGGAAGATTTTCGTTCGCGATGAAGCGCAGGATCTCGCCCCAGTCGCGCAGTTGCGGCACGGCCAGCTTGGGAATGCGCTGATGAGCGAGGCTCTCGGTGTAGTTCTCGCCCGTGACCTCGCGCCCGCGAACTCGATAGGAGTAGGTCGGCTGCGTGGCTGCGCGCACGCGCGCAGGCCAGGCTTGCAGCGCCGCGATCCCCTCGGGACCGATGGCCTCGAGCGCGCCGTTGTAGGCTGCGCGCAGCGCGCGCAACGAGCCGTCCGCGGCGCTTTCAGCGAGTGCCTCGGGAGCAAAGCGTTCGAGCGGTGCGGGAAGATGCACATCGCGTAGCGTCTCGAGCGCTGCGTGCAGACCACAGGCACGGTGCGCCGCTTGCGCCTGCTGCTCCACGCGGGCCCGCAGCGCACGAGCCTGCTCGGCGATCTCGGCCAGGTAGCGCGCTCGGGAGTCGGGAATGAGCGCGCGCGCCGCAAGTCCCGCGAGCTGCAACGCGGCGGGCGGCGGCGCCGGCCATGCACCGCCACCGATGCGCTTCACATCGAGCGCCCTGCAGATCGCTGCGAACAACCGATCGACACCCGGATCGTTGAAGCGGCTCGCGACGGTCGCGAACACCGGCACATCCTCGTCCTTAAGCTGCGCGCGCTCGGGGTGATTGCGACGCCACTGTTTGCGTACGTCGCGCAAGCTATCCGCGGTGCCGCGCTTCTCGCTCTTGTTGAGCACGATCAGGTCCGCGTAGTCGAGCATGTCGATCTTCTCGAGCTGACTCGCGGCGCCGTAGTCGCTCGTCATCACGTACAGCGACAGGTCCACCAGGTCGACGAGCTCAGTGTCCGCCTGGCCGATACCGGCCGTCTCGACGATGATGAGGTCGAATCCCGCCGCCTTGTACAACGCGATCACGTCCGCGAGCACGGCGGAAGTCGCGAGGTTCTGCCGGCGCGTGGCGAGCGAGCGCATGAACACGGCATCGCTCTCGAGGCTGTTCATGCGAATGCGGTCGCCGAGGAGCGCCCCACCGCTGCGCCGGCGCGTGGGATCCATCGCCACCACGCCGATCTGCCTGCCGGGAAAGTGGCGTACCGCGCGGGCGAGCAGCTCATCGAGCAGGCTCGATTTGCCGGCACCGCCGGTGCCGGTGATGCCGACCACCGGTACCGTGTGCGCGCGGGCGAGGGCGCGGCGAATCTGCGCCATGGGCGCCTCGGCCCCAGCGCGCGCATCGCCAGCGTCCGCCTCGAGCAGCGAGATGGTGCGTGCGATATGCAGATGATCGCGCGCGTTGAAGGGCCGCAGCTCATAGCGCGGCCGGGAGACCGCGCGCACCCGCGCGAGCACATCGTCGATCATGCCGTTGAGGCCCAGACGACGCCCGTCCTCCGGCGTGTACACCTTCTCGACGCCGTGCCGCTCGAGTGCCTCGATCTCATGCGGTGCGATGGTGCCGCCGCCGCCGACGATCACGCGGATGTGCGCGCAGCCGCGCTCGCGCAGCATGTCCACCATGTAGGTGAAGTACTCGTTGTGCCCGCCCTGGTAGGAGCTGACCGCGACGGCGTCCGCATCCTCCTGAATGGCGGCGCTCACGATGTCCGCGACACTGCGGTTGTGTCCGAGGTGGATGACCTCGACGCCGTGCGCCTGCAGCAGGCGCCGCACCATATTGATGGCGGCATCGTGTCCGTCGAAGAGCGATGCCGCCGTGACGAAGCGCAGGGGCCGCTCCCCGGCCACCTCGCCGGCGGGCGCGAGCTGCTCCCGGACACGTTGCATTCTCACGCCCCTCACTCCCGGAGCCTGGGCGGCTCCACCTGTGGCCGAAAGCTACTCTGTGGTAGAGTTGCTACTCTAGAGTTTAGACTTGGCCGCCGACATGGTCAATGTAGACGAATCGCCCTGGAAACCCGCACACGAGCGCGCCCGGCAGCGCGAGCTCAAGCGCGATGCAGTGATCGCGGCGGCCGCGCGCGTCTTTCGCGAGCGCGGCCTGCACAACACCACGCTCGATGACATCGCCTCTTTTCTGAACGTCAGCAAGCCGACCATCTACTACTACGTCCAGAACCGCGAGCAGATCATCTTCGAGTGCTTCCGCATCGGCACCGGGCGCATCACGGCGGCCTTCGCCGAGCTCGCCGAGTCCACGGCGAGCGGGCGCGACAAGCTCGCGGCACTCGTGGCCCGGTACGCCGAGGTCATGGCCTCGGACTTCGGCTGGTGCATGGTGCGCGTCGAGGACCATGATCTCTCCCCGGCGACGGGCAAGCGCATCCGCGGTCTGAAGGCGCAGATCGACCAGGGATTGCGGCAGCTGATCAGCGCGGGCATCGAGGATGGCTCGGTGCGCGCGTGCGATCCGAAGATGACCGCGTTCGCGCTCGCTGGGGCGCTAAACTGGATCGGTCATTGGTATCGTAGCGGCGAGCAGTTGAGTGCGAGCGGGATTGCCCAGCGCTTCGTCGATCTGTTCGAGAACGGACTGAGTCCACCGCCCCGCACCGACGCAGCCTGAGGCACCGAGGGGAACCGCATGTCAGATCACCGCGTCGTCATCGTCGCCGCTCAACGCACACCTATCGGCGCCTTTCAGGGTGCGCTCGCCTCGGTCACCGCGCCGCAGCTCGGCGCCGTCGCGGCGCGCTCGGCACTCGAGGTCTGCGGTGTAGCGCCCGAGCGCCTCCAGGAAGTGGTGATGGGCTGCGTGTTGAGCGCGGGTCTGGGCCAGGCGCCCGCACGGCAGGCGGCGATCGCCGCGGGGATTCCCGCGCAGGTGCCCGCGACGACTGTCAACAAGATGTGCGGCTCCGGTCTCAAAGCCATCATGATCGCGGCCGACCAGATCCGGATCGGCGCTGTGGACATCGCACTGGCTGGCGGCCTGGAATCGATGACCAATGCGCCCTATCTGCTGCCCAAGGCACGCAGCGGCTATCGCATGGGCCACGGCGAGGTCCTCGATCACATGTTCCTCGACGGCTTGCAGAGTCCGTTCGACGGCCAGCTGATGGGATGCTTCGCGGAGGCGACGGCCGCCAAGTACGGCTTTACACGCGCTGCGCAGGATGCCTTTGCGGCCGAGTCCGTGCGCCGCGCGCGCGCGGCGCTGGAAAGCGGCGCATTCGCGCCGGAGCTTGCTCCCGTGAGCACCAAGTCGCGCAAGGGATCCGCGCTCGTCACACAGGATGAGACACCCCTTACTTGTGATGTGAGCAAGATCTCCGAGCTGAAGCCAGCCTTCGCGAAGGACGGCACCGTGACGGCGGCGAGCTCCTCGTCGATCTCCGACGGCGCCGCCGCGACCGTGCTCATGCGCGAGTCACTGGCGCGAGAGCACGGCGTCATGCCACTCGCGCGTATCGTCTCTTACGCAAGTCATGCCCACGAGCCCGAGTGGTTCACGACAGCACCCGTGGGTGCCATTCGCAAGGCGCTCACCGGTGCGGGCTGGGCCGCACGCGACGTTGAGCTCTATGAGATCAATGAGGCCTTCGCGGTCGTCACCATGGCGGCCATGCGCGATCTGGAGCTCGATCCCACACGTGTCAACGTCGAGGGCGGCGCCTGCGCGCTCGGGCACCCGATCGGCGCCACGGGCGCACGCATCGTGGTGACTCTGGTGCACGCGCTGCGGCGGCGTGGCGCGCGGCGCGGCGTCGCCGCGCTGTGCATCGGCGGCGGTGAAGCCGTCGCCATCGCCGTCGAGACGATCTGACCATGCCGCGCATCGAAAGCCTCGCCGACACGGGCGGAGAGAGCTTTCGCGCCAATTACGCGCGTATGAGCGCGCTCGTGCGCGAGCTGGCGGACAAGGTCGCGCGGGTGTGCCGTGGCGGCGGCGAGGAAGCTGCGCGCAAGCACACCGCGCGCGGCAAGCTGCTGCCACGTGCACGGATCGAGGCCCTGCTCGATTCCGGAGCCCCGTTTCTCGAGCTCTCGGCGCTCGCCGCCAACGGGCTGTACGATGATGATGCGCCCGGTGCCGGGCTGATCACGGGCATCGGCCGCATCTGCGGGCGCGAAGCCGTCGTCATCGCCAACGATGCCACCGTCAAGGGCGGCACCTATTTTCCGATCACCGTGAAGAAGCACCTGCGCGCGCAGGAGGTGGCGCTCGAGCACGCCCTGCCCTGTGTCTACCTGGTCGACTCGGGCGGCGCCTACCTGCCACTACAGGACGAGGTGTTTCCGGACAAGGAGCACTTCGGCCGCATCTTCTACAATCAGGCCCAGATGTCGGCACGCGCCATCGCCCAGATCGCCATCGTCATGGGCAGCTGCACCGCGGGCGGCGCGTATGTGCCGGCCATGTCCGACGAGACGATCATCGTGCGCAACCAGGGGACGATCTTCCTCGGCGGTCCGCCGCTCGTGAAAGCCGCGACCGGCGAGGAAGTGGACGCCGAATCTCTCGGCGGCGGCGCAGTGCACACGCGGATCTCGGGCGTCGCCGATCACCTCGCGGAAAACGACGCTCACGCACTCGCGATCGCCCGCTCGATCTTTGCGAGCCTCGCCCCGCCGAGTGGGCCCTGGCTCGCCTGTGCCGAGCCGCAGGAGCCTGTGCTCGATCCCCGCGAGATCTACGGTATCGTCCCCGCAGACACACGCCAGCCTTTCGAAGTGCGCGAGATCATCGGCCGCCTGGTCGATGCCTCCGAGTTTCAGGAGTTCAAGAGCGAGTACGGCACCACGCTCGTGTGCGGCTTTGCGCGCATCTGGGGTTGTCCCGTAGGCATCCTCGCCAACAACGGCATCCTGTTCGCCGAGTCGGCCCTGAAGGGCGCGCATTTCGTGCAGCTCGCCAATCGCCGCGGTCTGCCGCTCGTCTTCCTGCAGAACATCACCGGCTTCATGGTGGGCAAGCGCTACGAGCACGCGGGTATCGCCAAGGAGGGTGCGAAGATGGTCACCGCCGTCGCCTGCGCCACGGTGCCCAAGCTGACGTTGATCATCGGCGGCTCTTTCGGCGCCGGAAACTATGCGATGTGCGGCCGCGCCTATGGCGCGCGCTTTCTCTGGATGTGGCCCAATGCGCGCATCTCGGTCATGGGCGGGGAGCAGGCAGCACAGGTGCTCGCGACGGTGCGCCGCGAGAGCGCAAGTGCGCGCGGCGAGTCGTGGCCGCCCGCGCAACAGCAGGCCTTCATGGACGAGATCCGCGCTCGCTACGAAACGCAGGGCAATCCGTACTATGCGACCGCGCGGCTGTGGGACGATGGCGTCATCGATCCGCTCGATTCGCGGCGCGTGCTCGGGCTCGCACTGCACCTGGCGACTCGCGGACCGCGACCGGCACCCGAGCGCTACGGCATATTCCGCATGTAAAGAGCTGCGATCATGAAAATGAAGGATGCACGAGCGGTGGTCACCGGCGGCGCTTCGGGACTCGGCCATGCGGTCGCAAGTCACGTCGTCGCGAGCGGCGGTAAGGTCGTGTTGCTCGACGTGCAGGAGCAACCGGGACTGGCGGCCGCCGCAACGCTCGGTGCGCAGACAGGCTTCATCAAGTGCGACGTGACGGCGGAGCAGGAAGTGAATGCCGCGATGCAGAGCGCACATGAGCGCCTGGGCAATATTAATCTGTTGGTCAATTGCGCCGGCGTGATCGGCGCCGCGCGCATGCTCGGGCGCAGTGGGCCCGTAGCGGGCGAGTTCTTCACACGCGTCGTGCATATCAACCTCATCGGCACGTTCCTGTGCGACAAGGCGGCGGCCGCGCTCATGCAGCACAATGCGCCGAGTGCGGACGGCGAGCGCGGCCTGCTGATTCATACCTCCTCTGTCGCCGCCTACGAAGGTCAGATCGGCCAGGCGGCCTATGCCGCCACCAAGGCCGCGGTGGCGGGCATGACGCTGCCCATCGCGCGCGAGCTTGCGATGTTCGGCATCCGTTGCGTGGCCGTGGCGCCCGGCATCTTCCGCACACCGATGGTTGCGGGAATGCCCCCGGAGGTGCAGGACTCGCTCGCACGCCAGATTCCCTTCCCGCCGCGGCTGGGCAAGCCCGAGGAGTTCGCACAGCTGGTCGGGGCGATCTTCGAGAATCCGATGCTGAACGGCACGACCATCCGTCTCGACGGGGCCATCAGGATGCAGGCGAAGTGAACGCCGTCACTCGCGATGTGATGGAGTATGACGTCGTCATCGTGGGCGCCGGCCCTGCGGGACTCGCCTGCGCCATTCGTCTGAAGCAGCTGCGGCCCGAGCTCAGCGTATGCATCCTCGAAAAGGGCGCCACGATCGGTGCGCACTTGCTCTCGGGCGCGGTGATCGAACCAGGCCCGCTCGATGAGCTCGCGCCGGAATGGCGCGAGTCACCACCGGGCATCTGTGTGCCCGCGCGGCGCGATGAGTTTCGGCTGCTGACGCGGCGCAGATCGCTGCGCTTGCCGACGCGTCCATGGCTCGACAATCATGGCAACTTCATCATCTCGCTCGGCTTGCTCGGAGCCTGGCTCGCCGCCAAGGCCGAGGCGCTCGGCGTCGACGTGTTCCCCGGCTTCGCCGCCGCGGCGACGCTCACTCATGAGGACGGCGCGGTTGCCGGCGTGCAGATCGGCGACATGGGCCTGCAGAAAGACGGCGCGCCCGGTCCCAATTTCGCCCCGGGAGCGGAGCTGCGCGCGAAGACCACCGTGATAGCTGAAGGCGCGCGCGGCAGTCTCGCGAAGCAGCTCATCAAGCGCTTCGCCTTGGATGCGCGCTCCTGTCCGCAGACCTACGGGCTCGGCATGAAGGAGCTGTGGCAGCTGCCCGAGGGGCGCGTCGAGCCGGGACTGATTCAACACTCTCTTGGCTGGCCGCTCGATGCGGGCACCTACGGGGGCAGCTTCATCTATCATCTCGATCAGAATCGTGTGTACGTCGGCTTCGTCGTCGGATTGGACTACCGCGACCCGCGTTTTCGGCCCTTCGAGGCGTTTCAGCAGTTCAAGCATCACCCCAGCATCAAGCCGCTGCTCGAGGGCGGCGAGATCCTCGCTGCCGGCGCGCGCACCATCGCCGCCGGCGGCTGGCAATCGATTCCGCGGCTCGAGATGCCGGGAGCGCTGCTGATCGGCGATGCGGGCGGCGGCGTGAATGTTCCGAAGATCAAGGGGGTTCACCAGGCGATTCGCTCCGGCATGCTCGCTGCGGCGCAGCTTGCCGAGACAGGGGTTGCGGAGGGCTTCGATGCCCGCTGGCGCGCCTCGCCCGGGGGCCAGGAGCTCAAGCAGGTACGCAACATCAAACCCGGGTTCAAACGCGGCCTGTGGCTCGGGCTCGCCAACACGGCGCTCGAGACCGCGACGCGGGGCGCGCTGCCATGGACGCTGCGCAACGGCGCCGATTACCAACGTCTCGAGCAGCTCTCCGCAGCTTCGCCCGAACGCACCTGGGGCGAGCGCACCCTGGCTCCGCGTGATCGCCTGGCTTCGGTGTTCTTCGCGGCGACCACGCACGATGAGAGCCAGCCGGTACACCTCAAGGTGCGTGACACGAGCATCTGTGTCGAGCGCTGCACGCGCGAGTTCGGCAATCCCTGCGAGCGCTTCTGCCCCGCCGGTGTCTACGAGATGATCGACGACGCTGCGGGCGGCAGGCGCCTGCAGATCAATGCCGCGAACTGCGTACACTGCAAGGCCTGTGACATCAAGGACCCGTACGCCATCATCGATTGGACCACGCCCGAAGGCGGGTCCGGCCCGAATTATCAGTCGCTCTGAGAGCGCAAGGGGCCAAGGCAGCTCATGCTAGAGTACACAGCGGCTCACGCATGATGGCGCGACTCGGGAGCCATGTGCCGCTCCTTGCGGCTTGTGGATGTCGTTTCAATGAATAAAGTGCGGGCGAGCGCGCTGCAAGCGCTGCATGGCATTCGCGATGGCGCCAGCATCGCCGCGGGTGGCTTTGGCCTGTGCGGCATCCCGGAGCTCTGCATCCAAGCGTTGCGCGAGATCGGCGTGCGCAACTTGACCATCGCATCCAATAACTGTGGCATCGACGATTTCGGCCTGGGAATCCTGCTGGCCAACCGGCAGATCCGCAAGATGATGTCGAGCTATGTCGGGGAGAACAAGGAGTTCGAGCGGCAGTTCATCGCGGGCGAGCTCGAGGTGGAGCTGATTCCGCAGGGCACGCTGGCCGAGAGGCTGCGCGCCGGAGGCGCAGGGATACCAGGCTTCTACACGCCGACGGGAGTCGGCACGGTGGTTGCCGAGCACAAAGAGGTGCGCGAGTTCGACGGTCGGCAGTACGTGCTCGAGCGCGGCATCAAGACCGATTGGGCCATCGTCAAAGCCTGGCGTGGAGACCGTTTGGGCAACCTCCAATATCGGCTCACGGCACGCAACTTCAATCCGCTGTGTGCAATGGCCGGGCGCATCACCGTGGCGGAAGTCGAGGAGCTGGTGGAAGTCGGCACGCTGACGCCCGACCAGATCGACACGCCCGGAATTTTCGTCCAGCACCTGATCGTCGGCAAGCACGAGAAGCGAATCGAGCGTCGCACGACCAGACCGAGACCGGCAAGCGAGCGCAACTGACATGTTGAGTCGTGAGCAACTGGCTATGCGTGCCGCGCAGGAGCTGCGCGACGGCCAGTACGTGAACCTCGGCATCGGGATCCCGACGCTCGTTGCGAATTACATTCCCCCCGGCGTGTCCGTGATCCTGCAGAGTGAGAACGGATTGTTGGGCGTCGGCCCCTTCCCGGTGGCGGGCGAGGAGGATCCGGATCTCATCAACGCCGGCAAGCAGACCATCACCTTGATGCCGGGAGCTGCCATCTTCGATAGCGCGGCAAGCTTCGCCATGATCCGTGGCGGGCACATCGACCTTGCGATCTTGGGGGCGATGGAGGTGAGCGAGTGCGGCGATATCGCCAATTGGATGATCCCGGGCAAGATGGTCAAGGGCATGGGAGGAGCGATGGATCTCGTCTCCGGGGCACAGCGTATCGTGGTCGTGATGGAGCACTGCTCGAAGGACGGTCAGTCGAAGGTGAGGCGCACATGCACCCTGCCGCTCACGGGATTACACGTGGTGAATCGAATCATTACCGACCTCAGCGTGATAGACGTAACCGCAACCGGGCTCGAGCTGGTCGAAAAGGCGCCGGGGGTCAGTGTCGACGAGATAGTCGAGCGCACCGAAGCAGCTCTCAAAGTGAAGGGCCTCGTTCCCGAGATGCAACTCTAGGCGCTCAGCCCTGAGCGCGTCCGTGCAGGCGCTGCGCGCGCTTTACGAGCGTGAGCTCGCCGAGCGCGGCTTCGATTCCGATGCGGCGCAGCTCGCCGTGCTCGAGAAGCTCGGGGAGCTGCGCGGGCGCTTGCTCGCAGCGCGACGCGCCGACGAGACGCTGCTGCGGCGCTGGCTCAGACCCCTGCAAGGTGCGCACTGGCGAGGTGAGCGGGGCATCTATCTGTGGGGCGCCGTCGGGCGCGGCAAAACCTGGCTCGTGGACCTGTTCTATCAGAGTCTTCCCTTCAAGGAGGCACGCCGCCGGCACTTCCACCGTTTCATGCACGACGCGCACGCGCAGCTCAAACGCCTGCGCAATCGCCAGGATCCGCTCGACAGCGTGGCCGCGCACATCGCGCGCGAGGCGCGCGTGCTGTGCTTCGACGAGTTCGCGGTTGCCGACATCGCGGATGCGATGCTCCTGGGTGGTCTGCTGACAGGCCTGTTCGCGCGGGGTGTGACGCTCGTTGCAACCTCGAACGTGCGCCCGCGGGATCTTTACTTGGGAGGGCTGCAGCGCGAGCGCTTCATGCCTGCGATCGAGCTGCTCGAGCGCCACGTCGAGGTGATCGCCATCGGCGGCACGACGGACTACCGGCTGCGCAAGCTCGCACAGGCGGGTGTCTATCTGCGAGTGGACCTGTGCGACGCCAGAGCGCGCCTCGCGGCGCTCTTCGCAAGTCTGACAAACCAGGGTGATTGCAGCACCGCAGCGCTCGAGATCGATGGGCGTCCGATCCCCGTGGTACGCCGCGGCGAGGGTGTCGTGTGGTTCGAGTTCGCCGCATTGTGCTCCGGCCCGCGCAGCCAGGAGGACTACATCGAGATCGCGCGTGAATACCGCTCCGTGATCCTCTCCGACGTGCCATGCTTCGATGCCTCTGCGGAGGATGAGGCGCGGCGCTTCATCGCGCTCGTCGATGAGCTCTACGACCACAATGTCAACCTCATCGTGTCCGCACGGGCAGCGCCGCGCGAGTTGTATCGCGGCGAGCGTCTCGGCCGCGAGTTCCAGCGCACCGCGAGTCGCTTGATCGAGATGCAAAGCGAGGAATATCTCGCGCGCGAGCACCGGGTATAATCCCGCGCCATCGTGACGCCAGCGTCGACCCTATGACAGCCAAAGCTCGCGCGGCGCGCCGCGCGCGGCACGCATCGGCGCGGCCCGCGAGGAAGACCGCCAGCAACGCCCAACGGGTGCTCGAGGTACCGGCCCGACGCCTGCGCCTGATCGAGCGCATCGTCGAGGCCGGGCGCAAGACCACGGGTAGACGCCCGCCCGGCTATGAGCGCTTCCTGCGCGCCTACTATCACGGTGTGGCGGAGGAGGATCTCGCCGCGCGCGAGCCGCAGTATCTGGCGGCGGTAGCGCTCGATCATCTGCGCTCCGGCACGGTGCGCGCACGCGGCAAGCCGCTGGTGCGGGCGTTCTCTCCGAGCCTTGCGCGGGATGGCTTCATCTCACGGCACACCCTCGTGACCGTGGTGACGAAGGACATGCCGTTCCTGGTCGACTCGCTCGGCATCGTCTTCAGCCGCGCGGGCATCGGCGTGCATCTCATCGTGCATCCGGTGATCGATGTGGAACGCGACGCGCGCGGCCGCCTACAGAACATCAACCGCGCCGACAACGACGCGCACAGCTGGGAATCCTGGCAGCTGTTCGAGATCGATCGCCAGCTCGAGCCGCAGCGCCTGCGCGAGCTCGAGCGCGACCTGCTGGCCACGCTCGGGGACGTGCGTGCCGCGGTGACGGACTGGATGGCGATGCGCCGGCGCGCCCGTGAGATCGCGGCCGAGCTGGGTGCGGCGGGTGCGCGAGTGCCGCACGCCGAGGCGCGCGATGCGCGCGCGCTGCTCGCCTGGATGGACGACAATCACTTCACCTTTCTCGGCTACCGGCACTACCGGCTGCGCCGCGGCCGCGCTCACGACCTGCTCGTGCCCACCCCTCACTCCGGGCTCGGCATTTTGCGCGCACCGCGCAGCGGCGTACCCGCGCCCACTTCCGTCGCGTTGCGCGGCGAGCTGCGCCGGCGCGCCCGGGAGCCGAACCTGCTCGTCATCACCAAAGCCAACTCGATTGCAACCGTGCATCGGGCGACCTATCTCGACTACGTCGGCATCAAGACGCTCGGAGCGCGCGGCGAGGTCACGGGCGAGCACCGCTTTCTCGGCCTTTGGACCTCCTCGGTCTATCGCTTGAGCCCACGCGAGATCCCGGTGCTCAACCACAAAGTGGGCACGGTGATCGCGGATTTCGGGCTGGCCGCCGACAGTCACGACGCCAAAGCCGTGCTGCATGTGCTCGAGACCTTTCCGCGCGATGAGCTGTTTCAAGCGACCGTCGCGGAGCTCAAGCACATCGTCCGTGGCACGGTGAATCTGTACGAGCGCGATCTGGTGCGGGTGTTCGTGCGTCGCGATGTGTTCGAGCGCTTCTATTCGTGCCTGATCTTCGTACCGCGCGATCGGTACAACACCGAGGTGCGCACACGCATTGAAGCAATTTTGCTGCGCGAGCTCGGCGGCGGGCACATCGAGACGCAAGTGCAGCTGTCGGAATCGACCCTCGCGCGCTTGCATTCCGTGGTGCACGCAGGCGCGGCGGGGCTGCGCGCCATCGATGTCGCGCGCATCGAGCGCACCGTCGCGGATGCCACGACCACCTGGGCGGATCGGCTGCGAGCGCAGCTCGCGCAGCGCATGGACGAGGCTGCGGCGCTCGCCCTGTCCAAGCGCTACGCGAGCGTGTTCCCCGCTGCGTACACCGAGAGCATCGCCGCCGCCGAGGCACTGGCCGATATCGCCGATCTCGAGGCGCTCGAGCGGCAGCCGCAGCAGCTGCGCCTGAGTCTGCATCGTCCGCCGCGGCAGAAGCCCGAGCGCATGCACCTGAAGATCGTCAAGCTCGGCGACCCGCTGCCGATCTCCGACCTGCTGCCGATGATGGAGAACTTCGGCCTGCGGGTCATCGCGGAGCGGCCTTACGAGCTGGCGTGGCCCGAAGGCGGCGGGGCGTGGATCCAGGACTTCGAGCTCGAGCACCGCGACGGCGCCCGCATCGACATCGAGCGCATCGATGCGCTGTTCCGCGACGCTTTCGTCGCCGCCTGGTGCGGCGATATCGAGAATGACGGCTTCAACCGCCTGCTGCTCGCGGCCGGACTCGCGGCACGCGAGATCGTGGTGCTGCGCGCCTGCTGCCGTTATCTGCTGCAGACGGGTGTGACGTTCAGCCAGGCGTACATGGAGCGTGTGCTGGTCGGCAACGCGGGCATCGCCAAGAACCTGCTGCGGCTGTTCGCGCTGCAGCTCGATCCGCAGCTGCCGCAACGTGCGCGGCGCCGCTCCGAGCGGGTGCTCGCGGGGATTCGCAGCGCGCTCGATGCCGTGGGCAGTCTGGATGAGGATCGTATCCTGCGCGCCTACTTGAACGTCGTGAGCGCGACGTTGCGCACCAACTTCTACCAGCGCGACGCGAGTGGCCGCGAGAAGCCTTATCTCGCTCTCAAGCTCGATCCGCAGCGCATTCCCGATCTGCCGCTGCCGCGTCCGCTGTTCGAAGTGTTCATCTACAGTCCGCGCGTCGAGGCCGTGCACCTGCGCATGGGCTATGTCGCGCGTGGCGGCATCCGCTGGTCCGACCGACGCGAGGACTTCCGTACCGAGGTTCTCGGTCTGATGAAGGCGCAGAACGTCAAGAACACCGTCATCGTCCCGATGGGCGCGAAGGGCGGATTCGTCGTGAAACGCCCGCCCACGGCCGGACCGGCCGAGCTGCAGCGCGAGGTCATCGCCTGCTACCAGACCTTCATGCGCGGCCTGCTCGATCTCACCGACAACATCGTCTCGGGGCGCGTGGTGCCCCCGGCGCGCGTGGTGCGCCGCGACGGCGACGATGCCTATCTGGTCGTTGCGGCCGACAAGGGCACCGCTTCGTTCTCGGACCTCGCCAACGCGATCGCGCTCGAATACGGATTCTGGCTCGGCGATGCGTTCGCCTCGGGTGGCTCGGCCGGTTACGACCACAAGAAAATGGCCATCACTGCGCGCGGCGCGTGGGAGTGCGTGAAGCGGCACTTCCGCGAGATGGGCACCGACATCCAGCGCAGCGACTTCACCGTCTCCGGCATCGGCGATATGTCCGGCGATGTGTTCGGTAACGGCATGCTGCTCTCGAGGCACATCCTGCTCAAAGCCGCATTCAATCATCAGCATGTGTTCCTGGATCCGGCCCCCGATGCCAAGGTCGCCTTCGCCGAGCGAGCGCGGCTGTTCGCGTTGCCGCGCTCCTCCTGGGAGGATTACGCGCGCGACAAGATCTCGCGCGGCGGGGGCGTGTTCCCGCGCTCCGCGAAGGCCATTGCGCTATCGCGCGAAGCACAGAGCATGCTCGGCCTGTCGGCGGCCTCGGCGACTCCGCCGGAGGTGATCCGTGCGATCCTGCGCATGCCGGTCGATCTGCTGTGGAATGGCGGCATCGGCACCTATGTGAAGGCCGCCGACGAATCGAATCTCGAGATCGGCGACCGCGCCAACGACGTGCTGCGCGTCGATGGCGCCGAGCTCGGCGCGAAGGTGGTCGGCGAGGGAGGCAACCTCGGCCTGTCGCAGCGCGGCCGCATCGAGTACGCCTTGCGCGGCGGCCGCCTCAACACGGATTTCATCGACAATTCCGCTGGCGTCAATACCTCGGACGTCGAGGTGAACATCAAGATCCTGCTGCAGCCGCTCGTGCAGCGGCCGCGCGCGCGCCTCAAGCTCGCGGCGCGCAATCGCTTGCTCGCGCGCATGACCGACGAGGTCGCCGAGCTCGTGCTGCGCAACAACTATCTGCAGAGCCAGGCGCTCTCCACGCTCGAGCTGCACTCGCCGGCGCGTCTCGCGGAGTACCAGCACGTGATCCGCGTGCTCGAGCGCGTCGGTGAGCTGAACCGCGCCGTCGAGTTTTTGCCGCAGGACGAGGAGCTCGCGGAGCGGCGCAAGCGCGGCCTCGGGCTCACGCGTCCGGAGCTGTCGGTGGTGCTGTCCTACGGAAAGATCTGGCTGAGCCATCACCTGCTCGAGTCCGACGTGCCGGAAGACCCGTACTTGTCGAACGAGTTGACGCGTTATTTCCCCGCGCCGATTCGCCGGCGCTTCGCCCCCGAGATCGCGCGCCATCGGCTGCGCCGTGAGATCATCGTCACGGCCACCACCAACAGCCTCATCAATCGCATGGGCCCGGCGTTCGTGCTACGCACGCAGGAGGACACGGGCGCCGCGCCGGCGCGCATCGCGCGCGCCTACACGGCCGCGCGCGAGATCTTCGACCTGCGCTCGCTCTGGGCGGCGATCGAGGCGCTCGACAACCGCATCTCGGCGCAGCTGCAGTACGCGATGATGTACGAAACGAGCCGACTGCTGCGTCACATGACGTACTGGCTGCTGCTCGAGCGGCGCCAGGAGCTGCAGATCGATCGCGCGGTCGCCGAGCTGCGCGGCGGGGTGCGCGAGCTCGCCGCGGGCATTGTCAGTTGCCTCGCAGGCACCCGCCGCGACCACTATCACGCTGCTTTCGAGCGTTATCTCGCCGGCGGCGTCGGCGCCGAGCTGGCGCGCCGGGTGGCCCAGCTCGATGGGCTCAATGCCGCGCTCGATATCGTGGAGCTCGCCGCCGGGCCGGGCACACGCGTGGCGCAAGCCGCACACGTCTACTTCGACGTCGGCACCCGTATCGGTCTCGATTGGCTCTACGATCAGGTCGAGCAGCTGCCCGTGGAGGGTCCCTGGCAGCCGATCGCGCGAACGGAATTGCGCTCGGGTGTGCTGCGCACACACCGGCGCGTGGCGGAGCGCGTTCTCGGGCGCAATCGCACCGGCCCACCGCATGCGCTCGTGGACGCTTGGCTGGACACCGCTCAAGCAAACGTCGCGTACTGGTGGAACATGCTCGGGGAGATGCGCGCCGCCGGCTCCGGTGACTTCGCAACGCTCTCGGTGGCTCTCGAGTCAGTGCGCAAGCTCGTCGAGTAAGGCAAGTGAGATCACCATGAGCAAGCTGATTCTCGTGCGCCATGGCCAGAGCACCTGGAACGTGGAGAATTTGTTCACCGGCTGGACGGACGTGGACTTGTCGGGCAACGGCCGCAACGAAGCGATGAGTGCCGGGCGGCAGCTGCTCGCAGAGGACATCAAAGTCGAGCTCGCCTTCACGTCCGTGCTCAAGCGCGCCATCCGCACGCTCTGGATCATGCTCGATGAGATGGACCGCATGTGGGTGCCCGTGGAGCGCTCCTGGCGCCTCAACGAGCGTCATTACGGCGCGCTGCAGGGGCTCAACAAGCAGCAGACGGCCGAGCGTCACGGGGAAGCGCAGGTGAGGATCTGGCGGCGCAGCTACGACATAGCACCGCCGCCGCTCGCGGCGGATGATCCGCGCCACCCGCGCTTCGACCCGCGCTATGCCGGCATCGACCCCGCCGAGCTTCCCGCCACCGAGTCTTTGAAAGATACGCTGCAGCGGGTACTGCCTTACTGGCGCGAGCGGCTCGCCCCGCAGCTCGTGCGCGGACGGCAAGTACTCGTGGTCGCCCACGGCAATAGCCTGCGCGCGATGGTGAAGATGCTGGACGAGCTATCCGATGCGGCCATCGTCGAACTCAATATCCCGACCGGCGTGCCGCTCGTGTACGAGCTCGACGAGCGGCTGCAGGTATTGGGAAGGCGCTACCTGGGGGATGCCGCGGCCATCGCGGCAGCTGCCGACGCGGTCAGACGCCAAGGCGAGAAGCGCTGAGAAAGACCTGCGCTCTTTAGTGCACCGCGGAGTCCCGCGTCTGCGGAACGACCGCGGCCGTCCAGCCGTCGTAGCGGCCGCCGTGACTCAGGGCGAGCCTGCCGAAGCGGCGGCTCAGATCCTTCATGTCGGGCACCGAAAGCCGCAGAGACTTGCGCGCATGCAAACTGATGGGCTGATCCGCACTGTCGGGCATGGCGCGGGTGTCGATCTCGTAGCCATCGAGCTCCAGTTGGCTGCGCAAGGCCTGCACGGCCGCCGCGTTCGGCAGGGCAAAGAAAAAATCCACCGCGTGCGGCTGGAACGGGTCGGACCCCTGGGCTCGCAAGTGCTCGATCTGCTTGGCATCCCAATCAGTGTCGCTCGCGCGTCGCACCTTGCGCACGTTGAAATAGATGCGCACCGCGATCGCGACCAGGGCAACGACGAGCAGAGTCAGCAGCCAGCTCAAGGTAAGCTCTCGGGGTGGTTGCGCGCCGCTATTCGTCCGGCGCGATCGTCACGCGCAATCCGGCCAGCGCATCCGAAAACTCCAGCTGACACGAGAGGCGCGAGTTCTGCTCGTGGTGCGCCAGCTCGGAGATCAGCTCACGCTCATCCGACATCGGCGGTGCGAGCTTGTCCTGCCACTCCGGATCCACGTACACGTGACACGTGGCACAGGAGCACATGCCGCCGCAGATCGCGGCCACGCCATAGTCGAGCTCGCGGAGCGTCTCCATGACCTTGAATCCCGACTTCGCCTCCACCTCGTGCTCCACTCCGTCCCGATCGACGACCCGCAACAACGGCATGCATCCGCTCCAAACAATCTCCAGGGCGAAGGGCTAGTCTGCCGATCTCGCGCCGCAAGCGCCAGCGCGGCAAGCTCAGGCCGCTGCCAGCGGGCCGAACACCTTCAGGACGAATACCGCCCGGTCCACCTGGCCGAGGGTCGTATGCATCTCGCGCCCGAGGGTCTCGAGCACCGCCTCGTAGCTGCCGAATACCTGGGTGCTGAGGCTCGTCGTCACGACCTTCAGCCCAGCGGCCGCGTGCAGTCGCTCGAGAAAAGCCTTGATCGCGGGAGTGTAGTCTGCCGCGAGCGGGTACAGACTGATTTCGACTCCGACCTGCATCGCCTGACACCTTTTGCGATCGCACGGCCTACAAAAATACTACAATTGCGGCTCGCCGCGGATGCGACACTGACGACCGAAGATGCGCACCATCCAGATCCACCAGATCGATGCCTTCACGCGGCGGCGCTTCACGGGCAACCCCGCCGGCGTGGTCCTCAACGCCGATGTGCTCGACGATACGGAGATGCTCGCGATCGCGCGCGAGCTCAACAATGCGGACACGGCGTTCATTCTCGCCCCCGATGCATCCGGTCACGACGTGCGGGCCCGCTTCTTCACACCACGCACCGAAGTGGGCTTCGTCGGTCACGCCACCGTGGCAGCTCACTACGTGCTCTCGCGCAATGGAGCGGCGGCCGGTCGCCGGCGGCAGCGCTCCAAGGCCGGCATTGTCGAGATCGAGGTCCGCGGTACGGGCGAGGATCGTCAGATCGCCGTACGCCAGAGCTGCCCTCCGCTCGGGCGCGAGCTCAATGAGCGCGAGCGCCTCGCGGTGCTCGACTCCCTCGCTCTCGCCTCCGACGATCTCGACGTGCGCTGTCCGCTACGGATCGTGGGCGCCGGCGGCACGCGACTCATGGTCGCGGTACGCGGGCCGGAGCAGCTCAAGCAGTTGAAGCCCGATTTTACCCGTCTCACGACGCTCTCCGCGCAGCTCGGTGCCGCGGGCTACTTCGTCTTCACGCTCGCGCCGCAGACCCGCGACTGTCTTACCGAGTCGCGGATGTTCTGTCCCGCGTTGGGAATTCCCGAAGACCCCGTCAGCGGCAACGCGCATGGCTTGCTCGGCGCCTATCTCGCGCATTACCAGCTGCTCGCGCGTCAGGGAGCTCGCGCACAATTCACGGGTCTGCAGGGTCATTACCTCAACCGGCCAGGGCGCGTGGACGTGGAGCTCGAGTTCGACGATCGCACGCTCGCGGCCGTCTGGATCGTCGGTCAGGCGGTGTCGATCTTCGAGACCGAGATCAGCTTGTAGAGCGTCGCGAGCGCCAGATGAGCCATGCCGCCGGCAGGCTGAGGCACGCCCCGGTGAAAAAGGGCGCGCTCGTGCCCAAGAGCGTGTAGAGGTAGCCCGACGCGAACGGCCCGATCACGCGGGCGAGACTCGTGCTCGCCTGGTACGTTCCCATCACCGCGCCGCGCTCGCCGGCGTGTGACTGCTTCGAGGCGAGCGCCGAGGCGGTCGGCGTGAATGCGCCCATGCCCAGGCCCGCGAGCGCAAGCCCGGCCGTCACGATCGCGAGACTCTTACCGGCAACGGCCACTAGCAGCAGGCCGCCTGCGTAAATACAGGCACCCAAGGCGCCGATCAACGCCTCGCCGAGTCGGGGCACGAGCGCCCGCACCATCCCGCCCTGCATCAGCACCGTGAGCAGCGCGACGCCGAACAGCGCCAATCCGACCGTGCGCGGCCCGAAGCCGAAGCGATCGTAGGCCCAGATGACGAAGATCGACTCGAGGATGCCCTGGGAGCAGGTGACCAGCAGCGCGCCGCCCGCGATCGAGCGCAGCGCCGGGCGCTCCCGCAGCAGCTGCAAGGGCCGGGGACCGCGCTCACGGCGTTGCAGACGCTGCTCGGATGTGCGGCTCTCGGGCAGCACGAGCTTCACGAGCACGATGGCAAAGAGGCTCAGACAGATCGAAGCCAGAGCCGGGCGTACGAAGTTGGCACTCTGCGCATGCTCGCCGGCCAGTGCACCACCGAGTGGGATCCCGAACATGAAGCCGATGCCGATGGCTGCCCCGACGAGTCCCATCGACTTGGCACGCTCCTCGACGCGGCTCACATCGGAGGCATATGCGAACGCAGCCGCGAGGTTGCCGGCCATGAAGCCCGCGAGCATGCGCGAGGCGAGTAACATGCCCAGCCCGTGCGCGAGTGCGAGCAGCACATAGGAGAGGCAGGCGCCGGCGAGACTCGACATGAGAATGGGACGCCGTCCGTAGCGATCGCTCAAGCGGCCCCAGAACGGAGCGGCGAGCAGCTGACACAGCGAGTAGCTGCCGAGGATGGCCGTGATGACCTGCGGTGCTGCGCCGAAGCGCTCGCCCATGTAAGGCACGAGCGGAATGAGAATGCCGAAACCCAGCACGTCGATGATGCAGACGACGAACAGGGCGCGAAGCGGGCTCATGCGAGCGCCACACGAGGGGTGGCGGGGGGGCGCCGCGCGACACCGCAGTACACCACGCGGCCCTCACGCAGCTCGAGCTCGTGAGTGACCGCGTCGGGCCATTCCGGTTCATAGTGCGTCGCCATGACGATGGTCGTGCCGCGGGCGGCGAGCTTCACGAGCCGCTGCTGCAGCGAGCTCCGGGTAGCGACATCGAGACCGGCGAACGGCTCATCGAGTAGCAGCAGCTGCGGCTCGTTGATCCACGCACGGGCGAAAAGTGCGCGCCGCAGCTGTCCGTAGGACAGCTCGCACAGCACCCGCCCTGCAAGCCTCGCAAGTCCGAACGAGGCGAGCGCACGGCGCGCAGCGCGACGGTCTGCGAGCCCCGGCGCCGCAGCGAGGCCAATACTCGCGTAACGCCCGGACGCAACCAGGTCGCGTACGGTGAGATCGCGCGGCTGATCGGACTGCAGGTGCGGAGCGACCAGCCCGACGTTGCGACGGAACACTTCCAAGGCGACTCCCGGCTCGATCCCGGCGCGTTCGATGTGCCCGCCCGCGGCGACCGAATGATCGCCGTAGATCGTGCGCAGCAGGGTGGATTTGCCCGCGCCGTTGGCGCCGTGGATCATCCACCATTGCCCGGCGCGCAGCTCGAGTGAGACATCGCTGAGCACGGCGTGCTCCTCGAGATAGACGCTCGCGTGTGTCATGCGCACGCGCCGAGGCCGCGGCGCGCCTCGCGCCGCATGAGAATCGGGTGCTTGACGCACAGCTCGCGCATTCGAGCCATGCCCCGTCCGTGCTCGGACAGTGCGCGCTCGGGCACCGAGAGTTGCGCGCAGGGGCGCGCGTGCAAGGCGTCCACGGTAGAGGATTCTGCCGCGCTCGAGCACGAGTGCGTGCGTGGCGCTGGCCGGGACGTCATCGATGCGGTGCGTGGCCAGCACCCAGGGCATGCGTGTGCGGCGCAGGCCATTCAGCCAGCGCAGCGCCGCGCACCGGTTGCGCAGGTCGAGTCCATTCAGCAGCTCATCGAGCAGCAGCAGGCGGGGCCGACCCGCGAGGGCGCGTGCGAGCAGCGCCAGGCGGCGCTCACCGTACGATAGGCTCAGCAAGCGCCGCTGCGCGAGGTGCGCGATCGAGAGCCGCGCAAGCAGTGCGGCGATGCTGCGCCGGTGACGGGCACTCAGCGGCGCGAGCGGAATGTCCGTCGCATGCAGCCCCGTGCCCACTACCTGCTCGACCGTGTGATTCCATCCGTAACGCTCGTACTTGTCCTGACGCTCGGCTCCGACGTACGCGATGTAAGGCTGAACCTCGCGCGGGGTTGCCAACACGGTGCCCTGCCAGCGGTAGCGACGCTCGGGCGGCGCGGACCGGGTGCGCAGCCGTGCCGGAGTCGGCCAGATGCTGCCGGCCAGCAGCTTCAGCAGCTGCGTCTTGCCGGCGCCGTTTGCGCCCGCGAGTATCCAGCGCTCCCCCGGCGCCACCGTCCACGTGATGTCGCGCAGAACAGTGCGGCCGCCCCGCTGCAGGTGCACTCCGGCCAAGCTCACTGCGATGTAGCCGCGTTCGGTCAGGCGCGCGGTGCGTAGGTCCATGAATCGCCCTGACACCGGCACTCGCCTGCGGCTGCAAGCTTGATGAGGTGCGCCTCCAGCGAGCAGCGCGCCATCGGCAGCAGCTCGGGACGCACATCGTCGTACACGAGCGCCAGCAGCTCATCCAGCTGTGCACTTCCGCGTGAGCGCAGCGCCTGGCGAACCTTCACCTCGCGGCGCAGACGGTGCGCGTAGATGCGTTCGAGCTCGGCATACGGCTCGCGCAGCAGCCGCCCGTGCCCCGGCGCGATGGCCCGCAGCCCATAGGCCGCGAGGCGGCGCAGTGATTGCAGATAGTCCGCCATCACGCCATCGGGGGGCATGATGACCGGCGTCACGCCATCTAGGATGTGATCGCCCGAGAACAGCAGCCCCTCGCTCTCGAGCAAATAACAGACGTGATTGGAGGCATGGCCCGGAGTATCGATGGCCCGCAGCGCTCCGCAGGAGAGCGAGAAGCACTGATCGCGCTGCGGCTGCACGGCGGGTCTGAAGCTACGGTCCTGATGTTCGCCGGACGGCGCGCCACGCCCGATCAGGCGCGCGCCGGTGCGCTCGGCAAGTGCCGCGGCGCCGGGTGAATGATCGACATGAGTGTGAGTGACGAAGATCGTGGCCAAGCGGGGGGCGACACGCTGGAGGGTTGCGATGTGCCCCGCATCGGACGGTCCGGGATCGATGACCGCGACCGCAGGCTCACCCAGCAGGTAGGTGTTCGTGCCGGGTCCTGTCATCAAAGAAGGATTGGGCGCTATCAGGCGCTGCACGCCCCGCGCGACCGGAACGAGCCGCCCGGGTTCGAGCTCACTCATCCACACGACATTGGACCGATCGGCCGCGCATGGCAAGATGCCATTCATGCAGCGGGACTGCTACGACCTCCTCGTCGTCGGCGGCGGTATCAATGGCTGCGGCATCGCGCGCGATGCCGCCGGCCGCGGCTGGTCGGTGCTGCTTGCCGAGCAGGATGATCTCGCCTCCCATACCTCCTCGGCCAGCACGAAGCTGATACATGGCGGCTTGCGCTACCTCGAGCAACTGCATTTCGGGCTCGTGCGCAAGGCGCTCGAGGAGCGCGAGGTGCTGCTCGCATCGGCGCCCCACATCATGTGGCCGCTACGCTTCGTGGTGCCCCACGATCGGCACTTGCGACCCTTGTGGCTGATCCGCGCGGGATTGTTTCTCTATGATCACCTTGCGAAGCGACGGCTGCTGCCGGCCTCGCAGGCCACCGACCTGCGACAGCACGTGGCCGGCGAGCCGCTCGACAGCCGCTTCGCGCGGGGCTTCATCTACTCGGATGTCTGGGTCGATGATGCGCGACTCGTGGTGCTCAGTGCACGCGATGCGGCGGAGCACGGCGCGACCATTCTCACGGGTGCGCGCTGCTCGCGTCTTACGCGCACGGACGGCACCTGGTGCGCAACCTTGCTCGATAGATCGGGCGCGGAGCAGACGGTGCGAGCGCGCGCCGTAATCAACGCCACCGGTCCCTGGGTCGGGCAGTTCATCCGCGAGGCCACCCCGGTCACCGCCGCGCGGCAAGTGAGGCTCGTGAAGGGCAGCCACATCATCGTGCCGCGGCTGTTCGAGCATCGCTTCGCCTACTTGTTTCAGAACGCCGACCGGCGCGTGGTCTTCGCCCTTCCCTACGAGCGGCAATTCACGCTCATCGGCACGACGGATCTCGATTATGCGGGCGATCCTGCCAGCCCCCGCATCGAAGCCGCGGAAGTGGAGTACCTGTGTGCCACACCGAACCGGTACTTTCGCCAGCAGATCACGCGCGCCGACGTCCGCTGGAGCTATTCGGGCGTGCGGCCGCTGCTTGCGGATGAGTCGCGCGATGCATCGGGCGTGACGCGCGATTACGCCCTCGACATCGAGGATCGCGAGGCGCCGCTGCTCTCGGTGTTCGGCGGCAAGATCACCACGTACCGCAAGCTGGCGGAGGACGCAGTGGATCGCGTGGCACGACGGCTGCAGCGCCCTCGCGTCCACTGGACGGCGCGCGCCATGCTTCCGGGAGGTGACCTACCCTTGGGCAGCTTTGCCGTCTTCGTGCGTGCCCTCGCACGACAGTACCCATGGTTGCCGCCCACGCTGCGTCATCGTTATGCGCGTGCCTACGGCAACCGCACGGAGCGGCTGCTGCAGGGCGCGACGAGCGTCGCGGGACTTGGTGAGCAGGTTCTGCCCAATCTCTACGAGCGCGAGATCGAATACCTGCACCGCTTCGAGTGGGCGCGCAGCGCCGAGGACATTCTCTGGCGGCGTAGCAAACTCGGGCTGCACTTGCCGCCCGGCAGCGCGCGCCAGCTGGATACCTGGCTCGCGCGTCATCTGCACTCCTCGAGCGCCGGTTTCGGGCTCGCGCAGGCACGCGGCTGAAGCGCCCGGTGCCGCCCGGCGGCGGCGCGACGCTCAGGCGCTCCTCGCCTCATCGGGCGCCGCGCCCAGATCGGGGTCGGACAGGCGCGCGCCGAGCGGCGCACGCGCGGTGTCCTGTGGCTGCGCGTTCCAGAAGGCGGCGGTCGGGTCGACATCCACGAGCGTCGGCTCGGTGCGCACACAATTGCGGCCCGAGCGCTTGGCGTTATAGAGCGCGCCGTCGGCGCGCTTCAACATGCTGCTGGGTGAGTCCGCGCCGGGAACGGAGACCGTGGCGCCGATGCTCGCCGTGATGATGCGGCGATCCTTGAACCAGCGTGTCGTGTCGAGGCGCATGATGCGTTCACGGAAGCGCTCCGCGATCTGCAGCCCCTCGACGAGCCCGATCTCGGGCAGCGCGATCAGGAACTCCTCGCCCCCCAGACGCCCGAGGAAGGCAGGCTCGTGCAGCGCTGTGCGCACCTCGTCGGCAACCGATTTCAACACTTCGTCGCCGATCGCATGGCCGAGCTGGTCGTTGATGCTCTTGAAATGATCGATGTCCAGGATGAGCACCGAGCAGGGGCCGGCCTCCGGGCTCGTGAGCAAGGCCTCCAGGCGTCCGAGGACCGCGCGGCGGTTCGGCATACCCGTGAGCTCGTCGGTCATCGCGAGCGCACGCATGCGCAGCGTTCTGGTGCGCTGATGCAGCGCGAGCGTCGCGAGCGCAGCGGCGAGCAGCACCGTGAGTGCGATGACCGTGGCCTGCAGGCGCCGCACCCTGCGCGCTTGCTCGAGAGCTCTCCTGCCCGCTTCGTTCTCGCGCAGCAGAGCTGCGTTCTCCTTCTGCTGGGCCGCGGTATCGAACTCCACTTTGAGCGTCGCGAAGCGCTGATCGATCTGGCTCGTGAGCAGCCGGTACGCGATCTGCGCGTAATCGCTCTCGAACTCGTACGCGGCGCGCCAGTCCGAGAGCTCGGCATGCACCGCCGCGAGCTCGGCGTAGGTCGCATCGAGCTCGCTCAACGCATCGGCGCCCTTGAAGACCTGTAGGGCCGCCGTGAGCGAGGCGAGGCTCTCCGACATGCGCTTGAGCCCATGCAGCGCGATGCCGCGCTCGAGGGCGATCTGCGCGCCGAGCCGCGCGTCGGCGGTTTGCTGCTGCAGCACCTGCGCGGCCTGCAGCTTCTGCAGCGCTCCCTGCGGATCGCCATAGGCATTGGCGACGGCGCCGAGGCCGCGCAGCGCGTAAGCCTCTCCACGCGGATAGCCGATTCGCTGGCACAGCTCGAGCGACTCGGTGAAGCTCTGCCGGGCCTCCTTCCAGTCGCGCAGATTCTCATCGACCCGCCCGAGGTTGTAGAGCGTCACCGCCTCGTCGCTCAGCAATCGCGCGGCGCGCTGCGCCTTGAGCGCTTCGCCGTAGATATGCCGCGCCTGCACGTAGTCACCCAGCCGGTTGTAGAGGATCGCGATACTGTCCAGTGCGGTCAGGGCGTGCAGCGGCTTCGCGAGCTGATCGAACAGCGACTGAGCGCGCCGCAGATCCGCCAGGCCGCTCGCGTACTCGGCCTGCACCCCAAGCAGATAACCGCGCGAGAACAGCGCCTCCGCGAGCATCTCGTCGTCGTGGGTCGCCGAGGCGATGGCCACCGCGCGGTCAAAGAGCGAGCGGGCCTCGACATTGTTGCCGGCCGTCTCGCGCACCTCACCGCTGCAGGTCAGCACTCCTGCGCGCAGTCCCGGACGCCGCGCCTGCGGCAACAGCCGGCTCGCGAGCTCGATCTGCACTTGTGCCGCCGCAGCGCTGCGCTCGGACTGATAGTCGCAGAGCAGGAGCCTTGCACGAATCTCGAGATCCGCATCCGGATGATTTTTGAGCTCGAGCAATGCGGCCTCGGCGTCCTGGCGGCTCGCCTCGGGATTGGTGCGCATGTCGAGGGCGGCACGCTCGACGAGCGGGCGCGCGGGATTGGCCGCAGCGCCCGTTTGCGGAGCCACGGACGCGGCGAGGGCTGCCCGAGCGAGCAGCAGCAGCACACCGAGCGCGAACGCCGGGTCGCGAACACCCGGCGCGCGCGGGGCGCCTGCCTGCGATGGGTGCCTGCTTCTGCTTCCCCATCGCGGTATCGGAATCTGAAGGTGGATGGTCGCTCCCGCGCGGTAACGTCGCTTCTTCCTTATCCGAGCATTATCCTCAAATCGAGCCACGCTCGTGAAACTTGGATCACAGGGGCGGACGGGTCGAGCGTTGCGTTATGGAAAATCTCGCGACCTGCTCCGATATTTGCGCACCAGGTACAGCGCGACGGCGATCGCGACCAGCGCTGCGATGCCGGATGCATCCTGCGGCCCGGCGGTCTCGTAGATCAGCCAGGCGTTCGCAAGACATGCGGCGAGCGGGATGAGCGGCCCGCCGGGGATCAGAAACGGCTTGCCGCTCGTGCGTACATCACGCCGGCGCAGTATCCAGACCGCCACGGCACACAGGATGTACAGAAAGAACGCCGTGAGGTTTGCAAGCACTGCGAGATGCTCGAAAGTCCCCGAAACGGCCAATCCAATGATGAGGGCCGCGTAGACCACGATGGCCACGTGCGGGGTGTGGTGACGGGCATGGACGGTGCTCAGGGACGGCGGCAGAAAGCCGTCGCGCGCAAAGGCGAACAGTGAGCGCGGCACGGAGAGAATGTTGCCGCTCAGATAGCCGAGCATCGAGACCGTCGCTCCCAGGAGCAGCAGCAGCCGGCCCGCCGGACCCGCAAACACTGCCGCCGCCTCGGCGAGGGGTGTGGTGTCGTTGAGCGCCAGCGCCGGCCCCTGGATTCCGAGCGCGACCCACTGAATCGCAAGATACAGAAGCGTTGCTGCTCCGAGCGCGATGAACGAGGCGCGCGGCACCGTGCGCCAGGGCGTGTGCACCTCACCGCTCGGGGTCAGTGCGGATTCGATGCCGGAGAAGGCGAAAATGACGATGCCTGCCGTGCCGAGCACTCCCGAGAGCGTTGGAGTGGGACCCCACGCGAAATGCTCCGGGCGCACGAAGGCCGCGCCCACCACCACGAAGGCGATGAGCGGCAAGAGCTTCGCGACCGTGATGATCTCCACGATGCGCGCGCTGCGACGCACGCCGCGAACGTTCACGTGCGCAAGCGCGGCCACCACGACGATGATGAGCACGGGTGGCAACCACGTCGGGCCCTCTGCGGCGGCATTCCGCCCAGCGAACAGCAGCGCGGTGAGCGATTTCGCGAACAGCACGGCCACGGCCGCGCCGGCTGTCAAGCCGGTCATGAACAGCATCACACCCGCAATGAAGCCCACGAACGGCCCGAGTGCCACCTCGACGTAGGCATAGGGACCGCCCGTCGATGCGACGCGGCTACCAGCCTCCGCGAAACACAGCACGACGAGCGCCATCACGAGTGCGCACACGAGGTAGGCAAGCGGCGCGGCGCTGCCGAGCCGCGCCACGGCGAGCGCGGGCAGCGCAAAGATGCCGCTGCCGACGGTGTAGTTGAAGATCGAAGCGGCGAGCTGCCGTACGCCGAGCGCGCGCACCAGGAGCGCATCCGCACGGGCGGCGGCGGGCACTTGCGCCGGCGGCGCGCGTTCGGGTGCTGTCACGCGAGCATTGTAGGCACAGGCAGAACGTGGGCACAGCCAGGTCGGGAGATTCTCCCTGGACACGCGAGCGGACGCATCGCTCAAATGTCCGGGTGCATCGCCGCGTCTTTACGGGACTTTGCCTCTCGTCAGCCGTCCTCGCTGCCCACGCGCAGCAAAGTGCGACCAGCGCCTCGGGCGTGCTCCCTCAGGTGACCGTCATCGGCACGACACCGCTGCCGGGCAGCGGTGTCGATTTGGACCTCGTTCCGAGCAACGTGCAGACGATGGGCACCGAGGATCTCGACCCCAATCACCGCGCCGACCTGGTGCCGATTGCCGCGGCACGCCGCCTCTCGAGCGTCAACCTCGCCAATGAGCAGGGCAGTCAGTATCAGCCCGACCTGGTCTACCGGGGCTTCGAGGCCTCGCCCGTCTCCGGAGTCGCCCAGGGAATCGCCGTATATCAAAACGGCACACGCGTCAACGAGGCGCTCGGAGATGCGGTGAACTGGGATTTGATCCCGCAGTTCGCCGTGCGCCGCCTGACCGTGCAAAGCGACAATCCCGTGTTCGGCCTCAATGCACTCGGCGGTGCGACCACGCTCGACATGAAGAATGGCTTCAACTCCTCCGGCCTCGACGCCAGCCTGTCGGGGGGCAGCTTCGGTAACCTCACGGGCCACGCCGCGTACGGCTGCCACACAGGTCACTTCGGCCTCTACGGAGCCATGGGCGGCATCTCCGACGACGGCTTTCGCTATCTCTCGCCCACGCAGCTGCGTCAGGGATATGCCGATTTCGGCTACGAGGGGGAGCGCGCGTCCCTGCATCTGGCGGTGTCGGCGGCGAACAATGACTTCGGCGCGCTCGGACCGACGCCGGTCGAGATGCTCGCGGTCGACCCGCGCTCGGTATTCACCAATCCACAGACGACGCACAACGAGATGCAGCTGGTGCAGTTGAACGGCGTCTACCAGCCGAGCGCGACGCTTCTCTTGAGCGCGGCGCTCTATCACCGCCACTTCACTCAGGACATCGTGGACGGCAACACGACCGATGTTCAGCCGTGCGTTAACGAGCCCGGCTTCTTTTGCCTCGAAGGCGCCAACCTCTATCCGGCCGATGCTCTCTACGATGAGAACGGCAAGCAAGTGCCGGCGAGCGTGTTGCCTGCGGGCGCGACGCCGGGGGAGATCGATCGGGCGAGCACGGTGACGCAGACGAACGGGGCCGCCATGCAGGCAACCGTGACCGCGCGGCTGCTGGGACGCGAGAATCATCTCTCGATCGGCGCCTCGCTCGATGACAGTGCTACGCATTACGCCGCATCCGGCGAGCTCGGCACCCTGATGACGAGCCTGCAGATCCTCGGCTCGGGCGCGATCATCGACCAGGGCGCAAGTCCGAGCGCATCGCCTCCCATCGAGGAGCCGGTGGCCGTGCGACCCGTGACGCGCTACACCGGGATCTACTTCACCGACACGCTCGAAGTGAGCCCGGCACTCGCCTGGACGCTCTCGGGACGCTACAACGGCGCCGAGCTCGATCTGCACGATCTGCGCGGCACGGCCCTCAACAGCAGTCACCGCTACGAGCGCTTCAATCCGGGCACCGGTCTCACCTACAAGATCGCCCCCGGCCTCATCGCCTATGCGGGCTACTCGGAGTCGAACCGCGCACCCACCGCCGCGGAGCTCAGCTGCGCGAACCCCGATCAGCCCTGCCTGCTCGATGCGTTCCTCGTCTCCGATCCGGAACTGAAGCAGGTCATCGCGCGCACCTACGAAACCGGGCTACGCGGACCATTCTCCCCAGCCCCCTTCGGCGGTCAGGTGCAATGGAACCTCGGTCTGTTTCGCACCGACCTGCGCGATGACATCATGCTGCTCGCGACTCGCGTCAACGGCTTCGGCTATTTCGCCAACATCGGGAATACGCGCCGGCAGGGAATCGAGGCCGGTATTGCCTTCCGCGCGCGCGGCTGGAGCCTGGATCTCAGCTACAGCCTCGTCGATGCCACCTATCGCGAGAGCCTGACCGTGTCATCGAACAGTCCGGCCGCCGATGCCGAGGGGAACATCTTCGTGCATCCCGGGGATCGGCTGCCGCTCACGCCCGAGCACCGCGTGACCGGCAGCATCGAGTACGCGCCGACGCCGCGCTGGTCGCTCGGCCTCGATGCGCGCTACACGAGCAGTCAGTTTCTGGTCGGGGATGCCTCGAACCAAGAGCCTCCCCTTCCCTCGTACGTGGTGGTTGACCTGCATGCAGACTATCGGCTCGCACGCTCGCTGCAGCTGTTCGTCGCGATCGACAATCTGTTCGACAAGACTTATTACACCTTCGGCAGCTTCTCCGAGCTCGATCATCTGCCGCCTACCGTGCATCTCAGCGATCCGCGCACCTACAGTCCGAGCCCACCCCGCAGCGTCTTCGCAGGAGTGCGCCTGACGCTCTGAGCGGCTCAGAATGTCTTGGTGACGGTGAACCGCGCGTTGAGCGGCTCGAGAGGATGCAGGTGGACGTCGGGGACCCCGGCCGCGGGCTCACCGGGGAGCCGGTCGATGTACCAGAACTCGGCGCCGTTGGCGTGCGTGTCCAGGATGTTGTAGAGGCCCAGCCCGAGCGTCCAGCCGCGGGAGAAGCTGTAGTGGGCCTCGCCGTTCCATTCGCCGTAGCCGTGGCCGCGAATGACGCCATCGGAGGACAAGGGATAGCTGCTCACGTAGCGATACACGAGACCCGCATCCCAGGGCCCGAGATTCTTCACGTACATGTTGAACGAGCCCGCGGCGAAGGGCGCGTTCGGTAGATACTCACCGACGTGGCCCGTGCCATCGTCGTAAGGGGTCCTGAAGCGCGCGTGGTTCGCCGAATAGCTGGCGTAGAACTCGAGCCAGCGGCGCGCCTGATACGTCAGATTGACCTCGTAGCCGTAGCGGCGGCTCGCCGGGCCGGCGGAATCCTGACCGCTGTCCGGATCGTAGGTGGTCTCCGACTGCGCATCGAGATTGTAGAGCGCCAGGGTGAGCGCGATCTGGCTCGCGAACTGCTGTCGCCAACCCAGCTCCTCGCCCGTTTGACTCGCGATGAGCGGCGCGCCCGGCACCCCGAGAAAGCGCGCCTGGTTGACACCGCGCAGATCATCGCTGTGAAAGCCGCGTCCCCAGCTCAGGTACAGCTCGGTCGTATCGACGGGTGTGAAGATGACGTTCACCTTCGGCTGGGTGAGCGAGCTGCTGGAGGTGCCGTAATTGGTCCCTGAATCCTCTCCGTGCATGTAGTCCTCACGCACCCCGACCTCGGTGCGCAGCCACGTCGTCCAGTGAGTTTGCGCTTGCAGATAAAGCGCGACGCTGTTCAAGTGCACCTGGTCCACCTCGAGATACGACGGCGGGTAATCGACCCCGGCGAGCTCTGCGGCCGTGAGCAGCACTCGAGCCTGCGTCGGCAGGCGCAGCACGTCGTTGGCGTCGAAGCGATAGCTGATACCCGCCGACACATCATTGTTGAAGCCGGCGAAGTCCGCATCCCGCGTATAGCTCACATCGAAGCCTGCCGTCACGCGATCCTCGTGCTGCTCTTCCTGATCGCCATGGATCGGATCGATCAGATAGTGCGTGAAGTTGTTCCACAGAGTCATTCGGTTGCTGATGCCGTAGAGGCTTGCGGCGAGCTCCCCCCCATCGAGCTGCGCGCGATATTGAGCGGACAAGCTGAAGCGCTGAGCATAACCGCCGTCCGAGGGATCGAGTGAACCGAAGCGATCGATGAGTCCTTGCGTGATGGCGCGCTGCGGCTGATCGGTCGTGGCGTTCCACAGGTCGTGATAGAACATCGCCGTGATCGAGTACCCGTCCGTCGCATTGCCGCTGCTGAAGCGCAGCACGGCATTCAGCTTGCGCTGATCGTCGGGATTGACCCACGGTCCGTCGTAGTGCTGCAGCTCCAGGGCACCGAGCAGACTGCCGCCCTCGAGCGCGACCGCACCGGCCGTGAACAGTCGCGCAAACCCAAAGCTGCCGCCGCTCGCGGACACCTGATCGTCGATGGTGTCCCGATAGCTCACGTGCACGGAGCCAACCGAGGAGAAATCGCCCTGATCCGCATAGTAGGGTCCTTTGGTATAGGTGACGTTGGTCGCGAGCTCGGGCAGCATGAAATTCAGATCGGCGTACCCCTGCCCGTGCGCGTGCGTGGGCTCGTTCACCGGCATCTCGTCGACGAACACGGCGAGGTCGGTCCCGTGGTCGAGGTTGTAGCCGCGCATGAGGAACTGATTGGCCTTGCCCTCACCGCTGTGCGCGGTCACGGTCAGACCGGGCACCGTCTCGAGCAGCTGCCCGGGGCGAAAGTCCGGTGTCAGTGCGAGCTCCTCGTCGACCACGACACCCTGACTCGCTGTCGTCGCCGTGCCGATCAGACTCAAGCGCTGGGCCGTGACGGTGACCTGCTCAACCTGATCCGAGCCGCCGGTTGGCGCGGGAGAGCCTGCAGCGGGGGCTTGCTGCGCCCAGACGCGAGGAAGATCGAGGATCGTGAGCGTGACTATCCCTGCGCACAGGCGGGAGCGCATTCTCTGCATATCCGACGCATCACAGACTGAGGCAAGCCAGCCCGCCAGTTAGTTACTGTTCGCCGCGCGTTGATTAACGACGTAGCGCACCGGGTGCCCGGCGCGAGGCACCTCAGTTTACGGTCGCGGGCGTGGACCGGATGCAGGTCGAGGGCGGACGGATGACGCGTCGGTCACGGCGGCGGCACACGCAGCCGCCGTGCCGTGCGGAAGAGCGGCTAGGTTGCGCGCCGCCGCACCAACGCATGATAGACGACGAGTACGACGACGGCACCGATGACCGCGACCAGCATGCTGTAGAGGTTCAGGCCGGTGACGCCGGACGCGCCGAACGTCCGGAACAACCAACCGCCGACGACCGCGCCGATCACGCCGAGCACGATGTCCAGCAGTACCCCCTCACCCGCGCGATTGACGATCTTGCTGGCGATGAATCCCGAGATGAGACCAAGCACGATCCAGGCCAATATCGACATGACGAGGCTCCTTGTTGGCATGATTGGGGATTGGAACCGGTTTGGAGCAGCAACGTTCATGCCCAGGGTCGCCGCAGCTAGAGAAAGAACGCGACGCTGCGACATTCGATGCTCTCGCGCTGCGCAGCAGCATGGATTCCCGGATCTCGGAAAGCCGTGTGCGGGACCCGCCAGGCGCGAGAGTGGTCCGAGTCGTGGAATTTGAGGAGGATCACCTCCTCGCGCGTCATGTCCGGGAAATACCACCAGCGGTGCTGGGGATTGAACGCAAAGACGTAGGCCGCCGGCAGATTCGCCTCCTCCGGCAGCTGGGCGGGAATCTCGCGCGGGTCCGGCAGCTGCTCCACTCGAACCAGCACGTTGGGCACCCCCTCATCAGCTCCCACGCTGCGTCCGTCGCAAACGGTGAGCGGCCAGTCCTGGGGAGGTGCGCTGAAGGTACGCCACAGGCTGCTCGCGATGAAGCGCCGGAAGGGCGGACTCTCGGGGCGCATCTTCGCGTACAGCGCGGCCGCCAGGCGCTGGGCCCGCTCCTGCGTCATATCGACGTGGACATCGCTTGCCGGGGGCTGCACCGAGGCACTCGTCGCGCCTGAGCTGCGCAAGACCCAACCGAGCAGCACGACGAGATCGGCGCCCGTGAGTCGCTGAACCGTCTCCACGACTTCCTGCGGATAGCGCGCCTCCACCACCTGCAGGTCGTGAAAATCGGTGATGGCGCTGCGATGCTGCGCCAGCACGAACCCGTGGGTATCGAGCGAGAACTCGCCCTCTCGAAGCCGCCCGTTACGGATGAAGACGCGATGCGGCTCGTAGCGTCCAGTGTTCAGCTCGGCGCCGGGGGCCACGTAGCGTCGATTGAGCGTCGAGCCGGGCGCCAGATAGTAGAGCTCGGCTGCGACGCCCTGAGCCTCTGCCGCTTGCGGCGCCGTACTCATGCGACTTGGCTGTGCCTGCGGTCGGATCTACTCAAACCAATAGGCGGTGGCGCGCATCTCGATGCTCGAGCGCGGCGCCACGCCCGGCGGGCAGGTCGGATCATCGAAGGCGCTGTGAGGCACTTGGCTCGGCTCGTCCTGCGCCGAATCGTGGGTCTTGAATACCAAGGCCTCGTCGCGCGTCATGTTCGAGAAGTAGCACCAGCGATGGCGGGGATTGAAGCGCACGAGCAATCCTTCGAAGGACCATTCGGGCTGTCCGGCGACATCGAAGATGGCATCCGCCGGCACCAGATCATCGGACGCCACCGTGCGTGCATCGCACACCGCGAGCGGCACGTCCTGCGGCGGCTTTGAAAAAACGCGCCACACGTTGTAATGCGCAAACCTGCGCATGCGCTCCCGCTGCGGCGGCCGGGAGCGCTCCGCGAAGGCAAGCGCGGTGGGATTGGAGCAGTCGATATGAATGAAGCGCGCGGGCCGCGAATTGTTGAGCCGGCCGGAATCGGGGGATCTCTCCCCGAAGCGCAGGATGCCGGGTCCCGTGACCACCACCGCGTCGGCACCGGAGAGCTCCGCGATCAGCTGCTGGATCTCCGCTGGATGCTGCCGCGCGACTTGCTGCGCATCGCGAAAGTCGGCAATCGCGCTGCGATGCGCGACGAGGGCGATTCCTTCGTGATGCAGGGACGGGGCCGGACTGCGGCCGCGAAGATCCTCGATGCCGACGACGTGCGGATCCAGATTCAGCACATCGCGCGCGTGGTCGTTGGCGTAGAAGCGCGGCCGCACCGCCATGGGGCCGAGATAGTTGATTCGACCCTCGACGAGCGGCGCAGCGGAGCTCATGAGCGGACTATCGGGAGGGGGGCGGGTGAAGTCAAGCGAGCGCCGGGGCGCCGCAGCAGGCACACTTGTGCCCATGGCACCTTTCCCCACGCTCTATATTCCGCACGGTGGCGGCCCCTGCTTTTTCATGGATTGGCCGTATTCCACGCCCAACCCCTGGACACGTCTCGCGGGCTGGCTCTCGGCACTCGATGCGACGCTCGGCCGGCGGCCGCGTGCCGTGCTGGTCGTCTCGGGCCACTGGGAGGAGGACCCGATCGCGCTGAACGTGCAGGCACATCCGCCGTTGCTCTATGACTACTACGGCTTTCCCGAGCACACCTATCACCTCGAGTATCCCGCGCCGGGCGCACCGTGGCTGGCAGCGGAAGTGCAGGCACTGCTCGGAGCGGCCGGTTTCGAGCACCGCAGCGAGCAGCGACGCGGGCTTGATCACGGCGTCTTCGTTCCCTTCAAGCTCATCTATCCGCAAGCCGACGTGCCGCTGTTGCAGATCTCCCTCCAGCGCGGGCTCGATCCCGAGGCGCATCTGCGCATCGGTCGAGCGCTCGTCCCACTGCGCGAGCGCGAGGTGTTGATCGTGGGCAGCGGCATGAGCTTTCACAATCTGTCCATTACCTCGATCGACAACGCGCGCATCCGGGAGTCTGAGCTGTTCGATGCGTGGTTGACCGAGGCGGTCTGCGCGCCCGATGCAAACATACGGGATGCCGCGCTCATGCGCTGGAGGAGCGCGCCCGCAGCGCGCATCGCGCACCCGCGCGAGGAACACCTCATGCCTCTCTTGGTGGCCGCCGGCGCCGCGGGAAGCGATGCCGGCACGCGAGTGTTCAGCGATCGCATGCTCGGCTGGCAGATCTCGGGCTTCTGCTTCGCAGCGACCTGATCTCAGCTACGCTGGCAGCTCGCTCATGCGATAGGTCGCGTTTGCGAGCCACGCCGGGTTGATCTCGACACCCCATCCGGGCTCCGACGGAATCGTCACGTGACCGTCGGTTACACGGTACGGATCGGAGCAGAACAGTCCTTCCTGCCAGGGGTAATAGTCCGCACCTTCGATAGAAAGCTCGAGATACTTGCCCGCATTCGGCAGCGCTCCGAGCAAATGCATCGTGCACAGCGTGACCAGCGACAGATTGGCGCTGTGGGGCGTGCAGGCAATGCCGGCCGCCGCCGCCATGCGCGCCACCTGCACAGTTCTCACGATGCCGCCCATGTACATCACATCGGGCTGCACGACATCGACCGCATGCATCTCGATCATGCGTGCCCAGGTGGCTAAATCCCAGTCTTGTTCGCCCCCGGTCACGTCGATCGCGAGCGCGTCGCTTACGAGCTTGGTCTCCTCGAGCTTCCAGTACGGACAGGGCTCCTCGTAATGGCTCACGCCGCAAGACTCGAGCAGACGCCCGACCTCGATGGCACGCGGGGGCGAGAAGCCGCTGTTCGCATCGACGAGCTTGGCGACCTGATCGCCGAGCGCGCGCGCTACGGTCGGCACGATCGCCTCGGTGCGGCCCGGCCATTCGTCGATGTCGTGACCGCACTCCGCGCCCACGCGCCACTTGCAGGCGTCGAAGCCCTTGTCGTCGCGCAGGCGCACCAGACGCGTCGCCTCGTCCGCGGGTTCAATGTCACGGCGCATCGAGGAGGCGTACGCGCGCAAGCGGCGCGGCTTGCCGCCGAGCAGCTCGACCACCGGCTTTTGCTCGAGCTTGCCCCGCAGATCCCAGAGCGCTGTGTCGAGGCCGGCCAGCGCGCGGCAGCGATAGCTGCCGGGGAATTTGTGCTCACGCTCTTCGACCCGCTCGATGAGCGAGCCGATGTCGAGCGCATCGCGCCCGAGCACCCAGGGAGCGACCTGACGGTGGAAGACGCTCGCCGTGATGTCGGCATTGTAGGTCGAGGTCTGACCCCAGCCGACCGCGCCGCTGTCCGTCCTCACGCGCACGAAGCACACGAACTCGTTACCGAAGGTCTCGAGTCGCGCGATACGTATCATGGATTTCGAACCGAGCCGTAGCGGCGCCGCGCGAGATAACCGCAGAGCATGAGCAGCGCGCTCACCACTCCGAACACGAACGCGGAGCGCTGCCCGGGAATGAAGGCCATCGCCGCGACGAGGGTCAGCATGCCGAGGATCGCGAGGATCGTGAGATAGGGATACGCCCACATGCGCAACCGCAGCTTCGCCGGCGCCTCGCGCTCGAGCCGTGCGCGCAGCCGCAGCTGCGCGGCGGCAATCAGCACGTACACGAAGATCGCGACCGTCCCGTACGAGTTCACCAGAAAAGCGAACACTCCGTCCGGAGAGACGTAACTCATGATGACGGCGAGATAGCCAAAGAGCGTGCCCGTGAGGATGCCGCGTACGGGTACCCCCCGCGAGCTCAGCTTTGCGAGCGCCCGCGGTGCATCGCCGCGGCGTGCGAGCGCCATGAGCATGCGTGAGGAAGCAAAGAGTCCGCTATTCAGCGCCGACAGCACGGCAGTGAGGATCACGCCGTTCATGATGTGACTCGCCCCGGGAATGCGCAGCGCCGCGAGCGTACTGACGTAGGGCTGTGATACGCCGGGGTTGTCCCACGGCAGAATGGCCACGACGATGAAGATCGACCCCACGTAGAACACGAGCACGCGCGAGACGACCGACTGCGTGGCGCGTGCGACCGCCTGCTCGGGAGCGGCCGATTCCGCCGCTGCGATCGTCACGAGCTCGGAGCCAAAGTAAAAACCCGTCGCCGCCACAGCCCCGGTCAGTACCGGCCCGAGCCCGTGCGGCATGAAGCCGCCGTGGCGGGTGAGATTCGCGAGGCCGCCGCCGCTTTCGGGCCAGAGCCCCAGGATGAACGCCGTGCCGATGCACAGGAACACGACGATGGCCGCCACTTTGATCGAGGCGAACCAGTACTCGGCCTCGCCCCAGGAGCGCACGGAAAGCAGGTTGAGCAGCGTGAAGGCGAGGACCAGTCCGAGGGTCAGCGCCCAGGGCGGCATCACCGGAAACCAGAAGATGAGCAGCCGGGCTCCCGCCACCGCCTCGAGCGCGACCACGATCACCCAGAAGTACCAGTACATCCAGCCCGTGAGGAACCCGGCGAGCTCGCCCAGGGCCAGGCGGTTGTACTCGTAGAAGCCTCCGATGGCGGGAAACGCCGAGGCCATCTCGCCGAGCATGCGCATCACGAGCACGACCAGTGCGCCGGTGAGCGCGAAGGAGACGATCGCCGCGGGACCGGCGGACTTGATGACCACGCCGCTGCCGACGAAGAGTCCCGCGCCGATCACCCCGCCGAGCGCGATCATCTGCATGTGCCGCCGCTTCAGCGTGCGCTGCAGGCCCTCGGGGAGCTCGGCCGTACCCGGAGAATCAGCTGTCAATATTGGCGCCGCATCCACTGCTGTATCAGACTCTAGCGGCAAACCGGCTTTCACCCAAGGAAGTCTCACGGAGACGCCCGCATGACCTCGACGAAGCAGCGCATGACCCCCTCGGAAGCGCTCGTGGAGACACTCGCCGCGTACGGTGTGCGCGATGTGTTCGGTATCGTCGGCTCCGCGTTCATGGATGCGCTCGATATCTTTCCCGCCGCGGGCATCCGCTTCGTCCCCGTCGCGCACGAGCAGGGCGCCGCGCACATGGCAGACGGCTACGCGCGCGTTTCCGGTCGACACGGAGTGTGCATCGCCCAGAACGGACCGGGCGTGACCAACTTCGTGACCGGTATCGCCGCGGCCTACTGGGCGCACTCCCCCGTCGTCTTCATCACGCCCGAGACCGGCTCGGGAACCATCGGGCTCGGGGGCTTCCAGGAGACCGAGCAGCTGCCGATCTTCTCGAAAATCACCAAGTACCAGGGCCACGTCAACAATCCCGCGCGCATGGCGGAGATCGCGGGGCGCTGCTTCGATCGCGCGCTCCTGGAGATGGGGCCTGCGCAGCTCAACATCCCGCGCGACTTCTTTTATGGCGACCTCGAGACGGCCATTCCCCAGCCGATGCGCATCGGCCGCGGGCCGGGTGCCGCGGACTCGCTCGATGAAGCGGCGGCGCTGCTCGCCGCTGCCAGATTTCCGGTGCTGCTCTCGGGCGGCGGGGTGATCATGGGCGAGGCCACCGCCGAGACGATCGCTCTGGCCGAGTTGCTCGATGCGCCCGTCTGCAACAGCTATCTGCACAACGACTCGTTTCCTGCATCGCATCCCCTGTGGGCAGGCCCGCTCGGCTATCAGGGCTCGAAGGCGGCCATGAAGCTCATTTCTCAGGCCGACGTGGTGCTCGCGCTCGGCACGCGGCTCGGTCCCTTCGGCACGTTGCCGCAGCATGGACTCGACTACTGGCCCAAGGGCGCCAAAGTCATTCAGATCGACGCTGACGCCCGTGTGCTTGGGCTCGTCAAGCCGATCGCCGTCGGCATCTGCGGTGATGCTCGCGCGGCGGCGGTGGCGCTCAGCGAGCGACTGCGCGCGCGCACTCTGGCCTGTCAGGCGAACCGCGCAGAGCGCGTGGCTCGCATCAACTCCGAGAAGCGCGCCTGGGAAGCCGAGCTCGAGGGCTGGACGCATGAGCGGGACCCCTACTCTTTGGAGGTCGCGAAGGACTCGCGGTACATGCATCCGCGGCAGATGCTGAGGGAGCTCGAGCGCGCGCTGCCTCCCGATGTGATGGTCTCCACGGATATCGGCAACATCTGCTCGGTCTCCAATTCCTATCTGCGCTTCGAGCGCCCGCGCTCGATGCTGGCGGCGATGAGTTTCGGCAACTGCGGCTACGCTTTCCCGGTCGCTTGCGGCGCCAAGTTCGCGGCCCCCGAGCGGCCCGCGATCGCCTACGTCGGGGACGGCGCGTGGGGCATCAGCTTCAACGAGCTCTTGACCTGCGCGCGCGAGCGGCTCGGGGTCACCGTGGTCGTCTTCAACAACGGTCAGTGGGGCGCCGAGAAGAAGAACCACGTCGACTTCTATTCGCGGCGCTTCCAGGCCGTGAACCTCAAGAACCCGAGCTGGGCGGGCATCGCGCGTGCCTTCGAGTGCGACGGCGTCACCATCGATCGACTGAGCGATGTGGGGCCTGCACTGCGGGCCGCCGCACAGGCGCAATCCGAAGGACGCACGACCGTGATGGAAGTGATGGTCACTCAGGAGCTGGGTGACCCGTTCCGGCGCGATGCGCTTTCAAAGCCGGTCAGGCACCTGCCGAAATATCAGAAATACACCTGAGAGGCTGCCGCACTGCGGCTGAGCGGTCCGGCCGCGCCGCGGCTTCACTGGTGCGCCGCAGCAGCTCCCGCGTTGTCACGAATTCTTAACATTTGACGGCCTACCATCTCGTGGGGCGCGCGTCGTTGTGGTAAGAATCTAGACATAATCAAGGGATATAACGTCGCGACCAGTTGACCGTGGCAGCCGTCGGTCGTCGGCGCACCGGTCACGAAACAGCAACAAACTAATACGAGAGCGCGAGGCTCCGGAAATCGGTGGCGCGCTGTCGGGGGAGATAATTCGTGAGCTCGAACCACAAGATCACCTGTGCGGTTTTGACGGCATTGAGCGCGCACGCCGTTGCTTCGCATGCCGCCGACGCTGATCAGACGACCCCGGCGACCCCGAATCCCACCGCGGCGACGGGTCCGGAGAGCGGTGCGATCCAAGAGGTCACCGTCACGGCACAGCGCCGCGCAGAGTCCGTTCAGGATGTGCCGATCACGGTGCAGGCGATCACCGGAGCGACGCTCGCGCAGCTCAATCTGCGCAGTGCCGAGGACTTGCTGAAGTACACCCCGAACGTCACGTACAGCGGCAACGGCCCCGGCACGGGCAACATCTTCATGCGCGGGATGGGCGGCGTCGGCTCCGGCAACCAATCCCAGTCGACGACCGCCGCGTTCCCGAACGTCGCGCTGTACCTCGATGAGCAGTCGATGCAGTTCCCGGGCCGCAACAACGACGTGTACCTGATCGACATGGCACGCGTCGAGGTGCTCGAGGGACCCCAGGGCACCCTCTTCGGCGGCGGCGCACAGGCGGGCGCCATCCGCTACATCACCAACAAGCCGAACCTCAACCAGATCACGGGCGACGCCAATGGAGGCTATGGGGCCACGACGCATGGCGATAACAACAGCCTGGCGAATTTCACGCTGAATGTGCCGCTCATCGCCGACACCCTGGCCGTGCGCGCGGTAGTGTTCACGGAGACCCGGGGCGGCTACATCGACAACGTGCCGTCCACGATCCGCTACATCCCCGGCTCACTGGCGGCGGTCTCGGGCGGGGATCCGCACGCCAACAACGGCAACCTGGTCCAGGCTCACACCAATCCGATTACCTACGGTGGAGCCCGGCTGTCGCTCCTTTGGAAGCTCAACGACGATTGGAACTTCCTGCTGCAGCAGAACTATCAGGACATGCATGCGGATGGGTATTTCTACACCTATCCCTTCGACTCCAACGGCACGGCGCTCGGCAAGTACCAGATCGCAGCCTTCACCCCCGCGTTCAACAAGGACCGCTACGAGAGCACCGCGTGGACGGTGAACGGCAACATCGGCGGGTTCCAGGCCATCTATACCGGTAGCTACATGGTGCGTCACATCGAGGGTCAGCAGGACTACTCGAACTACATGCGCAGCGTCCACGGCTCCTACTATGGATGCATCGGCACGGGCGCCTATTACTTCAACGAGAAGAAGTTTCCGGCCCTGGTCGGCAGTAAGTTGCAGTGCTACCCGCCGACCGGCAGCTGGAATGACAAGGTCAGCAACACCCACTGGAGTCACGAGCTGCGCGTGAGCAGCCCCGCCGACTATCGGCTGCGCGGCATCGCCGGAGTCTACTGGGAGAAGTTCGTCATCAACGATGACATGAACTTCAACTATCTGCCCATCCCGCAGTGCGACCCGGCGAATCTCGCCGCGGCGCAGGCGCCCGGCGGACCCTTCTGCTTGTCGGCCGTCGGACCGCTACCCGGGGCCTTTGCGACCGATCCCGCGCTACGCGAAGGTACCAACACCGCCTTCGGCGAGGACGCCCAGCGCGGCTACAAGCAGACCGCCTTCTTCCTGTCGCTCGATTTCGACCTCATCCCGCACGTGCTGACCCTCTCGGGTGGCGGACGCTTCTATCACTACGAGGAGTTCGAGCACGGCTCGGAGTACTATACCGAGAGCACGAGCCCCCTGCTCATCAATCATCCGAACGGCGCCTGCACGGCGGCCGGCGCGTGCGGCTTTCCGATCAACCTCGACAAGAGCGAGACCGGATCGCGCTGGCGCGGCAATCTGACCTGGCACATCACCCCCGACGTGATGGCCTACTACACCTACTCGCAGGGCTTCCGGCCGGGCGGTTTCAACCGCACGAAGTCGCTTCCCGGGCAGCCCCCCTCGTTGAAGCAGGAGGCTCCCTACGCCTCGCCCGCGGACAGCACGTACCAGTATTTGAAGCCGGCGGGGTACGACTCGGACAACCTGACCAACAACGAAGTCGGCTTCAAGTCCGAGTTCTTCGACCATCGGCTGCTGTTCAACGTCTCCGGTTACATCATGAACTGGAGCAGCGTCCAGCTCTCGCTCTTCGATCCGGTGCACCTCGGCAACACGACGTTCAACGTCAACGGCCCGACGTACAAGATCAAGGGCTTCGAGGTACAGTTCGTCGCGCGCGTCACGGAGGGCTTGACCATCGAGGGATCGAGCGCCGTGAACAGCTCAGAGCAGACGGATGCGCCGTGCTTGAAATCGGCGGGCGTTGTGGCGGGAAATTCTCACTTCACCAACAACCCCACCCCGCTGGGCGCCTGCATCTCGCAGATCAACGGGTTGACTTACACCAATCCATTCGGCCAGCTCGACACCCGACCCGCGTTCTCACCGCCCTGGATGTTCAACATCCGCGCGCGCTATGACTGGGAGGTGGGGTCGGGCTACAGGCCGTACGCGTGGGTGGGAGCGAGCCACATCGGCTCGATGTCGAACGAGCCGGCGAGCTTCCCCGATGGCAACACGGAACTGCCGAGCGGCTGTCTCACGCCGGGGACGAACGCGCCCTCGACCACACTCTGCAAGTACGAGATTCCCGGGTATACGACTTATGATGCCGCGATCGGCGTCGCCAAGGATCAATGGTCGGCAGAGCTCCACGCTGCCAACCTGAGCAATGAGTACGGGCCGACGAACATCTCGTCGGGCCAGTTCATCCGCTCGGAGATCCCGCTGCGTCCGAAGACGATCATGTTCAACGTCGGCTACAAGTTCTGACAGCCGCAAGTTGCCTCCGATCGGCGGCCGGTCGGTTGCAGTAAACTCGAAGGGCGGACCTTATGGTCCGCCCTTTTTCTTGAGCTGGCATGGACTCGACGCAGGCCCAACGACCCGCAGCGGCTGCCGCAGCCGATGTACCCCGCATACTCGGGCTGCTGCACGAGCGCAAGTACGCCGAGGCGTTGCGCGCGGGGCGCGCCGTGCTGGCCGAGTTCCCGGACCACCGCGACGCCCAGCTGTTCGTCGCCATGGCGCAGCGCCATCTAGGCCGCAGTAGCGAGGCGTTGCAGACACTTGCGGCTCTCGAGCAGCACCACCCCCGCTTCAGCCGCCTGCACGAGGAACGCGGCCGCTGCTACGTAGAGCTGCGCCAGGCGCCGCAGGCCATCCAGGCCTTCCTCACGGCGGTGCACATCAATCATGCCCTGCCGGGCAGCTGGGGCATGCTCGAAGGCCTCTACCGGATGCTGCAACAACCCGCTGATGCCGCCATGGCCGCGAGTCACGTGGCGACACTGCGCCAGCTGCCGCGAGAGGTGGTGACGGCGACCGCGCTATTCGCCGACGGCGACCGGGAGGCTGCCGAGACGCTGGTGCGTCGGTTTCTCCTGCGGCACGGCGATCACATCGAAGCCATGCGGCTGCTGGCACGCATCGGCATCGCGCACAAGGTCTTCGACGATGCGGAGCTCTTGCTGGCAGGCGTGCTCGAGCGGGCACCGGACTACCGGGCGGCACGGCAGGAGTACGCAGGTGTACTTGTGGAGCTGCACAAGCACCAGGAGGCGCGCCGGCAGTTGGACCTGCTGCTCGAGGCCGACCCCGACAACCGGGCGCTCAAGATGCTCTACGCGGCGAGCTCCGCCGGGCTGGGCGAGCACGAGCGCGCGATCGAACTCTACGGAGCGCTCCTGCGTGGCACGCCCGAGGATGCCGAGCTGCACTTATCAATGGGCCATGCCCTGAAGACGCTGGGGCGCACGGCCGAAGGAATCGAGGCGTACCGGCGGGCAGCGGACTGCCGGCCCGATTTTGGCGATGCCTACTGGAGCCTTGCGAACCTCAAGACCTACCGCTTCACCGCGCAGGAGCTCGAGCGCATTCGCGACGGCCTTGCGGCGCCGACCACGAGCACCGTCGATCGCTATCACCTGTCCTTTGCGCTCGCCAAGGCGTGCGAGGATCGGGGGGACTTCGCCGAATCCTTCCGCCACTACGAGCTCGGTAACCGCTTAAAGCGCCCCGAGTGCACGTACCGGCCCGAGATCGTCGAGAACAACACGCGCCGGCAGATCGCGGTCTGCACGCGGGAATTCTTCGCCAGCCGCCGCGGCTGGGGCGCACCCGACCCGGATCCGATCTTCATCGTCGGTCTGCCGCGCTCGGGCTCGACGCTCATCGAGCAGATTCTTGCCTCGCATTCGCAGGTCGAGGGGACGCAGGAGCTGCCGAACGTGCAGCAGATCGTGAGCGTGCTGCGTGGCCGTGATGCGGAGGATGACCGCTATCCGCGCATCCTCGCCGATATGACTGCCGAGGACTTCGTGCGGCTGGGCCGGAAGTACCTCGCCGACACGCGTGCCTACCGCAGCGGCAAGGCCCACTTCATCGACAAGATGCCCAATAACTTCCGGCACATCGGCATCATGCACCTGATGCTGCCGAACGCGCGCATCATCGATGCGCGGCGCGAGCCGCTCGCCTGCTGCTTCAGCAATTTCAAGCAGCTCTTCGCCAACGGCCAGGAGTTCACCTACAGCATCGAGGATATCGCGCGCTACTACCGCACCTATCTCGAGCTCATGCGGCACTGGGACGCGGTGCTGCCGGGGCGCATCCTGCGCATCTACCACGAGGACGTGGTGGCGGATCTGCAAGGCAGCGTGCGCCGGCTGCTCGAGTTCTGCGGCCTCGATTTCGAGCCCCAGTGCATCGCGTTCCATGAGACCCGGCGCAGCGTGCGCACGGCCAGCTCCGAGCAGGTACGCCAGGCGCTCAATCGCGAAGGGCTCGATCAATGGCGACACTTCGAGCCCTGGCTCGAGCCATTGAAGAGCGCCCTCGGCGATGCGCTCGGCCGCTATCGCGATCCTGCATGAGCGCGCATCTCGGTCGCAACGAGCCTTGCCCCTGCGGTAGCGGCAAGCGTTACAAGCACTGCTGCGGCAGCCCGCTCGCCTCAGCGCCACGCCCGGCGGCGGCGCCCGCCCAGAATCTCGGCCCACACGAAGTCAGCGCGTTGCTGCTGCTGATCCAGCAGCGCCGCTTTCAGGAAGCCGAGGAGCGGGCGCTCTCGCTGCTCTCGAGTCACCCCGAAGCCGGGATGCTGTGGAAAATCCTGAGTGTGGTCCTGCTGCAGCAAGGCAAGGACGCCCTGCCGGCGCTGCGCCGTGCGGCGCAGCTCTTGCCCCAGGATGCGGAAGTGCTGAGCAATCTCGGCTCGGTCCTCGCATCGCGCCGCTTGTGGACCGAGGCGCTCGCCCGCCTCAGCCGCGCGCTCGAGCTACACCCTGAGGATGGCGCCGCGCTCCTCGATGCTGCCAATGCGCTCCGGGCCCTCGGACGCACGCGCGAGTCCGTCCCTTTCTATCGGCGCGCGTTGCAGCTCGATCCGCGCTCCCCCGAGGCGCACAACAATCTCGGCAATGCCTTGATGCAGCTCGGCCAATGCTCCGACGCGGTCGTCAGCTACGGTCTCGCCTTGCAGAGCAGGCCTGACGATGCGCAACTGCTCTGCAATCTCGGCAACGCGTTGCGCGAGCTCGGACGACTGCAGGAGGCGCTCGGCTGCAGCGAGCGCGCCCTCGCGCTCGATCCTCAACTGAGCATGGCGCATAACAATTTGGGGCTGTGCCTCACGGGGCTCGGGCGGCGCGAGCAGGCCGTCGCCAGCTACCGGCGGGCACTCGAACTGCAACCCGATTACGTTGAGGCGCTCAACAATCTCGGTACGCTGCTGCCCGAGCTCGGTGGGCTCCGTGAAGCGATGCAGCTGCTGCGCCGCGCGATCGAGCTCGATCCGGCCCGCGCCGAGAGCCACCGTAACCTCGCCAACGTGGTGTTCGAGTTCCGGCGCTTCGAGGAGGCTGCGGCGAGTTACCGCCAGGCGCTTGCCTTGCAGCCGCAGAATGCACTGGCGCACGCGGGCCTGGGTGCGGCGCTGCGCATGCAGGGGCATACGCAGCAGGCCGAAGCGTGCTGTCGAGCCGCGCTTGCGATCGATCCGAAATGTGTCTCGGCGCTCTCACTGCTCGGGGAGCTGCGCGCCGACCGCGGGCAGTTCGCAGAGGCCGAGCAGTTGTTCCGGGAGGTGATTGCCCTCGATCCGGGCTTTCCCTTCGCTTTCTACAGCATCGCGATGAATCGCAAGATGACCCGCGCGGATGGCTCCTGGCTGCAAGGCGCCGAGGCGCTGCTCGCAAAGCCGTTGCCGCTGCGCCACGAGATCAGCCTGCGCTATGCGCTCGGCAAATACTTCGATGACACTCAGGAGTACGCGCGCGCGTTCGACAGTTTCAAAGCGGCGAACGAGCTCACCAAGCGCTACGCCGTGAGCTACGACCGGGCGCAGGTGACGGCGCGGGTCGAGCGCGTGACGCGCCGTTTCGACGCGCACACGATTCGCCACTGTCAGTCCGGCGCGGATCAGTCGGAGCGTCCGGTATTCATCGTCGGGATGCCGCGCTCCGGCACCTCGCTCACCGAGCAGATTCTGGCCTCCCACCCGGCGGTGTACGGCGCGGGCGAGCTCGCATTCTGGCAGACATCCTTCGCAAGCTATGAGGCGGCCGAGCTCAAAGGCGAGGATGGCACGAGTCTCCTACCCGGCATGGCCCGCGATTACCTCGCGCGGCTGCGCTCCTTGTCCGCCGACGCGCAGCGCGTGGTGGACAAGATGCCGCTGAACTTCCTCAACCTCGGCCAGATCTGCGCCGCCTTGCCGCGCGCGCGCATCATCCACGTGCGGCGCCATCCCATCGATACCTGCCTGTCGATCTACTTTCACTATTTCTCGCGCCTGCATCCCTATGCCAACGACTTCGAGAATCTCGCGCATTACTACCGTGAGTACGTCCGCATCATGGACCACTGGCGGGCGGTGCTGCCCGAAACGACTTTGCTCGAGGTGCCCTACGAGGGTTTGATCGCCGACCAGGAAGGCTGGACGCGGCGCATGCTCGACTTCATCGCTCTGCCCTGGGATGCGAAGTGCCTGGAGTTCGAGCGCACCGACCGCGTCGTGATCACCTTGAGCAAATGGCAGGTGCGCCAGAAGATTCATGCCTCCTCGGTGGAGCGCTGGCGTCATTACGAGGCCTACGTCGCTCCTTTGCTGCCGCTGCTGGAGTTCGCGGCGCCCGCTCAGCCCTTGACGCGCTCGGAGCTCGGATCGTAAGGCGCGCGCAGATATGCACGCGCGTGCTTCACGGCCCCGCCGATGTCAATCTCGTAGCGGCCCTGCTCGATGAATGCCGCATCGACGGGTCGCCCCGCATCGCGCACGTAACCCATTGCGACGGCGCGCCCGAGCGTATGTCCGTAGGCGCCTGAGGTGAGGTGCCCCACGGGCTCGCCATCGCGCAGGATCAGCTCGCCGCCCCACAACATCGCAGCCGGATCATCGAGTGTCATGCTAATTAGGCGGCTCGTCGGTTCCTGGCCCAGCTGCCGCAGCAGAGCCTCGCGTCCCCGAAACGAAATGTCCGCATGCAGCTTGAGGGCGAAGCCGAGCCCCGCCTCGAGCGGCGTGCGGTCGGGAGTGAGCTCGCGTCCCCACGCCCGATAGCCCTTCTCGATTCGCAGCGAGTCGAGCGCGTAGTAGCCCGCATCGAGCAGTCCGAGCGGCTGGCCGGCAGCGTGCAGCGTCTCGTACACGCAGATCGCCTGCTCCACCGGTACGTAGAGCTCCCAGCCCAGCTCACCCACGTAGGTGCGCCGCGTGGCGCGTACCGTCGCATAGCCGATATCGACTTCGCGGCTGCTGCCGAAGGGGAAGGCGGCGTTGCCGAAGTCCGCACGCGAAACCTTCCCGAGCAGCTCGCGCGATCGCGGACCCATCACGCCGATCACGGCGTACATGCCGGTCACATCGACGATCGTGCAGTGTCGGTCCGCGGGAATGTGCCGCTCGATGTAGTCGCAGTCGCGAGTGGCCTGAGCCGAGCCGCTCACGATCAGGTACTGATCGCGGGCGATGCGCGTCAAGGTCAGATCGGATTCGAAGCCGCCGCGCTCGTTCAGCATGGCGCTGTAGACCGTGCGGCCCGGGGCCACGGCGATGTCGTTGCTCATCAGCGGCTGCAACACCTGCTCCGCGTCCCTTCCCTTCACGATGAACTTGGCGAACGAGGACAGATCGAAGAGCGCCACGGCGGTGCGCGCGGCTTGATGCTCCGCGGCGGAGCATCCGAGCCAGTCCGGCAGCCCGAAGGAGTAGTGCAGCTCCCGGGCGCCGACCGGCGCTGCAAACCAGTTGGCGCGCTCCCATCCCATCTTGCTGCCGAAACAGGCACCTCGAGCCTCGTGCAGTGAGTACAGCGGCGAGCGGCGCAGCGGCCGGCCGCTCGTGAGCTCGCGGTTCGGCCAGTGCATCGCGTAATGCAGACCGAGCGTCTCGGTGACGCGCTCCTTCAGCCACAGATCGTTGCCGTGAAAGCGCGCGAAGCGGCGAATATCCACCGCCCACAAATCCATCGTCGGCTCGCCAGCGACGATCCATTCGGCGAGCGCCCGCCCCGCGCCGCCGGCGGAGGCGATACCCGCCGAGTTGAATCCGGCAGCCACGTAGCAGTTGCGCAACTCCGGAGCCGCGCCGAGCAGGAAATTGCCGTCGGGCGTGAACGACTCGGGTCCGTTGTAGAGCTGCTTGACGCCCGCGGCGGCGAGCGCCGGAACACGTTGCAGCGCGTTGTCCATCAGAATCGCGAACTGCTCCCAGTCCTCGGGCAGCAGCTGAAACTCGAAGTCCGGCGGAATTCCTTCCATGCCCCAGGGCTTGGCGTTGGGCTCGAAGCCGCCCATGAGCAAGCCTCCGACCTCCTCCTTGAAATAGACGAAGCCGTCCGGGTCGCGCAGGACCGGCAGGCTCGGCTTGATGCCCGCGATCTTCTCCGTGACGATGTAATAGTGCTCGGCCGAGTGCAGCGGCACGGTGACGCCGCACAGCCGCCCGATCGCCTTCGCCCACTGCCCGGCGCAATTGATGACGATCTCGCAGGCGAGTGATCCCCGGGCACCGTCCCGCGCGCTCCAGCTCACGCCGCAGACGGTCTCATTCTCGACCGCGATACCCGTCACACGAATGCGCTCGAGAATGCGCGCGCCGGCGTTGCGCGCACCGCGAGCGAAGGCCTGCGTGAGGTCGCTCGGGTTCACCTTGCCGTCGCCCGGCAGCCAGACTGCGCCTTCCAAGCCGTCCGTGCGCATGAGCGGCCAGAGCTCGCCCGCATCGCGAGCGCTCACCACTTCGCAAGCCACTCCGTAGGCGCGTGCCAAGGCCGCGGTGCGCTTGAGCTGCGTCATGCGCTCGCTCGTGCGTGCGACAGAGAGGGAGCCGCAGTTGCGCCACCCCGTCGCGCAGCCCGTTTCGGTCTCGAGCTCGCCGTAAAGCCGCGCCGAGTAGCGGATGAGCTGGGTCAGTGCCTCATCGGAGCGCAGCTGTCCGACAAGCCCCGCTGCATGCCAGGTCGTGCCGCAGGAGAGCTGCCCCTGCTCGAGTAGCAGCACGTCGGTCCAGCCGAGCTTCGTCAGGTGGTACGCGACGGAACAGCCGATGACGCCACCGCCGATGATGACGACACGGGCCTGATCCGGAACGCCGTTGTTCAACCGACGCTGCGCTCGAGCGCCTGCTTGCGGATGCCGAGCTCCTGCAATCCGGCACCGATCGCCGCGACCGCGCCCCTCATGCCGGGGCTGCCGAGCTGTCCCATGCAGCCGACGCGGAATGTCTCTAGGGAAGTGAGCTTGCCGGGATAGAGGATGTAGCCGTGCGCCTTGACCGCTCCATAGAAGCGCGCGAACTCGTAGCGCGGGTCCTCGGGGGCATGGAACGTCACGATGATGGGCGCCTGGATCGCACGTGGCAGAAAGCTGCGCAAACCGAGCGCCGTCATTCCCTCGAGGAGCTCGCGGCAATTGACCGCATAGGCCGCACCGCGCGCGGCGAGGCCGCCCTGCTCGAAGTACTGTGTGAGCGCGGCGTCGAAGGCGGCGACCACGTGGGTAGGGGGTGTGTAGCGCCATTGCGTGGTGCGATTCATGTAGACCCACTGGTCGTACAGGTCCATCGCGAGCGAGTGACTGACTCCCTCGCTCTGCTCGAGCACGGTGCGGCGAGCGATCACGAAGCCTATGCCGGGAACCCCTTCCAGGCACTTGCCGGAGGCTGCAACGAGCGCATCGAAAGGCGTGCGTCGCGCATCGATCTCCAGCGCGCCGAAGGAGCTCATCGCATCGACGATCAGGCTCTTGCCGTGGCGCGCCACGACCAGCGCGATCTCGTGCAGTGGATTGAGAATGCCGGTACTCGTTTCGCAGTGCACGAGCGCGACATGCGTGACGGAAGGATCCTGCGAGAGACGCCGCTCGATGTCCTCGGCCCGCACCTGCTGATCCTCGGCGTACTCAAAGCTGGTCAGGCGCCGACCGAGCACGCGACAGATTCGCGCGATGCGCTGGCAGTAGGCGCCGTTCACGGGCACGAGCACATGTCCGGCGCGCGGCACCAGCGTGCCGATGGCCGCCTCCACCGCAAAGGTACCGCTGCCCTGCAGCGGTACACACTCGTGCGTGTCCTTGCCGTGCACGATGCTGAGCAGCGCCTCGCGCACGCGCCCGGTGATGCGATTGAAATCCGCATCCCACGAGCCCCAGTCGCGCAGCATGCTCTCCTTGGTGCGCAGCGAGGTCGTGAGCGGGCCCGGCGTGAGAAGGATGGGGTCGGAAGTCATCGATGTCTCCAGCGGCCTGGCGGGTCGATTATACTTTCTGCCCGAAGCGCGCGCCGGAGTTGTGACAGTGGCAGAACGCATCACCGTCAATGGCCGCTCCTACGGCTGGATGGACCACCCGCTCGTCGTCATCTGCGTAGACGGCTGTCAATACGAGTACATCACCTCCGCGGTCGAGGCGGGCGTCGCCCCCTTTCTGCAGCGTCTGCTCGCGGGCGCCGGTACCTGCGTGCTCGCGGATTGCGTGATTCCAAGCTTCACCAATCCAAACAATCTCTCCATCGTGACGGGTGTGCCGCCCGCGGTGCACGGCATCTGCGGCAACTATTTCTTCGATGCCGAGCGCGGCGAAGAAGTGATGATGAACGATCCGCGGTACCTGCGCACCGGAACCATCCTCGCGGCGTTCGCCGACGCCGGCGCACGGGTAACCGTGATCACCGCAAAGGACAAGCTGCGCAAGCTGCTCGGCTATCAGCTGCGCGGCGTTTGCTTCTCTTCGGAGAAGGCCGACTCCGCCACGCGCGCGGAGAACGGTATCGAGCGGGTGCTCGAGCTCGTTGGGATGCCCGTGCCTTCCGTGTACAGCGCGCAGCTGTCGGAGTTTATCTTCGTCGCCGGCTGCCGCCTGCTCGAGCGCGACCGTCCGGATATCATGTATCTATCGACCACGGACTACGTGCAGCACAAAGCGGCGCCCGGCACTGCCCTCGCGAATGACTTCTATCGCATGCTCGATCGGAATGTCGCGCGGCTCGACGAGCTCGGGGCCACCGTCGTGCTCACCGCCGATCACGGCATGCATGCCAAGCACGATGCGCGCGGCAATCCCAACGTCGTCTATCTGCAGGACACGCTCGATGAGTGGCTGAAGAATCCCGACGTACGCGTGATCCTCCCGATTACCGATCCTTACGTCGTGCACCACGGCGCGCTCGGCTCGTTCGCGCTCGTGTACCTACCCGTCCAGCTCGATGCGCAGGAGTTGCGTGCACGGATCGCCCAGCTGCCGGGCATCGAGCTGGTGCTGCCGCGTGCCGCGGCGGCCGAACGCTTCGAGCTGCCTGCCGATCGCATCGGTGACCTGGTGGTCATCTCGCAGCGCGACACGGTGATCGGAAAGCGCCGCGGCGAGCACGACCTGTCCGGGCTCGACGTCCCGCTGCGCTCGCACGGGGGTCTCTCCGAGCAGCAGGTACCGCTGCTCGTCAACCGCGGGGTCACGCTGCCCACGGGCCGGCGCTGGCGCAATTTCGATGCGTTCGAGCTCGGCTTGAGCCTCGCCTCGTGAAGCGCGGCAGCGCCCCACCCGTGGCACTCGCACCGTCCCCGCCGCCGGCACGTGAGCTGATCCGCGAGTCGCTGCGCATCGCCGGGCAGAAGGTCCCGCGCGAGCGCGTCAGCGAGATCCACCATCCCTACAGCGGCGAACTGGTCGGTACCGTGCCGAAGGCGAGCGTCGCCGACGTGAACCGTGCGCTGCAGACGGCGCGCGACTATCGCGCGCAGCTCACGCGCCATGATCGCTATCGCATTCTGATGCGCACCGGGGAGGTCATCACCGCGAAGCGGGATGAGCTCGCGCGGCTCATCACGCTGGAATCCGGGCTGTGCCTCAAGGATTCGCTCTACGAAGTCGGACGCGCTGCGGATGTGGTGCTGTTCGCCGCCAACCAAGCGCTCGTGGACGACGGCCAGGTGTTCTCGTGCGATCTGACCCCGCACGGCCGCAACCGCAAGGTCTACACGTTGAGGGAGCCGCTGCTGGGCGTGATCACGGCGATCACCCCGTTCAATCATCCGCTCAATCAGGTGATCCACAAGCTCGCTCCGGCGGTCGCCACCAACAATCGCGTGGTGCTCAAGCCGAGCGAGAAGACGCCGCTGACGGCGTACGCGCTCGCTGACATCCTCTACGAAGCGGGTCTACCCCCGCCGATGCTCTCGGTGGTGACGGGAGACCCAGCGGAGATCGCCGATGAGCTCTTGACCCATCCGGCGGTGGATCTGGTGACTTTCACCGGCGGCGTGGAGATCGGCAAGCACATCGCCGCGCGTGCGGTGTACAAGCGGCAGATCCTCGAGCTCGGCGGCAACGATCCGCTCATTGTGCTCGAGGATGCCGATGTCGAAGAAGCGGCGAGCCTGGCTGCGAGCGGCTCGTACAAGAATTCGGGGCAGCGTTGCACGGCCATCAAGCGCATCCTCGTGCAGGAGAGCATCGCCGAGCGGTTCGTGGAGCTCCTGGTCGCAAAGACGCGCGCGGTCAAGTATGGCGATCCCTTCGACCCCGCGATGGACATGGGCACGGTGATCGATGAGGCTGCCGCACAGCGTTTCGAGGCAGTAGTGAGCGAGGCCGTCACGCAGGGTGCGCGGCTGCTCGTCGGCAACATCCGCCGCGGCGCATTGTACTCCCCGACCGTGCTCGATCACGTGCAACCGGAGATGACGGTCGTGCGACGCGAGACATTTGGTCCGGTCTCGCCGGTCATCCGCTTCGCGCATGTTGACCAGGCGATCCAGATCGCCAACGGTACCGCCTACGGCCTCTCGGCGGCCGTCTGCACCAATCGGCTCGATCTCATCACGCGCCTGGTGCGCGAGCTGCATGTGGGCACCGTCAACGTGCGCGAGGTACCCGGATACCGGCTCGAGGTGACGCCCTTCGGCGGTATCAAAGACTCCGGTCTCGGCTACAAGGAAGGCGTGCTCGAGGCCATGAAGAGCTTCTGCAACACGAAGACCTACTCGCTGCCCTGGTAGGGAGCGACTTCGGCGCGGGCAGGCTCGCGCACGCGCGCAAGCTCGAGTCCATGACCGTGCGGACCGCTCTCCCGCTGCCACAGCAGCACGACCGAGCTGAGCGCAGTCAGGCTCAGCAGGCCGAAGAACCAGAGCATCGTCGTGTAGCCGGCCGGGTTGGCCGCGCCCGCCCCTGCCAGGTCGGCGAGCCAGCCTGCGATGCGATTCGAGCCCCACAGGCCGAGGTTCTGCAGAAGCGTGATCACACCGAGCGCCGTTCCCAGCCGTCGTGGCTCGACGATGAGCGTCGTGGCAGGCCAGATGATCGCCGGTACCAGCGAGAAGCTCACGCCCATCAGTACGGTGGAGAACCAGGGACTGAGATCGGTGAGCCCGAGGACGAGGAACGTCACCGGAAGCAGCAGCGTGCCGAATGTCAGCATCAGCGCGCGATGGCCGAAGCGATCGGCGAGCAGCCCGAAGAGCGGCGTGGCGAACACGGCCGCGGCGAACACACCGGAGTTGACGTTGCCCGCCTGCTGTAGCGTCAGGTGCTTGGCATGCTGGAAGTACTCGATCGCGAAAGTCTGGCGAAACGGAAAGAACACGGCCGCGTACAGCACGTGCAGTCCGAGGATGTACCAGTACGACTGATCGAAGGACCAGATTGTCGACCAGCTCCAGCGCTCGCCCGCCATCCGCGGCGCGTCGAGCGAAATGCGGCGCGTGTCGAGCAACCGCAGCAGCACGGCGGCGACCAGCCCGACCGCCGTGATGCCCGCGCCGAGCCACAGGGGCGGCTGCCATCCGCCTTCGTAAGCCGCACGGGCCCAGGTCGGCGAGATGTCGAGCGAGAAGGAGCCCACGCGCGCCAAGGACAGGAACACGGAGGTCGCCAGCGCAATCCCGCTGCGTGGAAACCACCGCGCGAGCGTTGCGATGAGCGCGATGAAGATCGTTGCCTCGCTGATGCCGAAAACCAGCCGCCCGACCCACATCAGGGAGTACGGCTCGCCGATCGCGGTGAGCACCGCGCCGGCGAACCCGATGGCGGCCGCCCACAAGGTAATGCGCGTCGGTCCGTACCGATCGATGAGCACGCCGTTCAACACGGACAGCAGGATGTTGGGCAGGCTGATGACGGCGGTGAGATCACCGATCTGCGATTGTGTGAAGCCGCGCTGGCGACCGAGCAGATCCGCGATCGGACCGATCGCATCGGACTCGTAGTAGCTGCTGAAGATGGTCAGGGCTGCGAGCGCGAGTACTCCCCAGCGCCAGGGCGAGGGAGCCGCGTGAGACGCGTCGGCTGCATGAGTCACGACGGCGCGCGCCATTCCTCGAGCTTGATGGGTGTATCCAGCGCGCGCGTGAAGTGCTCACGGACCGCGTAGACGCGAATCAAAAGGTACGCTTCCCCGAGCTCGGACCCTTCCACGGGATAGTGAATCATTCCCGAGCGATCATGCACCGGCAGCTCGAGCCCGTAGAAACTGGTGCCGTAAGTGAGCGAGGGCAGATCGGGCCGATAGTCGGGATCGCAATTGAGGACCTCGGGATTGTGGCGGCCCTGCGTACCGTACAGCGTGGCGCTCAGGCAGAAGGGCGCCGCTCCGAGCTTCTTGCAACGCAGGCTCATCGAGAGAGCCTCCGGGTCGAGGTTGAGAGCGCAGCGGCCCAGACTCGGCGCCTGGAAGCGGCGCGCAAGCGCCGGCATACGCTGCTGCGCCTGCAGCCTGACCAGCGTCAAAGAGTAATCCAGCCGCAATCGCAGAGGACTCGCACCGAAGCTTCGATAGAAGGCGACGGGAATCAGCAAGCGTTGCACGGCGGGTTCACCGGAGGCGACGGGCGACAGATCGAGCGGTCCCGCGTTCGAGGAGCTGTAGAGCTTGCGCGCTTGGGTATTCCACAGTGTCAGCTGTGCTTGATCCACCAGCAGCCGCTCATCGGCGGGCACGCCGGCGATGCGCACCGGCAACTGGAGAGCGACATCGGGAGCGTTCCCCAAGGCGCGGTTCTGCAAATACTGAGCTGCGCGGTTGAGATCGCCGGCGAGCAGTGCACGTGCGGCCCGACCGACTCCCATCCGAGCCGGATTGGCCGGCGTTGCCGCATCCGCCGCCGGCTGATCCTGGGGGGCGAATGTGAAGCTCACTCGAGCCGCCGCTCCAGGCTCCGGGGATAGCCAGCTCTGCAGGGCGAAGGCCGCGCTCCAGGGCAGCTGCAGAAACACGAGCAGCACGGCGCCGAGCACTGCGACGGCGCGCGCGAGCTGCGTGCGGCGGCGGTAATACTGCAGCGCAAGTATCGTGTATGCGCCGAGCAGCACGCCGAGGTGTTGCAGCAGACGCTGCAGCCAGACAACGCCGGTGTTGCACGTCGGGCAGCTGTCGCCGCCCCAAAGCAAGGCGGCTGCGCTCAATCCGACGGCGTAGACGCCGACCAGCACCGCGCCAAGCAGCAACAGCTCCGCGGCGCTCGCGGTGAGCGTGGCAAGCGCCAGCACCGGCACCAGCAGCCATGCGATCACCAGTGTCTCTTTGAATGCCACCTCGGCGAGCGCTGGGCCGAGCGGGAAGCCGGTCGCCAGCGCACGGGCGACATCGAGCAGGAACATGGGCACGCAGATCGTCAGCGCCACGAACACGAGTTTGGCGATGAGCAGGTGCGAACGCTGCAGCGGGCGGATCAGCCAGTCCTGGTCGAGGGCGGGCACCGCATCCTGCTGCACGACGACCGCGGTCAAGCCGATGACGCCTGCGAACCAGGCCACCGTGAGCGGATGCAGCAGCTCGCGGGCGGCCAGATCCTCGCCGAAGAAGCCGAATTTGTACCAGGTCCACTGCAGACAGGCCTGAATGAGCGTCACCAGCAAGACCATCGGCCACAGAAGCTGCAGGTCCTTGCGCAGGATGCTGCCGATCATGGCCTCGGGCCCTCTGCGCGCGGCCGTACACCCCGCGCTTTACGAGCCATCGCAACGAAGATATCGCGCAGCGAAGCGCGCGGGGCGCCGGGTGGCGCGCTCGCCAACAAGGGACGCGCTCGCTCGCGCAACTCCGCGAGCGGTCCCTGAAACAGCAACCGCCCGTCATCGACGACACCGACGTGAGTCGCGAGACGCTCGACCTCATCGAGCTCGTGTGAGGAGATCAGAATCGAGGTCTCACCGGCGTGCCGCAGGAAACCCTCGATGACCTCGTCGCGTACCAGTGCATCGAGTCCGCTGAACGGCTCATCGAGAATCAGCAGCCGCGGCCGAAACGGCAGTGCGCAGGCCAATGCGAGCTTCAGCCGCATCCCGTGCGAGAGCGCGCCGATCCTGCGCTCGGCAGGCAGCTGCAACCCTCGACGCAGCTCGTCCTCGGCGGCGCGATCCCAACGGGGGTAGCAGGCGCGCACATAGTCGAGGAACTGCGCGACCCGCAGCCGGCCGGGCAGCACCTGACTCTCGGAGACGTAGCCTATCTGCGCGAGCACTTCGGGACCGATCGCACGCGAGTCGACGCCGAGCAGCAGCGCGCGGCCGCGCGTCGGCTCGATGATGTTGAGGAGCGTCTTGATGATCGTGGTCTTGCCCGCGCCGTTCGCACCGAGCAGCGCGAAAATGCTGCCTTCGGGCACCGCCAGGCTCAAACCCTTGAGCGCCTCCACGCGGCCGTAGCTTTTCGAGAGATCCTGCGTCTCAATGATCACGGACCGGCGCCCACTGCCTTGAATTGCTTTCTGTAAACTCGTGCGATGTCTGCGCGTGACTCTCCAACCATCATAGCAGCCGCGCGCCCGTCGCCTCTCGAGCTGCGCGCGGAGATCGAGCAGCTGCCTCTCGGTGCACGGCACGTGCTCATCGTCATCGCGCTCGCCGCGGCGATGCTCTTCGACGGTTACGATGTGTTCGCTCCCACGTACGTCATTCCCGTTGCCACGGTTGCGTGGCGCTTGCTGCCGAGCGCGGCCGGCCTGCTGGTTTCCTCGGGACTCCTCGGCTTCATGCTGGGCTCGCTCCTCAACGGTGCCTGGGCCGATCGCGTCGGCCGCCGGCCGACTTTACTCGGCGCACTCATCCTCGCAGGCGCCGGCAATCTCGCGACCGCGCTGTGGGGGCACTCGTTCGAGCGCTTCCTCGCGCTGCGCATGCTGACGGGCATCGGACTCGGCGTGATCCTGCCCGTTACCGTCACGCTCATCAATGAGCTCGCGCCGCGCCGCACGGTCAACCTGGCAGTGGGCTGGGTCATGGTGGGCTGGTCGCTCGGCGGTATAGCCGCCTCGCTCGCGGCGTGGGCTCTGCTCAGGGTCTGCGGCTGGCCGGTGCTTTTTATGCTGGGCGGCCTCGCGCTGCCGCTCGCCGCCGTGCTGGCCCTCCTGCTGCATGAATCACCGCATTTTCTGGTAGTGGAGCAGCGGCAGGCGGCGGCGCGCCGCGTCATGTCCTCGCTGTACCCTGGTGAGAGCGCGCGCTACTTGCAGGCGCAGTTCTCGCTCCCCGAGGAGAGCACGCACCGTGGCTCTTGCGTGCGTTTGCTGAGTCCGCCGCTCCGGCGCGGCACGCTCATGGTTTGGCTGTGCTCGGCTCTCTCGCTCTTCTCGATCTTCGGTCTGTCCAGTTGGACGCCGCAGATCATGCTCGAGCGGGGCGAGGCATTCGGGGCCAGCGTCGCTCTCGGTGGGGAGCTGCAGCTCGCCTCGCTGCTGGGCGGTCTCGGGTGCGGCTGGGCAGCCGACCGCCTCGGGCGCGCACCGACATTGATAGCCGCGTGGTCCTGCGGGGCGGCGGCTGCGCTCGGCCTGGCGCTTATCAATCTGCATGCCGCCAATATCGCGTTCATAGCGCTGGCCGGATTCTTTGTGCCGGGCGCACAGCTCGTGCTCAACAATCGCACGGCGGCTCTTTACGACACGGAGATTCGCAGCACAGGCGTCGGCGCGCAGCTCGGTGTGGGCCGCCTCGGCGGGATCCTCGGCCCCTACGTGGGAGGCTTGCTGCGGCAGTTGTTCCCCGGCACCGGCGCGCTGTTCATATTCATCGGCTCTGCACTGGGCTGCTGCGCGCTCTGCGGCCTGCTGCTACCGCGTGAGCGTGCGCGCCTGGAGGGATTCAAACCCCCGACCCTCGGTTCCGAAGACCGATGCTCTATTCGCTGAGCTACAGGCGCGTGTGGCCAGTGTAAAGGTGCATGCCCGCGAGTACCATGACCCCACGTGCACGGCGCGGCAGCGCCGCGCCTGATCAATGACGATGGGGAAGCAGATGGGCGCGCGGGCAGCAGCGGTGCAGCGTTGTGGCTGGGTCAGGGCCGGCGATCTCGCGTACGCCCGCTATCACGATGAAGAATGGGGACGTCCGGTGCACGATGACATCCGGTTGTTCGAGATGCTCACCCTGGAGGGTGCTCAGGCCGGCCTCTCGTGGGCGACCATCCTGGGCAAAAGAGGCAACTATCGCCGCGCCTTTGCAGACTTCGATCCGGCACGGGTGGCGCGCTTCGATGCTCGCAAGCGTGCCGCGCTGCTGCGCGATCCGGGCATCGTCCGTAACCGCTTGAAGGTCGATTCCGCGGTCACGAACGCGCGCGGCTATCTGGCCATTCAGCGCGAGCATGGCAGCTTCGACCACTATCTCTGGTCATTCGTGCACGGTCGGCCCGTCATCAACCGTCCGCGACGGCTCGCGGACGTACCGAGCCGCTCGCCGCTGAGCGATCTCATCTCCGAGGAGCTGCGCGGCAAGGGCTTTCGGTTCGTCGGCACCACGATCATCTATGCCTTCCTGCAGGCCGTGGGCGTCGTCAACGACCACGTGCGCGGCTGCTTTCTGTGCCCCGCACGAAATCGCATAAGATAGTCCGTTTCCTCATAACAACCTGAAGGACCCCGTCCATGAAGGCGCTCCACTCTGTGTTCATTCTCGCCGCGCTCGCGAGCGGTCACGCCTATGCCACTTGCAGCTATCCCCAGGCCCCGGACAAGTTACCGGACGGTGCCAAGGCCACCATGCAGGAGATGGTGGCGGCGCAGAAGCAGGTCGTGCAGTACAACGCCGACATCAAGGCATACACCGACTGCCTGAAACTCGAGCACGACCAGGCGCTCGCCAAGGCGGATAACGACAAGTTGACCAAGGAGCAGAAAGAGGCGATGAAGAAGCAGCTGGATAACATCCAGACCGAGAAGAACAACGCCGCGGTCGATGCGGCCGAGGCCGTAACGGCGCGCTTCAACGAGCAGATCCGCACCTTCAAGGCAAAGCAGAAAGGCGGCAGCTGAGGGCCAGCCCCGGGGCTACCGGGCGGCGGTGCGGCGGTTCGACCACTGCCGGCCCGAGGCCAAGTCGGCGGCGTTATGTCGCGGCACGGCGGCGGTATTCGAAGCGCAGATTACCCCGGGCGACAATCGCTTACAGGATGAATCCGTCGGGCGACGCTGAAGCTCGCGTAGGCACGCATCACAGACCCCTGTCGACCGCGGCACTCGCAAAGGCGAACGCTCGGCCCCATGATGGGTCACAAGGCTATATCCTCTGGTATATAGGGAATTCATGAACAACCCGCAGGTCATCGTCCCCTTGGGAGCCCCGCGCCCGCGCGACACGTTCGCACGGCCGCTGCGCGATCTGCGCATTTCAGTGATGGATCGCTGCAACTTCCGCTGCCCGTACTGCATGCCGCGGGAGCAGTACCACGAGAGCTACCGCTTTCTGAAGTCCAACGAGCGGCTGTCTTTCGACGAGATCGTCCGCCTTGCGAGGCTGTTCGCGCATCTTGGCGTGCGCAAGCTGCGCCTGACCGGCGGTGAGCCCCTGCTGCGCGCCAATCTCGCCGATCTGATCGGGGATCTCACGACGATTCCGGGCATCGAGGACGTAGCGCTGACCACGAACGGCATCCTCCTCGCCCGCAGAGCGGCAGAGCTCAAGGCTGCCGGCCTGAGTCGTGTCACGGTGAGCCTGGATAGCCTCGACCCGAGCGTCTTTGGACGCTTGAGTGGCGGCTTCGGCGGTCTCGAGGACGTGCTCGACGGCATCGAGCACGCGCGCCAGGCCGAGCTCACGCCCATCAAGGTGAATGCGGTCGTGCAACGCGGCGTGAACGATCACACCGTGCTCGATCTCGTGGAGCGCTTTCGCGGTAGCGGCGTCATCGTGCGCTTCATCGAGTACATGGACGTAGGCAATCGCAACCACTGGCAGCCGGAGCTCGTCGTGCCGTCGAAGGAGCTGCTCGCACGTATCGCCGCGCGCTGGCCGCTCTCCCCGTTGCAGCGCAATTATCGCGGCGAGGTGGCGGCACGCTACGGCTTCGATGACGGCCAGGGCGAAGTCGGTTTCATCTCTTCGGTGACCCAGCCCTTCTGTGGAGAGTGCTCGCGGGCGCGGCTGTCCTCCGACGGCGTGCTCTACACGTGCCTCTTCGCGACGCATGGCACGAGCCTGCGCGATGCGTTGCGCTCGGGCGCAAGCGACGAGGAGCTCACCGAGCTCATCCGCCGCACCTGGCTCGAGCGCACCGACCGCTACAGCGAGCTGCGGGCGAATCTGCGGCGCTCATCGGGCGAGCAGCGCAAGATCGAGATGTACTACATCGGGGGTTGATGTCCCGCCATGCGCTCCCGCTCTCCCCTGACACATCTCGATGCGCGCAATCTTCCGACTATGGTCGACGTGGGCGGCAAGGATGCCACGCAGCGCACCGCAACGGCCGAGGCGCATATCCGCCTGCCGCGCAGCGTGCTGCTCGCCCTGCGCCGTGCCGGCCACCGCACACGCAAGGGGCCGGTCTTCGATACGGCGATCATCGCGGGCGTCATGGCCGCCAAGCGCACCCACGAGCTGATTCCCTTCTGTCATCCACTCGCGCTCGAGAACTGTGCGGTAGAAATAGAGCCGGAGGCGGGTGGGCTGCGCGTCCAGTGCACCGTCTCGGTCCATCACCGCACGGGCGTGGAGATGGAAGCGCTCGTCGGCGCGAGCGCAGCGGCACTTACGATCTACGATATGTGCAAAGCTCTATCCCACGACATCGAGATCGCGGCCATCCGCCTGCTGGCAAAGTCCGGCGGACGCCGTGACTTCCGCCGCGAACCGAGCCGCGCCCGACGGCGATCCTGGAAATGAGCCTCACCTCCGCACCCACGCTGTATGGTCTGGTCCTCGCCGGCGGCCGCAGCAAGCGCATGCGCCGCGACAAGGCTGCGCTCGAGTTCCATGGCCGCCGACAGCTCGAATGGGCCGTGGCCTCGCTCGAGCCCTTCGTCGAGCGGACCTTCGTCTCCGTGCGCGCCGATCAGGCGGACGATCCGATGCGCGCGCGCTTTGCGCGCATCGTCGATCGTCACACGGACATCGGTCCCATCGCCGGAATCACGGCGGCGCAGCAGCAGCATCCCGATGTTGCCTGGCTGGTGCTCGCCTGCGATCTGCCGCTGCTCGACACAGTCACGCTCGAGCACCTGTTGAAGGCACGGCAACCGCAGCGCCAGGCGACGGCTTACCGCTCGAGCCACGACGGATTGCCGGAGCCGCTGTGCGCCATCTACGAACCCTCGAGCCGCGCCTCCCTGAGCGCCTACATCGAGAGCGGCCGTCAATGTCCGCGCAAATTCCTGTTGCAGAGCGACGTGGCGCTCATCGACGAACCGAACCCCCGCGCGCTCGATAACGTGAACACCCCCGAGGAGTACGGCGCGGCCATGGAGATGCTGGGTCGCGGCGCGGACCCGGCTTCAAAGAGTGGCAGCGGCGCGAGAGACCCCGTGCAGGTCAAAGTGCGGTACTACGCGCTGCTGCGCGAGCAGGCAGGGCGCAGCGAAGAAACGATCAACACGCGCGCGCGAACCCCTCGCGAGCTCTACGACGAGCTGCGCAAGCGTCACCCCTTCACCTTGGCAAGCGAGGTGCTGCGCGTGGCGGTGAATGCGGAGTTCGGCGACTGGTCGCAGCCCCTCGTCGAGGGTGATGCTATCGTGTTCATTCCTCCGGTCGCCGGCGGGTGAGTCGGGGCGCTGTGAGAACTTTCCGCCTCTGCGACGCGCCGCTCGATCCGCTCGCTCTGCGTAATGAGCTCACCGATCCTGCGTGTGGCGGTTATGCCTCGTTCGAAGGTTGGGTGCGCGATCACAACGAGGGGCAGCGTGTGACTCGTCTGGAGTACGAGGCCTTCGCGCCGCTCGCCGTGCAGGAGGGCGAGCGTGTCCTGGCCGAAGCTATCGAGCGCTTCGGGGTTGAGCATGCCGCCTGCGTGCATCGCATCGGCGATCTCGCGATCGGCGATATGGCCGTCTGGGTCGGTGTGAGCTCACGTCATCGCCACGAGGCCTTTCTCGCCTGCCGCTACATCATCGACGAAGTGAAGCATCGGCTGCCGATCTGGAAGAAGGAGCATTACGAGAGCGGCCACAGCGGCTGGGTCAACTGCGAGCGCTGTGCAGTGCCGGCGCGCGATGACGCCCACGCGCACGATCACGCGCACGAGCATGCACACGCGCACGCTCGCAGCCTCGTGCCCGACTATTCTCGCCAGATGGCGCTGACGGAAGTCGGCGCGGCCGGACAGGCGCGCCTGCGCGCCAGCCGCGTGCTGGTGGTCGGTGCGGGCGGTCTCGGCGTGCCGGTCCTCACGTATCTCGCCGGCGCCGGAGTCGGGCGCCTGGGAATCGTCGACGGTGATCGGCTCGAGCCATCGAATCTGCATCGTCAGACGCTGTACGCGCTCGCCGATGTGGGACAGCCGAAGGCCGAGCTGGCCGCCGCGCGTCTGCGCGCCCTGAATCCCGATGTCGACGTACACGTGCACGCCGTGCGGCTCGATGCCATCAATGGCGCCGCGCTCATCGAGCCCTATGAGCTGGTGATCGACTGCACCGATAACTTCTCGAGCAAGTTCCTGCTCAACGATCTGTGCGTGCGACTCGGCAAGCCGGCGATCTTCTCGAGCATCTATCAGTACGAGGGCCAGCTGCAGGTCGTGCGCGCCGCACCTGGAACGGCCTGCCTGCGCTGCATCTGGCCCGACGCGACGCGCGATGGGCTCGTGGGCAACTGCGCCGAGGCGGGTGTGCTCGGTCCCGTGCCGGGCGTGTTCGGCAGCTTGCAGGCACTCGAGGCGTTGAAGATCCTGCTCAATCTACCCGGTCAGCTCGGCGACGAGCTGCTCATGCTCGATCTCGCCACGCTTGCGATCTCGCGCATACGCGCACGGCGCGCGGCACCATGTAGCGCCGGCCCCTGTGTTCGAGCCGCCGCCGCACGGGAAACCGAGGCTGCGCTCGCGGCGCCGGCGCTCGAGCTGTCCTTTGCAACGCTCGCCGCAGCGCTCGAGGAGGGCTTCGAGCTGATCGACGTGCGCGAGCCGCATGAAGTCGCGCAAGCCGCCGCACCTGCGGCCCGGGTGCGCCACATACCCTTGCAGCAGCTGCTGCGAATCGCGCGCGGCGCGCCGCAGGAGCGTGAGCCGCTCGAGGGCAGCGGCAAGTATCTGCTGCTCTGCGCCACCGGTCGCCGCAGTCTCGGCGCTGCGGAGGAGCTGCGCGCGCGGGGATTCCAGTGCGCTTATTCGCTGCAGGGCGGAATCTCCGCACTTCGCGCGCGCCTGCCCGCGTGAGCCGCTGCGCTAGCCGCGCCGTACTGTCTATTGGATTGTGGCTGCTGAGCGGCGGCGCGGGCGCCGCTACTTCAACGCCCCTGCTCGACTACGCACGTACGCTCAGCTTCGACACGCCGCCGGGTGAGCAGAGCGACCGGCGCGAGCTGGCTCGGGCCAGCTACGAGATTGCTCATGATCCTCCGCCTCGGGAGGACTGCGCTCGCACCCTCGGCGCGCGACGCTTTGCCGGCTTGCTCGATGAGCTGGGCGCTGCGCGCGCGGCACTCGGCGATGCGGACGGCGCGGTGCAGGCTTACCAAGCCGCCCTCGCCTGCACTCCCCGCGCGCTCTACCTGCACGCCGCCCTCGCCGAGGAGCTGCTGCACGCGGGCCGCTACAGCGAGGCGCTTGCCAGCGCATCCCGGGGACTTGCCATCGATCGCAGCGACTACCGTCTCGGCAACATTCTGGGGCGGCTGTATTTCATCGAGGAGCGCTGGCCGGATGCCAGCGCCTGGCTGCGCTGGTCGGCGGCTTCCGCCGCAGGACCGGAGCAGGCCATGTACTGGGAATGCTTTCTCTGGTTGGCGCAGCGCCGCGCGGGCGTGGCACGCCCGCAGCTCTCCGGGCGTGCGCTCACCGACAGCTGGCCGCGACCGGTGCTCGAGACATTGGCGGGAAAGCTGAGCGAGGAGCGGCTGCTCGCGGAGGTGCGTCGGGAGCCGAGCGCTCACCGCCGACGAGAGATTCTGGTCGAGGCGCTCTACTACATCGGCGAGATGCGCCTCGCGGATGCGGATGTGGACGATGCGCGCCGCTACTTCGCCGCCGCCGTGAATCTCAAAGTGCTCTACTTCGTCGAGCACCATATGGCGCTCGCGGAGCTTGCGAAGTTGCGCAATCCTTAAGGGCGCACCTGGCCTGCGCCGCGCACCACGTACTTGTAGCTCGTCAGCTGCTCGAGCCCGACCGGACCTCGAGCGTGGAAGCGGTCCGTCGATATGCCAATCTCCGCCCCCATGCCGAACTCTGCACCGTCGGCAAACTGCGTGGAGGCGTTGTGCAGCACGATCGCGCTGTCGACCCGCTGCAGAAAGCGCTCGGCCGTTGCAGGGTTCTCCGTGACGATCGTCTCGGTGTGCGCCGAGCCATGCCGTGCGATGTGTGCGATGGCCGCGTCCACTCCCTCGACGACGCGTGCGGCGATGATGGCGTCGAGATACTCGGTGTACCAGTCGTCTTCGGTGGCGGCGCGCACGCGCGGATCCACGCGCTGCACCGTCTGGTCGCCGCGGACCTCGCAGCCGGCCTCGAGGAGATCGAGAATCAGCGGCTGGAGGTGGGTGGCCACGCAGCCTCGATCCACCAGCAGCGTCTCAGCCGCCCCGCACACGCCGGTGCGGCGCATCTTCGCGTTGAGCACGATGGTGCGCGCCATGCGCACGTCCGCCTGCCGGTCCACGTACACGTGGCAGTTGCCCATGAGATGGCCGATGACGGGGACCCGCGCTTCCTTTTGCACACGCGCGACCAGCTCCTTGCCGCCGCGCGGCACGAGCACATCGAGATACTCGCTCATCCCCGCCAGCATGTAGCCGACTGCGGCACGATCGCTCGTGGGCACGAGCTGGATGCAACTTGCGGGCAACTCCGCCTCGCCCAGTCCCTGGACGAGGCAGGCATGAATCGCCCGGCTCGAGTGCTCGCTCTCGGACCCACCGCGCAGGATGACCGCGTTGCCGGATTTCAAACACAGGGCACCGGCATCCGCGGTGACGTTGGGGCGGCTCTCATAGATGATGCCGATGACACCCAGCGGCACGCGCACACGTTGAATGCGCAAGCCGTTCGGACGCTGCCATTCTGCGGCGACGGTGCCGATCGGATCGGGAAGCGCGACGATCTCATCGAGGCCGCGGGCCATCGCATCGACGCGTGCGTCATCGAGGCGCAGGCGGTCGAGCAGCGCGGGCGCAAGGGACTTGCCGCCTGCCCGGCGCAGATCCTCGGTGTTGGCCTGCAGTATCGGGCCGCGCCGCGCACGGATCGCGGCCGCAGCACCCTGCAGCGCCCGGTTTTTCTGTGACGTCGCCGCAGACGCTAGCACCTCGGCCGCGACGAGAGCCGCGGCTCCCATCCGCTCCATCAGCGTGCCTACGTCCTCGGTGCTCATTGGGCCGCCTCCGCTGGAGGTGCCAGATCGGCGCGCAGGATCACGAGATCATCCCGGTGGATCATCTCGTCACGGCCGCGAAAGCCAAGAATCCCCTCGATCTCGGCGGACCTGCGGCCCATGATGCGCGCGGCATCGCTGTCGGAATAGGCGCTGATTCCCCGGGCGACCTCGCGCCCATCCGGTCCCACCACGCTGATGGTATCGCCGCGATCGAAGCGCCCCAGCGCGCGGATCACCCCCGCCGGCAGCAGACTCTTGCCTTCGCTGAGCGCCCGCAGCGCGCCGGAGTCAATGCACACCGCACCCGCGGGGCGCAGCGTGCCGGCGATCCATTGCTTGCGCGCCGCGATCGGCGTGGCGTTCGGCATGAACCAGGTGCAGCGCGCACCCTCCTCGATGCGCCGCACCGGATGCCGGTGATGCCCTGCGGCGATGCACATGTGACAGCCGGCGGAGACCGCGATCTTGGCCGCCAGGATCTTGGTGCTCATCCCGCCGGAGCCGACGGCGGAGGCCGACCGACCGGCCATCGCCTCGATCTCCGGGGTGACCTGCAGCACCCGCTCGACGAACTCGGCACCGGCCTCCCGATTGGGATCCGCCGTGTACAGACCGTCCACGTCGGAGAGCAGCACCAGGCAGTCGGCCCCCGCCATCTGTGCCACGCGAGCCGCCAGACGATCGTTGTCCCCGTAGCGAATCTCGGCGGTGGCGACGGTGTCGTTCTCGTTGATGACCGGCAGTGCACCGAGCATGAGGAGCGATTCGAGCGTCGCGCGCGCGTTGAGGTAGCGCCGCCTGCGCTCGCTGTCCTCGAGCGTCAGCAGCATCTGTGCAACCGTGATGTCCTTCTCTTCCAGGAGCTCCTTGTAGGCATGGGCGAGGCGGATCTGACCGACGGCAGCTGCGGCCTGGCTTTCCTCCAGGCGCAGCGCCCCCTTGGGCAGGCCGAGCTGACGGCGCCCGAGGGCGATGGCTCCCGAGGAGACGAGCAGCAGCTGCTGTCCCCGCTTGCGCAGCCGCACCAGATCGTCGATCAGAGACTCGAGCCAGCTGCGATTGAGCCGACCGGATTCCTGATCCACCAGCAGTGCGGAGCCGACTTTGACCACGACGCGCCGCGCCGTCGCGAGTGGAGATGCGGGGCTCGGACGTGGCAGCGTCATGGCAAAAACTATACGGGATCGACGCCTCACCGGCGACCCCGCCCCGTGCCGGGACAGCGCGCTTCACTCGTTGCCTCGGCTGCGCACCCACCTTTAAACTGGCGTCCGCCTGAGCGATTGACTCGAGGACACCCGCGGTGAGCAGAGATTACGAGCCGGTTCCGGGCCAGTGGTACGAGAACATCGAGGAGGAGGAATCCTTCCGCGTGCTGTCGGTCGACGAAGACTCCGAGCTGGTCGAAATCGAGTACCTCGACGGGGACGTCGAGGAGATCGACCTCGAGACGTGGCATGAGATGGATCTCGATACCATCGAGCAACCCGAAGGCTGGACCGGATCCGCCGAAGACGAGGATGAAGAAGAGGAGGAAGACGAGGAATCAGAGGAAGAAGACGACGAAGAATGGGACGAGGATGAGGACGAAGACGACGACGATTGGGATGAGGATGAAGACGAGGACGCCGACGGGGATCGGGACGAGTATTGAGCCCGGCGGACCTCGACAGCTGGTTCCATGAAAAAGAATCCGCGTGGCTCTATGGCGAGCTCGCGCGCGCGGAGCCCGATCAGCGCAAGAGCGAGCTCTTCCTGAAGCTCGCCGCTGCGGCCGAGGAGCAGGCTGCCCACTGGATGTCCCTTCCCGGCGCGCAGGCACGCCGAGCGCACTCGGGCGGCTTTCAACCCTCTCTGCGCGCCCGAATCGTCGCGCATCTGCTGCGCCTGTTTGGCCCGCGCGCCGTGCGTGGGGTACTTGCCGCCATGAAGCTGCGCGGGCTCTCGCTCTACAGCATGCCCGCGAGCGTCGGCGGGCATGCCATGCCCCGCTCTGCGAGCGAAGTCGGTGCTCGCCATCGCAGCACGGTGGGCGGAAACCTGCGTGCCGCGGTATTCGGCGTCAACGACGGTCTGATCTCCAATGCGAGTCTCGTCATGGGGATCGCGGGAGCAGGAGCGACGGGTGCGTATGTGCTCACCACGGGCGCGGCCGGATTGCTGGCCGGCGCGCTGTCGATGGCGGCCGGGGAATACGTCTCCGTGCGCTCCCAGCGCGATATGTATGAGTACCAGATGGCGCTCGAGCGCGAAGAGGTGGCCGAGTACCCGGAGGAGGAGGCCGAGGAGCTCGCGCTCATCTACGAGGCGCGAGGCGTCGACATCCAGCAGGCGCGCGAGATGAGCCGCGCCCTGCTCGCCCGGCCCGAGCAGGCACTCGATACGCTCGCAAGGGAAGAGTTGGGACTCAATCCCGATGATCTCGGCTCACCGTGGCACGCTGCCGCCTTCTCGTTCGTGTCCTTCGGGGTGGGTGCGACGGTTCCCTTGATTCCATTCCTGCTCGGCGTGCGCGGCACGAGCGCCATCGCAGGAGCCGCCGCTCTTACGCTCGTCGCATTGTTCGCGGTGGGGATGGTGCTGAGTTTGTTCACCGGACGCGCCGCCTGGCGCGGCGCTCTGCGCATGCTGGCCATCGGCGGCGGCGCCGGCATCGTGAGCTTCCTCGTCGGGCGGGCACTGGGGGCTGCGCTCCGCTGACCTGTCAAGTTCCCGCCCGGGGGTGGGTCCGGCGGGCGCGCGCTGCGCCGCAGCGCCTGCCAAACGCCGCCCCAACTTGAAAAACGCCGGTTCGGACCCCTTATCTGGTCTCAGGAGCGACGGGCCGGTAGAGTGGCCACCGGATTCGAACTCGGGCCCTCGTTCGCTGGTCGAAATCGTACCGGGGGCCCAGGAGCTGGACTGCCGTCATGAAGCGCATCTTGCTGTTCCTCATCACGAACCTTGCGATCGTTCTCGTCCTGTCCATCGTCGCGCACCTGGTCGGGCTCGACGCCTACCTCGCGCAACACGGCAGCAGCCTGCAGGGTCTGCTCGTGTTCGCGGCATTCTTCGGATTCGCGGGCTCGTTCATCTCGCTCGCCATGTCCAAGTGGATGGCCAAGCGCGCGATGGGCGTGCAGGTCATCGCTCAGCCCGCCGATCGCACCGAGCAGTGGCTCGTGGATACCGTGCGCGGGCACGCCCAGGCGGCCGGGATCGGCATGCCGGAGGTGGGCATCTTCGAGTCGCCCGAGCCGAACGCATTCGCAACGGGTGCGCGCCGTGACCATGCGCTGGTCGCCGTGAGCACCGGGCTCATGCAGAGAATGAGCGCCGAAGAGGTCAAAGCGGTACTCGGACACGAGATCACCCACGTCGCCAACGGCGATATGGTCACCCTGACCCTCATCCAGGGCGTCGTGAACACCTTCGTGATCTTCCTGTCACGCGTGATCGGCAACATCGTGGATCGGGCTCTGTTCCGCAGCGACGAGGGGCGCGGTCCTGCGTATTTCCTCACCGTGATCTTCGCGCAAATCGTGCTCGGCTTTCTCGCGAGTCTGATCGTCATGTGGTTCTCCCGGCAGCGCGAGTTCCGCGCCGACCGCGGCGGCGCGCACTTGGCCGGCAAGCCCAACATGATCGCGGCGCTCGAGCGCCTCAAGATCGCACACGAGCCGCTGCCCGCGCAGCAGTTCACGGCGTTCGGCATCACCTCCGGCGATTCACCGGGTGGCTTGCGTCGCTTGCTCATGAGTCACCCGCCGCTCGACGAGCGCATCGCGGCGCTGCGCGCCCAGCCATAAAGCACGAGCTCTTTGCGGAGCCTGATCGAGCAGTTCCAGGAGCGGCTCGGCGCCGATGCGGTGCTGACTGCGCCGAGCGACGTCGCACCCTACCTCACCGACCTGCGCGATCTGTATCACGGATGCACGAGCGCTGTGCTGCTGCCACGCGCAGTCGAGCAGGTCTCATCGGTCCTCGCGCTCTGCCACGAGCTCAAGATCGGCGTGGTGCCGCAGGGTGGCAACACGAGTTACTGCGGCGGCGCCACACCGGATGAGTCGGGCAGCCAGATCGTGCTGTCGCTCGCGCGCCTCAATCACATCCGCGCGCTCGATCCGGCGAGCAATGTTCTCGTGGCCGAAGCCGGCTGCATCCTGGCGAACGTGCAGCGCGCGGCCGATGCGGCCGACCGGTTCTTTCCGCTCAGCCTGGGCTCGGAGGGCAGCTGTCAGATCGGCGGCAATCTATCGACCAATGCCGGGGGCACCAACGTGCTGCGCTATGGCATGATGCGCGACCTCGTGCTGGGTCTCGAGGTCGTACTCGCCGACGGGCGCGTGTGGTCGGGCCTGAACAGCCTGCGCAAGGACAATACCGGATATGACGTGAAGTCGCTGTTCCTGGGAGCCGAGGGCACTCTGGGCGTCATCACGGCCGCAAGCCTCAAGTTGTTCCCCAAGCAGCGTGCCATCGCGACCGCGCTCGTCGCCATCCCCGACGTGGAGGCGGCCGTGCGCTTGCTGGCCGATCTGCGCACGGCGAGCGGAGATCGTGTGAGCTCGTTCGAGCTCATTCCACGCATCGGGCTGGAGCTTGCCGTACGGCACATTCCGGGCGTCAAGGATCCGCTCGCCGAGCACCATCCCTGGTACGTCCTCTGCGAGATCAGCTCCTCGCGGGTCGAGCCGCTCAGCGAGGTGCTGCAGGACGCGTTGGCCCAGGGTCTCGAGGCCGGCCTGGTGCTCGATGCGGCGCTCGCGCAGAGCGAGCGCGAGCGCGCCTCCTTCTGGCATCTGCGCGAGCATATCCCCGAGGCACAGCGGCGCGAGGGCGCAAGCCTCAAGCACGACATTTCCGTACCCATCGGCGCGCTGCCCGCCTTCGTGCGCGCCGGAGCCGACTGGGTGAGCGCGCATGTCCCCGATGGCGTGCTCATCGCTTACGGCCATGTCGGCGACGGCAATCTGCATTTCAACGTCAATCAGCTGGCGGGAACCGATGCGGCCGGCTTCCTCGCGCGCCGTCCGGCCATCATGCGCGCGCTGCACGACCTGGTGGCCTCATTCGGCGGCAGCATCAGCGCCGAGCACGGCATCGGACAGTCGAAAGTAGCCGAGCTCGAGCGCTACACCGCGCCCGTGGAGCTCGATCTCATGCGCGCTATCAAGCGCGCCTTCGATCCGCGTGGCATTCTCAATCCAGGCAAGGTTCTGCGTAAGGAGCCAATCGGGTGATGCTCAGGAATGCCATTGCCGCCTTCGCGTGCGTGGCCCTGGCGAGTGCGTGCAGCCGCTCCGGCGGCCCGAACCCGCACGCCAGCGCGGGGACTCCAGCCTCTGCGCACCCCGCCGCTCCGGCTCCCGAGGTGCACACGGTGTCCACGCCCGCCACCATGCCGGGGAACCCCGGCATGCCGCCGCGACCCCTCGACGGCATGCCGCTCATCGTCGAATCGCCCGACCTCGTGCACATCGAGTATCGCACTTACGGCCACGGAGACCCGGCGATCGTGCTCGTGCATGGCTGGTCCTGCAGCTCGGCGTACTGGAGCGCGCAGCTCGATGAACTGAAAGCCCGCTACACCGTCGTCACCGTGGATCTCGCCGGACACGGCGCATCCGGGCGCAATCGTCGCGACTGGTCGATGGCACACTACGGTGCCGATGTCGCGACCGTCGTGCAGCACATGGGCAATGCGCACGTCGTGCTCGTGGGCCACTCGATGGGCGGTCCCGTGGTGCTCGAAGCGGCGAGCCGGCTGGGCCATCGAGTGATCGGCATCATCGGTGTCGACACCTTCAAGAGAATCGATCTGCCACCGCCCGCAAGCGATCAAGTCGAGAAGCAGATCCAGCCCTTCCGGGCCGATTTCATCGGCCAGATGCACCGCTTCGTGCCCGAGTTCCTGTTCCGCAAGAGCACCGACCCGGGCCTCATACGCAAGGTCACGGAGGACATGGCGCGCGAGCCGCCGCAGATCGCGATTCCGACGCTGGTCGCGCTCAATGCGATGGACTTCGCCTCCGTGCTGCAAAACATCCACGTACCCATTATCGCGATCAACTCCGACTTCGGCCCGCTCACCAACGAGGCGCGCATCCGCAGGAGCGTGCCGGAGTTCCGCGCGATCGTGCTGAAGGGCACCGATCATTTCCTGATGATGGACGATGCGCGGCAGTTCAATCCCGTCCTGCTGCACGAGATTGCAGCGCTCGCCGCCGGCGAGCACCGCAGTCCGGCTAGCTGATGACGCGCACGAGCCCCTCTTGAGCGGTGCTGGCGACCAGGCGGCCGTCGCGCGCGAAGACGCTGCCGCGCGCAAAGCCGCGGGAGCCCGAAGCGCTCGGGCTGTCCACCGCATAGAGCAGCCACTCATCGACTCGCAGCGGCCGATGAAACCACATCGCGTGATCGATGCTGGCGGTGATCGCCTTGCCACTCAATGCGGAGATGCCGTGCGGTAGCGTGGCGGTCTCGAGCAGGTAGTAATCCGACACGTACGCCAGCAGGCAGCGATTGAGCGTTTCATCCGCGGGAACTGTGCTCACGGCACGGAACCAGATCTCGCGCGTGGGCGGGCCTTGGCGGCCGCGCCAGTGATCGCTCGACTGGACGCTGCGGAACTCGAAGGGCCGCGGTTTCTCGAGCAGGCGCCGCACACGTTCCGGCAGATTCGCGAGCACCTCGGCCGCAACCCGCGAGCTGTCGGAGAGCGACTCGGGCGGCGGCACCTGAGGCATCGCGATGTGATGCTCGACACCGTGCTCCCGCACCTGGAAAGAGGCAGCCATGTTGAAGATCTGCTCGCCGTGCTGGATGGCGACGACGCGGCGCGTCGAGAAACTGTGGCCGTCGCGACTGCGGTCGACCTCGTACACGATCGGTGCGTTGAAATCGCCACGCCGCAGGAAGTAGGCGTGCAGTGAGTGCACGACGCGCTTCTCCACCGTGTGCGAGGCGGCCATCAATGCCTGACCCAGCACCTGGCCGCCGAATACCTGCGGGCTGCCGATATCGCGGCTCTCGCCGCGAAACAGATTCACCTCCAGACGCTCGAGCTCGAGCAGCGCGAGCAGGTCCGAGATGCGTGGGTCCATGTCACCCGAAATGGAAGGTGCCCTTCATGAGCGCATTGTGGCCGGGAAAGGTGCACAGATAGGTGTAATCCCCACCCTTCTGCAATTTCGAGGTGGAGAAGGTCACGCTCGTCGACTCGCCACCGCCGATGGTCTTGGTCGAGGCGATGACACGCGGGTCACCCGGCTGCTGATAGCTGTTGCTAAGTCCGGCGGAGGCGCCCGCATTGGCCACGGCCGTTGCATCCGCGCTCTTCACCAGCACCCAGTTGTGACCCATCGCCGCGGCGGGCAGCTTGCCCGTGTGCGTGAGCGTCAGCTCGATCTGCGTGCAATCGCCGGCGGCAGTCAGCTCCTTCTTATCGTATTGCATCAGATCGTTGCCCGAGATGCTCAGCTTGCAGAGCTTGTCCGCTGCGTGCGCGGCTGGGCCGGAGCCGAGCGCCGCGAGCAGCAGAGCCAGGGTGGTGAGCGTCGGAAGTTGTTTGAGACTCATTGCGTGCTCCTCGATTTCCTCAATGGCAAACGACTTGTGCAGCCATTATTGTGCATCAGCCCGGCCGCGCCGGCACCTGCGGCTCAGGTGTCCGGAACACCGAGCCGCTTGTGCATGATGGGGCTCGTGGTGGTGTACTGCAGGAACTGCTTCTTCTGTGGATACAGGTGGTGCTGGATGCCGAATGCGGCGAGCGCTGCCTCGTGGAACCCCGACAGGATCAGCTTCTTCTTGCCCGGATAGCTGTTGATATCGCCGATGGCGAAGATGCCGGGGATGCTCGTTTCAAACTTCTCCGTGTCGACCCGCAATGCCTTGCGCTCGAGCTCGAGGCCCCACTGTGCGATGGGCCCGAGCTTGGGATGCAGGCCGAAGAACACCAGCAGCTGCTCCGCCTCGAGCGTGTGCAGCATGCCGTCCACGCCTTTGACGACGACCCCCTTGAGGATGCCGCCATCGGCGATGATCGATTGTGCAAGACCCTCGATGTAGCGAATGCGGCCGGCCGCGGCGAGCTCGCGCATCTTGGCAACCGACGCGGGTGCCGCACGAAACTCCGCACGCCGGTGCACGAGCGTCACAGCGGCCTTCGGAGCCAGCTCGAGCGTCCAATCGAGCGCCGAGTCGCCGCCACCGAATATGACGAGGTGGCGTCCGTAGAGCTCGGAGGCGTTGCGGATGCGGTATTGAATCGAGACCCCCTCGAACGGCTCACAGTCGGCCAGCCCGAGCCGGCGCGGTTGAAAGGAGCCGAGTCCCGCGGCGATGACGACGGCACCGGCATCAAAGCTGGTACCTGTTGCCGTACGCACCTGAAAGCGCCCATCCGGGTTGCGCGTGAGCTCGCTGACTTCCTGCCCGAGGTGAAACTGCACGTTGAAGGGCTTGATCTGCTGCATCAGACGATCGACCAGCTCCTGCGCACCACACACGGGCAGCGCGGGAATGTCGTAGATCGGTTTATCCGGGTAGAGCTCGGCGCACTGTCCGCCGGGCGCGCGCAGCGAGTCGACCACGTGCGCACCGATACCGAGCAGACCGAGCTCGAACGCCTGAAATAATCCGCAGGGACCGGCGCCGATGATGACGACCTCGGCGCGAATGGCTTCCGGGGCTAAACCCATGAACGCTGATCAGGCTCGGCCGGCGTTGGCGTCGGTGGGCGTGTGGAAGTACTCGCTCTCGGACGAGAGCTGCTCGACCAGCCGTTTGAGCTCCGCCATGCGCCCCTCGGCCGTGCTGATTGGCATGCAGTCCTGACAACGTGGATCACCGCAAGGCTGGCGGGAGTACAGCCAGTACTGCAGTGCACCCGCGAGCAGCCCGTCGGCGATGTCCCACAGGTCAGCGTCCTTGTCCTTGTCCGCGAGCCGATTCCCGAGGTCCACGGCCTTCGCAAAGGCCGAGTCGAAGGTATCAGCGAGCTCAGTCATGCGACGAAGTATAAAGCAAGTCCCCTCCCGGACCGAGCCGGGGCTGCCGGCGCGGCGGTGAAACGGCTTTCTGGGACGCTGTCCACGGACCTCTCCCCCACCCCAGAGCATCATGCGTGAGGTGTGCGCCCGCAGGCCTCGTCTGCCGGGTGCAGCGAGCAGCACGGAAATAAGCAACGGCGGCCCGCGCTGCAGGGACATCGGAACGGCAACTTATGTTGCATGTTGCATGACGGGAGAGCCGTGCAAGCGCTTACACGTTTCGCAGCGATCGTCTCCTCCGGGCTGGCCACGGCGCGGCGCAGATTGCGCCTCACGATCGGCACGCATCTGGCGCTGGCGCTCGCCGTCATCGGCGCCGTCGTGTTCATCGGTCAATCGATTGCCACGCGCACGAGTCGCACGGCAATGGATGCGGTGCGCAGCATGGAGCTCGAGTACGAGCCGCGCGCGCGACGCGCGGCAACCATCATCGAAAAGCTCGCCACCTACGACCGAAGCGTTGTCGAATATCTGGAGACGCAACGCTCCACCGACGATCACCTGATCAGCACCGCCCGCTCGCAGCTCGATACGGCCATCGCGGCCTACTTCGATGGACCCGAGGCCGATGCGGGCGCCCCGCCTGAGCTGCGCCAGCAGCTGGCGCGTCACGAGAGCCGCGGCCGCGAGCTCGCCGACGGTGCCGCGCAGCGCGCGCAATGGCTGCAAAAGCGTCGTGGCCTGCTCGAGGCCGTGCACCGTCGTATCGCCTCAGCCGGTGGCAGCGGACTCTTGATCGCCAACAACCAGGTGCTCGCGCGGCGCTCGCTCGCCGAGCTGGCTACCGCCATCAGCGCGCTGCGCGAGGCCGAGACCACCGACGCGCTCGAGCGCGCCGAGCAGAGCATGCGGGCCGTCCTGCAGGCGAACCAGGCGGAGCTCGCGCGCTCGCCCGGCAGTGCGTGGCTCGAGCTGGTGTGGGAGGACTTTCGCGCGGCTTCGCATCTGCGCGCCAGCATCGAGCGCTTCGATGCGAGCAGCGAGGCGGCGCGCCGGCAATTTCTCGAGGAAGGCTCCGTGCTGATGGTATCGGCGCAGACGCATCTGCAGGAGCCCGCGCGGGCGAGCCTCGCGGCGGCGGCGCAGCGGGCGGCATCCGCGGCTGCCGGCGCGCAGCAGACACTGACGAAGACCGGCGTTACCGTGCTCGCTGGGCTGTTGCTGGTCTCGGTGCTGCTCGCGCTCAGCATCACGCTGCCCGTGCGCAGGCTGACCGCGGTCACGCGCCGCCTGGCCAGCGGCCGGCGCGACGTGCGGGCGCGCCGCGGCGGCCTCGCAGAGCTCGACGAGCTCGCCGAGTCCTTCAACGCCATGGCCGACCAGATCGCCGTCGTTGAGAGCGAGCTGCGTGGCCAGCAGGCCCAGCTCGAGCGCCACGTCGCCGAGCGCACCCGTCAGCTGCATCATCTCGCGCATCACGATCCGCTCACGCAGCTGCCCAACCGCCGCCATTTGAGCAGCGAGCTCGCCGCGGCGCTCGCGCGCGCGACGCAGAGCGGCCGCCGCATCGCGCTGCTGTTCGTCGATCTCGACAACTTCAAGTCCATCAACGACACGCTCGGACACACCTTCGGGGATCACGTGCTGAAGTCGATCGGCGACCGCCTGCAGCAGGCAGCCGGAACGAATGCCTTCATCGCGCGCCTCGGGGGCGATGAGTTCACGGTGCTGCTCGAGGATGCCGGCTCGGAGGAACAGCTCACTGGCCGGGTCGGCTCGCTGCTCGAGGCATTGCAGCAGCCGCTCGCCGTGCACGGGCGCGTGCTCTCGACCAGCGCCAGCATCGGCGCGAGCCTCTATCCGGATCATGCGCGCGATGCCGATGCACTGCTGCGCGCCGCGGACGTGGCATTGTTTCGCGCCAAGGACCTCGGCCGCAATCGCTTCGCGCTCTACTCCCCCGAGCTCTACGATGCCGCGGCCTACCACTTCCGTTTGGAGCAGTCGTTGCGTCGCGCGGTGGAGGCCGGTGAGCTACTGCTGCTCTATCAGCCCCAGGTCGCGCTGCATACGCTGGAGGCGGTCGGCGTCGAGGCCCTGCTGCGCTGGCGCAAGCCCGATGGCCGCATCGCCACGGCTGCCGAGTTCATTCATATCGCGGAGAAGACCGGGCTCATGCGCGAGCTCACCTCCTGGGTACTGCGCTCCGCAACCTCGACCGTCACCGCGTGGCGCACGCTCGGGTGGCACCAGGCCTGCGTCGCCATCAACGTCTCCGCCCCCCAGTTCTTCGAGACCGATTTCGTGGACAAGGTGGCCAAGGCGCTCGAGGTCACCGGCGTGCCGCCGCAGGCACTCGAGCTCGAGCTCACCGAGACGGTCATGCAGACAGGACCGTCGACCATCACGGCACTCAGACGCCTGCGCGAGCTTGGCGTCGCGATCGCGCTCGATGACTTCGGCATCGGCTACTCCTCGCTCACCTCGCTCGAGCAGCTGCCGATCACGCGCGTGAAGCTCGATCGCACGCTGGTGGGAGGCATCGATTCCAGCGCGCGCTCGGCGGCGATCACCCGCTCGGTCATTGCGCTCTGCCATGGGCTCGGGCTGCAGGTGGTGGCCGAAGGGGTGGAGCGGCCCGGTCAGTTGGAATTTCTGGCGCAGTGCGGACCCGTCAGCGTGCAGGGCTTCCTGCTCGGCCGTCCCGTGGAGATGGAGCTCGCGCGCAAGGAGGCCGATGAGGCGGCCGCACGCGCTCGCGAGCTGCTCGCCCCCGCGCAAGCCTCGGGCGCCGCTCGAGCGCCCGAGCGCAGCTCCCTCGTGTTCGTGGCGGCTCCGCGGCGCGTGACACCGCGCTGAGCGGCAGGCGATCAGTTCCTGTACGCTCTGCGCCGCGCACCGCCGCTGCGCGCCAGAGAGGCATGACCGACGATGAAGATCGAGCTCACCGCGATGGAGGCTCGCGTGATCGGCTCTCTCATCGAGAAGCAGATCACGACGCCGGATCAATATCCCCTCTCGCTCAATGCCCTGACGAATGCCTGCAATCAGAAGAGCAATCGCGACCCGGTGATGAGTCTCGACGAGCACACCGTGCAGGCGGTACTCGATGGCCTCGCGAAGCGACACCTCGTGGTGGAGAAGTCCGGCTTCGGCAGCCGTGTGCCGAAGTATCAGCATCGCTTCTGCAACACGGAATACGGGGCGCTCAAGTTCTCTCCCCAGGAGCTCGCGATCGTGTGTGAGCTGCTGCTGCGCGGTCCGCAGACACCCGGCGAGCTGCGCAGCCGCGCAAGCCGCATGGCCGAGTTCGCCGACGTGAGTGCGGTCGAGAGCGTGCTGCGATCCCTCGCGGAGCGCGCGGACGGACCCTTTGTGGTCGGACTGGCGCGCGAGCCCGGCCGCCGCGAGGCACGCTACACGCACCTCTTCGGCGGCACACCGCCCCCGCACGCAGCCACAGCTCCCGAGCCCGGCGCTGCCGTCTCGAGCGCACCCTTGCCGCAGGACCCGAGCCGCGATCTCTCAACGCGGCTCGAAGCCATCGAAGAGGAGCTGCGCACGCTCAGGGCCGAGCTCGACGAGCTCAAGCACCGCACGCTCTAGCGCACGGGGCGCAAGCCCTGAGCGCAGTCGGGCTGATCGACGAAGAATCCGTCCACGCCCGCCGCCGCATACGCCGCGAGCTCGGCGCGCAGATCACCGCGCTCTGCGGGCGCCGCGCTCGAGCGCAGCGGCGCCGGCAGAAAGAAGTTCTCCGCGCGAAACGTCCAGGCGTGCACCGCGAGTCCGAGTCCATGGGCATCGGCAACGAGCGAAGTCGGCTGGCCGAGTGCCCCGTCGGTGCTGGGTGGGATGATGAGACTCTTCTCGGCCCCGATGGCATCGGCGTGGGCGGCGAGGAGCGCGAGCTCCGGCGGCGCGAGCAGCTCGCGGTAGGTGCGCGGATCGCTCCGGGCGAGCAGATCGTACGGTGCCCCGTGTTCCTGTACGAGCTGCACCAAAGGCAGGTCCGTCAGCTTGCGCAGGCTGTGCAGATTTCCGAGCTCGAAAGACTGGATGAAGATCGGCGCGCCGCGGCCTGCGTAGCCGTAGCGCTCGAGCGCCGCGAGCAGCGGTGCCTCGAGCGCAAGGCCCTGCCGCGCGAAATACGTCGGATGCTTGGTCTCAGGATAGATGCCGATGCGGGCGGGCGGCGCGAGCTTGCGCGCATGCGCGCTCGCCGCGCGCTGCATCTCGAGCGCGCGTACGAGCTCGAGAATCTCATCGAAGGTGGGAATCTCGAGCTGCCCGTCGAAGCGCGTATTGGCGGGGCGCAGCTCCGGAATGCGCTCGCGAGCGCGCAGCCGCTTGAGCTCCTCGAGCGTGAAGTCCTCGGTGAACCAGCCTGTGAGCGCTACCCCATCGACCCGCTTGCGCGTTCTGCGCGATGCGAATTCGGGATGCTGGGCGACGTCCGTCGTGGTGCCGATCTCGTTCTCGTGACGTGCGATGAGGACTCCATCGCGGGTGCTGACGAGGTCAGGCTCGATGTAGTCGGCCCCTTGCTGAATGGCGATGAAGTACGATGTCAGCGTGTGCTCGGGCACGTAGCCGCTCGCGCCACGATGGCCGATGACGAGCGGTGCGCCTCGGCGTACTGCCTTGCGTGTCGCGATGGACGAACTGCCGGCGCTCATGACCAAGAGAAAGCTCGCATGCGATTCTCGCATCTCGGCGATGCGAAGTCGAAGCGGACTCGCGCGGTGCGTGCGGCGCGCGCTCGCTGGCGTGCTGTGCGCCGCGGCCGCGCAGCTCGCACTGAGCGCCGGCACGCAGCCTTTCTCGAGCAGCGACGTGCACCTCAGCAACTACGCTTTCGCGAACGAGCTGGGCTCGGGCATCTACGTCATCGATGGTCGCACCATCCAGGTCTATCAGCTGCCGATCATGTTCGAGCTGCGTCCTCCCTCGCTCGAGCAGCCGCCCCCCGGTCTTAATGTGCTGCTCCCCATCACCTTCGGCTTTTTCGATTTTGAGCCCCGCGACGTCCTGCAAGGACAGCTACCCAATCAGATCGGCGCGGTGAGCCTCGAGCCGGGCGTCGAGCTCGATTACTGGCTGAACGACATCTGGCACATCTACCCCTATGCGCGGGCCGGTGCGAGCTTTGCAACGTCGGCAAAGGTCAATGCGGTCATTTACGGCTTCGGCGTGCGCAGCGACTATCGCTTCTACCCCGGCGAGGCGCAGGGGCTGTGGCGCGCACTGCTCAACTATGCCGGGGTCGACTATCTCACCTCGGTGCCGAGCGATGCCTTCACGCGCCTGCGTAACGGGGCTGAGCTGCGACGCAATATCGCCGACTGGTCGCTGGGCGAGCGGCGCGTGCAATTCGCTCCCTACGGCATAGTCGACGTTTATCTCAAGGCGCCCTCGGGCCCGTATTCGGGCATCAGCACCCAAACGGTGCAGCTGCAAACGGGCATCATGTTCGGCGTGAACCCCATGTGGCAGGTGTTCGGCATCGAGCTGCCGCGCATCGGCATCGGCTATCAGTTCGCCGGGGCGCTGTCGGGATGGCGCTTCGTGATCGGCGATCCATTCTGACGGCGTTGTACCGTGTAGCATAAGCGGCGCGCGGAACCGCACACGTGCGCGCGGCATTTATCGGGTAGCCAATGATCGAGCTCACGCAGCAGGACATCTATCACTTCCGCGAGGGCACGCTCCTCAAGTCTTACGAGAAGCTCGGCGCGCACCCGGAGGTGATCGACGGCACGAGCGGCACGCGCTTCGCGGTGTGGGCGCCGAACGCCGAGGCGGTGAGCGTCGTCGGGGATTTCAATGGCTGGAATCGCACCAGCCATCCTCTCAAAGCGCGCTCAGATCAGTCGGGTATCTGGGAGAGCTTCGTGCCGCACGTCGGGCCGGGCGCTCTGTACAAGTACCATGTCCGCTCGCGCGTGGGCGGCTACCAGGTCGACAAGAGCGATCCCTTCGCGTTCCGCTGCGAGCTGCCGCCGCGCACGGCGTCGATCGTGTGGAATCCGGATTACCAGTGGAACGAGATCACGTGGCTGCGGGATCGCTCGCGCCTCAACGCGCTCGATGCACCCTGGTCGATCTACGAGGTGCATCTCGGCTCCTGGCGGCGCATTCCCGAGGAGCACAATCGCTGGCTCACGTATCGGGAGATCGCGCACGCACTTGCAGAGTACGTGACCGAGATGGGCTTCACGCACGTGGAGCTGCTGCCGGTCATGGAGCATCCGTTCTACGGCTCGTGGGGTTATCAGGTGACGGGCTACTTCGCACCGACCGCACGTTATGGCAGCCCGCAGGACTTCATGTACCTGATCGAGTATCTGCACGAGCGCGGGATCGGCGTGATCCTCGATTGGGTGCCCTCGCACTTTCCGAGCGACGAGCATGGGCTCGCGTACTTCGACGGCACGCACCTGTACGAGCATGCCGATCCGCGCCAGGGATACCATCCGGAGTGGAACAGCTCGATCTTCAATTACGGCCGCGCCGAGGTGCGCGATTTTCTCGGCAGCAGCGCGCTTTACTGGCTCGATCGCTATCACGTGGATGCGCTGCGCGTCGATGCAGTCGCCTCGATGCTCTACCTCGACTACGGCCGCCGTGCGGGCGAGTGGATCCCGAACCGTCACGGCGGACACGAGAATCTCGAGGCCGTGGGCTTCATCAAGCAAGTCAACGAGGCGCTCTATCGCGACCACCCGTACACGCAGACGATCGCCGAGGAGTCCACGGCCTGGCCCATGGTGTCGCGGCCGGCCTACCTCGGTGGGCTAGGCTTCGGGCTCAAGTGGAACATGGGCTGGATGCACGACACGCTCAAGTACTTTCAGACCGATCCCGTGTTCCGCAAGTATCAGCACAACTCGCTCACCTTCTCGATCTGGTACGCGTTCACCGAGAACTTCGTGCTGCCGCTCTCGCACGACGAGGTCACCCAGGGCAAGGGCTCGCTACTCGGCAAGATGCACGGCGATGAATGGCAGAAGTTCGCCAATCTGCGCCTGCTCTACGGCTACATGTGGGGTCATCCCGGTAAGAAGCTGCTCTTCATGGGATCCGAGTTCGGGCAGAAGCGCGAGTGGCAGCACGAGGAGAGCCTCGAATGGCACGTGCTGAAATATCCGCTGCACGCCGGCGTGCAGCGCTGGGTGCGCGATCTCAATCGCCTCTATCGCGACACGCCCGCGCTCTACGAGCTCGACTTCGTCCCGGACGGCTTCGAATGGATCGACTGCAGCGATGCCGAGGGGAGCGTGCTCGCGTTCCTGCGCAAGGACCGCACCCGCGGCGGCATGGTGCTCGTCGTCTGCAATTTCACCCCGGTGCCGCGCGAGAACTATCGCGTCGGCGTGCCGCGCGGCGGTTTCTGGCATGAGTGTCTGAACAGCGACGCCCTTATCTATGGCGGCAGCGGCCAGGGAAATTACGGCGGCGTCGCGGCTGCACCGCTGCCCGCACATGGTCGCTTCCACTCTCTGACCTTGAGGCTGCCACCCCTTGGCGCGCTCCTCCTCAAGCCCGAGTGAGCCGAAGCCGCGCGCAGGCTCGCCGCGCTTGGCGATCCCGCCAGCCGCATTTCCCGAGCACGGCCAGCGCCGGGTAGTCCTCGAGAACCTCACGCCCTGCGTGAATGGCGGGCGCTTCCCGATCAAGCGTGTGATCGGGGAGAGCGTCAGCGTCGAGGCCGACGCCTACGTGGACGGCCACGACGCGGTCAGCTGCGCCCTGTTGCACCGCATCGAAGGCGAAGATGCATGGCAGCGCGCGCGCATGCTGCCGCTCGGGAACGACCGCTGGCGCGCTCACTTCACGGTGCAGCAGGTCGGCCGCAGCCGCTATACGGTCGCCGCCTGGGTCGATCATCTGCTCACCTGGCGCGGCGATCTGCTGAAGAAGCAGGCCGCCGGCCAGGTGGTACGGGTCGATCTGCAGCGCGGAGCGATCCTCGCCGAGTCGATTGCCACGCGCGCAGGGGCGGACGATGCACGGCGGCTGCGGCAGTGGGCGCACTCGCTCACCGACGCGGGAGTCGATGTCGCTGAGTGCGTCGCGCGCGCCCAGGAGCCCGCGATCTACGAGCTTGCCTGGCACTACCCCGATCCCGAGCAGCACCTGGTATACGAGCCCGCGCTTGCGGTGGTGATCGATCGACCACGTGCGCGCTATTCCACCTGGTACGAGATGTTTCCGCGCTCCTGCGCCTTAGAACCCGGAGCCCGGGGTACGCTCGCCGATTGCGCAGCGCGTCTGCCGTACATCGCCGCGATGGGATTCGACGTGCTCTACCTGCCTCCCATCCACCCCATCGGCACCACCGAGCGCAAGGGCCCTAACAACCGTACGGGGGCGCGCCCCGAAGATCCGGGCAGTCCCTGGGCGATCGGCAGCGAGGCCGGCGGCCACAAGTCGGTCGATCCGCTACTCGGGACATTGGATGACTTCCGCCATCTCGTGGCCCGCGCCGCCGAGCTCGGCATCGAGATCGCGCTCGACATTGCATTCCAGTGCAGTCCGGATCATCCGTACGTGCGTGAACACCCGGAGTGGTTCCTGAGGCGTCCGGACGGTACGGTGCAATATGCCGAGAATCCGCCCAAGAAGTACCAGGACATCTATCCGTTCCACTTCGAGACGCCCGCTTGGCGCGCGCTGTGGGAAGAGCTCGCGAGCGTGGTCGAGTTCTGGATCTCCCAGGGCGTGCGCATCTTCCGCGTCGACAATCCACACACCAAGCCGTTCGCCTTCTGGGAATGGCTCATCGAGCGCGTCAAGCGCGCCACGCCCGATGTGCTGTTCCTCGCCGAGGCCTTCACCCGGCCCAAGGTCATGTACCGCCTGGCGAAGCTCGGTTTCACGCAGTCCTATACCTACTTCGCGTGGCGCAACACGCGTCACGCCCTGACCGAGTACTTCCGCGAGCTCTCGATGCCGCCGCTGTGCGAGTTCTTCCGTCCCAACCTCTGGCCCAACACACCGGATATCCTGACGGAGTACCTGCAGTTCGGGGGACGCCCGGCCTTCACGGCGCGGCTCGTGCTGGCCGCGACGCTCGGGGCGAGCTATGGCATTTACGGGCCGCCCTTCGAGCTCATGGAGCATGAGCCCCGCGAGCCCGGAAGCGAGGAATACCAAAACTCCGAGAAATACCAGCTGCGCACCTGGGATATCGGGCGCGACGACAGCTTGCGGGACCTGATCGCCCTCATCAACCACATCCGGCGCGACAATTCGGCATTGCAAAGCAACGACGGCCTGGTCTTCCATGGCTGCGACAATGAGATGCTGATCGTCTACAGCAAGTCGAATTCGGACCACTCGGATGCGATCCTCACCGTCGTCAATCTCGACCCGCATCACGCACAGTCGGGTTGGCTCGATCTGCAGCTCGCCGCACTGGGCGTGGAGCGCAGCGAGTCGTTCCAGGCACACGACTTGCTCACCGGAGCGAGATTCCTGTGGCGAGGCGCGCGCAATTTCGTGCGGCTGGACCCCGAGCGGGGCCCGGCGCATGTGTTGCGCGTGCGGCGGCGCGTGCGAACCGAACGGGACTTTGATTATTTCCTCTGAGCTCACCGCTGCGCCATGAGCGCGCCCGTCGAACGAACCCCGGTTCCCGAGACGCCGGCGCCGCCGCCGGCGCCTGCGCCTGCGCGCGACAATCTCTGGTACCGGGATGCGATCATCTACGAGTGCCACGTACGCGCCTTTCACGACAGCAACGATGATGGCATCGGGGATTTTCCGGGGCTCACGAGCAAGCTCGAGTACATCCACAGTCTCGGCGTCAATACCATCTGGCTGCTGCCCTTCTATCCCTCGCCGGGCAAGGACGACGGCTACGACATCGCCAACTTCCGCGACATCCATCCGCAGTACGGCACGCGCGCAGACTTCAAGCTGTTTATTCAGGAGGCGCATCGGCTCGGGCTGCGCATCATCACCGAGCTGGTCATCAATCACAGCTCCGATCAGCACCCCTGGTTCCAGGCAGCGCGCCGTGCGCCGGCCGGCTCGCGCAAGCGCGACTACTACGTGTGGAGCGACACGACCGACCGGTATGCGGGCACGCGCGTCATCTTCACCGACACGGAGAGCTCGAATTGGGCCTGGGACCCGCTCGCCAAGAGCTACTACTGGCACCGTTTCTTCAGCCACCAGCCGGACCTGAATTTCGACAATCCGCACGTCGAGCGGGCGGTCACCCGGCTCATGAAGTTCTGGCTCGATCAAGGAGTCGACGGGCTGCGCCTGGATGCGATCCCGTATCTGGTCGAGCGTGAGGGTACGAGCAACGAGAACCTGCGCGAGACGCACCAGGTGATCCAGCGCATCCGCAAGGTGATCGACGAGCGCTACGCCGATCGCATGCTGCTCGCCGAGGCAAACCAGTGGCCGGAAGACGTGCGCGACTACTTCGGCAGCGGCGATGAATGCCACATGGCGTTTCACTTCCCGCTGATGCCGCGCATGTACATGGCGATCGCTCAGGAGGACCGCTATCCGATCACGGAGATCATCGATCAGACCCCCGACATCCCGCCGAGCTGCCAGTGGGCGATCTTCCTGCGCAACCACGACGAGCTGACGCTCGAAATGGTGACCAGCCAGGAGCGCGACTACATGTACAAGATGTACGCCATGGATCCGCGCGCGCGGCTCAATCTCGGCATCCGCCGGCGTCTCGCCCCGCTGCTCGAAAACGACATCGACCGTATCAAGCTCATGAACGGATTGCTGCTGTCGATGCCGGGCTCGCCCATCATCTACTACGGCGACGAGATCGGCATGGGCGACAACATCTATCTCGGCGACCGCAACGGCGTGCGCACGCCCATGCAGTGGAGTCCGGATCGCAACGCCGGCTTCTCGCGCGCCGACCCGCAGCAGCTGTATCTGCCGCCGATCATGGATCCGGTGTACGGATTTCAGGCCGTGAACGTGGAGGCGCAAACGCGCGACCGCTCCTCGCTGCTGAACTGGATGAAACGCATGCTGCAGGTTCGCAAGAGCTCGCAAGCCTTCGGCCGCGGTGCCATGCGCTTCATCCGTCCCGGCAATCGCAAGGTACTTGCCTACGTGCGCGAGCTCGAGGACGACACCATTCTCTGCGTGGTCAACCTTGCGCGCTCCGCACAGCCCGTCGAGCTCAACCTCGCCGAGTTCAAGGGCCTGGTGCCCATCGAGCTCACCGGCCGCACTCCGTTCCCGCCGATCGGCGAGCTGCCCTATCTGCTCACGCTCCCGAGCTATGCCTTCTACTGGTTCCGACTGAGCCGCGAAGCTCAGGCACCCGCGTGGCACGCGGAGCGTCTGCCACGCGATGACGCTCCGGTGCTGGTATTGATCGATCGTTGGAACAGCTTCTTTCCCGACCATGTCGCGCTCTGGCGCAGCGGGCTTGCGGCACGGCTGCGCTCGCAGCTCGAGGAGCGCGTGGTGCCGCACTACATCGCCACGCAGCGCTGGTATGCCGCCAAGGGGGTCGGGATCGTGCGGACGCGTCTCGCCGATCAGGCGATCTGGGCCACCGATGCTGGAGAGTGGCTGGTCGCACTGTTCGAGGTCGAGAACGCAAGCGAGAGTGCACGCTATTTCATGCCTCTCACGCTCGTGTTTCAGGATCGCGACGAGGGGCGCTGGGCGCGCCTGCAGGCCGCCGCCATCGCGCGCGTGCGCCAGCAGGCACGTACCGGCGTGCTCGCGGATGCCTTCACGGACGAGGCTTTCTGTCGGGCGCTCGTCGAGCAGATCGGGGCGGCGGGCGAGCTGGCGCTCGCCCACGGACGGCTGCGCTTCAGTGCGACGGCCGCATATGCAGAACTGCGCGGCGATCCGCGCGCCGACCTGGCGCTGAGCGTGCCTCTGGCCCAGAGCAGCAACACCGCGCTGCGGCTCGGCGAGCGCTTGTTTCTGAAAGCCTTCAGGCGCGTGCAGCCGGGCCTCAATCCCGAGCTCGAAGTCGGACGCTTCCTCACGGAAGTCGCGCACTTTCACAACATCGTGCCGCTCGCAGGCGCCGTCGAGTACCTCGGCAACGATGGGTCGATCGCCACCCTCGCGCTGCTGCAGGGCTTCGTCGCCAACCAGGGCGACGGTTGGGACCTCACGCTCAACTATCTGGCGCGCTTCCTCGAGGAGCGCCGCACGGCTGCGCGCGCCCCGCCCGATGTTCACGGCGCCTATCTCGCGCTCGTGCACACCCTCGGACAGCGCACCGCGGAGCTGCACCACGCGCTCGCCACACCGACCAGCGACAGCGCCTTCGCCGCCGAGCCGATCACGCCCGAGGACCTATCCCTGTGGCGCTCACGCGTGCGCCAGGATGCGCTCACCGTCTTCGAGCTGCTCGCCCGAAGCGCCGAGCTGCCCGAAGCGGCGCGCGATGATGCCCGCCTGCTCGAGGCGCACCGCGAAGTGCTGCTGGAGCGTGTCGCGGCGCTCGCCCCGCGTGTGCCCCGTGCCGTGAAGATCCGTGTGCACGGCGACTTCCACCTCGGTCAGGTGCTGGTGCAAAGGAACGACTTCATCATCGCGGATCTCGAGGGCGAGCCGTCGCGGCCGCTGACGGCGCGGCGCGAGAAGAGCTCCCCGGTGCGCGACGTGGCCGGCATGCTGCGCTCCTTTGCCTATGCTCGGCACGTCGCGCTGCGACGCTGCTCGCTCCAATCAAATGAGGACTGCACGCCACTGGACTCACAGCTGGCAGCCTGGGAGCGCCAAGTACGTGGCGCTCTTTTGAAGTCCTACGACCGCAGCGCCCGCTCCGGCAAGCTCTACGCGAATTTCGACGAGGTGTTGCCGCTGCTCGAGATGTTCGAGCTGGAGAAGATGCTCTATGAGCTGCGTTACGAGCTGCGCAACCGTCCCGATTGGGTGCACATCCCGCTGAGCGGCTTGCTCGCGCTCGTCCGGCGCGACCGCGGCGGTGCGCGCCGTGGGGACTTCGCGTGACTGATCGCAGCTCACCGCCCGGTGAGGCCGAGTCCGGCACTCAGGGGCGCAGAGGCTCGCCGGCGGAGCACAGCGTACACACCACCGATCGCGCGGGCAGCGTCGAAGCGCGCCTGACGGCGGTGTGGCCCGGCCGCCCGTATCCGCGCGGCGCTACCTGGGATGGTGAAGGAGTGAACTTCTCGTTCTTCTCCGCGCACGCGACCCGGGTCGAGCTGTGCCTGTTCGATGCCACGGGCCGGCGCGAGGTGCAACGCATCGAGCAGCGCGAGCGCACCGATCTGATCTGGCACTGTTACTTGCCCGAGGCGCGTCCCGGCCTGCTTTATGGATATCGCGTTCACGGTCCCTACGAGCCCGAGCGAGGCCATCGCTTCAACCCCAACAAGCTGCTCATCGAGCCCTACGCCAAGCTGCTCGAAGGCCGCCTGCGCTGGAGCGACGCGCACTTCGGTTACCGCCTGGGCCATGCCAAGGCGGATCTCTCCTTCGACAGGCGCGACAGCGCGGCCGGTATGCCCAAATGCAGCGTGATCGATCCAGCCTTCACCTGGGCGGAGGATCGTCCGCCACGTACGCCCTGGGCGGACACGGTGATCTACGAGGCGCACGTGCGCGGGCTCACCATGCGCCATCCTCAGGTCCCCGCGGAACTGCGCGGGACTTATGCGGGGCTCGCCACCGCCCCGGTGATCGATCATCTGCTCAGGCTCGGGGTCACCGCGATCGAGCTCATGCCGGTGCATGCCTTCGCCGACGATCGTCATCTGCTCGATCGCGGATTGCGCAACTACTGGGGCTACAACACCATCGGCTTCTTCACGCCCGAGATGACCTACAGCGCCACGGGCGGCGTGAACGAGTTCAAGACGATGGTGAAGACGCTGCACTCCGCAGGCATCGAGGTGATCCTCGATGTGGTCTACAACCATACCGCTGAGGGCAATCAGCTCGGCCCAACGCTGTGCTTTCGCGGCGCCGACAACGCCTCCTACTACCGGTTGACGCCTGATAACCCGCGTTACTACATGGACTTCACCGGCACCGGCAACACGCTGAACCTGCAGCAGCCGCAGGTGCTGCAGCTGATCATGGACTCGCTGCGTTACTGGGTGCTCGAGATGCACGTCGATGGCTTTCGCTTCGATCTTGCTGCGGCGCTCGCGCGCGAGCTCTACGACGTGGACCGGCTCGGCTCGTTCTTCGACACCATGTCGCAGGACCCGGTCCTCTCGCAGGTCAAGCTCATCGCCGAGCCCTGGGACGTGGGCGCCGGCGGCTATCAGGTCGGGAATTTCCCGCCTGGCTGGAACGAGTGGAACGACAAGTACCGCGACTGCATGCGCTCGTACTGGAAAGGCGATGACGGGCTGATCGGAGAGTTCGCGCGGCGCTTCTCCGGCTCCGCCGACCTGTACCAGGCGGGCGGCCGCAAGCCACACGCCAGCGTCAACTTCGTCACGGCCCACGACGGCTTCACGCTCGAGGACGTGGTCAGCTACAACCACAAGCACAACGAAGCGAACGGCGAAGACAACCGCGATGGCACGGACAACAATCGCTCCTGGAACTCGGGTGCCGAGGGAGCGAGCGCGGATCCCGGCATCCGCGCCCTGCGCGCGCAACAGAAGCGCAATCTGCTCGCGACCTTGCTGCTCTCGCAGGGAGTGCCGATGATCCTTGCCGGAGATGAGCTCAGCCGCACACAGCGCGGCAACAACAACGCCTACTGTCAGGACAATGAGATCTCCTGGGTCAACTGGGAGCTAAGTGACGAGCAGCGCGAATTCCTCGGCTTCGTCGAGCGCATGATCGCGTTGCGCCGCCAGCATCCCGTGTTCGCGCGCCGGCGTTTTCTGCAGGGGCGACCGATCGCCGGAGCCGGCATCAAGGATGTCGCCTGGCTCAACCCCGCGGGTCGCGAGATGACGGACGCCGAGTGGGACCAGCCGTTCGCGCGTTCACTCGGCGTGTATCTGGCGGGAGCGGCGCTCGAGCGTCTCGACCGCCGCGGCCGGCCTTTGAAGGACGACAATTTTCTCGTGCTCTTCAACGCCCATTACGAGCCGCTGGAGTTCGTGTTGCCGAGGTTTCGTCCCGACTATGGCTGGCTGCGGATGCTCGACACCAGCGAGCCGCGGATGCCCCAGGCGGGCGTGGGCACGACGAGCTATCCGCTGCAGGCACGCTCGCTGGCGCTTCTCATGGAGACTCGATGAGCGCCGGCCGCTACGTGCATACGATGCCGTTCGGCGCGACGCTGCTGCCCGATGGCGCGGTGCGCTTTCGTCTGTGGGCGCCCGCTGCGCGGCGTGTGGACCTGGTGCTGTACAGCGACACGCGCGCGCGCACGCTCGAAGTTCCCAAAGGCGCGGGGGGATTCTTTGAGCTGACGACCGATGCCGCCGGCAGCGGCTCGCTCTATCGCTACCGCATCGATGGGGGCCAGGAGGTTCCCGATCCGGCCTCGCGCTGCAATCCGCAGGATGTCCACGGCCCGAGTGCGGTTGTGGATCCACTCGCCTTCGAGTGGGACGAGTCGCACTGGCGCGCCCGCCCGTGGGAGGCAGCGGTGCTCTATGAGCTGCACGTGGGCACCTTCACGCCCGCAGGCACGTTCGCGGCCGTGGAGCAGCACCTCGAGCACCTGGTCGAGCTCGGCGTGACGGTGCTCGAGCTGATGCCCATCGCGGATTTCCCCGGCGCGTACGGCTGGGGGTACGACGGGGTGCTGCCCTTTGCTCCCGAGGCGCGCTATGGCACGCCGGACGATCTCAAGAATCTGGTGAGTGCCGCGCATCGCCATGGCCTGGCCGTGATGCTCGATGTGGTCTACAACCATTTCGGGCCCGAAGGCAATTACCTGCATTTCTACGCGCCCGAGTTCTTCAGCACCCGGCACCACACTCCCTGGGGCGCGGCCATCAACTTCGATGGCCCGGGCAGCCGCACGGTGCGCGACTTCTTCATTCACAACACGCTCTACTGGCTCGAGGAGTACCGCTTCGACGGGCTGCGCTACGACGCCGTGCATGCGATCCGCGACGACGGCGAGCCGCACATCCTCAGGGAGATCGCGCGCGCCGCGCGCGCCGGACCCGGCAGCGAGCGGCCACTGTATCTGGTGCTCGAGAACGCTGCGAACGAGGCTCATCTGCTCGGACCTCCCGGGGGTGCGGCGAGCTTCGATGCACAGTGGGACGACGACGTACATCACTGTTTGCACGTGCTGCTCACCGGCGAGACGGACGGCTACTACGAGGACTACGCCCGCCAGCCGCATCTGCTCTTGTGCCGCGCGCTCGCCGAAGGCTTCGCCTATCAGGGGCAGTACTCGCGCCACGAGCACCGCAAGCGCGGCGAGCCCAGTGCGCAACTGCCGCCGAGCGCGTTCGTTACTTTCCTGCAGAATCATGATCAGATCGGCAATCGAGCCTGCGGCGAGCGCATCGGACAGCTCGCCGAGCCCGCCGCCATCCGCGCAGCGGTGGCGGTGCTGCTGCTCGCTCCCTCCCCGCCGCTGCTGTTCATGGGGGAGGAATGGGCGGCCCCGCAACCCTTCAGCTACTTCTGCGACTTCGCCCCGGAGCTTGCCGAGCAGGTACGCGCCGGGCGCCGGCGTGAGTTCGCGCGGTTCGAGAAATTCAGCACGCCGGCCGGTCTCGAGAGCATCCCTGACCCCACCAGGGCCGCGACGGTGCGCGCCGTCAGCCTCGACTGGGAGCTGTCGGGGGAAGCGGCGCATGCCGATATGCTCGAGTTCTACCGACGACTGCTCGCTCAGCGCCAGCGCGAGATCGTGCCGCTGGTCGCGAATATTCGCGCACGCGCCTGCATCGAGCTCGAGGCGCACGGTGCTTTTGCGGTCGATTGGACCTTGCGCGACGGATCGGTGCTGCATCTGCTCGCCAACCTCACCACCCGCCGTGTGCCGATCATCGGCCGCACCGCCGGGCGGATGATCTTCGCCACGCATCCCAACATCCGCGCGGTCGTCACGCGCAACGAGCTCGAGCCCTGGAGCGTGACCTGGCTACTCGAGCGGGCTCATGGCCGCGGCTGAGCCCGGCGCCGTCCCGGCACAAGGCACGGTGATCCCGCGGGCTACCTATCGCTTGCAGCTCAAGCGCACCTTCACCCTGCGCGATGCCACCGCCTTGGTCCCCTACTTCGATGCGCTCGGTATCAGCCATCTGTATTGCTCGCCCTACACGCGCGCACGGCCCGGCAGCGAGCACGGCTATGATGTGGTCGACCACAACAGCATCAATCCGGAGATCGGCACCCAGGCCGACCTCGATCGCTTCGTCGCTACGCTGCGTGCTCACGGCATGGGCCATATCCTCGATCTGGTGCCGAATCACGTCGGGGTCATGGGTGCGGAGAATGCCTGGTGGATGGACGTGCTCGAGAACGGCCAAGCCTCCATCTACGCGCAGTTCTTCGATATCGACTGGCAAAGTGTCGATCCGGTGGTCAGCGGCAAAGTGCTTGTGCCGGTGCTCGGCGATCGCTATGGAAGCGTGCTGGAACGCGGCGAGCTCGTGCTCACCTTCGAGCGCGAGGCGGGTGCCCTCGCGGTGTACTACCACGAGCACCGCTTTCCGCTCGATCCGCGCGATTATCCGGTGATTCTCGAGCGGGCTCTCGCACTGCTCCCGCGCGAGCGGCTGAGCGAGGAGCTGCGGGATGAGTTCTCAAGCCTCATCACCGGCTTCGGTCATCTGCCGGATCGGCGTCAACCCGCGCCCGCCGCGATCGAAGAGCGGCATCGCGACAAGGAAGTGCACAAGCGCCGTCTCACCCGGCTGTGCGCCCGCTCTGAGGGCGCGCTGCCCGAGGCGATCGAGGCCGCCGTGCTCGCGTTCAACGGTGTCGCGGGTGATTCGGCGAGCTTCGATGCTCTGCACACGCTGCTCGAGTCACAGGCGTACCGGCTCGCGTACTGGCGCGTGGCGGCGGATGAGATCAACTATCGGCGCTTCTTCGACGTGAACGATCTCGCCGCGCTGCGTATGGAGAACGAGTCGGTGTTCGAAGCGACGCACCGTCTCGTGCTCGAGCTGGTAGCTGCGGGCAAGGTCGATGGCCTGCGCATCGACCATCCCGATGGCCTCTACGACCCGGCGCAGTATTTCTGGCGGCTGCAGCGGCACGTGGCGCGCGAGCGCGATGCCGCCAGCGCGCGGCGCGAGCTCGGCTCGAGCACCCCGGGGACGGCGACCGCGGCGCGCTTTCAGGAGCTGCCGCTCTATCTGGTGGTGGAGAAGATCAATGCGCCCTTCGAGCACTTGCGCGAGGACTGGCCCGTGCACGGCACGACGGGCTATCGCTTTGCGAATGTCGTCAATGGCCTGCTCGTCGATCGCAGCGCCAAGGGACGCCTGGACCGCGCCTATCACGGCTTCATCGGTGCCCCGCTCGTTTGGGCGGACGTGGCCTACGAGTGCAAGCTGTTCATCGTTCAGACCTCGCTCGCCGCCGAGCTCAACGTGCTCGCGAGCGAGCTGGCCCGGATCGCGCGCGCAGCGCGCGACACGCGCGATTTCACCCACAACAGCCTGCGGCGCGCGCTGGCCGAGGTGACCGCGTGTTTCCCCGTCTACCGCACCTATGTCGCGGCGGGCGTCTCCGCCGAGGATCGGCGCTACATCGACTGGGCGCTCGCCTATGCACGGCGCCGCGGCTCGTCCACCGATGCCGCGGTCTACGATTTTGTCGGCGCCATTCTGCTGCGCGAGGGGCCTGGAGCGGCGGTCGCGGACGCGGCGCGTGCCTTCGCGATGAAATTCCAGCAGCTGACCGCCCCTGCCGCCGCGAAGGGCGTCGAGGACACCGCCTTCTATCGTTTCAACCGGCTCACCTCGCTCAACGAGGTGGGGGGCGAGCCGGACAGCTTCGGGATCAGCGTGCGCGCGTTTCATGCGGATGCGCAGTACCGCGCGCGTCATTGGCCGCACGAGCTGCTCGCCTCCTCGACGCACGACACGAAGCGCTCGGAAGATGTGCGCGCGCGCATCGACGTCCTGTCGGAGATGCCTGCAACGTGGCGGCGCGCTCTGCGGCGCTGGCGGCAGATGAACCGTGCCCGCAAGCGCATCGTGGACGAGCTGCCGGCGCCTGTGCCGAACGACGAGTACCTGCTCTATCAAACGCTGCTCGGTACGCTGCCGCTCGGGGCCGACGCCACCTGCGTCACGCCCGAGTACGTGCAGCGGATCGAGGCCTACATGCAGAAGGCCGTGCGCGAGTCGAAAATGCGCTCGAGCTGGTCGAGCATCAACGGCCTCTACGAGGATGCACTGCGTCAGTTCATCCGCGACGTGCTCGAGGCGCGCCCGAGCAATCTGTTCCTCGCCGAGCTCACGGAGCTCGCGCGAGTGATGGCGCACTTCGGCCTGCTGAACGCCTTGACGCAGACGCTGTGCAAGCTCACCGCACCCGGAGTGCCCGATACCTACCAGGGCACGGAGACTTGGGACTTCTCACTCGTGGATCCGGACAACCGCCGACCGGTGGATTATCCGCACCTGAGCGCGCTGCTGGCCGCCATCAAGGCGGCGGCGAACGCGCCGCAGGCGATCGGCGCCTATGCGCGGAGTCTCCTCGATAGCCTGCCGGACGGACGCGCCAAGCTCTATCTCACCTGGCGGGCGCTCGAGCTGCGGCGCGCTCGACCGGAGCTGTTCGCGTACGGCAGCTACACGGCGCTCACCGTGAGCGGACCGCAGGCGCAGCACTTGTGCGCCTTTGCGCGGCGCCACGGCACCGAGGTGGCCGTCACGGTGGTGCCGCGCCTGTACGCCCGGCTGCTGAATGCGGCGGCGGAGCTGCCGCTCGGCGCCCATCTCTGGCAGGACACCTGCATCGAGTTGCCAGAGGATCTCGACGCAGGCATGCTCACGAACGTCTTCGATGAGGCTCATGTGCCCGTCCGCGAGCTCGCTGGACACCGCGCGCTTGCCGCTGCCGCTGTTCTCGAGAGCTTCCCCGTCGGGCTGCTCGCCAATCCGCGGCCACGAGAAGCACCGGCATGAAAGCGCGCACCATCGCCAACGTCATCGTCCTACTCATCATCCTCGCCTTCCTGATCGCGAACTGGCGCGTGATCGCGACGCCGACCGAGCTCAACCTGCTGTTCGCCCGGATCAATGCTCCGCTCGGCGTCCTGATCGTCATCATTGCCGCGGCGATCCTCGCAGTCGACTTGATCGTGCATGCCTTGAGCCGGCGCACCTGGTCGCGCGAGCGGCTGGGGCTTGCGCGCGAGCTCGAAGCGCTGCGCATGCGCGCCGACGAGGTCGAGGGAGCACGCATCAAGGAGTTGCACGATCAGATCGAGCGGGAGACCGCCATCATCCGCGCACAGCTCGAGCGTTTGCTGGCGAGCACGCCCGCACCCGAACGCGGTCCCTACCGATAGCCGCGCGCCTGCAGGGTGAACAGATGCGCGTAGTGAGCTTGCAGGCGCATCAACTCCTCGTGACTACCGTGCTCGATGATACGCCCAGCGTCGAGAACCACGATCTGATCGGCCATGCGCACCGTGGAGAAGCGGTGCGAGATCAGAATCGTGATGCGATCGCGGGCTAGCTGGCGGAAGTGCTCGAAGACTTCAGCTTCCGCCCGCGCGTCCATCGCCGCGGTCGGCTCATCGAGCACCAGAATGTCGGCACGCGTGCGCATGAAGGCGCGCGCGAGCGCGATCTTCTGCCACTGCCCTCCGGAGAGCTCGCGGCCGTCACGAAACCACTTGCCGAGCTGGGTGTGATAGCCCGCGGGAAGATGCTCGATGAAATCGCTCGCGCGACCCTTCGCGGCCGCCTCGCGCCAGCGCGCCTCGTCCTCGAAGTAGCGCTCATCGCCGGCCCCGACGTTCTCTCCCACGAGCATCTGATAGCGAGCAAAGTCCTGGAAAATAACGCCGATTCGCTCGCGCAGCGCGCTCTCGTCCCACGCGGCGAGGTCCTGCCCCTCGAGCAGGATGCGCCCGCTCGTCGGCGCGTACAACCGCGTCAGCAGCTTGATGAGCGTCGTCTTGCCGGAGCCGTTCTCGCCGACCAGGGCGAGACTCGCGCCTGGCCGCAGCTGCAAGGTCACGTGCTGCAGCGCAGGCTCGGAGGCATCCGGATACGTGAAGCTCACATCCTCGAAGCGTATGCCGTCCTCGGGGCGCGGCCCGTGCACGACGGCCCCGAGCGGCGGCGGCACCGGCGTCTCGAGATACTCGTAGAGCGTCGACAGATATAGATTGTCTTCGTACATGCCGCCGATGGCCGAGAGCATCGCGGAGACCGCGGCCTGACCCTGTCGGAAGAGCATCAGATACATGGTCATCTGCCCGAGCGTGATCGCACGTCGCACCGTGCTCAGAGCGATCCAGGCATACGCACCGTACAGGGCCAGCGTCGCGATCAACCCGAGCCCGAAGCCCCACAGGTCGCGGCGGATCGTCAGGGCGCGATCTTCCCGATAGAGGCGCCGGAAGATGTCGCGATAGCGCTCGAGCAGCCGCGGCCCGAGCCCGTAGAGCTTGACCTCCTTGGCGTGATCCTCGCGCGCGAGCACGGTCTCCAGGTACAGCTGCATGCGTGTCTCGGGCGAGCGCCACCGAAACAGCCGGAATGCATCGCCGGAGAATTTTGCCTCCGCCACGAAAGCCGGCAGCCCGGCGCACAGGAGTACGACCACGGCCCAAGGCGAGAAGCGCACGAGCAGTGCGCCGTAGCTCGCCAGTGAGATCGCGTTCTGCAGCAGACCGAACGTGCGCGTCACGAGGCTCAGCGGCCGGCTGGAGGCTTCGCGCCGCGCGCGCGTCAGCTTGTCGTAGAACTCGGAATCCTCGAAGTGACTGAGCGTCAACGTGAGCGCCTTCTCGAGGATCATCACGTTGACGCGCTGTCCGAGCTGGGCGCGCAACAGCGACTGACACAGAGAGAGCCCGCGCTGCGCCGCGGCGATGCCGGCGACCAGCACGCCCTCGAGGATGACGAAGCTGACCACCCGCCCGGCATCGTGGCTGTCGCTGCGCATGGCGGCGACCACGGCATCCACGATCAACGAGCCGATATAGGCGACCGATGCCGGCAGCACGCCGGCCACGATGGTCAGCAGGGCGAAGCCGCAGGTGAGCGGCCGGTTCGTCGTCCAGACGAGCTCGAGCGCGCGCCGGCTATAGCGGAAAACACCGAAGAAGCCTGCGAGCGGCGGCGGCTGCGCAGGCTCGGGCGGCGCGGACGTACGGCGGCGCCGCGCGGCGTGCGCGGCGGCCGAGAGCGTGGGGGAAGGCGTGGCCACGGCACAAAGTGTGCAGTGCCACGTCGCGGGACGCCAACTTCATCTGGCGAGACCCGCGAGCTTGTGGTGCTCGCCGAGCGCCTCGCTGTCCCCGGTCGCAATCGCCTTGGCGAGCCCATAGAGCCTTTGCACCGGACTCTCCGGCGCGTCCCAGTACTCGGCCTGTTCGATGCGCACGCCAAGCAGCGCAAGGTCCGGCGTCTCGAGCCCGTTGGGAAACCAGCGTGCAATATCAGGATTCCACCATTGCTGCATTCTCGCGCGATCGCGCACGATCTGCGCGGCACCCGAGATCGAGACGTAGTCCTGGCGGTCCGGATCCGCATAGCTCAGGCTGACCCGCGGCTGCTGCTCGAGCTCGCGAACTTTCGAGGAGGTGAGCGTCACCAAGAACCACAGGCAACCCGCCGGATCGAGCTGCAGCGTGCTGAGCGGCTTCGCGCGCAGCGACCCATCGGCCTCTGCGGTGGTCCACATCGCAACCCGCGAGCGCTCGATCAGCTCGGCGAGCCGGTGCATCTCGCGTGGGGCGCTTGGTTCGAGATCCATGGATCGGTCACCTCGCTGCTGCCGTCGGGCACAGCCTGCAGAGCAAGCAGGATGCCGAGCTCTTTAGCTCTTCAGGATCACGAGCTTCGCCGTATCGCCGGAGCGGCGCCTCGAGCCGAGCTTCTCGAGCACCACGCGCGCTTCGGCTGCCGGCAGCGGGCGGCTGAAATAGAACCCCTGCGCCGTGCGGCAGCCGAGTTGCGTGAGGCATGCGAGCTGCTCGGCGGTCTCCACCCCTTCGGCCACCACGTGCAGGCCGAGGCTGTTGGCGATGCCGATGATGGCACTCACGATCGCCGCGTCGTTGGTATCGCTTGCCATGTCGCGCACGAACGCGCGGTCGATTTTCAAGGTGTCGATGGGCAGGTGCTTCAGGTAACTCAAGCTCGAGTAGCCCGTGCCGAAGTCATCGATGAGAATGCGGCAGCCGAGATTGCGCAGTGCCTGCAGCGCGCCCAAGTGCTGCGCCGAATTCTGCATGGCGGCGCTCTCGGTGATCTCGAAGTGCAGCCAATGCGCATCGATGCCGAACTCGCGCGTGAGCCCCGCGACGAGCTCGACCAGGCGGCCGTGCTCGAACTGGCGGGGCGTGACGTTGATGGAGACCGGCAACAGCATGAGCCCCTGCTGCTGCCACTCGGCGAGCTGCCGACACACGTGCCGCAGCACCCACGCGCCGAGCTCCAGGATCAAATTGTCGTGCTCGGCGATCGGCACGAAGCGTCCCGGCGGCACGAGACCGAGCTGCGGATGATTCCAGCGCACCAGCGCCTCGAAGCCCACCGGGGCGCGCGTCTGCAGATCGAACGCGGGCTGATACTCGAGGAACAGCTGCTCATCCGTGAGCGCGTGGCGCAGTGCGTGCTCGAGCTCCAGACGATCGGCGAGCCGGGTCTGCATCTCGCCCGTGAAGAACTGGTGGTTGGCGCGGCCGCGACGCTTCGCCTGATGGAGCGCGATATCGGCATGCTTGAGCAGCTGCTCGAGATTCGCGCCATCGCTCGGGTACAGGCTGATGCCGATGCTCGCCAGCATTCCGAGCCGCAAGCCATCGAGCTCGAGTGGCGCGGTGAGTGTCTCCTGGATGCGGCGCGCAATGTAGTCCACCGCGCTCGCCGCCGGCAGCCCGGTTGCGATCACCACGAACTCATCGGCGCCCATGCGCGCGACCAGGTCACCGCGGGCGACGCAGCGGCGCAGCCGCTGTGCCACTGTCGCGAGCAGCCGATCGCCGCTACTGTGTCCGAGAGAATCGTTCACGTCCTTGAAGTGATCGAGATCGACGTACAGCAGCGCGAGCAGCGATCCGGTGCGCTCGGCCTCGGCGAGCAGCTTGGGCAGCCGCGCCTGCAGCTGCGCGCGGTTCGGTAGACCGGTGATGGCATCGCGATTCGCAAGTCGCACCAGGCGGCGGCGGTGCGCGCGGCGCTGCCGCTCGATCGCGCCCCAGCTGCGGCTCACGAGCACGAGCAGCGCGAGCACGATGCCGCCGAAGCCCGCTGTGACCGCGATGATCACGGTGATCATCCGCTGTCTGCCGAGGGTGAGCGCGTCGCGGCGCACTCCGGTCGACAGCACGGCGAGCGGCTGCCCGCGCACGTCGCGCAGCAGCGTGTAGCCGTTCAACATCGCGGTATCGCGCAACTGCATGAAGGGCTCGGCGGCTTGCGGGGCGGAGGACAGCCAGCGGCGCACCTCCTCCGGCAGGCGCAGCGTCTCGGCCGTCGAACCGAGTGCCGTGATCGCCACAGGTAGCTGCGTGGCTTGGGAGAGCTCACGTGCCACACCCTTGCTCAGATAGCGCCCGATGAGCAGCGTGCCCGCGCGCGGACCCGTGTGATCGCTCTTGAGCACGGGGGCGGTGGCGAAGGCCAGGACGCCCCGCGGCATGGCCAGCAGGCGGGCCAGCGCACTGCGCTCGCCCGCCCCGTCGATCTCGGACACGTGGCGCTGCAACTGCGCCAGCTCCTGCGGAGCGAGCTGCGCCCAGCGTTCCGCGCCATCACCCTCGATCTGTAGCGCCGCGAGCGTGTGTCCATCGGTATCGATGATCCAGATCAGATCCGCGCCGACTCCGTCGAGCGCCTCGGGGGTCAGTCCAAGTGCCGCGTAGCGCGGCGTGCGCGCCAGCACAGCGAAATAGCTGTCATCGCGCACGGCACCGCGCTCGGCTGCCGCCGCCAGATGCGCGAGCTCCTGCTCGAGCGAACGGCGCACACGCTCGATGCACTGGCGCGTGGTGTCGTCCTCGATATGTCCAAAGCTGCGCAGCAGCGCCGACCGGGCGAGCGCGAAGATGCCGCTCATCAGGATCAGCGCTGCGATGCAGACCGCTATGAGAGTTTTGCTGCGCACACGAACCGGCGACGCGGGCAATGGCATCGCGTAGTTCCCTGTGTCGGCCGCGTACGGGTACGGATTGAGACCTCAGGTGTGAACCCGGTCACGTTTCCTCGGCAGCGCGAACGGCTGCGTACCGCCGCTCACGCAATGTTCGGCAAGCAGATACGCGGCTGCATTCCAGGACTGCCCGGGCATGCCACGCGCTGCGAGGGTGCGGCCGTGCAGCCATTCGGTGAAGCGCCAGTGGCCGAGCGCACAGGCGCGGGCGAGCTGCAGCAGCCCCGTGCGTGCCTGCTCGCGCCGGCCGCAGGCAGCAAGCGCCGCGACCCAGAAGCCCCCGACCATGGGCCAGATGCCGCCGTTGTGGTACTGCCAGGTGAGATTCTGCCGATGCCGCGCCATATAACTGCGCCACAGCGGATCGTGACGTGCGATCGGGCGCAAGACGACGCGTACGGGATAGGGCTCATGCACGCGCGCCGCCAGCAGCGCGCGCAACGTGCGCTCGCGAGCTTGCCGGTCGGTCAGACCGAGCAGGATCGCGAGCACATTGCCGAACACATCACCTTCGTCTCCGCAGAAGGAGAAGTTCACGAAGCTCAGGTAGAGCGCACGGCTGCGCGCCTTGCGCAGCGCGTAGTCCGCGAGCAGCCGCCCGCGGCGATATTCGGCCAGCCGCTCGGTGAACGGATGAAACAGCCCGTTGAAGTTCGCGCGCGTGGCGGCGGCGTGCTCGACGCCGTACAGACGTTTGACGTAATACCATAGGGCGTTCGTGTAGAGCACGAAGCCCGAGCGCGGCATGATGTCAGCCCAGTCGCTCGCCTCGTTCTGCTGCAAGAGAAAGAAGCGCTGGTGTTCCTGCGCGAGCAGCCATGACAGCGCCCGCGATACGGCCCGGGCGTGTGCGCGCGCGAGGCCGCGCGGCATCTGCCAGGCATCCAGCAGCGCGATGCCGATCAGCCACCAGAGCGTCGCATCGATGCAGCCGAGATACCAGAAGTCCGCCTCGCGCCTGCGGACATCGACGAACTTGGGAATCTGTCCGTTCGGCGCCTGGTGCTCCGCGAGGGTCGCAAGTGCGAGAGCGGCCGTGCGCTGCAGCTGAGCATCGCCCGAGAGCGCCATACCGAGGGCGCAGATCGCGGCATCGCGCCCGAAGATCGCGCTGTAGCCGCGCTTGCGCGCCCTTGCGCTTGGGGAGGCTGCCAGCACGCCCGCGCGAGCGGTATTGCTTCGGAGCAGCGCGATCGCATGCTCATGAGCTGCGGCGAGCAGCGCCTGGGGCTTTCCACGCACTTCGCGAGACCGACCGCCGCGCCGCCTCATGTGCGTGCCTGGCAAGCGGCGGCCCTCGAGATGGGCGAGTCTGCCCAAGGAGATCCCATTCTGCTACGCTGCGCGCCCCTTTTTGGACCCCGCTCCGGGGCCGCGCTACCGTGCCGCTCAACCGAGAAATTCGCAACATCGCCATCATTGCCCACGTCGATCATGGCAAGACCACGCTGGTGGATTGTCTGCTCAAGCAATCGGGGACCTTCGCCGCGCACGAGAAGATCGGCGAGCGGATCATGGACTCGAACGACATCGAGCGCGAGCGCGGCATCACCATCCTCGCGAAGAACTGCGCCATCGAGTATGGCGGCACGCGCATCAATATCGTGGATACGCCCGGTCATGCGGATTTCGGCGGCGAGGTGGAACGCGTTCTGTCGATGGTCGATGGCGTGCTGCTGCTGGTTGATGCGGTCGAAGGTCCCATGCCGCAGACGCGCTTCGTCACGCGCAAGGCGCTCGCGCTCGGCCACAAGGCGATCGTGGTGGTCAACAAGATCGACCGCTCCGGCGCGCGCCCCGGCTGGGTCGTCGACCGCACCTTCGAGCTGTTCGACCGGCTCGGTGCAAGCGACGCGCAGCTGGATTTCCCGGTCATCTACGCCTCCGCCCTGCAGGGCTGGGCGAGCACCGATCCCACGGAGCGGCGGCCCGACATGACGGCACTCTTCGAGGCGGTGCTGCAGTACGTACCGCCGCCCCCGAGCGATGCGCAAGCCCCCCTGCAGCTGCAGATCTCCACGCTCGACTACAGCTCCTTTGTGGGGCGCATCGGCATCGGCCGCATTCATCGCGGCACGCTGCGCGCCGGGCAGCTGGTGGCGCTGCGCGAGGGCAGCGCGGAGCGCGGTGAGGCCAAGGTCGGGCAGGTGCTCGCGTTCACGGGACTCGAGCGCAAGCCCGTGGAGGAGGCGACCGCCGGCGATATCGTTGCGGTGACCGGTATCGACGCCGTGAATATCGGTCTCACCGTCTGCGACGTCCTCGCACCCGAAGGGCTCCCCCCGATCAGCGTCGACGAGCCGACGCTCGCCATGACCTTCCAGGTCAACACCTCGCCGCTGGCCGGGCGCGAAGGTCGCTTCGTCACCAGCCGCCAGTTGCGCGAGCGCCTGTACCGCGAGCTGCAGAGCAACGTCGCGCTGCGCGTGGCCGATACGAGCGAGGCGGATGTATTCAGCGTCTCGGGGCGCGGCGAGCTGCATCTCACCATCTTGATAGAGAACATGCGCCGCGAAGGCTACGAGCTCGCGGTCGGCAAGCCCCAAGTGCTCATGAAGAGCGTCGACGGCGTGCAGCACGAGCCCTACGAGGCGCTGACGGTCGACATCGATGCCGAGCATCAGGGCGCGGTCATGGAGGCACTCGGGGGGCGCCGCGCGGAGCTCAGCGACATGGCGGTCGACGCGCAGGGCCGGGTGCGACTCGACTATCGAGTGCCGGCACGCGGTCTGATCGGCTTTCAGGGCGAGTTCCTGACACTGACGCGCGGCAATGGCCTCATGAGCCATGTCTTCGACGGCTTCGCTCCGGTCAAGGGAGATATCCCCGAGCGCCGCAACGGCGTGCTGGTGAGCAACGAGAGCGGCGCAGCGGTCGCCTACGCGCTCTTCAATCTGCAGGAGCGTGGGCGGCTTTTCGTGAGCCCCGGAGAGGCGCTCTACGAAGGCATGGTGATCGGCATCCACAGCCGTGAGAACGATCTCGTGGTGAACCCGATCAAGACCAAGAAGCTCACCAACATTCGCGCCGCGGGCAAGGACGACGCCATCCTGCTCACACCGCCCATTCCGCTCACACTCGAGTATGCGGTGGAGTTCATCGCCGAAGACGAGCTCGTCGAGGTGACACCGCAGTCGATCCGCATCCGCAAACGCTTTCTGAGCGGCCAGGAGCGCAAGCGCGCCGCGCGCAAGGCCGAGCGGCAGACCGGCTAGTACGGCTCGGGCAGCTCCGGGTGATTCCTGAAGATGTCGGCCTCGCGCTTCAGCTCATTGAAGGGTCGATACAGGGTGCTGGGCGCGTCGGGCTGCGCCGTCAGAACGCCGCGCACCGTTCCGTGATCGGTCGCCTGCGCCCAGCTCACCTCGTAGCGGTTGCGGAACAGCGGTGCGAGATTGGAGTGCAGGATGCGCCACGCACCGGCCTCCTTCACGTAATCGATGTAGTAAGGGCCCCAGACCCACGCCGCGGAGCTGTTGCTGCCGACAGCCCCTGGCGAGAGCCAGTGGCTGCGCGCCGAGCGTCCGTCCGCCGCGATCACGATGTATGGATTGACTGCCATGTGCAGAATGAAGAAGCCAGGAACCTTGCGGGTGGCGGCAAATGCGCGATACAGCGCGCGAATGTGCTCGAGGCCGCGGTAGACCCCGCTATCGGAGAACTCGACGCTCACCTCTGGTGAGTGCAGGGCGAAGCACTCGTCCACAATGCGCTCAAAGCGCTGCGTGAACAGATAGTGCGCGTACTTCGACTGCAGCTGCTGTATCTCCAGCATGTCCTGCAGATGCTGTACCCGACGCGCGAGCTCGGCGAGCGTCGGAGTGGCGGGTGCGGCCTGTTCACTGTCCATGAGCGTCCCCTTTGTCGTTGGAGCGAGGGATGTGACTATCTGTGTGCGAGCACGGAGTCGGCTTCGGCGAGCCACGCATCGCGCCGTGGCGAGGCAGGAAACGCAAGCGCTGCATCGTGTGCGCGCCGCCCGCTCTCGTGCGCTGAGCCGCCGCTGCCCGACTTCGCCTGCGCCTCGGCGAGCGCGAGCCAGTTGGGCGGATATTCGGGATGGCGCATGACGGCGCGCTGGGCCGCGGCGAGTCCCTCAGCCACATTGCCGGGTCCGAGCGGCCATCCGGGCGCGCGCAACAGCACTAAGGCCTGAACCCTGGCGGGTCCGGCGGCATCGTAATCGGGGTCCGTGGCTTCCGCCCGCGCGAGGCTCGCGAGCATGTCGTGCAACAGCGTCCGTGCGTGCAGCGGATGCTCGCGCGCCGCCAGACCGAGTGCGAGACCCTGAGCGTATTGACAGGCTGCCGCCTCGGGCGCCCGCGCGAGACACTCCTCGGCATTGCTGCGCGCCCGCTCTGCCGTCGCGCGGCGCGTGTCACCCGCTTCGTGCTCGCTTTGGTCCGCGTCCGCTTCAACCGCTCCGGCGAGCGCCTCGATGCGGGAGTCGGCGGCGGCTGGCACAGACATGCCCGCGGTCACGATGAGCAGGGATAGGGTCACTGCCGGGGCTCGCAAGCTCATTGGAAGACTAGGCTATCATTGCCGCGCGCCGCGCGTCTGAACGCGGCCCGTGGGGATCCCTCGCAAGGTGTCGCGCCGGCCGATCGCAGCTTCGATCGTCTGCGGACTGCTGCTGGCAGCCGCAGCGCTCGCCGTTGCCGACGAGCCGCTGCTCGCACAGACGCAGACCACCGCGGCACCGCAGGGGCCGCCGCCGGAGCTTTCGCCCTCGCAAGCAAAGTCGAACAGCATATCGAGCTGGTTCAACCCCTCCACGGCCCCCTTCCTGCCGATTCCCCTGATCGATACGGATCCGTATTCCGGAACGACCGTCGGCCTCATTCCGACGGTCCTCGTCACCAACGACCAAGGAGAGATTCGCCGCATCATCGCGCCCGACGTCCTCTACAACGAGTACTTCGGCTATGGCGGCCACGGCCGCGTCTTCGCCTATCCATCGGCCAATACGCAGTGGTCGATCGAGGGCGGCGCCAAGCAGCACGTGGAGAGCGAGTTCGACGGCGAATATGCCGCCGGGTTGCTGCGTCAGGACGCATGGTCGATCAACGTGAGCGTGATCTACGATCGCAGCGGCAGCGGTCGCTTCTTCGGCATCGGCAACGACTCCTGCCTGTGCCACGAGAGCAACTACACGGACCAGCAGAAGTACGTGCAGCTGGCGATCGGTCGCAACTTGAGCCACACCTGGCAGATCGGCTACGTATTCCGCCCGTGGCAGGTCGAGATCACACCCGGCCACATACCCGGCATCCCGTCGATTGATCACACCTATCCCAATGCCTACGAGAGCGGTGATCGCAATCAGTTCCTGAATCGGCTCTACCTCACCTACGACACGCGCGATGACCTCACGGTCCCGACACGCGGCACGCAATGGGTCATCTACGGGGGCATCGCGAGTGCGACCGGTGTTGCGAATGCAAATCTCTACACCGAGACCGGCATCGATGCGCGGCATTTCTGGAAGATACAGCGCGACGCGGTGCTCGCCGGACACATTGCACTACGCTACATGCCGCATACGAGTGACTTGCGGCTGCTGCCCTTCTGGGCGCTCAGCAGCATCGGCGGCGACCGCGCGATCGTCGGCGGAGATCAGCCGCTGCGCGGCTTCGGCGCGGCACGCTTTCGCGATCGAGATTCTTTCTCGGCGAGCCTCGAGTATCGCAAGCGGGTGTGGTCGCTCAATGCCTTCGCCACGCGCATCGAGCTCGAGCTGGCACCCTTCGTCGACACCGGCCGCGTGTTCGCGGCCAGCCGCACGGATCCGCTCTCGCATCTGCACTGGGTGGGCGGTGTCGGCGTGCGCGGCATCGCGAGCCCCTTCGTCGTGGGCTACGTCGATGTGGGATACGGCAGCGAGGGCGCCGCGGTCTTTACCGGACTCGCCTACCCGTTCTGATCATTGCACCGGCGCGCCGAACGCCTATACCGCGCGGGCCCCGCGGATATCGATGAATTGCAGAAACTCCGCACGCGTGCGCGCATCGCTGCGAAACACGCCCACCATGCGGCTCGTGACCATCGAGACGCCGCGCTTGTGCACGCCGCGCGTCGTCATGCACTGATGCACGGCATCGACGACCACACCGACACCGCGCGGCCGCAGCACCTCGTCGATGCAGCCGGCGATCTGGGCTGTGAGCTTCTCCTGTACCTGAAAACGCCGCGCATAGCCTTCCACGACCCGGGCCAGCTTGCTGATGCCGACCACCTTGTTGGTCGGCAGATAGCCGACGTGCACGCGACCGATGATGGGCGCCATGTGGTGCTCGCAGTGCGACTCGAAGGAGATATCGCGCAGAACGACGAGCTCGTCGTAGCCGTCGACCTCCTCGAAAGTGCGGCGCATGTATTCGCGCGGATCGACACCGTACCCGGAGAACCAGTCCCGATAGGCATTGACCACGCGCTTCGGCGTGTCGCGCAGACCCTCGCGCTGTGGATCCTCACCCGCCCAGGCGAGCAAGGTGCGCACGGCCTCCTCGGCCCGGCGGCGCGAGATGCGGGCTCGATTACGTGCGGGCATGCGACTCCTTTGCAGCTCGTGCCAGCTCGGGTGGCCGCTTGCGCGGCACCCGCTTGCCATCGTGTCCGGGAAAGCGCGCGAGCACCGGTCCGTCCCACAAACGGATGATGCGCTCGCGGAACAACCATGCGCCGCGCCGCTTGACCGCCTGGTCCTCGTAATAGCCGGCGAAGCGCAGCACGTAGGGCGGCTCACCGCGGCACTCGGTGACGAAGGTGAACGAGCGCACCGTGCAGCGCCGGGAGTCACCGGCGACGAGCCGCTGACTCACGTGATGCTGGCGCCCCGGAAATCCGGGAGCGGCTCGATAATGCTCCGCCAGGCGGCGAATGCCCTCGTGTCCCTCCCAGCGATCCGGATCCTCGAACACCTCCTCGATCACGACGGCATCGGGCGTGAAGCAGCCCACGAAGCCTTCGACATCTCCCGTGTCGAGCGCCCAGGCGTAGCGGGCGAGTAGATCATCGATCGCAAAGCGATCACGCAGCGTCAAGCTCGTCTGGTGGGCCAATGCGGACTCCCCGCCCGCGAGGGCTTGACGGCGGGCGCTTCGAGGACGGTTAATCGATGTGCGACGAACGCTACAAGAACGAGTCAGCGGCGACAAGTGAGCGTGCATAAACAGAACGTGGAGGCGGCTTCCGCCTCGAGCTCGCGCGGACCGCTCAACGGCACGCGCGTCATCGAGCTCGCGGGACTCGGTCCCGTGCCGTTCTGCGCGATGCTGCTCGCGGACATGGGCGGGGAGATCCTGTGCATTGCGCCGCCACTCCCCAATACGACTCTCCCCTGCTCCGCGCCGCGTGACCTGCTGCTACGGGGGCGCACGCGCCTGACGCTCGATCTGAAGCAATCGCAGTCGCGCGCGGCGCTGCTCGCGGCAATGGCGCACGCCGACGTGCTGCTCGAGGGCTTTCGCCCCGGCGTCCTCGAGCGGCTGGGACTCGGTCCGCAGGAGTGTCTCGCCGCAAACCCGCGCCTCGTGATCGGCCGCATGACGGGTTGGGGTCAGAGCGGGCCGCTCGCCGCCGCTCCCGGCCACGATTCGAATTATCTGGCACTCACCGGTGCGCTGCACGCGATCGGTTACGCGGGGCAATCTCCTTGTCCCCCGCTCAACCTGGTCGCCGACCTCGGCGGCGGCGCGCTTTATCTCGGGCTCGGTGTGCTTGCCGCGCTGCTGCACGTACGCTCGGGCGGGCGCGGGCAGGTCGTGGACGCGGCGATGGTTGACGGTGCGGCCTCTCTCATGACGATGATCTACGAGCTGTACGGTCGCGGGCTCTGGAGCGACGAGCGCGGCCGCAACCTGCTCGACGGCGGTGCCCCGTTCGGTGCCACCTACGAGACCGCGGACGGCAAGTACGTCGCCGTGTGCGCTCTCGAGCCGCACTTCTACAGTGCGCTGCTGGCCGCTCTCGGACTGGACGAGCGTACGCTGCCGCCGCAGCATGAGCGTGCCTCCTGGCCAGTGCTGCGCGAGAGGCTGGCGGCGGCCTTCAAGACGCGCACGCGCGATGAGTGGGCGCGTCTGCTCGAGCGCAGCGATGCGTGCGTCACACCGGTGCTGAGCCTGGCCGAGGCACCCGAGCATCCGCACAACCGCGCGCGCCAGGTGTTCGTGGGCGATTCCGCAAAGATTCCGGCCGCGGCACCGCGCTTCTCCCACACACCCACGGCGCATGCACCCGCTGTCGGCCCGCCCGCCTCGCAGCTGCTCGCACGCTGGGGGGTGGCTGCGGCGACGGTCGCGGCGCTCACGCAGTAATCCTGCGGACTGCCGTATCTAGGCCCACAGCCGCGCGCTGGCGAGCTCGGCACCCTCAACCAGGGCACGCAGCTTCTTGAAGGCGACGTCGGCATCGACCTTGCCGTAGCCCGCGAAAGTGCCGAAGCCACAATCGGTGCCGGCGAGCACGCGCTCGCGCCCGACGATGTCGGCGAAGGTGCAGATGCGCTGCGCCACGAGCTCCGGATGCTCGACGAAGTTGGTCGAGGAGTCGAGCACTCCGGGAATGAGCACCTTGTCATCGGGCAAGCGCGCAGCGCGCCACACCACCCATTCGTGCGCGTGTCGTGGGTTGGAGGCTTCGAAGGAGAGTGCCTGCGGCTTTGCCCGCAGCAGAATCGGCAGGATCTTCTGCAGCGCGATGTCGTGATCGTGGGGCCCCTCGTAGTTGCCCCAGCATACGTGCAGGCGAATGCGCTCCGCCGGGACTTGCTCGAGGGCCGCATTCAACACCTCGACGTGGTGCTGTGCGCGGCGCAGAAACTGCTCCTCGGTGAGGTCCTGAAAGCCCGTGTGCCGCGACATCGCAAGATCGGGACAATCGACCTGCAGCACGAATCCCGCTGCGACGATCGCCTCGTATTCTACCCTCATGACCTCCGCTACCGCCTCCACATAAGCCTCGTGGGTCGGATAGAAACGGTTGGGCTGAAAGGAGGACACCACCCCGGGCGAGGCCGCGTTGAGGAACGCCTCCACTGCAGGTGTGCGTGCGAGCGCCGCGCTGAGATTGGCAATGTCGGTTCTCACCGCGGCGGCGTCCGCGAGCTGCACCGGTCCGATGCAGCACAGGCGCCGGAAGGTCTGCGGACCGGTGAACGCGCTCATGCGCTGGCGCAGCCCTGGATGGTCCTTGAGGTCCAGATGCGGCTTCGCCGTGTTCTCGCCGCCAAAACCACGCAGGCGGTCCTTCACGTAAGTGGCGTAGCCGATTTTCGCGGTCTCGCCATCGCTCACCACGTCGATCCCGATGGCACGCTGTCGCGCAACCACATCGATCACGGCCTCGCGCATCACGCGCGCGAAAGCATCGGCGTCGTAGGGCTCGCCGCGCTCTTTCGTGAGCAGCATGGCGGTGACCGCCGGCGAGCGCGGCAAACTGCCGACGTGAGTCGTGAGGATGCGCTCGGTACTTTGTCTCATCGCGCTGCGCTCTCCGTATCCTCGTAGACCACTTGCCCATAACCGGTGAGGGTCGCGTGATAGTAGTTGCGATGCACGCAGCGCACGCGCGGCGATAAGGCTCCCCGCATGCACAGCCACAGGATGACTTCGACGCTCTCCGTTCCACCGCGCTCGATGAAGTCCTGATGCTTCAGGCGCGCGAGCGACTCGGGCTCGCGCTCCAGACGGTCGAGAAACTCGGCGTCCCAGTCGGGATTGATGTAACCGAAGCGCTCGCCGGTCAGCTGATGCGACAGGCCGCCGGTTCCCAGAACGACCACCTTCAAATCATCCGGGTAGCTCGCGACGGCGCGGCGCACCGCTCGACCGAGCTCGAAGCAGCGCGCAGGCGTCGGGATCGGAAAATGCAACACATTCACCAGGATCGGGATCACCCGCACAGGCCACTGCGGTGTCCAGCTGCTCAGAGCCGACAGCGGCGACAGGCAGCCGTGATCGAGCGGCAGGCGATGGCAGACCGCCGGATCGAAGCCCTCCTCGACGATCGAGCGGGCGAGATGCCAGGCGAGATCGGTATCTCCGGGGACAGCCGGCAGCGGGCGCTTGCCCCAGCCTTCATCGGCGATCTCGTGCAGGGCAGCCACGCCGATCGCGAACGACGGGATCACGTCGAGGAAGAACGAGGTGAAATGGTCGTTCGAGAACAGGATGAATACGTCGGGCCGCTCGCGCTCGAGCCAGGCACGCATCGGCCGGTAACCATCGAACAGCGGCTTCCAGTAAGCGCTGTCCTCGTCGTGGCGATCGACGGCCGCGCCGACTGCCGGGGCGTGTGGCGAGCCGAGCCCGCCCACGATGCGCGCCATCAGCGCTCCTCCCACACGCGGCGTGTGCGCTTGAACTCCTCGAGCGTCTCGCCACGCATCTGCGCGGCGGCGCCCGTGAGTCCCACGCCGAGCGTGCCGGCCACGCGAAACACGAGGAAATGATTGACCCCATAGCGCACCATGGCGAGCCAATCGCGCGCGCGCACCATGGCGATCTCCGCTGCGTCGAGTCCAAAGTCGCGCAGGTAACGCTCCTCGTCCGCCTTGAATGCCGCTCGATTCTCCGCGCTCATGAGGCTGCGGCAGAACGAGCTCAGCCGATAGCCCTGCTGAGCGAGGGACACGGTGAGCAGATAGGTACCCGGGGCGGGATTGGCGAATGCACGCTCCGCCTCCTTCATCGCAGGAGCTCGACGGGGTTTGCGAGCGTGCCCAGTCCGGTAATGGCGACGGACACCGGTCCCCCACGCTGGTCGAGCTCGACGTTCTGAACGGCACGCGAGCCGGGCGTGGAGCGCTTGAGCGCCGTGCCCATCGAGACGATGTCACCGGGCAGCAGCGTCATGAACTGCGACAGGAAGGCGAGCACCTCGGGGACCTTGAAGGTGAGATTGGCGGTGCTGTCCACGGTCACGAGCTCGCCCTGATGCGAGCACGAGACCTCGAGCGCGTGCGGATCGGCGATCTCATCGCGCGTGACGAGCCAGGGTCCCATGGGCGAGAACGTGTCGCTGCTCTTGTAGCGTCCCGGGTAGCTCACCCAGGTGTCCACATACTCGATCTGCGCGGCGTCGTTCCCGGCGGGATGGATGGCGCGATAGTGAAAGGTGTCCTCGCCGCGCATGGTGGGCGAGGTGACATCGTTGTGAATCGTGTAGCCAAAGACGTGCTCGTAGGCGTCCTCGCTGCGCAACTCCTTGGCGCGCCGGCCGATCACCACGGCGAGCTCGGGCTCGGGATGGCAGCGTCCGTATGCCGGCTTGATGATGATGGGCTCGCCGTGTCCGACCAGCGCGTTCGCGCCCTTGATGAAGGCGGCTGGATGCTTGGGTCCGCGCAAAATGCGATCGGCGTTGGCCGAATTGTTGAGTGCCAGGCAGACGAGCTTCGATGGACGACGGACCGGAGGCTGCCAACGAAGCTCGCGCGCGGCGTAGCGCGGCACACTGGCAGGATGAGCGCGCGCATGAGCCAGGGCTCGCTCCGCCACCCTGCGCGCCGGCTCACCTGCCTCGATGAAGGCGAGCGCGTCCGCGCAAGCGCCGAGCTCCATCGGGCCGCTACCCACGGCTGCGGCCGCTTCGGCCAGATCGATCAGCGCATCCTCGCTCACGGCGGCGCCGAGGCGATCACGGCCGTGGGCGTTGAAGCTTGCAAGTCTCATGGGAAGATCGTCCGTCGCAGCCAGGCCGCGCCAGCCCTCGCTATCGCGGCGGCGGGCGGGTCCCGGCGTCGATGCGAATGACCTCGCCGTTAATATAGGCGTTCTCGATTAGATGCGCGACCAACGCGGCGAACTCGGCCGGCTCACCCATCCGCTTGGGGAACTCGAGCGTCGCGATCAGCTTCTGTTTGATCTCCGGCGAGAGCATCGCGCCCATGGGCGTCTCGAACAGGCCGGGAGCGATGGCGCAGACGCGCACGCCGAATTGCGACAGATCGCGCGTCATGGGCAGCGTCAGGCCGACGACGCCAGCCTTGCTGGCGGCATAGGCGCACTGTCCCATCTGGCCGTCGAAGGCGGCGAGCGATGCCGTGTTGATGATGACGCCGCGCTCGGCGTGGGCACCGCGCGGCTCGTTGCCGAGCATCGCGGCGGCGGCGAGCCGCGCCACGTTGAACGTGCCGACGAGATTCACGTCGATCACCTTGGCGAACTCCGCAAGCGGGAACGGCCCCTGCTTGCTCACGGTACGGCCGACGAAGCCGGGAATACCCGCGCAGTTGACGCAGATGTGTAAAGCCCCGAAGGCTTGCTTGACGGCCTCGATGCCCGCGGCAACGGATGCCTCCTGAGACACATCCACCCGGGCAAACAGGGCCCGCGGCGCGTGCGCTGCGGCCAGTGCTTGGCCGCGCCCCTCATTCAGATCGAAGATACCGACACGGCCGCCGCCGGCGAGCAAGCGCGCAACGGTCGCCGCGCCGAGTCCGGAGGCACCGCCGGTGACGATGGCGATGCTGTCGTCGATGTTCATGGCTCGAGCTCCTTCATATCCTGCGAGCAGTCTGCACTCAGCAGCCGCGAAATTCCGGCTTGCGCTTTTCCTTGAAGGCCTTGCCGCCCTCGATGGCATCCTGTGAGCGCATGTGCTCGGCGGCGACCAGCTTCTCCATCTTCATCGCGAGCTCCGTGGGCATGTCGAGCCCGTCGCCGATCAGCATCTTCATGCGCCGCAGCCCGAGAGGACTCTTCGCCGCGATCTTCTCCCCGAGCTGCTGTACTTCCGTCTCCAGCAGCTCGTCCCTCACCACGCGCGTGACGAGACCGATCGCGGCCATCTCGGCGGCGGGAAACAGCTCGCCCGTGTACATGAGATAGCGTGCCCAGTTGACGCCGACGATGCGCGGCAGGCGGATGGTGGCCCCGCCGCCCGGAAGCGCGCCGAAATTCGCATGCGCATCCCCGATCCGGGCTGATTCGGCCGCGACCATGAAGTCGCACATCATGGCAAGCTCCAGGCCGCCCCCGCAGCACACGCCATTGATCGCGGCGATCACCGGCTTGCCGAGCGCGAGCAGCACCGCCTCCATCTGCGCGCCCGCCTCGAGAAAAGGAGCCTGAGGTCCGGGAAGATCCGCCGCGCTCGGGGCATCGGTGAGATCGGCGCCCGCACAGAACCCGCGTCCCTTGCCCGATACTACGATCACGCGCGTGGCATCCCGCTCGCGCAGCTCGATCCAGGCTGCGCGCAGCTCACGCATGCACTCGTAGGAGATCGCATTCAAGGCCTGCGGGCGGTTCAGGTACAGCCAGGCGACGGGCCCGCGATGCTCGATGAGCAGGTGTTTGAAAGCCATCCTCGATCCTCCCAGAGTCTCTAGATGCGCCGGCCGCGGCCCTGCCAGAAGCGCTCGCGCACCGCACGCCGCAGCACCTTGCCGGCCGCGCTGCGTGGCAGCTCCGCCCACACCTCGAACGACTTAGGCACCTTATAGCTGCTGAGCCGCGCGCGACACAGCTCGCGCAGCGACTCCAGGTCGAGCGTCAGGCCCGGCTTGAGCTCTACCACCGCCTTGACTGCCTCGCCCCACTCCTCGTCCGGCACGCCGACCACCGCGCAATCCTGAACCGCCGGATGCGCCACGATCACCTTCTCGATCTCGGAGGGAAAGAGATTGAAGCCGCCCGAGATGAGCATGTCGCGCTTGCGGTCCACCAGGTAGAGCCAGCCCTCGCGGTCCTTGAAGCCGATGTCCCCGGTGTGATGCCAGCCGTGCGCGGCCACGCGAGCCGTCTCCGCCGGATCCTTGTAATAGCCCTTCATCACGGCGCTGGTTCGCACCACGATCTCTCCGTGGGTCTCTGGCGGCAGCAGCCGCCCCTCCTCGTCCATGATCTCCACGCGGGCGAACAGCGTCGGCCGCCCACAGCTCGCCAGGCGCCGCTCGTCCTGCGCGGCCAGCACCTGCACATGATCTTGCGGGGAGAAGAAGGTCACGTTGGGACCAAGCTCGGTCTGTCCGAAGCCGGTCATCATCACCGGACCGAAGACCTCCATGGCCTCCTTCACCTTTTCCGGGGCCATGGGAGCTGAGGCATAGTTGAAATAGCGCAGCGATGAGTAGTCGTAGTTGCGCACCTCGGGGTGCGCGAGCATGCGGTAGACCGCGGTAGGCGGCAGGAACAGATGCGTCACCCGGTACTGCTGGATCGCCTGCATCACGCGCAGCGCATCGAAGCCGGGCAGGATGACGTTGGTGGCGCCCATGGCGGACATGAGCAGCGTGACACCGCCCGCAGCGTGCGTCATGGGCGCCACGACCAAGTGAATCGCGTGCTCGTGCCAGAACAGGCGCTGTGCGGCGCCGATCCAGGTCTGCCAGGCAAGATGCGACATCATCACGCCCTTGGGCTCACCGGTGGTGCCGCCGGAGCTGAAAAGCGTCACCACCTCATCGAGCGCGGGACGCACCTCGAGCGCCGCAGGAGCCTCTGCGCGCGTGAGCTGCGCGAGCGAGACATGGGGCGAATCGTCCTCATCGAGGCAGAACGCGTGCGTGAGATGCGGACACGCCGCGATGATCGAGCGCGCGCTCGCGCGGAAGGCATGCGCGTAGCAGAGCACCGCGGTATCGGTGCGGGTGAGCGCGTAGACCGACTCCGCGACCGTATTGCGCGCATTGAGCGGCACCCAGACGCAGCCCGCGCGGATGATGCCGATCACGCACTCGAAGGCACGTGCACTGTTGCCGCTGTAGACCGCCACCTTGGTGCCGGGCGCGATGCCGGCCGCCAGGAAAGCATGCGCAATGCGCCGCGAGAGCGCCTGCGTTGCCGCGTAGCTGCGCTCCTCGGCAGCGTCGATGAGAAAGGCTCGAGCGGGGTCGATCTGTGCGCCCTTATCGAAGAAATCGATCAGGCGCACGGGGCCTCGCGCTGCGACGCCGCGAGGATGGTCACCGCCGCCAGGCCCTCCTCGACATTGAAGAAGCCGCCGCCGCAGGCGGCGAGCGCGTAGCGTGCACCGGGCACGGTGCGCGCACCGGCCGTGCCGCGCAGCTGCTGGACGAGCTCGAAGAGCTGTGCGAGCCCCGTGGCTGCCACCGGGTGACCCTTGGATTCGAGGCCACCGGAGACATTGACGGGAATACGCCCGCCGAGCGCGGTCGCACCGCTTTCGGCGCAGCGGCCGCCCTCGCCGAGATCGCACAGGCCGAGCAGCTCGAGCTGTGCGATCTCGCCATAGGCCGTGGCATCGTGCACTTCAGCCACCGAGATGTGCTCGGGCGCGATGCCGGCCTGAGCGAATGCGCGGCGACCCGCGGCAGCGAGTGCACCTGCCAGGGGCTCGTCCAGCGCACGCCGGCGGTTGCCCGCGAGCACGCTTGCGCAAATGCGCACGGGGCGTGCGGCCGCGAAGCGCCGCAACGCCGTATCGGAGCAGATGAGCGCCGCCGCGGCACCGTCGCTGATCGGTGCACACATCGGCAGCGTCAGCGGCCAGGAGATGATGCGCGCGCCGAGCACCTCCTCGATGCTCATGTCCTTCTGATACTGGGCGAGTGGATTGAGCGTGGAATGACGGTGATTCTTCGCGCTCACGGCCGCGAGCTGCCGCCATGTGGTGCCGTACCGCTTCATGTGCAGACGAGCCTGCAACGCATAGGCATCCATGAACGGGCTGCGCAGAGCATCGTCGATGAGCGCACCGGGGGGCGGCTGTACGTCCTGCGCCAGATGTGAGTAGCGGCGCAGGAATTCGCTTACCTGCTCGAGATCTTGCGGCTGCGAGAACGATGCCTGCCGGCGCGCACGATCTTCCGTGTTGAGCTTTTCCGCTCCCACGGCGAGTGCGATCTCGGCGGCGCCTGCGGCGACCTGAGTGAACGCAAGATTGAACGCCGTGCTGCCACCGGTGCAGGCATTCTCGACGTTGATGATGGGAGCGCAGATGCCGAGCGGTAGCAGCGCGTGCTGGCCCTTCATCCCGTACTGGCCTTCGATCGCGCCCTGCACGGTGTTGGCGTAGTAGACGATCTCGAGCGCATCGACCGGGCAGTCGGCATCCATGAGCGCGGCTTGCGCGGCGGCCCGACCGAGGTCCGCACAGGACTGCTCCCGGTGCCGTCCGAACGGCGTCATGCCGACGCCGAGGACGTATGCTGCCCGCATGAGCGGCTCTCCGGCCGGATCGTAACAATTGTTTCCTTGTACCAGATACCGAATAATCGCAGCAAGTGAACACCGATCGCGCCCTCGTGCTGAGGTTTCTGCAGGGCGGCGGCAAGCCGCTCGCGCTCGATAACCCGCTGGGCACCGAGCTCGCCGGAACGCTGCTCGAGCTCGATGCCGAGCGTGGCAGCGCGCAGCTCGCCTTCGTACCGGAGGCGAGATTCCTCCAAGGCGCACACATGCTGCAGGGCGGCATCATCGCCGCGATGCTCGACTTCGCCATGGCCTTCGCCGCCTATGCCGTGCTCGATCAGCAGACCTTCTCCACCGCGGCATTGAACGTCCAGCTGCTGCGGCCGGCCGGCCCGGGTCGCTACCGCGCCGATGGGCGCATCGTGCGCAAGGGCCGCCGGGTCGTGTTCGCAGAGGCCGAGCTCGCCGCCGCCGATGGGCAGCTCGTTGGCTCGGCCAGCTCGGTGCTGTCGCTCGTGGATCTTTGAGTCGCCTCATGCGCGTCATCGGCGACCTGTCGCGCCTCAATGCGCTGCGTTATCCGGACAAACCCGCGCTCATCCTTGAGGACACGGCTCTCACATACGCCGAGCTCGAGCGCCGCTCGAATCAGCTGGCCCACGCGCTGCGCGCCAGCGGAATCGCCGCCGGCGAGCGCGTCGCACTGCTCGCCCGTAATCGTCTCGACTACGCCGTCATCACGCAGGCCGTCGCGAAATGCGGCGCGATTCTCGTGCCGATGAACGCGCGCTTCGGCAGCGCGGAGATTCGCCAGATCCTCTGCGACGCCGAGCCGCGGCTGCTGTTTCTCGAGTCGGAGTTCGAGAGCGCGGCAGCCGCGGCGCTCGCCTCCGGCGCACCCCAGGCTCGCCTCGTCCGACTCACGGACGGCTGCGACACTGCAGCAGCTGAGCCCGCGATCGCCGCCCTAGCGTCCATCGATGAGCTGGTCGCGGGCCATCCGCAGACCGCGCCTGCAGCTGCGGTCGATCCCGAGTCCGCGTGCGTGATCATGTACACGAGCGGCACGACCGGCTTTCCAAAGGGCGTGCTGCTCTCGCATGCCACGTACTTTCGCATGTATCTCGCCACGGCGATCGAGACGCGCCTGCGTCACGATGACGTGTACCTCATCGCGGTGCCGATGTTCCATGCCGCCGGCCTCAACATGGCCCTGCATCAGTGTCTCTTCATGGGCTCGACGGGCATCGTGCACAGGGGCTCCTTCGATCCCGAGCTGATTCTCGCCTTGATCGCACGCTGGCGCATCACGCTTGCGATTCTCGTGCCCACGACGCTTGCGATGCTCGCGCGTCATCCGCGCCTCGCGGCGTACGATCTGTCGAGCCTCGAGAAGATCTTCTACGGATCGATGCCGATCGCGGCACCCGTTCTGGCGCAGGCGCGTGCCGCATTCCCGCGCGCACATTTCAATCAGCTCTACGGATCCACCGAAGCCGGCATGGTGAGCGTGCTGCGTGCCGAGGACCATGAGCGCTGGTCGCAAACGACGGGCCGCCAGGCGTTGCTCACCGAAAGTCGCATCGTCGACGAAGCGGGAGCCGAGGTGCCGGTCGGAGAGATCGGTGAGGTGATCGTCAATCAGCGCACCATGGGCATGATCGGCTACTGGCGCAATCGCGCAGAGACGGAGGCGACGATCCGCGATGGCTGGATCTACACCGGCGATCTCGCGCGCGTCGAGCCGCAGGGGTTCTTCACCGTCGTCGAGCGCCGACAGGATGTCATTATTAGCGCGGGTGAGAACATCTATCCCAAGGAGATCGAGAACGTCATGGCAGCGCACCCCGCGATACGCGAGATCGCGGTATTCGGGGTTCCCGATGAGCTCTACGGTGAGACCGTGTGTGCGGCGGTGACGCTGCACGCCGGCGAGAGTGCCACGGCCGAGGAGCTGCAGCAGTTCTGCCAGCTGCGACTGGCCGCCTACAAGCGCCCGCGCCGCATCGAGTTCCTGGAACGGCTGCCGCGCAACGCCGCTGACAAGGTGCAGAAGAAAGCGCTGCGCGCGATGTTTGCGCGATGAGGTCGCAGCGGCAGCAGCAGGGCTTGCTGTTGGATCGGGCCCACACCTCGTGGCAGGCGTTGACAGCGACTCACCGAACCCGACACACTTTCGGCCGTGGGGAAGCCATGAATGCGGCGCGAGCCGCCCGCGCGTTTACAAATCAGTCACGAGATGCGCAAGGCCGAACGGACGGAGCTGCCACGGATCACTCGCGGCCGAGAAGCCGCACGTGTCCTCCACAGCGCAGCGATCCCGGTGGCACGCCGGCACTTGCTGGCCGGATCGGGCGGCCCGGCTCTCTCGCAGCAGACCGTGTGGTATCGGCTGATGAAGCTCACGAACCTGATCAACCGGCCGTTCTTCTCGCGTTACGCCGAGCGCTATCACCTCACGATCAACGACGCGCGCGTGCTGGTCACCCTCGCCTCCATGCCGGAAGCGGCTGCGCACGAGCTGTGCGATGCGACCGGCATGCATCCGATGAACGTCAGTCGCTCCGTGGCGACACTGCGGCGGCAGGGCAGAATCACCGAGCGGCGCGATCCGGGCAATCGCAGACGCAAGATGCTGCGCCTCACGAGCAAGGGTTGGAGGGTGTGCCGCTCGTTCGTGCCGGACATGAACCGCAGGTCCGACTTCCTGCTCGCCTCGATGTCAGCGCTCGAGGTCGAGTTCCTCAGCCGGCTGGTGGATCTGCTGATCGGACGGCTGGAATCGGCGAGCTCCGAGCACAGCTCGCGCGCCGACGGCGCTTCACTCGCGCATCACGGCAGTGCGGCAGTCTGAGACCGATCGTCCAGGAAAGCGAGGGGAGCCCTTGTCAACAGCTCGAGCGCAGTTCCGGGTACTGACCGCAGGTGCCTGCTCCGCCGTCCTACCGCTGGTGGAGGAGGAGAATGGCGCTGCTTTCGAGCTGCAGCCAGTGGCCAGTGCCGCGGAGGTCATCTCCCGGCTCGAGGAGCTCGCGCCCGATCTCATTCTGGTCGACGCCGACTCACCGCAGCTGGCCGCGCTCGAGATCTGCCGCACACTCAAATCCCATCCGGCGACGATGCTCGTTCCCGTGGTCATCGTGGGACGCAGCGCCAAGCTGCGCGTCGATGCTTTCTCGGCTGGCGCGGACGACTACGTCACGCGCCAGCTGCCGCGCCAGGTGCTGCTCGCGCGCGTCGAAGCCCTTGCACGGCTCACGGCCGTGCGTCGCAAGGCTGCCGAGACCGCCTTGAAAGCCGAGATCCGGCGGCGCGAGGAGATCCGCCAGACCTTTCGCCGCTACGTGTCGCCGCGTCTTGCCGATCGCATCCTCAATGACATGGAGCTGCGCGACAGCTTTCTCGCGGCGAGCGATATCCGCATCCGCACGCGCGCCGTCATCCTGTTCGCCGATCTGCGCGGCTTCACGGGTATCTCCGAGCGGCTGAACCCGCATGAGGTCGTGCCGCTGCTCAACGAGTACTTCTCGCTGCTCACCGAGATCACCTTCCAGCACGAAGGCACGGTGTTCCACATGGCGGGAGATTGTCTGATGGTCGGCTTCGGCGTGCCGCTCGAGCAGAGCGACAGCCGTGAGCGTGCCGTGCGCACCGCGCAGGAGATGCTCGAGCGCTTCGCCGATCTGGCGCAGTCCTGGCGCGCGCGCCACCAGATCGAGACCGGTCTCGGCATCGGTATCAACGAAGGCGATGTCGTTGCCGGCAACGTCGGCTCGGCGACGTTCATGAACTATACGATCATCGGTGACGCGGTGAACATCGCCTCGCGTCTGTGCCAGCGCGCACGCGCTGGGGAGATGGTGTTCTCGAGTACGATCAAGCAGGCGGTGGATGCGTGCGGACTCAACCTGCATGCCGTCGAGTTGCCGCCCATGACGTTGCGTGGACGCTCCACGCCGATCGATATCTACTGTGTGCCGCGGGCCAAGCGCCTCGATCTCGGCGAAGCGCCCGCCCTGACTCCGGTGAGCCCGTGAGGACCGAGAGCGACACGGCCAACCTCGCACTGTTCTGCGACTTCGAGAATATCGCTCTGGGCGTGCGTGATGCGCGCTATGCGCAGTTCGATATCAATCGGGTGCTCGAGCGGCTGCTGCTCAAGGGCTCGATCGTCGTAAAGAAGGCCTACTGCGACTGGGCACGCTACAAGGAGTTCAAGGCCGGCATGCATCAGGCCGGATTCGAGCTGATCGAGATTCCGCACGTGAAACAATCGGGCAAGAACTCCGCCGATATTCGCATGGTCGTCGACGCGCTCGACCTCTGCTACACCAAGCCGCATGTCGATAGCTTCGTCGTCATCAGCGGTGACTCTGATTTCTCACCCCTCGTCAGCAAGCTGCGTGAGAACGACAAGGCGGTGATCGGCGTGGGCGTGAAGAACTCGACCTCCGATTTGCTCATCGCAAGCTGCGACGAATTCATCTATTACGACGACCTGGTGCGCGAGCAACGAGCCAACCGCGGCGGGCGCAGGAGAAGCGCGGCTGGGGAGGCGAGCGTGAGCCCGCAGGCGCCGGAAGCGAGGGAGACATCGGCCGACGGCAAGGAGCAGGCTGCCGAGGGCCGCGAAGGCGTGGCCGACGGCAAGGAGAAGGAAGAGGATCGCCAGCACGAGGCCTTCGACCTCGTCCTGGCGACTATCGAGGCGCTGATCGCCGAGCGTGGCGAGGAGGAGAGGATCTGGGGCTCCATGGTGAAGCAGGCGCTCAAGCGCAGGCGCCCCGGGTTCAACGAGAGCTATTATGGCTTTCGATCTTTCAATCGCCTGCTCGAGGAGGCCGCTGCGCGGCGCCTGCTCGCGCTCGAGCGCGACGAGAAGTCAGGGGGCTACTTGATCCACAGCGTGAGCGAGCCAAGCTGAGAGCGCCTGACACGAGAACGCCCGCGGTGCGGCTCTCACTTCAGACGACCCGCCGCAGGCGTCTGCTCGGATTTTGACCAACCGGATCGATCCTCCGAGCTTGCGGTCTTCAGCGGTGCTCCGCGCTGCTGCGCCCCGCGCAGCAGCGCGCTGCAATTCACGTTCTTGTTCAGTCCCGGGTCGACGAACGCCGCGATGGCAGCAAAGGGCGTCGCCAGGGTGCCGAGCACGGTTGCCACCGCGGCCTGCCCCACGGCGTTACCGGCCTTGAGCCCCACCTTGGGGTGGCGCAGCGTGCCGCCGATGAGGATCGGGGTCTTGAGCTGGAAGAAGCGCAGCTTCTTCGGATCACCGTGAATGCTGAGATCGATGTGCTCATTGCGCAGGTTGATGTTGCCGCTGCCGGTGATCATGACATCTCCGGTGTCGACTATCAGAGCCTGAACCGTCGCTACCCCCTCGCGCGTGCCGAAATCGGCGACCCCGCAGTTGATCGGCGTCTGCTTCTGCTTCTTGGTGAGCAGGAGCCCGAGCCCCTTCGCGATGTCGATGCCGGTGAGCTCGGCGAAGGCCTGCTGGAGCTCGCCGTGCGGAATGACGAAGGTCACGGTGCCGTTGGCGCTGCTCGCCACATCGTGCACCGAGTCCCCGGTGCCCGCGAGCTGCATTCGCCCCATGAGCTGCCCCTCGATGGGCGGCGTCTGGCTCTTGGCGGGTTTGAACTGGCTCAGCTGCACGTTGCTCAGGCGCACGTCGATGGCGGCGCGCGCCACGGCCGCGGTCGCGTCCAGGCGCGCTGTCCCGCCGAGCTGGCCAAAGGGAAAGGTCACCGCGAACGGTGCAATATCCAGCACCCCGTGATCGAGCTTCACGTGCGCGTCCACTTTGCGCAGGGGCAGCTTGCCGGCTGCGATGCGCTCGGCGCGGAAGCGCACGCTTGCGTCCATGGCGCGGACACGGTTGAACTGCAGCGTGGCGGTCGGTAGCAACAGCGGGCTCGTCTCATGTGCCTTTGAGGCGCCGAAGGCAGCGGCTGCGTCATGCAGGTCGAGCACGTGCGCGAGCAGGTCGGCATTGACGACGGGACGGCCGACCGCCGGCATGTGAATGCCGATGGTCCCGCTCAGATCGCTCTTACCCATGCGTGCGGAGACATCGCGAAAATCGAACTGTGTGCCGTGACGCACGAGACGGCCCGAGAGCCGATAAGGCGGAGTATTCGGCAGCGCGAGGCCGGTGAGGTAATAGAGGTCCCCCAGGTCATTGCCAGCGACGGACAAGGTCACGTCGAGCTCGCCCAGGTCGAAGGGCCGGGGGACCACGCCGCGGGCGCTCGCGCGCGTGCCGTCCGCGTTGACCTCGACGTCGAAGGGGTACGGCTTGTGACTCTCGGCCCACACGAGCGGACCGCCTGCGACCTGCAGGTCGAACGGCTTCTCGTTGAGATCACCGCTGCCCTGCAACTCGAAAGGCTGCCCCGCCTTCGCGCCCGGCTGTTGAGTGGCCACGGTGCCCGTGAACATGAGCTTGCGTTGCTGGTCGATCATGCGCAGACGCCCGGAATCGATGTACAACGAGCGCAGCAGTGGCAATCGCGTGGGCTGGTTGTTCTTGCGCGCCACTGTGCTCTGCTCGCTTGCTGAGCGCCGGGGCGGGGGAACCGCGGTGCCAAAGAGCCAGTTCGCGCGTCCTTGCGCGTTGCTGAACAGGTACAGATCGGGCTTCGTGACCTCGACCCTTGGCAACACGATCTGCGCCTTGAGCAGGGGCGCCCACGCGAAATCGAGGCGCAGTCGCTCGATCGTCGCCATCTGTCCGCCGCCTGCCCAGGATGGGTTGCCAACCTTGATGCCGCTCAGCTCGGCGTAGGGCCGGCTGGAGAACAGCACGACGTGCAGCCGGGCAATGCTCACGGGCCGATCGAGGCGGGCCGCGACGAGGTGCGCGAGCGGGCCGCGGAACGCATTCCAATCGAAGAGCAGCAACACCAGCACCAACAGGACGATCAGGGTGCCCACGCCGATGCCTATCCACTTCAACACCGCCATCCGAACGGCTCCTCGCGCCTGGTTGCTGAGTTAACGCATGAACGGGGGGCGATCGTTCCCCGCCCGGCCCAGCCCCCGCGCAACAGCCCGACCTTGGACGCGCTCGCGAAGTGTGATGGCCCTCTCAGCGCCCGCGAGCGCTCGGCGGGCCAGTTCGCTACGCGTGTCGCTGTCCGGAGCGACACATATCTCTAGAGTTGACGGCCGTGTGCCCGCCCAGGGGTCATCCGCGGTATCGACGATGGCGCGCAAGAGTTCGCTGACGGAGCACCGGCTGCTGGAGCGGCTGAGCATCGCCACCCAGGCCGCGGGCATCTTCGTTTGGGAATTCGACTGGCGCAAGCTGACCATCTCGTGGGACCAAAACCGCCTCGAGCGCCCCGCAACCAATCGCCACTACGGGCAGGAGCTCGGCAGCGATCTGTTCAAGTGGGTGCACCCCGACGATCTGAACATTGGCCGCACGGTCATGTCAGAGGCACTTGCCAGGGGCGAAGCCGACGCCTCTTTTCGCTATCGCCTGCGACTCGCGGACGGCTCGATCCGCCACATCCAGGCCTACGCCCGCACGAGCGCGGACGCCGCCGGACAGCCCGCACGCTCGCTGGGCGTGAGCTGGGACATAACGCAGGAAGTCGAGGCCGCCGAACAGCTGCGTCGCAACGCCGAGCACGAGCGCATGCTGCTCGAGCACTTGAGCATCGCAACCCATGCGGCCGGCATGGAATGCTTCGAATACGACTACCAGCAGGACAAGTTCACCTGGTTCTACGGACTGCAGGTCGAGGACAGCCAGCGCGGCCTCAGCGCTCAGGAGCTCGGCCAGCTGGTGATGGCGGCGGTCCTGCCGGAGGATGCCGCGCGGGTGCGCCTGGTGACCGAAGCGGCCCTCGAGCGCGGCGAGAGCAGTATGACGGTGCGCATGCGCCGGCGTGGGCCCGACGGACAGCTGCGACACATCCAGCTGTATCAACGCTTCATCCGCGATGAGCACGGCCGGCCATTGCGCGCGCTCGGCGCGGCCCGCGACATCACCGTCGAGGTCGAGGCGGCCGAGCGCTTTCGCCAGCAGGCCGAGGAGCTGCACGATGCGCAGCGGCGTCTTGAGCGTGCGTCGCTCTCGATCCACGAAGGTCACTGGGAATCGGACCTCGTGTCTCGCAAGCACTGGGCCTCCTCCTCGTATTGCGCGCTGCTCGGCTATCGACCGGATGAGATCAAACTGGACGATCTGGATCAGGTCTCCGCGCTCATCCATCCCGATGACCGGCTGATCACCCAGGAGCTCAGCTCGCGACACATGGCGGCGGGCACTCCCTATGAGCACGAGCTGCGGTTGCGGCTGCGGGATGGCCAGTTCCGCTGGTTCAGCGTGCGTGCCCAGGCCGAGCGCGATGCGGAGGGTCGTCCGATTCGTCTGTCCGGCTCCATCCGCGATGTGCACAAGCAGAAACTCGTCGAGGACGAGCTGCAGGCGGCTCGGCAGCGCTTCGAGCGCGCCATCCGCGGCACGCAGGATGGGCTCTGGGAGTGGGACCTCGTACAGCAAAGGCTGTGGGTATCACCGCGCTACGAGGCGATCCTCGGCTATCCAGAGGGCGCCGTCTGCGGCAAGGCACGCACGCCGAACGACCTCGTCCATCCGGATGACCTGGAGAGCTGCCAGGCCGCGCAGCGCGCGCACTTCGAGCGCGGTGTGCCCTATGACGCTGAGGTGCGGATGCGCACCGCTTCGGGCGCTTTCCGCTGGATTCGCATGCGCGGTGAGGCGGATCGTGATGGTACGGGCCGGACGCTGCGCCTGGCGGGCGCGATCCAGGATGTGACCGAGGCGCGCGCTGCGCGCGATGCGCTCATTCAGGCCTCCGAGGCTGCACATGCTGCAAGCCGCTCGAAGAGCGCCTTCCTTGCCAACGTGAGCCACGAGATCCGCACGCCGATGAACGGCATCATCGGCATGACGAGCCTGCTGCTCAACACGCCGCTCGACGCCACACAGCGCGATTACGCCGAAACGATCCACTCGAGTGCCGACTCGCTGCTCGCAGTGATCAACGACATTCTCGATCTGTCGAAGATCGAAGCCGGACGGCTCGATATCGAGTCCATTCCGATGAGTCTGTCGCAGAGCATCGGCGAGGTGCGCACCATGCTCGCATTTGAGGCGGCCGCAAAGGGTCTGCGCCTGGAGGCACACGTGCGCCCCGAGGTCCCGCCCTGGGTGCGGGGTGATCCGCAGCGCATTCGCCAGTGCCTCGTCAATCTCATCAGCAATGCCGTCAAATTCACGAGCACGGGCGAGGTCGTCGTCGAGCTCTCGCTCGTCAGCCAGGAGAACGGCCGGGCGTTGACGCGCTTCGAGGTGCGCGACACGGGCATTGGCATCGCACCGGAAACCTTGCCCACTCTTTTTCAGCCTTTTGTGCAGGCGGACTCCTCTACCACACGCCATTTCGGGGGAACCGGACTTGGACTGTCGATCGTGCGTCGTCTGGTGGAGATGATGGGCGGCCAGACTGGCGTTGTGAGTCAGCTCGGCAAGGGTTCGACCTTCTGGTTCGTCCTGCCGCTGCAGATTGCCGATGCGCCCGCGCCCGAGCGGCCCGTCGTCCTCGCCCGCCAGCCACGCACCGAGAGCGCGCTCCCGCAGCGGGTCACGAGTGAGCCGCGCTTCGATCGCGCCTATGCCGGACGGGTCCTGCTGGTCGAGGACAACCCTGTCAATCAGAAGGTTGCACGCGCCTTTCTCGAGCGCTTGGGCTGCGAGGTGACGGTCGCCGTGAACGGTGTCGAGGCCGTGCAGTGTTTCACGCAGCAGCGCTTCGCGCTGGTACTGATCGATCTGCAGATGCCTCTGATGGATGGTTACACCGCCACGAGCCGCATGCGCGAGCTCGAGCGCGGTGGCGTGCACACGCCCATCGTCGCCTTGACGGCGAGTGCGATGACGGGTCAGCTCGAGCGCTGCCTGCAAGGCGGCATGGACGGCTTGATCACCAAGCCGCTCAGCATCGCGCGCTTGCGCGAGGTACTCGATCGCTTCGGGCTGCGTGCAGCGGAGGGCGCATCCAAGTGCGGTACCCCCGAGCCGCAGCCGCTCGATGCTGCGGCGGTCGTGGAGCTGATCGCCGGGCCCGGCGAAGATCTGCCGCTCGAGCTTAGCCGCTTGCGGGAGATCACCGCTAACGATGTGGAATTCGCCAGGGACCTCGAGCGCGCGTTCCTGACGAACAGCGCCGCGCTTCTGGCGATGATGAGCCAGTGCGCGGACCGGGGCGATCGTCCGGGTCTGCGCGGCGCGGCCCATTCTCTGAAGGGTGTGAGCGCCAACATTCACGCGCGCCCGCTGCGGGGGCTGTGCGAGGCGCTCGAAACGCTCGCGCTCGCGGCGACGCAGGATGAAATCAGAACCTATCTGCAGCGGCTTGCTGCGGAGCGCGAGCGAGTGGTGCGGGCCTTGCAGGTCTACACCGGATCGGCGCGCAGCAACACAGGCATTCACCAGGCCTTGTGAGCCGTGCGCGGCTCATGCCGCACCGCTCACAGCACGGCGTGGTATCTGATGAGATTGCCGTCGTCCTTGCGCTCGCCGATCCCGATCACGACATGACGCATCAGCCAGTCGTAAGGACCTGACTCCACCTCGAAGGTGGGAAAGGCCCTGAGGTAGTACTCGCTGTGCGCGACGGGTGGCCCGCCCGCGAAGATCCAGGTGCGAATGCGCGGCATCACGTCGGCCGTGCGGCCCCAGAGATAGCCGCGGTTGTGCATCAGAATCAAAGTCCCGTCTCCGGCACGCAGCATGTAGCGCGCATCCGTCGCGAGCACCCCGTCCGGTCGAAACAGTGCCCAGTCGCCGCCGCTGCCGGGCTCGACCCAGCCATTGAGCCGCGGTCCCTCGATCGTGCCGCGGTCGATGTAGACCGCGCCACGCCCGGCCCCGGAGGGCATGTTGGCGATGTTCTGCACACGCGTGAAATACAGACGAATCTGGAAGATGAACTCCAGTCTCACTGCATCGACCGTCGAGCTCGTCGCGAACACCTGCGGAAAGTCCCTCATGAGAATCGCCTCGCATGCGGCCAGCGGCTCACGCCGGTCCCATTCTCGCGAAGCTGCCGTCACACCACATAATGTCCGGCTTATTGCAAATAAGAATGTTTCTCATTAGCATCAGCATTATTGTTGAGCATTTGCTCTCGCTTCGGTCCGAAGCACCGGCGGGGAACTCAAAGCATGAACTCGATTACTCGCGCCCGCCTGATCATCACGAGAGCAACGAGCATGGCGCTGCTGCTCTCGTGTGCCCTGACTGACATGCGTCCCGCGTTAGCCGATACGGCCTCGGAACAGCAGATCAGCGCGTTGCAGCAACAGCTGCGAGCACTTCAGTCACAGGTGCAACAACTGATTGAGCAGAACCGCGAGCTCAGGCAGAAGCAGCAGGACTTCGAGCGAGAGCTTGCGGGACAGTCTGCGCCGCCCGTGCCACCACCCGCCCCGTCTACATCAGCACTGCCACCGGTCGCCTCCGTCGCCACGCCCTCCCCGGCAGCGCCCGCGGTCGCCTCGCCCCTGCAGAACATCCGACTGTGGGGTTACGGTGAGCTGTACTACGCCAATCCGACCGCAGAGGGGACCAAGACCCAAGCCGATCTCGCTCGTGCCGTTTTCGGAATCGGCTACGACTTCGGCGGCGGCACCGAATTCAACTCCGAGTACGAGGTGGAGCATGCAGTGGCCTCCGCTGAGGACGTGGGCGAGTTCGAGGTGGAGCAGTTCTACATCGATCACACCCTGAACGACTGGCTAAGCGTGCGCGGCGGACTGTTCCTGATGCCTTTCGGCCTGCTCAACGAGCACCACGAGCCCACCAACTTCTACGGCATGCAGCGTAACTTCGTCGAGACGCTGATCATACCCAGCACCTGGCGCGAAGGCGGTCTGAGCTTTTACGGGACGACGCCGATCGGCCTCGGCTGGAACCTCGGCATCACGACCGGCTTCGATCTTTCGAAGTGGAATTTCGCGCCGGAGTTTCCGCTCTACACGACTGCGCTCGAGCTCGAGGACAGCGACGCAGCGCCCCTGCAGGCGACGCATCAAGAGTTGGCGCTCGCAAACGCCGACCATCTCTCGCAGTACGTCTCGCTCAGCTATTACGGGGTGCCAGGGCTCACACTCGGCGCCGCGATTTTCACCGGGAACGCGGTCGAGGTCCCCGCGGCGCCCAACGCACCGATTCCGGGTGCCCAGCGGGTCACGCTCTGGGAAGCGCATGCCCGCTGGATGCCCACGAGATTCGACCTGTCCGCACTCTATGCACACGGCTCGATCAGCAATCTCGCGGCGGCGAACGCCGCCAATCCCGCTGCACCGAATCCGATCCCCTCCTCGTTCTATGGCTATTTCCTGCAGGCTGCCTACGATCTGTGGGACCAAGGCAACTACCGCCTGTTGCCGTTCGTACGGTGGGAGCTCTACGACCTGGGTGCAAGCTACGCGGGGACCTCAGGACCCGTGCTTCCAACAGGGCTGGTGCCCCTCTCACCCACGCCTGGCGACTACGGCTACTGGCCCCAGAATCACGACCGCGTGTGGACCGGCGGCGTGAATTTCTACGTGACGCCGCACGTCGTGCTGAAGGCCGATTATCAGCACTTCGAGGTCAACCACGACTTCACTCGAATCGATCTGGGTCTGGGGTTGAACTTCTAGAGATCTCCGGCGTCAACCGCTCCTGCAGCGAGGCGAGACCGCGGCGCACATCCTCGCGGCGGGCGATCACCTCGGGCATCTCGGCGAGCATGCGCAGGAGCAGCTCGTGAGCCTGCCTCGCAGCAGCCCTGTGACGTTGCGCCGCCGCCGCATCGGCGCGCAGCGCGCGATCGAGGTACCAGTTGGCGATGGTCAGCTGCGCCATGATGAAACCTAAGTCTCTTGCCTCGTTCATCGTTTGAGGGTCCCGCGACCGAGAACAGACGTTAGGACGCAGGTTGCGTTCCTTGCACCATCCCACGGTCGGGCTGCAGCTAATCGCGACGGTGCGGGGAACTTTGAGGCTCGATGAGGCGTTAGCTTCGCAGGGCGAGTTATTGAGTGGCGCTCTCGAGCGCCTCGAGTATCGGACACTCCGGCCGTTCATCACCACGGCAGCGCCGGGCGAGCTCGGCGATCGTGTTGCGCAGTCCGATGAGCTCCGCGATCCTGCGATCGAGCTCGGTCACGCGCGCCAGTGCCAGACGTTTCACATCCCTGCTGGCACGGTGGCGGTTGCGATAAAGGGCGAGCAGCTTGGAGATGTCTTTCAAAGCGAACCCGAGGCTGCGCGCACGCTGGATGAAGCGCAGGGTCTGCACGTCACTCGCGCGATAGCCGCGGTAACGATTGGCGGAACGCACAGCCGGCGCAATGAGACCGACTTGCTCGTAGAAGCGGATCGTCTTGCAGGGCACGCCGGAGCGCGCGGCCGCTTCCCCGATGCGCATCACCGCCTCGCTGCGCGGAGTGCGCGGCAGGGTCTCAGTGCGTTGCATGCTCGTGCTCCGCTGCACGCGGGTGCCAGGTCCGCAATAGCAGTGCATTGGTGACGACGCTCACCGACGATAACGCCATGGCCGCACCGGCGAACATCGGATGCAACAGCCCGAGGGCCGCCGCCGGCATGGCCACCACGTTGTAGATGAAGGCCCAGAAAAGGCCCTGTCGGATCTTGTCGTAAGTGGCACGGCTCACCTCGATGGCATCGGCCACGAGGCGCGGGTCAGCACGCATGAGCGTGATGCCCGCCGTCTGCAGCGCGATATCCGTGCCGCCACCCATCGCAATGCCCACATCGGCGACTGCGAGTGCCGGCGCGTCGTTCACGCCATCGCCCACCATGGCGACGCATCGACCTTCGCGCTGCAGGCGGCGCACCTCGGCCGCCTTTGCGGCTGGCTGCACGTTGGCCCGCAGGTGAGTAATACCGAGCTCATCCGCTACCGCACGCGCCGTATGCTCGTTGTCGCCGGTGAGCAGCACAGTCGCGATACCCATGCTCTGCAGACGTTGCACGGCTGCCGCCGCCTGCGGCCGCAAGGGATCGGACACGGCGACCAGCCCCAGCAGCTCGGCCTGCGCCCCGAGCCGCGCAACCCACATGAGGGTTCGACCTTTTCCCTCCAGTTGCTCGGCAAGTCCCTCCAGTGCCTGGGTGCGTATGCCCTGATCGTCCATGAGCCGCCGGTTGCCGATGGCGAGCCGCTCGTCCACGAGCTGCGCGACCAAGCCACGCCCGGGAAGACTCTGCAGATCGGAGAGCTCGGGTAACTCGAGTCCCTCGGCACGCATCAGCACGGCGCGCGCGAGTGGATGCTCGCTGCCCTTCTGAGCGGCCGCCGCACGCGTCAGCAGCGCGTCTGCGCCGATTCCCAGCGGCATCAGGTCCGTCACCACGGGCATGCCCTGCGTGAGCGTTCCGGTCTTGTCGAGCACCACCGTGTCGATGCGGCGAGCGCGCTCGAGCGCAGCGGCGTCGCGAATGAGAATGCCGGCTTTGGCGGCCACGCCACTGCCAACGACCAGTGCCGTTGGCGTAGCCAGTCCGAGCGCACACGGACAGGCGATCACCATCACCGACATGGCCGCGATAATCCCGGCGGCGAAATCGCCCGCAATCAGCCACCAGCCGAGCAGCGCAAGTGCGGCGAGCAGCAGAGCGGCCGGCACGAACACGGCGGATACGCGGTCCACCAGTTGCTGCACGGGCGCCTTGCCGGCCTGGGCACCCGCGACAAGGGCAATGATGTGGGCCAGCGTGGACTGCCGTCCGACCGCGGTGGTGCGCACGCGCAGCCAACCGGTGGTATTCATCGACCCGCCCGTGACCCGATCACCGACACTCTTGAAGACCGGCAGGCTCTCCCCGGTAAGAAGACTCTCGTCGATCGCGCTGTGACCGCTCACCACGACTCCATCGACCGGCAGAGCCTCTCCGGGACGCACTACGACGATGTCACCCACCGCGACGTCACCGGCGCGCACTTCGAGCTCGGCACCCTCGCGCTCCACGCACGCCCGCTCGGGACGCAGCGACATGAGCGCATGAAGGGCCGCCGCGGCGGAGCGCCGCGCACGCGCTTCGAGCCACTTCCCGAGCATCACGAGTGCAATGACCACTGCTGCGGCATCGAAATAAAGCTCGCTGCCCTCGCGACGGGCCAGTGTCACGTACACGCTGTAAAGATAGGCGACGGAAGTTCCCAGAGCGACGAGCAGGTCCATGTTGCCGGAGCGCGCGCGCAGCGCCTTCCATGCGGCAGCGTAGAAACGCGCCCCCACGATGAATTGCACGGGTGTCGCGAGCAGCATCTGCAGCCATGCAGGTAGTGCCACGCCCAGCATCGGCAGCAGCAACGGTGCGCTCAGCACGAGCGCTGCGACCAGCCGCCACGTGTCGTGTCTGAAGCGCGCACGCTCCTGCAGCGCGCGCGCCGCGTCCACTTCCACATCGCCCGTGAGCAACTCCGCGTGATAGCCCGCATTGTGCACGGCAAGCATGAGATCCACGGGCTCGAGAGCATCGCCGACGGCTTCGACCGAAGCGCGCTCAGTTGCCAGATTGACGCTCGCCCGCGTGACTCCGGGCACCGCCGCCAGAGCCTTCTCGACGCGCCCGGCGCAGCTTGCACAGCTCATTCCGGCGATGGCGAGCTCGAAGCTCTCGGAGCGCACGTGGTTGGCCGCCGCGCCACTGCGCGTGCCCCGATGCGCAGGGACCGTGTCAACCGCGCTCATCGCTGCCTCGCATGGGAGAGTTCATGGCCGGGACCAATCCTTCTAGTTTACTGGAATGTTGCGCGGCGGAGTAGCTCGCGCTCGACCGCGTCGATATGCCGGGTTAGAGTGCTCGGGCGACTGGGCGATAAAGCTCTGCGAGCGTTGCATGAACCGCCGCCACAAGATGATCGACCGCGCCCGGCTTGGGCTCGGAGCGATCGAGAATGCGCTCATCGACGAGCTACTCGCGCGCCGGATCGATCGACGCACCTTCCTGCAGCATGGCAGCCGGCTCGGTATGACACTGGGCTTGCTGGATGGCATCGCCGCCGCCGCGGGGCTCGGCCTGGTCCGGCGGGCCGCCGCGGCGGTGGAGGCGCGCGGGGGCACGGTGCGTGCGGGTGTCGCCATGCCGCATGGCGCGATCGATCCGGTGCTGCTGAATGACAGTGCCAGCTACCAGCTCGTGTTTCAGACCGCGGAGTTCCTTTGTGTCACGCAGCCGGATCTGACGCTGAAGCCGGTGCTCGCCGCAAGCTGGACACATGACCAGGACGGCAGCGTGTGGACCTTCAAGCTGCGCCGCGGCGTCCGCTTTCATGACGGCAGCCCGTTGACTGCCGCTGACGTCGTTGCAACTTTCGACCGCCTCGCGGACCCGAGCGGGGCGTCGAACGCGCTCTCGGTCTTCAAGGGATTGCTATCGAAGGGGGGTACGCGCCGGATCGACGATTACACGGTCGCCTTTCATCTCGATACGCCGAGCGGCAACTTCCCCTACGCCGTCTCGATCGACAACTACAACGCCGTCATTCTGCCCGCGAGCTATCGAGGCGACTATGAGCGGGATTTTCCCGGAACCGGACCGTTCCGCCTCGAGACCTACCGCCCGCGCGAGAGCGCCTCCTTCACCCGCAATCCAACTTATTGGGGACCGCAAGCGCTGCCCGATCGGATCGAGTTCAAGTTCTATGCGGACATTCAGCCGCGGCTGATCGCGCTGCAGGCGGGCGAGGTCGATGTGCTGGATGCCATCCCCGTGGTCATGCTGCCTGCCGTGCGCAGCAATCCCGACATCCATATCATCCCGGTGCATTCTGCCAATCATCGGCAGCTGCACATGCGCTGCGACCAGCCGCCGTTCACGGACCGGCGCGTGCGCCAGGCACTCGCGCTCAGCCTCGATCGCGGCAAGCTGCTCGCGGGGCTTTGCCGCGGCATGGGCGTGCTCGGCAATGACAGCCCATTCTGCCCCACCTACCCCTCGACGGATCGTTCCGTTCCCCAGCGCACCCTCGATGTCGCGCGGGCGAGGCAGCTGCTGCAGGCGAGCGGCCACGCCCAGGGGTTCGATGTGACGCTGACGACCGAGCGGTATGCCGATATCGCCGAGTACGCCCAGCTGGTGCAGGATTTCGCCAAGGCCATCGGTATCCGCATCTCACTCAAGGTGGAGACCCAAGCGCTCTATTACGGCAAATCGACACCGGGCCAGTCCGACTGGCTCGACAGCCCACTCGGAATCACGGACTACGCCCATCGCGGCGTGCCGAATACACTGCTCGAGAATCCGTTGCTGAGCGATGGGCACTGGAACGCCGCGCACTTTCGCAACCCGCGCTACGACGCGCTCGTGTCGCGCTACGTGCGCGCGCTCGACCTGCAAACCCAGCGTGGTGTGGCCGGCGAGATCGAGCGATTGCTGCTCGAGGAGACCCCGCTCATCATCAGCTACTTTCCCGATCTGCTGATTCCGATCCGCAAGGGCCTAAACGGGCTGCCACCGATCGCCGCGGGCCTGCTCTTGGATCGGGTCTCGCGGAGTTGATTCCGTTCGCATACTGACAGCACTACTCGGAGCCCACTTCTCTCATGCGCAAGCCCCATCTACGCGGCCGCGGCCCGCACTTTCCCATACTGGATAGAATCGAGCAGTATCCGTTCGAGACCGGCTATGTCGTCTTCACGATGCCCGCCCCGAAGCGCCTGCGAATCGAGGTCGGAGCGCTCACCGTCGCCGATACGATCGAGGGACTCCTCATGCAGGAGTCCGATCATCTGCCGGTCTACTACTTCCCGATGAAGGACGTGAGGCAGGAGTACCTGATGGCGAGCGCGACGCGCACGGAGTCCCCGTTCAAGGGCATCGCGACTCACTATTCTTTGAACACGGGCGTTACGCTGGTGGAGGACGCCGGCTGGCGCTACCTCGATCCGGTGGCGGGCTGTCCGCCCATAGCCGACTACATGGCGTTCTACTGGAACAAGATCAATCACTGGTATGAGGAAGACGAGGAGGTATTCGTCCATGCGCGCGATCCCTTCCGCCGCATCGACTGCCTGCCCTCCTCGAGACACGTGCAGGTCTTCATGGACGGTGAGAGCGTCGCCGCGTCGCGCCGCGGGATTTTCCTGTTCGAGACCGGCATGCCCACGCGCTATTACTTGCCGATCTCAGATACGAGGCTCGAGTTGCTGAGCGCGAGCCGCTACATCTCGCGTTGCCCCTACAAGGGCATTGCGAGCTACTACCATCTGACCGTGAACGGCAAGCGCCACGAGAACCTCGTGTGGTATTACCCCGATCCGGTGCACGAGGCCGAGCGCATCAAGGGGCTGGTGTGCTTCTACAATGAGTTCGTCGACCGCATCCTGGTCGATGGCATCGAGCAGCCGCGCCCCGTGACGGCCTCCTCTCACGGCTATTACTGAAGCTCGTGAGGGTGGGCTCCCTGCTGGCCAGGCGTGCCGCCCTCGCGGTGCTCACGCTGTGGCTCCTCAGTCTCATGGTCTTTGCGGGGGGGCAGCTGCTGCCCGGCGATGTCGCGCGCGCCATCCTCGGGCCGCTCGCCGATGCGCGTGCCGTCGCGAATCTCGATCACCAGCTCGGTCTCGATCGGCCGTTGCTCGTTCAGTACTGGGACTGGATCAGTCGCTTCGTGACCGGCGACATGAGTCAGTCCTACGCCTATCACGCCCCGGTTGCGCCCTTCGTGTGGCGTGCCCTCGGCGCCTCGCTGAAGCTCGGCACGCTCGCCTTCGGCCTCGTCGTGCCGCTCGGGATTGCAGGCGGGGTCTGGGCGGCCTTGCACGCGGGGCGTGCTCTCGATCGCGTGCTCAGCATCGGCGGTCTGGTGGCGGCCAGCCTGCCCGAGTTCGTCACGGGCATCGTGCTCATTCTCGTGTTCGGCATCTGGCTGCGGCTGCTGCCTGTGGCGGCAGACTGGCCGCCCGGCGCGGGACCGCTCACGCAAGTTCGCTACCTGCTGCTGCCTTCCCTGTCGCTTGCGCTGGTCCTGTTCGGTTATCTCGCGCGCATGGCACGTGCGGGCACGATCGAGGTGCTCAAGGCGGATTTCACCCGCACGGCCGTGCTCAAAGGGCTGCAGCCGCGGCGTGTGCTGTGGCATCACGTCCTCAGGAACGCGCTGCTGCCGACCATCACCGTCATCGCCACCCAAACGGGCTATCTGCTGGGCGGCCTCGTGATCGTGGAGACGCTGTTCCGCTATCCCGGCATCGGCACGTTGATTTACGCCGCGGCGCGCGATAAGGATTTCCCCATGCTCGAGGCGGGCGTGTTGCTGGTGGGCGTCATCTACACGTTGAGCGCCTTGGCTGCGGACCTGCTCTACGCCGCACTCAATCCACGCATTGCGCTCGGAGGCGCCGAGTGAAGGGCCGCTGGCACCTCTTGCTGCGCTCAGGAGCGTTCGTGAGCGGCCTGCTCATCATCCTGTTCTGGGCCCTGTGCGCGCTCGTCGGCCGTCTGTTCGCCCCCTTCGATCCCTTCGCCGCCGACGTTCTGAGCACCTTGAGCCCGCCATCGACGATGCACTGGTTCGGTACGGATCAGCTCGGGCGGGACGTGCTCTCGCGCGTCATCGTCGGCTCGCGCGACGTGCTCGAGGTGGCACCGCTCGCCACTGCACTGGGACTTGCGCTCGGTGTGCTTCTCGGCCTCACGACCGGTTATTTTCGCGGCATCTTCGACGAGGCCGTGAGCCGCATCATCGATGCGGTGCTGGCGCTGCCGCTCGTGATCATCGCGCTGCTCGCTTTGAGTGCCCTCGGGGCATCGAGCGTCACGGTGATCGTCGTGGTCGGCTGCATTTTCACGCCGCTGATCGCGCGCACCGTACGCGCCGCGGTGCTCGCCGAGCGCGAGCTTGAGTACGTCGCCGCCGCACGGCTGCGCAACGAGTCGACGCTGCGCATCCTGCTCGGAGAGATCCTGCCCAATATCATGCCGCCCGTTCTCGTCGAGGGGACCGTGCGGCTCGGCTACGCGATATTCGCCGTGGCCTCGCTGAGCTTCCTCGGCTTCGGCATCCAGCCGCCTTCGCCCGATTGGGGCCTCGCGGTATCCGAAAGCTACGGGCTCATCAACGGCGGCATCTGGTGGCCCGCGCTGTTCAATACGCTTGCGATCTCCTCGCTGATCGTCGCTGTCAATCTCACGGCAGACGGCCTGCAAGCCACGGCCGACGCATGAGCCTGAGCACGGACACTCTGCGTGTCGAGAGTCTCGCGCTCGCGTATCGAGTGCGCGGCCGCGATCTCACGGTGCTCGGTGGAGTCAGCCTGAGCATCCCGCGCGGCGCATCCTATGGGTTGGTCGGCGAGTCAGGCAGCGGCAAATCCAGCTTGGCGCTCGCGCTCGTCCGCTACCTCCCGCCCAATGGGCGCATTCTGGGAGGGCGCATCGTGATCGCTGGGCGCGAGCTCTTCGCCCTCGATGCCGAGCAGCTGCGTGAGCTGCGCGCGACGACGCTCTCGATGGTCTACCAGGATCCGGCACGTGCCCTGAATCCCGCCATGCGTGTCGGGGAGCAGATCGCCGAGATCTTCCGCACGCGCGGGCTCGGTGGCGCGGCGGCGCGGGCCGCCGCCGAGTCTCTGCTGGAACGCGTACGCATCGGTGACCGTGCAGCGGTGCTCGAGCGTTACCCCCATCAGCTGTCGGGCGGCATGCAGCAACGCGTTGTGATCGCCATGGCGCTGGCGATCAATCCGCGGCTGCTCATTCTCGACGAGCCCACCACGAGCCTCGATGCGACGGTGGAGGTCGAGATCCTGGAGCTGCTCGATGAGCTGCGCCGTGAGCTCGCGACCTCGATGCTGTTCATCAGCCACAACCTCGCGCTCGTCGCACGCATGTGCGACCGGGTCGGAGTGCTCTACGCCGGCACCCTGATCGAGGAAGGTCCCGCGCTCGAGGTACTGCGCGATCCGCGCCATCCGTACACCGTCGGACTGCTGCGTTGCCTGCCGCGGCGCGGTCGTACCAAGACTCACAGCCGGCTCGACACGATTGCCGGCTTTCCACCGGCTCCCGGGGATGTCTCAGGCGGCTGCGTCTTTGCGCCACGCTGCGGCTTGGCCGATGAGAAGTGCCGCAGCTGCGTACCACCTCCTCGTGAGTTCGGAGCGCGCTTCAGCCGCTGCCACTACCTCGAGCGCGCGCAATCGCTGCCGCGCATGACCCCCGATGAGCTGCCCGCAGGTGTCGGCATTGACCGCAACCGCCCGCCGCTCCTAAGCGCCCGCGGACTGAGCAAGACCTTCAAGAATGACCACAGCCTTCTGCGTGCCTTGCACGATGTGTCGCTCTCGCTGTGGCCGGGAGAGACGCTCGGTCTGGTCGGTGAATCGGGCAGCGGCAAGACGACCCTCGCGCGACTCCTCGTCGGCCTGTCCTCACCCGATGCCGGTGGCCAGCTGGAGATGGCCGGCAAGGCGCTCGCAAGCCGCACCGAGGCGCGCACGCCCGAGCAGTTGCAGGCGCTGCAGATCATCTTTCAGAATCCGGACGGGGCGCTCAACCGCGCGCACACCGTGCGTCGGCTGATCGAGCGCGTGCTGGTGCGCTTGGGTCGCCTCCCGAAGGCGCAGCGCGCGGCTCGACTGCAGGAGCTGCTGCACTCCGTGCGACTCGATGCTCGCTACCTCGACGTGCGCCCGCGCGAGCTGTCCGGCGGACTGAAGCAGCGGGTGGCGATCGCGCGCGCCTTCGCCGGCGCGCCGCGCATCGTCGTGTGCGACGAGCCGACCGCCGCGCTCGATGTGTCGGTGCAGGCGGCGATCCTCAATCTGCTCACCGAGCTACAGGCCTTGCACGAGGTCAGCTACGTCTTCATCTCGCACGACCTGGGCAGCGTGCGTTATCTATCCGACCGCATCGCCGTGCTGTACCTCGGTCGGCTGCTCGAGATCGGCCCTGCCGAGCGCGTCTTCTCAGGGCCTCACCATCCCTACACGGCTGCGCTGCTCGCGGCCGTGCCGAGCCTCGAGGGCACCGCGCAGCGGCGGCGGCTGCAGGGTGAGATCCCGAGCGCCATTCACACCCCGCGCGGATGTGTGTTTCACACGCGTTGCCCACGCAAGCTGGGTGCGGTGTGCGAGCAGCGCGAGCCGCCCCTGCTGGCCGGCGCCGAGCCCGGGCACGAGATCCGCTGTCACATCCCCGTCGCCGAGCTGCAGGACCGAGGCGGCTGAGCGCCGCCGGCCAGAAAGATCTCGCCTATCGCTTGCCGTGATGCGCGGCAGTCTTGCTCGACTCACCGGGCATCGGCGGTCCATCTGGATAGAACATCGAGGCCGGGGTCGATTGGATGAACGCAAGCGCCTTGCGCGGTGTATCCGCGCCGTTGTGCAACGCCTGCCACGCCGCCGTCGGCGCTGCGCCGAACTGGCGCGTGCCATCCTGGGTCTTGCGCACCTCCATCCAATAGACGCCGGTGGCGAGGTCGCTCGCGACCAGCATCCAGCTCTCCTCGACCGCGCGGAGCGCCCGCTTCACTTTGAACAGCGGCTCGGCATCGAGCTCCTCGACTCCCTGCGGATCGCTCGAATAGCCCTCGGGCGCTACTGGATTGATGAGACCCTGGATGGTCTGCCACACCTCATGCGTGCTCCAGCCCGCTCCGCCTCGATGCTGTCCGCGCGGCGCGGCTGCCGAACCGAGCACGTCCTTCGCTTGCACGACCGTGAAGAACGTGCTGCTGAAGCGCTCCTGGCGCAGCATCACCGCGACATCCATGTTCGCCAGAGCGATGGTGAAGGACTCGAGGCGGTTGCTGATCGGATAGGGATCCCAATTGGCATTGGAGAACACGAAGCCATGCTTGTGGCCGTTGGCGGCACTGCCCTTCACGTAGTATTTCATCGCTTGCGGCGAGGAGAGCTCCCAGGAGTCGCCGGGAGATACGTTCACCCGCGTGACGGGGTTGTGCTCGGTCCCGTTGATCTGCACGTTGACGCAGTCGCGCAGGTTTCCCCACTCCTCCCAGGCCGAACCTTGCCTGATGTAGCCGGCGCGCAGGCTCTCGGGATCCTGAATGATCCGGGTCTTGTCGGCATCGAACAGATAACTGCCCTTGAGCATGTCAAGCACACGGGCCGCATCCCAGTTGATCCAGCGGTACGGCCTGCTCACTTGCACCGGCATGAACAGCGGGGTGATAGAGCTGTTCATGGCGTTGAGGTCGATCGCGTACGCGAGGTCGACCCACTCCAGGTAACGACGCGCGTCCTCGACCAGAATGGCGGCAAGGCCCGCCACATCGCTGTTGACCGTGCTCATGGTGCTGTCGCCGGGGCCCGGCTGTAACGTTTTGAGTCCCGCCTGCTGCAGCGCTTGTGAGGCCGCCATGCGCGTATGCTGGTAGTACACCTCTCCGGCACCCACCATTGCGGCGTTCATGGCGCGCGCCGAGGGCCCCTGCGCCTCGCCGGTCCCCGCGCGGGACCGCATGACCGGGGTGATATCTGCATTGATGAGCGCGATCAGCGCCTGCAGCATCGCCGGGCTCGCCGCGAGATACGTCATCTGGTTCGCCCGAATGACCATCATCGCTCGTACCACGTCCTCGTCCATGAACTCGGGACCATGCTCGTCGGTCTCCTCGCCCCCGTTCTTGAAGGCGGCGAGCGATTCCGCCTCGAGTCGCGTGCGATTCTCAGGTGCCATCGGATCACCCGAGAAGCGCGCCACCTCGCGTCCGGCGCCCGGAAAGCGGTTGAACAGATAAATCGCGACTCCCTCCGCCGCGCCTTCGTTCATGAGATTGAAGGTGTCCAGATTGCGTTGCTGGGCCTCGGGACTCAACTTGACCTTACTGCCGTAGCGGGCCACCTGGATGACCTGTTCGACCGTCAGATCGTTGCCCGTGAGAGTCACGGTTTGATCGGACTTGGTCGGAGTGATGAAGTGATACTCCTGTGCCGAGGCGCTGAGCGCGCCGCAGCCCAGGGTCAGGGACACAGCCACGGACAGCCGAGCGCGGTGAGTAAGCTGACGCATGCGATTGCCTGCCTTGTTCGTTGTACTGAAAAAAGACGGAAAGCCCCGCGGCCATCTTGGCGCGGACGGGAGCATGCTTCAATGGTGTAAGTGGCTGAGCCGCTATGGTGCGCAGTTGCATTGACAGTCGGCCGAGGCCACGGGATAGATGCGCACTTGGCCAGCTGCGGTTGTGTCCATCATGCAGACCAGAAAAGCGATGAGAGCGTCGACCGGCCGTATTGCGCTCGCCTCTGCCTGCGCAGGTGCAGTCTTTGCCGGTGCTCTCATGGCGGCTCCCGCCTCGGTGCTACGGGTCACGCTCACGGGGCAATCCATGATTCGCTCGGATCTGCGCGTCACGGCGCCCTCCGCGGTGGCGAGCATCCAGGGTCTGCTGCAGGGTGAGGTGCGCTTCACCAATCTCGAGGGCACGGTGGCGCAGCCCGGACAATCGGTCCATCAGGGCCGTGGCTTCCTGACGCCTCCGCAGGCCCTCGCGGCACTGCAGACCTTCGGCTTTAATCTGCTGGCGCTGGCCGACAACCACGCGTTCGATCTGAGTGTCACCGGCATTCAGAACACGCTGCGGGAAGCCGATCGCCTCGGAATCGTTCATGCCGGCACCGGCAACACACTGGCCGAGGCGGCAGCCCCCCGCTATCTGCACACATCCTCCGGCACGGTTGCGCTCGTGGCGAGCTGCTCGGGCCTGATTGGCCCCGAGGCAAGCGCCACAGCGGAGCGGCCGGGGGTCAATGAGCTTCGCATCCGCAGCGGCGATCAGTTGAACGAGGCCACGGCCGATCTGCCCGATGCGCCGGCTAACCGGCCCGACGCAGCGGACTCGCAGCGCATTCTGCGGGCCATCCGGGCGGCCCGTCAGCACGCCGCCTGGGTCATCGTGTACCAGCACAATCACGTGTTCGCCAATCGGGCGTTCGCGACGATCTTCACGGAGGGGATGCCGGAGCGGCTCGCTCCGAATGAGTGGCTGAGAAGATGGACGCACGCCGAGGTAGATGCCGGGGCCGACATCGTGGTGATGCACGGCGCGCCCTTGCTCCATGGGGTGGAGATCTATCACGGGCGGCCGATCTTCTACGATCTCGGCAACTTCATCTACAACGTGCCTCCGACGCTCACCTACATCGATGAGCCGATGAGCTGGGAGAGCGCTGTCGCCTATGTGGAATTCCAGGACGCGAGGCTGCGCTCGATCAGCATTCGACCCATCACCCTGAACCCGATCGGCAACGGCCAACCCGACGTGCACGACGGACTGACCAACAATGAGTTCCTCGACACGCGTGGCCTGCCTGCGCCAGCCACCGGCGCCAGGGCGCGTTATATTCTCGAGCGGCTCGCGCAGCTGTCGCAGCCATTCGGCACCCGTATCGAGGTGCACGGCGATACCGCGTCCGTCAACCTCGCACCCTGATCGGAACGGCCGCGTCCGCCACGCATGAGCAGCAATCCGGGCATCCTCGCACCGACGGCCTCTGATCGGGCCTTCGTCGGCCATCCACGCGGCCTGGGCTACCTGTCCTTCGCCGAGGCGTGGGAGCGCTTCTCCTACTACGGCATGCAGACCTTGCTCGTGCTGTACATGGTGCGTCAATTGCTGCACCCGGGACACATCGAGCACATTGCCGGGTTCACGGGCTTCCGTGCAGCGCTGGAGCGCGCGTATGGAGGCCCGCTCTCGACGATCGCCCTGGCCTCGGCGATCTTCGGACTCTACACCGGCCCTGGTGTACTTGACGCCCATCGTCGGCGGCCTGATCGCCGATCGCTGGCTCGGCAGGACCCGCACCGTCATCTGCGGTGCGCTGCTGATGGCACTCGGCCATTTTCTCATGGCCTTCGATGCCTCTTTTCTCATCGCGCTCGCCTGCCTGTTGGCCGGAGTCGGCTGTTTCAAAGGAAACATCGCAAGCCAGGTGGGCGCGCTCTACGCGCCCGATGATCCGCGTCTCGCGGATGCCTATCAGATCTATTTCCTGTTCATCAATGGGGCGGTGATCATCTCACCGCTGATTACCGGTACGCTCGGGGAATCCGTCGGCTGGCACTACGGCTTCGGCGCCGCCGGGGTCGGCATGCTGATCTCCCTCGTCATCTACGTTCGCGGCCGCCGCTGGCTCGCGCCCGAGCCGACCCGCGCGCACGCGAGTCGGGTGGCGAGGACTCCGCTCGGCCGCGCAGAGCGCAAGGCTGTTGCCGTGCTCTTGTTGATCTTGCCGGTGATTGCGATCGGTGCCGTCGGTAATCAGGAGATCTTCAACGCCTATCTGCTCTGGGTTCCGGGCCACATCGACCTCGTCTTCTTCGGCCACACGATGCCGACGACTTGGCTGATCACACTCGACGCCCTGGTGAGTGTCGGCAGTCTCGCTGGTGTGCTGGCCTTCTGGCGGCTCTGGTCGAAGCGCCAGCGCAAGCCGAGCGAGATCACCAAGCTGACAATCGGCTATGGCATCAGTGTCCTCGGATTGCTGTCGCTCGCGGCGGCAGCTCTCATCGCGGCGCACGGCCACAAGGCCCGCCCCGGCTGGATCCTGGCCTTCGAGCTCTTGAACAGCGTGGGCTACGCCAACATCTTTCCGATAGGGCTGGCGCTTTATGCACGCGTCTCGCCTCGCGCGCTCACCGGTACCATGATCGCCATCTATTATCTGCACCTCTTTGGCGCGAACAATCTGGTGGGCTGGCTCGGCGGCCTCGTGGAACGCCTGTCGGGTGTGAGATTCTGGTTGTTACACGCCGCGCTGGTCTGCGGCGCGGGGATATTCATGGCAATCGCGGCGCGTGTCTTTGGCGGCGTACTCGCCCCCAAGAAATGAAGGCCATCCTTGGCCGGGCCAACGCCATCCAATAGCAGGCCACGCACTCCCTGCAAGCAAGCATCCTAGCCACGCGCCGAAACGCCGGACTATGCAGATTGCGCCAAAAACTCAGCGCGCGGGCCGGGCGCGCTGCCGCTAGCCGACTCGCTTATACAGGGTGTGCGACGGCTTCTCGCCGAACAGCCGTCGGTAATCCTTGGCAAAGCGCCCGAGCTCCCAGAAGCCGTGGCGCAGGGCCGTGTCGGTGACTGTCGTTGCAGTGGGATCAGAGCGACGCAGTGCCGCCCTCACGGCGGCCAATCGCTTCAGCGTCAGGTAACGTGCCGGGCCCACCCCGAGCGTTTCGGTGAACGCGCGCTGCAGTGTGCGCCGGGACAGATGCAGCGCGCGGCACAAGTCGGCAATCTGGAGGGTTTCGGGAGACTGCCCGTCGACCCAATTCTCGACCTTGCGCACGATCGTGGCCCCGGACCACGCGTGACGCTCTTTTGGCCCCCGCTCATCAAACATGATGCCGCGTAGAAAGGACTCCGTGAGCTCGGATTGCAGTTGCTGGAGCGCCTGCCCGCTCAGCGTCCGATCCGATCGCGACACGCGCGCGACGATCCTCTGAATGGACCCGGCGATCGCAGCGCGCAGCGCTTGATTGGCGCGAAACCAGCGGCGCTGTTCCCAGAATCCTCTGTCCAGCCGCAGGGCATCCTCGCCCCCCTGCTGCAACAGGAAATCGGGGCGCATGGACACGAAGGCGTAGCGTATCCGTCCGGTGACGCGGTAATCGACGGCATCACCACGCACGAGGGTATAGACATCCCCCGGCAGCACCTCCTTTCCGGAGCGCAAACTGAAGTGTGTCGAGTCCGCATCGAGCTTCATCCCGAGCGTGATGCGCTTGCTCTCGATGCACCCGCGCGTGCGGATATCAGCCAGCCATTTGCCAGCGTAGATGTGCACGTCGTCCGTCGCGGCGTGCAGCAGAGAGCCGCTCGGAACGCTGGAATCGAGCGGCACGCTCACGGTGTCCGCGCCATCGAGTACGCCGCGAAGATCCTCGATGCTGTTGACGCTTTGCTTGATCACACGAAGACTTGCCACCACCTACCCCCGATAGATTTCGGCGCCCAAGCGACGCCGCCGCGGCGCTAACTGCTGCGCACGCTCCGCATACACGGCCCGACGTCATCCGATGATTATGAGAGAATACAGCGCTTGGGCTTCCGGGTGTGTTTGTTTGTCGCGTGCGCCGTTGCGGCGGGCGACTCCGGCACACAGCTTCTCTTTATCCATGGGACCAAGGTCCCATGTCCCTCACGCCCTCGATTGAGTCCCGGCGGTTCCCCCGCTCAGAAGTGGAAAGTTGCGCCGATCGCAGGTCCCTGTAGATAGAAACGCTGGACCAATTTGTCGTCGCCTTGTTCAAAGGACAGGTAGCGATACACGAGCCGCAGATCACCCCAGCCAAATGCATAGCCAACGCCGACCGCGGCCTGCCAGGTGAACTTGGAAGTGCCGGTACCGACGTCGAGGTAAGCGGGCGCAAACCATTTACCGCCCCCGAACACCACGTTGCCGCGGAAGCCGACGACGCCGTCCCACAGTCCGACCTCGCCCTCGGTGCTGCCGGTGCGTCCCGGCAGTCCCTCGACGGGCGCCTGGAAACTCCAGTCGAGAAAGGTCCCGATCTGCGTGTAACGGAAACCCGCGATGACATCGACCGCCGCATCGGGACGGCGCAAGAGCGAGTAGCCACCCACGAGCGAGATCATCGAGCCGGACAGACCGGTCGTCGTGTCCGAATTGAGCGGCACGTCGACTACACCACCGGGCAAGATGACCGAGGAGACTTTGCTGCTCGCCTTTTCAAAACTGCAATAGACGAAGTCGAGCGCCAGCGACCAATCGCCCCGGCGCGCCTCCCCATTGAGGAAAAAGGCGGCATGCAGGTATTGCAGCAGATTCTCCATGGCGACTGGCTCGCCACCCTCTCCCGGGGTCTCGTAGTTGAGCGTGGAGCCGGCGTGCGGTAGCCACAGATAAGGAGTCACCGCGAACTGCCAGAGCGAGTCCTCCGCCGCGGCGAGCGGCGCGCTGGCAAGCAACGCGATTACCATGAGAGCGCGCCCAGTGCGCCGGGCGGGCTGCGGATCGATGTTTGCCATGACTGCGATAGCCCCACAAAGCTACGCGCCCGAATATCGGGCCAAGGTCTCATAGACAAACACGACCACGCGTTGCTATGCCGCCAGCTCGCAGGAGCCGTGCCGAAGGCCTTTTTGAATGCCCGCGAGAAGGCCGCTTCCGATTCGTAACCCACGCGCCCGGCGATCCTTGCGAGCGGCAGGTTCGTCGATCTCAGACTCTGAGCCGCGACGTGCATGCGCCAGTGCGCAAGGTACTGCATGGGAGGCGCACCGATCACGCGCGCGAATCGCTCTGCCAGCGCAGAGCGCGACAGCCCGACCTCGCGTGCGAGCTCGTCCACGTTCCAGTCGCGCGCGACGTTGCGGTGCCTGAGTGCTAAAGCCCGGGCGACGACCGGGTCCTGCAATCCGTGCTTTCAAGCCATTTTCGGCAGTCTCATCACCGCCCAGCAGAGCCTGCGGGTGCAACGGGCACTCGGGACGCTGCGCTAGTGGCGCGCACCAGGATCCGAGCGAAGCTCATCGCAACGCCCAGAGTTCCGCGCGCAGATTGATGCCACCGACACGGGGGTGCTTGTTGGAGGATGTCAACCTCGAGCGGATGCAGGGCTCGGAGCTGCAGATCCTGCTCACGAATGCGCGCTGGTCACTGCCGCGCGTCGCGTTGGGCGGTTCGCGTGACCTCGGAACCGAGCGTGAGGCCCTACGCGAGGGTGCCAGAGCTTTCCTGCGCAAACCTTCGATTCAACGGCCCTGCTCGAGGCGCGCGCGAGCGCGCAGACGTTACCGCCTCATTCAGGCAGTGACTCGAGGACGTACATCGCGCTGAGCACCGGTGAGGGTCGCAAGCCGACCTGGCCGAACCAGTGTGCGTAGATCTGCTCAATCTGACCGGTGCGATACAGCTGCGCCAGTGCACGGTTCGCCACCAGCCGGAAGTCCGCGTCATTGCGCCTCACGACCAGCGCGTACGGCTCGTACGAGAACAGGTCGCGGCTGAGGCGGTATACGCGCGGGTCCGGAGCTTGCACCACCTCGCCGATCAACACGATCTGATCCGATGCGAATGCATCCACCTTCTTGGCCTGCAACTGGCTCATCGCGGCGGCACGATCGGCAACGGGGACCACCTTCGCATCGATGAGATTCTTCTGCAAATAGCTCTTGAGAGCCGCCTGCGTGGTGGTACCACTCACGACGGCGACGGACTTGCCTGCCAGATCGGCCATCCCTTGAATGCTCGATGTCGCCAGGGACAGGAGGCCACCGCCCGTGACAAAGGTCATGAGGGTGAAATCGACTTTCTCGGCTCTCGCGAGGGTGATAGTCGTCGCGCCACACTCGATATCGGCGCGATCGCTGACGATCGCCTGCAGCCGGTCATCGGATGTCAGCGGCACGAACGTGGTCTTCAGATCCTTCAACTTCAAGTAATCCTTCACGCTCGTGGCGATGCGCTGACAGAGATCGACCGCATAGCCCGAGGGCCCGCCGGAATCATCTTTGAATGCGAGTGGCGCGGCATCGGTACGATAGCCGATGCGGATTTCTCCGCTCTTCTTGATCTGATCAAGCGTGCCGGCAACTATGGTGAGTGGCACCGTGGCGAGCACGAGAGCGAACAGCAGATTTCGAACTCTGTAGGGCATCGGATTCTCCGAGACGGATCCCTGCGTTTGGCGCGGGTGCGCTAGAGTTTAGACCCCGCCCGCTGTGGTAAATCGGACTTTAGTCCACTGGCAGTGGCGCGCGTCGCTGTGCGTCTGCCGTGAGCTGCGCCTGTCTGCGTCGCTGTGCACCCACTGCGGCCAGGATAGCGAGCGACCACCACTGCAAGGCTCCGCCGCCCCCGTGTGAGGGTACGGCGGTCGACGTGGTTGGCGCCGGTGGGGGTGCGGAGGCGCCGTTCACGGTGATATGCATCGTCGCGGATGCCGCTCGGTTCGCTCCATCGACAGCGGCGAGCGTCAGAAGCGATGCTCCGCCGGCTGCAGGGGTGATGATGAGAGTGCAGGTCATCGCGACCGTGCCGCAGTTCGCGGGACTGATGCTCACGCCGGACTGCCCGGAGGCAACGAGGGACGCCGGAACCACGCTCGCATCACTGCTCGTCACCGTGAAGTGAATCGTGCCGGTGCCGGTGACGCTGAAACTCATCGGTGTGGAGCTCGCACCGGCGTTCAGCGTCGCGTCCGGCAAGGGCGTGAGGGTCGGTGCCGGGAGAGCGCCGAGTGCACCGAGCGCATCGCTGCGGCCGTAGCCGAATGTCATGTTGGGAACGCCTGCTCCCAGAACTGTTGCTCCAGCTTGCAAGGCCGAGACGACCTGCGACGTGGAGAGCTGCGGGAATGCGCTGCGCAACAGAGCCGCCACAGCGCCGGCATTGGGAACGGACGCGGACGTGCCGTAGAAGTTGCCATCGGGAAACAGGTAAGGCTCGAAGTAGGTCCCGGCCGCATCCACACGGATGCCATCCGGGGCCACGAACGTCGGTGCCTGAAGCTGCTGCGGCGTCGGAAAGAGCACGCTGAGGGGGCCGACGGCGCTGAAGGTCTCGATGTTCTTGCCCATGCCGTCCGATCCGTTGACGGCGCCGACCATGAGGACACCGGCAGCGAAGGCCTGAGGTGCGACGATGCTGCCGGCCGTCGGCGCCGAGATGGATGTGAGGCCATCACCACCTATCCAGAGTTTCAGGAACTTGCCCGTGAGAGATGCGTCGGGCGTTCCAATGCGCAAAGTGTAGCTCCCACCCGGCAGGCTGAGACTCTCCTGCAACAGGGTGCTCGCGGAGCCTGCGGCGGAAAGGCACCCCGTTTGCTTGCTGTCGCTGTTACTGTGCCAATACAAATCGAAGTTGCTGGTGTTCTTGCCGGAGGGATCTGACCACGTGAGCACGATGGGGAAAGTGCTGCTGGAGGTCACCGTCAGCTGCTGGCTGCCGGTGCCGTCGAAAGATTCCACATACGAGTCCGTTCGGGTGCTGCCGTTCGCAGCGCAGCTGAGAGCAGCAATTCCCACGGAGCTCACCGTGATAGGGGCGTAAGTGCCCTCCCAGTAGCTGCCGTTCGCATTGCCCGCCGCCGTGAACATCAGGACGCTGGGATTCTGAGCGAGAACCTGCTCGACGGCTTGAGCGTTCGCGCTGTCGGTGGACATCAAATCGGCCGGTGGAAACTCGATATCGTCCACCAGAATGCTCGCACCCACGCCGATCAGCTGACCGAGGCAGGCTACATACTCAACGAAGGTGTTCGGACCGCAGAAAGCCAGGCCTGCGCTCGGCGCGACGGCATGGACTTCCTCCAGCAGGACCGTACCCTCATCGCCGGCGAGCGCCGCGCTGTCGGTCCCGACGACCCGCACCGCCGGAAGCTCGTTGCGCTGTTGAATGACGGACAGGCTGGCAACGCCGGTCGACTGCACGCCGACCGTCACTCCGAGACCCCCCACCTTCGTTTGAGCGACGAACTGATCTGCGCGCATGATGGTGACCGCATTCGCATCAATCGCAGACTGAGGAGCGGCATGACTATGGGCGCTTTGCTTGTTCTTGCCCTCTCCTGAATTGCCCGTGACGGGAGCAGGCGGCCGCCGCCGTAGCGCATAGGCTGGCGCGTCGACGCGCGTTACGCCGGCAACGATCGCTATTGCCGGCAAGGCCGAAGGTGCGGCCCAACCCTCGAGCACGCAGAACGTTGCGAGCCGCACCGACGTGCTGGATGAGAACCCGGCTGCCTGCAATTCCTGCGCGGGAGGCGTTCTCGAACAGTCGTAGTGGACGTCGAGCTGAACGCGCCCCTGCGGGTCGACTCGAACGGCGATGGAGGAACCCGGCCCGCTCGCCCCGGATGCCGCGCTTAACACGGATTGCGTGCCCGCGCGGCCGTCGTAGACCGCAAGCAGCCGGCTCCCGATCCGTGAGCGCCAGGTCGGCGAGCTTTCGGGCGCAGCGTCCAGACAGACGCCTGCGGCCATTGCGATGACGGCGAACGCGAGCTGTCCTCGACCCCCCATGAGGAGCCATTGTGACATCCGCGGGCTCTGACACAAGACCGTAACAGCGGCCGACCGAGGCGAAATGCAGTCCCTCGCGGCCGGCAGGATATTGGAGCCCATTAAGACAAATGACTCTTAGGTCCGCATCGCACACCTCTTGATTGAAGAGACGCTGCCGGCTGCCTTTCAGGAAGTCGTTGGCCGATGGGGAACGCGTCGCGGAGGCGCGAGCGGGGCCGTAGCACCGCAATTTGGCGTGCAGGGTTATAATTGGCCCGGCGGGAAGACAGCGCCGCATACCGCGAGTTTCATATGAAAAGCGTGCTGCACTCCGTGCTCCAGAGCGTCATCGCCGCTGCCATCAGCATCGTGCTACTCGGGACCTCGGTACCGGCGCGAGCCGCACCGCAGGCCGAAGGCTCGAGTCCGCCCGCAAAGCCGCCCCTCGAGGACAGCAACGGTCAGCCGTGCTTCCTGCGGCGCGAGTGGAATGGCGCCTGGAAGGTGACGCAGGATGCGCGCACGATCTACATTGAGGTATCGGGGCAGGTCTATCGCCTGGATCTGGGATCCTCGTACAAGATCCTTCGTGATCCCTTTGCCGTCCTGATCAACAAAGGCGCATCCGATACCGTTTGTGGTGGTCCCGGCTTCGACCTTCTCGTTTCGAATCAGGCGGGAATCGAGCAGTCGCCGGTCGTCAAACGAATGACCCGCCTCACGCCCGCAGAGGTCGCTTCTCTTCCCAAGGAGCTTCGTCCCTAGCCCGGGACGCGCACGCAGTGTCAGCTGCCGAGCAGGCCGGCGGTGATATTGATGGCAAATCCCAGGATGGCTACGTTGAATGCCAGGGAGATGATCTCGTGGGCGATGACGACTTTGCGAATGGATGACTGGGTGGTCGCCACATCTGCGGTCTGACACGCCGCGGCGATAGTGAACGAGAAATAGGCGAAATCCCAGAACGCCGGCATTTCCGTGTGCGGAAATGACAGCGGGCGGCGCGGGGCCGGGGCGCTGTAGAACATGTCCGCGTAGTGCATCGTGAACATGGTGGGCACCACTAACCACGAAGCGATCAGCGTCAGCGCCGCGAGCATGACGTGCCAGACCCGCTCGTGCTGTGCGACCTGCCGCAGTGTCGCCAGATTCTCGACGATGGCGAGCAAGCTCAAAAGCGCAGCGGCCGTCACCACGACGAGGATCACCGGGCCCGAGGGGTCCTCCTCGATATAATGTGAGCAGATTTGTTCGGCGGTGAAAGCTCGCATCCAGAGGTAGATCGCCACCAGGAAGAACATCACGGCGCAATCCCAGCCGACCAGCATGCGGCTGAGGACAGGCCAGCTTGCCGGGAGCAAGAAGAAGGCGGCGGTACCCAGGGCCACAGCGAGCCAGATGCGTGGATTCCTCCAAAAGAACTTGACGGGAAGTTTGCCGCTCCGATTCATCGCCGACAGCCCCACATCGAGCCCCGATCGCATCAAGATACAGCCACAGGCTGAGTTCGATCGAGAGCTTTACAGAATACGACCGGCGCTTGCGAGCGCCAGAACCAGGCGCACGAGATTCTTGACCGGATCGCTACGCTCCAGCAGGAACATTTGCGGCACGACCTGAGCCTGCAGTGCCAGAGCGCCGCGGCAGAGATCCTGCATGCGGCAGATGATCCGATGTCCGCCTGCGAGGAAGCTCACCTTGCCATCCGTACGGGATGGAGTGGCGTTGCTGGAAGCGGCTGCCGTGGCTAGCCTTCCCAGCAGCGACTGCTCTGCGTCTCGCTGCAACGGCAGAGACGGGCACGGAGCTTCCTCCACGACCAACTCATCGTCATGCAGCCACAGCCGATGCCGATGCGCACCCGAGCTCGGTCGCGCGCCGATCTCGACGTTGATACCTGACATCGCCGCTGCCATGGCCGCGAGCCACAGGAGCGGATGCTCGGCCGGACTCGCGCACATCCATTCTCCGGGAGAGATCTCCAGCGTGGGCAGCCACGCCGCAACCCGCAGCATGAAATCAGCCACCTCGGGTGAGGTTACGCACGTTCCATCCGGTAACGAGAGCATCGGGGTTTCGCTCGCCGTGAGCCGGCGCAGCCAGATCGGCCACACTGCCTCATCCAGCGCGGCCAGCTGATTGGAATGATAGCGTTGCAGACGGTGGGCCGCCCGGCTCACGGGCGCCGGCCGCAGCAGCTCGCTGGCCACGAGCTCACGAAGTGCCGCTGCGGCTGCATTCACATCGGCGCAATCGCTCGCGCCCGGGCCGCAAACCGCCGTGACGCATTGCACGATGGTTCTCGACTCCAGACCCGCGGCAGCCAGCACCAGCGCGAGCAGCCTGGAGCCTTCGAGGCTCACGGGAGCGCCGGGAAGGCGGTCGCGGTAGATCGGATGACGCAGCATCAGGTCCGCAGCGCCACCCCCGAGCGACTGATCACTGAAGCTGGCCGTTGCGCGCGCGAGGTCCACCCGGAATAACGGATTGAGGATGAATCGCGACCGATCAGAGGCTGACCGAGAGTCAGCGCGCGGCTCGGCCGCGGGCAGAATAGCGATCAAAGCGTTGTAATGCGTCGTATCGGGTTCGTCCACGACGTTGGCGCACTCTTCCTCCTGGAACAGTGTCTTCTCGCTGCATACGACTGCGCGCCGAGCACCCGCGCCGCTGATCGCATCGAGCCAGGCCCGATAGTCGCGACCGTGACGGATGGTTCCACCTCGTTCGAAAAAGGGCTCGGGCTCGCTATTGGAAAGGTGCACGTGCGGGAACACGACAGCTCCCGATTTGCGCGTCACACGCAGACACTCCGCTCCAAATGGATGCAGGCTCTTGCGATGCAAGATATCGTGCCCATAGAGCAGTGCGAAGGCATCTTTGCGGAAGGGCAAACCGCGTTCCACATTGAGAAAGATCACATCCAGATTGGGTGCGCGCTGGCCTGCTGCGAGCAGATGCCGGAAGCCGCGATAACCGAGCACGCTCGAGTCGCCCTCCCAAAGGGCGACGACGTGCTGCGCAGGCAAGTGTCCGGCCAGCCACTCGGCGCTCCAGCCGGTTCTGCACCAGACATCCAGTACGAGGTCACCCTCACGAAGCTCGGCGCACAGTCGCGACAGCAGCGGCTCGACGGCCCGCGCGGATTCGTTGAAGGGCTGAAACGCCGCATAGGATTCGACGAGACCCCGTGACCGCTTCTGCTCGTACAGGGCCTCCAAGCCTTGCGCGGATCCAAAGATCCTGCCGGCAAGCTCGGCGAGTAAAGCCGGCTCGGCCAGGCCCTCATGCAGTAACGGCTCGGTGAACAGCACGAATCCTTCGATGACGGGTATGACCGCCGCGCGGCAGTTGCAAATCAGGTATCCCTGCACGATTCGCTCGCCGTCCGTGATCTGGGCGACGGCGCGATACCCACTGCGACAGCCCGGGCACTCGAGCGCCTTGAGAGTGGCGGGCTTCACAGGCGCTCTACATGTGCAGGTAGTAGAAGCTGACGGTGTCGCGGTCCAAAAAGTAGTACACCAGGATCAGCAGACTCGCGTACCACAGGGCATACAGCGCGTTCACGACGGCCGTGGGCAGCAATGAGCAAAGGAACCGGTACACCTCTACAGTCCCTCCAGAAAGTGCTCGATGGCGGATGTCACCGGGAAGCTCAGCATCACGAAGTGCAGCGTCAACAGGCAGGCCAATGCCCCCCACAGCAGATCGAGCCAGCCCGGAAGCGAGTCAATGAGGGCGCCGGCTTTGGCGTCGAACCAGCGGAAGGCGGCGATTCCGCAGCCGTGATAAGCCCCCCAGATGAGATAGCGCAGTGAAACATCGTGCCACAGCCCGAGGACGCTCATCGCGGTGACTACCGCAAGCGCCTGGCTACGTGTGGCCGAGAGCACCGGCGTGAAGACGTAGTCGCGACACCAGGACGCGAGCGAGTTGTGCCAACGCTGCCAGAAGTCGCGAATATTGCGCGCAAGGAACGGCCAATTGAAATTCTCGCGGATCGTGAAGCCCATGGCTGCACCGAACCCGATAGCGACATCGCTATAGCCGCTGAAGAGCACGTACAGCTTCAGCCAGAACAGCATGGCCGAGAGATACGTGCCAACCAGCGTCGGCTGTGCGGTTTGGTCGGCGAGCGCATGAGTTAGCTGCTCGCCCAGCAAGTAGTTGCCGACGACGACCAGCTTGACCAGTCCGTAGAGGACACGCTGGCCGCCATAGGAAAACGCCGTGGGCTCCCAGCGCTTGCGTCTCAAGTCGCGAAGAAATTCGTCGAACCGATGGATGGGACCGGCAGGCAAGGTACTCGGCAGGAACTGGTAGCAGCAGTACTCGATGAAAGTGTGTTGGCGCAGAGTTCCCTTGTAGGACTCGAACAGATAGTGGATCCACCTCAGGCAAAAGAAGGCCAGGCCGAGCGGCAGGACCACGCGCGCGGCTGCCGGAGAGATGGCCGCGGTGGCCGTGGGCACCTGTCGGCTCGTCAGGATGAAGGCCGCAAACAGCAGGGCAATCGTCACGATCGAGATGCTGAGGGTCCGCTTGCTGACGGGGCCGTGAACGTGCAGGGCGAAGCTCACGGCGGTGCCCGCGCCGAGCAAGGCGATCGCAATGGGCGAGACGCACGCGAGCAATCCCACTCCGCACAGGGCGATCAGTCCACTCTGCCAGCGTGCGGGCACCAGCCAGGCGCAGCCGACGGCCAGTACCGACCACGCCACCACGATCATCAACAGGCTTTGTTCACCGAACATGTTGCTCGACGAGCTCCAACATCGGTCGCTGAAGTGAGCTCGCCAGTCGCTGAGCGAGCCAGTCGCTGAACTGCGCGCGTCCGAGCGCCGACATGTGCCCCTCGTCGCAGAACGCTTCGGCCATCATCGGCTGCGATTGCCACAGCTCGAATCCCTCCTCGTTGACGAGTGAGTGGAGCACCGCGCGATTGTCCGCGGTCAAGCGCGCGGGGAAGACCGCCTGCGCCCATGGCGCGCGGGGGATTCCGAGCAGCACGATCTTCGTGCCCTGAGCGCGCAGCACGCGCAGCCACTTCAGGTAGCGCTCGCGCTGCGCGGCGGTGCTGGTTTTCCAGGTCGCCACGTGCATGGCATACACCAGGCGCATGTCCGGAGACTGCCTGGCGAGACATTCCTGCTCCGTGGGAAAGCTGTCGCGACCGTCATTCTGCGCAAGATTGCTTCGCAGCTCCTCTTCCCCAGCTGTCGGGGTGAACAGCGAGTTGAGATGCACCTCGAGCGGACGCAGGTGATCGCGAATCGGGAATCGTGCCGAATGATCGAATAGCAGCAGGTCGGACTCGACCAGCAACCAGTCCGGCGGATGCCTCACTATGCGCTGTAGCACGGATTCCATGTCCGCGGGCTTCGCTTCTGACCAGGTCAGACGGCGAAACACCACCGGCCGCGCCTCTGTGGCCAGCCGCCGCGCGAAGATGTCGTCGTAATCGACCGCGTAGAACACCTTCGAGCTGCCGAGGGCAATGACTTTGAGCTTGGCCGCCGCGTTCCTATCGAGCCGTTGCAGGTTCATGTACTGCACCGCACGCGATTCACCGATGCGGCGCAAGGCCGGTATGCGATCCTCGCAGCCGAGGAATATAAGCAGGGCAGTCAAGAGCAGTGCCGTGTAGACCCAAACGCGCAGGGGCGGTACGTGCTGGCCGCCCGTCATGGACATTCCTGCTCGAGGATGTGGTGGCCGCTCATGCGCGCCGCACCAGCGCGAGCGCCTTGTCCAAGCGGTCAAGCGACATGATGTCGCGCGCCGTCAGTTGCAGGCTGAATTCCTTCTCCAGTGCACACACGAACTCGAGGTGCGCCAGTGAATCCCAGCCGGGCACATCACGCGGCATGCTGGCCAGGCTCAGCGCGCTGCGCTCCGTCTTGAAGCAAACCGAGGCCACGTGCAACAGGCGATCGAGTGGCTCGTCGAGCCTGTCGCCGTCCGCTCGGGCCGAGACGACGGGTGATGCATCGTGAATGGCGGTGCTTGCGGCGCCGTTCACCGCTCCGTGCGCTGCGGCACCGTTCCCCGTACCGCCATTGGACCCGGCTGCGCATGTGCCGGTCGTGCCCGTTTGCAGCAGCTCGCGCGCCCGCTCTAGCACGACCTTTCCCGACAGGCCGCGCGGTAGGCTCGAGACACGCTCGATGCGCGTCGGTATCTTGCGCGGCTCGAGATGCTCACTGCAGTGCGCGATCAGCTCCTCGTTCGTCACCGAGTCCGCGGCGACTACGAGCGCAGCCACCGTCTCACCCCAGACACCATCGGTAATCCCGAAGGTCACTGCCTCGCTTACGGCGGGATGACGTTGCAGGACTTCGGTGATCTCCTCAGGATGAATGTTGTAGCCGCCGCGAATGATGATGTTCTTCATTCGCCCGGTGATCGCAAAGCGCCCGGCTGCATCCTGCCTCGCAACGTCTCCGGTGCGGAACCAGCCATCGATCAGCACCTCGGCGCTCAACTCCGGCGCCCCGAAATAGCCGCTCATCAAGAGCTCGCCGCGCATCTGCAGCTCACCGGGCTGCCCAGGTGGGACCACGACTCCATGTGCGTCGACGATGCGAAGCTCACAGTCCTCCGGCAAGCCAATGCCTCCGGGTATCCGGCTCGGAGCGTCGGGCCCGGCGAACACGCCTCCGACAACGGTTTCCGTCAGACCGTACACATTGACGATCGGAACGCGGAACGTTGTCTCGAAGCTTTCGCAAAGTGCTGCCTCGAGCTGTGCGCCGCAGGAGATCAAGAGCTTGAAGTCGCCGCCCTGGAAAGCATCACGCTGTGACAAGCCCAGGCGCAGTATGAGCGACAGCATGGTCGGCACGGCCACCAGATGAGTGATGCGCAATTGATAGATGGCATCCAGCAGCCGCTCGATGGAGGAGATCTCGAATCGCACCGGGCGATACACCGGGATCGCCGCCGCGAAGGCCATGACCGGACCCTGAATCATGCCGTCCGCGTGCGCGAGCATGAGGGTGTTCATGATGCGCGAATCGGATCGGTAGTCGTATCGTCTGCGCAGCGTCGCGAGGTGTGCAAACAGGGCACGATGACTGATGCAGACGCCCTTGGGCTGCTCCGTCGTGCCGGACGTGAACATGATGTAGGCGAGCGTTTCGCCATCGACGTGGCCGAGGGGAGCGACGGGGGTTTGGGCATCCAGCATTCCGTGCAGTCCGCCCCGCGTCAGCTTGCGCATGCCGCCAAACAGAGTGCGCTTCGACTCGGGCACGATCTCCAGCAGATGAAACCTCTCAGGCCTGATTTGCCAACGCACGACGACGTCGCGATCGGCGAGCACCAGCCGCGGTGCGGCTTTCTTAATCAGACTGGATGCTCGTCGGGCGCCAGTCTCCGGATCGATGTTGACCGCGGTAACACCGCTGCAGATGAGCGCAACAAAGAGCAGCGCCGCTTCGCCGTCATCACGAGTTGCGATGACCACACGTTCGCCTGGCGACACGGCCAGCTGCGACAGCAGCGCGGCCACTCTTTCGATGCACTCTCTGAGCTGACCGAAGCTGATCGTCCGACTCTCCGTCGCGAGCCAAGTCCGAGAAGCCATCCCGGGCACGCAAATCGCGCGATAGCAGTCGATCGCAGATGGGGTGACGATATCGGTCATGCAGTCGCTGGATCCTGTGGTCCGCAGCATTGACGATCGGGCGGAGCTTCAGTCATTGAAGCGCTCGCTAAGACGTGCGCGGACGATCTTTCCATTCGCGCTACGAGGGATCGAACCGACCCAACGGATCACTTTCGGCGCGCGCGCGGAGCCCAGCCGCTCGCTCACGAACTGCGCGATCTCGCCCGGTGAGCAATCACCGGCGCAGGAGGCGCTCCGGCCCACGAGCAACGCCGCAATGCGCTCGCCACCCGCCGTATCCGGCAGCCCACACACGGCGGCTTCCGCCACGAGCTCGTGCTCCTCCAGAACGGCCTCGATCTCACGCGGATGAACCTTCTCGGTCGTCGGTGCCTTGATGAAGTTGGCGCGCCGGCCGACGATCACGACGCTGCCATCGGCACGCTGGCGGACGAGGTCGCCGGTGCGCAGCCATCCGTCCCGGAGAATCTCGGCCGTGGCTTTCGAATCGGCGAGATAGCCGCTCATCCCGCAGCACTGGCGAACATGTAGTTCACCCTCGCTGCCCATGGCAACCTCATTGTCCTGCTCATCGACAATGCGGATCTCACAGCCAACGGGATAGCCGATACTCGAGTCGTCTGGGCGCCAATGCTCGAGACGCTGGGTGAGACATAGGCCGACGGTCTCGGTCAGACCGTAGTAGTTGACGATCGGCACACCGAAGCGAGCGTGAAAACGCTGCACCTCCCTCGAGTTGAGGTCGGTACCGGTGCAGTAGAGCGCCAGCGTCGAACGGAAGAGATGCGGGGGCACCCTTGCTCCCAGGAGATTGAGCTGACGCAGCAACAGCGGGGCGGCGACGATGCGCTGCGCGGACACCCGGCTTAGCAGCTCGACCAGGCTGAAGATGTCAGCACGGCCGTCACGAGGCGCGCAGATCCAACGCATGCCGGCGAGAGGCGCAGCCAGAAAGGCGTTGCGCAGGCCGCTCATGGTGTGGGGATCTGCAAGATTCAACAGACGCTCCCCCACCGACCAGCTGAAGCTGTCAACGACGAGCCGGCCGCTGCGCAACAGCGCATCACGACTCAACACCACCACCTTGGGATCGGCCGTGGAGCCGGAAGTGAAGAGACAAGCGGCGGGCGCCGTGCCCGGAACCTCCGCCGGAGAGCTTCCCTCAGTCGAGGCGTCGCCCATGCGGCCCTGCGAGTCGACGGGCACCAGTTGTGTGCATCCGAAGAGCTCACGCCACGGTGAGTCATCGCGAGAGGATTCGATGATCGTCAGACGCGGCTCGATTTTGGCCAGAGCGCGCCGGCACATGAGCATGGGCCAAGTCGGATCGACCGGCGCCAGCGCCGCGCCGATGCCCACCGTCGCCCAAAATGCGATGAACGCCGGTAGTCCCTGGTCGCCACAAAAAAGGACTCGATCGCCCGCGAGCACGCCGAGGCTGCGCAGATGGCTAGCGGCCGAATGTACGCGGCGCTCGATCTCGGCCGCCTCGAGCGCGCGCTCACCGGGCGCCGGCTCGATGAGAAAGCACCGAGCATTCGGCTGCTTGATTATGGAATCCAACATTTTTTGTTGTTCTTAATCCGGGATGGATTGTGTCAGGAAGGCGCACCCCTGGGCGGACCTCGTGACATTAAACTTCAGGGACCTTGCCGAGGATGAGGCTCGAGGTGCCTCACACACGAGGGGAGGCGGCGGGTGCGCGCCGCAACATGGTGCCCGCGTCGAAGTGGCGCGCCTAACGGGCTCGCGGGAAATCTGGAGGAGTCATCGCGCCCGTCTCACACAAACGCGAGTTTCAATCAGCTGCGGTGTCGCGCCTTGCCCTCTACCCGTTCGCAAAGTTTGGCGATCGAGAGCAGCAGTTGAGCAACTTTGGCTTCGAAGATCGCCGCAAACCGCTGCCTCGAGAAAGACCTCCAGAACAGCCTCGTGGTCTTAGGTGGTGGTAACCCAACGGTGTCGGGATAAATGGCGGATTGAACGTGCCGCCTGACTGTTTCGCTCCTGCTCATTGGCTCAAACCTTCCCTTTGGTGCACCGCGACAGCGATAAGCGCAAGCCGTCATTGACCTGTCATGACGTAAGGTATATGAAAGGTTATGGTAAGGTCAACGAAAGGGCGAACCATAACATGCCGGGCGAGCTGCTGTCCTAGCTGCCCAAGCGTGCGCACCCGCTCAAAAGCTGGCCCTCGAGCTCGGCTGAGACCCGATGAGTGACCGCAAGGCATCGCTGCTCGGCGCAGCGGGATTCCTCACCTTCATGTGGCTGGCCACGCATGCCTGGACGACCGCTCTCGCCCGCGGCTGGCTACCGGATCAGTCAGTCCAAGCCGCCGACAGCCCACGCTGGTATCTGTTCGCAGCTGCAGTGGTCGTGGGATTGGTGCTCGCTTTCAGAGTGTATCGTTGGGCGCGCTGCGGACGCTGGCAGGGAAATCTGAGTGCCAAGGAATTCGCGTTCTCCTCGGACACGCTCTGGTGTGCTATTGCCGCGTCCCTGGCCTCGATCGCCGTCACGGCATCGGATGTGACGGTCCCCACCTCCGAGTTTCTGCGAATCTTGGCCTGTGCGGCCATTGCTCTGGGGGGCTGGAGTCTTTATCCCTGGCTCGAGCAACGCGCCCGCAGTAAGGTCCGACCGATTAGTTGAACGCGTCGCCGCCGTGCGATGCTTGACGCGGCGGGACCTCAATCCTCGCCGTGCGCCGCTGCGCACGTTTGCGCCGTACCCAACGAGGAGAGCAGCGATGTCAGAACTCTTGCCCCATCAGCTTATCGTGCAGACCGCGCTGAGCTTTGGCCTGCCTCGAAGTCTCCACGTCATCGCCGAGCTCGGGGTAGCCGATCATCTGGACGAAGAACCAGCGACCGCAGAAACACTCGCCGCCGCAGTGGGAGCGCACCCTGAATCGCTCGGCCGACTGCTACGGGTGCTCTCGGACTACGGCATTTTCGAGCAACGCAGCGGGAAGTTCGCCCACACACCGGCCTCGCGGCTGCTGCGATCCGACCACCCACAGTCTCTGCGCTCCTACGTGCGAATGATCGGCCTGCCCTGGTTCTGGGGCAGCTATCAATATCTGGAGACGGCCGTTCGCAATGGCAAACCTGCACTCCAGAAAGTGCTACCGCAGGGAATCTGGTCCCATTTCGATGCCCAACCACAGGAAGCGCGCCTCTTCGGCGAGGCAATGACAGGGAAGGCGCAGGCAGACATTGCAGCCGTGATGGGGTCTTACGATTTCTCGCACTTCGCCTCCATCGCGGACATCGGCGGTGGGCATGGACATCTGCTCGCGGCAATCCTGCGGGCGAACCCGAGCGCACACGGTGTGCTCTTCGATCTCCCGCAGGTCATCGAATCTGCGCAGGCAGTCGCAAGCGAGCGACTCAAATTGCAGGGCGGCGACTTCTTCAAGGACGCGCTGCCCGTCTGCGATGCGTACACGCTCATGGAAGTCATTCACGACTGGAACGATCGGGATTCCAAGGCGATCCTCTCCGCCGTACGCCGCGCAGCGGCGAAGGGCGCGAAATTGTTGCTCATCGAGCAGATGCTGCCGGATGCCTCGGTACCCAATGCCGCCGCGTTGCTCGACATCGCGATGATGACGCTCCTCGGTGGCAAGCAGCGCACCCGGTCGGAATACGCAAGGCTTTTCGAGGAAGCCGGCTTCCGGCTCGATGGCGTCATCTGGATGCCGGCGGGGGCCTCTTCGATTATCGAAGGCACCGCGGTGTGAGCTTCGGCCAACCGGACCTCCTCACCATGCAGTGATCACCGGTGCTTTACTGGTAACTTACCAGTAGGGTGGCTGCGTGTCGCGCGTTGTGGCAGCTTGAGCATTCGCAAAGCGTGGCTTCGGTGAATGCGCAGCCGCGCACCCACAAGAATCAGAATCGCTTAGGGAGGTCGCATGCTCATTCTCACTCGCCGTACCGGTGAATCGGTGGTGATCGGCCATGACGTGTCGCTCAAAGTGGTAGCCGTTAGAGGCCGCCACGTGAGAATCGGTATCGCCGCGCCCAAATCAGTCGCCGTGCATCGCGCAGAGATCTACGAGCGGGTCAAAGCAGAACAGGGCGAATCTGCCAACGGGACGGCACAGCGATACAAAAACGCGCAGGCGCCTGAGTCTGTGTGAAGGACCTAATGCGGCGCACTGGTGGCACCCTGGTTGGCGCGAATGCCTGCGACATATGCACCGGGCGTCATACCGAGGATCCGCTTGAAGAAGCGGGTCAAGTGACTCTGGTCGGTGAATCCGGCGGCCAGTGCTGCGTTCGCGATCGGTACGCCGTTGGCGAGCATCGATTTGGCGTGCTCGACGCGCACCTGTCGCAGGTATGCGTGCGGCGGCATTCCCACCGCGCGCCGGAACGAACGCAGCAGATGGCACGGACTTAGTCCAGTTAGCGCGCTCAGATCGTCCAACCGAATATTCCGCTCATACTCAGCGTGTAGATATTGGCGCACCCGCGCCACCGCGCTTGATTCCCGCCCAATGTGCGGCGCCATTCCCACAGCGCCCGCATGCCGAAGGATGAGCGCGCTCAATACCTCGAGCACCAGACACTGACGCTCGAGCGACGATGCCGCTTGATCCATCGCCTGCTGCAGTGATCCGATCGTGGCGGCGAGGGCGCGATCGGCAACGACCGTTCGGGTGAAACGCAACGTCCGGGACGACGCCAGCCGCAGATCCGCCCCGAGCGCTAGCAGCACGTCCGATCGGACGTAGATCATGCGATAGGACCAAAAGCCCTCGGGCCCCGGACCACCCTCGTGCACTTCACACGGATTCAGAAGCGCGATATCGCCGGGGACTGCAGAGTACGGCGCGCTTCGGCAACGGAAATGCTCCGTGCCCTCGAGAGTAACGCCCACCGTGTAGCACTCGTGCATGTGAGCGTCGAATTCGTCGCGCACGCGAAACCCGGCCATCAGCTCGACGCCGGGTATCTCCGGATAGGTCGTAAAAACGATGCGCGACTTCGTGCGCCGCCCGGACCCGAGGGCAGGATCGGTCTTCTCAGCGACTCTCGACCTCGGGCGCCGCATCGTGCGTCCATGGTGCAGAAGCCGCTTTCATCCCGCAACTCGTCGACGCTCAGCGCGGAGGCGGCTCAGCCAGCATTGGAGCGAAGGTCGAAGCCTGATGGGTCCTGATGAACGCATAGGCAACCTCGCCCGGGCGGCCGTTCTCGCTCGCGCGGCCGCGTGGCAACGCCGCAACGTTGCGAAACGCCTGCCAGGCGGCCGTCGGCCCCGGTCCGAAATGGCGAGTCGCGTCCTGCGCCTTGCGCACATCCAGCCAGCGCGTGCCATTGAGCAAATCGTCGGCGAGGAGGCGGAAGGTGCCTTCCACGGCGGTGCGCGTGCGTTGCGCGCGGATGCGCGTTTGGCTTTGTAGCTCCTCGACGTTCGAGCTTCCACCGTAGCCTTCAGGTGAAACCGCTGCAATCTGTGCCTGCACCTCCTGCCAGGCGTCATGCAACACGAATCCCTCGTCGAGATTCAGATCCTTGATTACGTCACGCGGATCGAGCTGAGTAAAGAATCTGCTGCCGAAGCGTTCGATGCGCAGCATGATCATGATGTCCATGTCCGCCAACGCCAGAGTCAGAGCCTCGAGATCGACGGCGAGCGGGAACGGATCCCAGTTCGCGTTCGCGAGTATGAAGCCGTGCATGTCATGGCTGTACTTTCCCCCGCGCACGTAGTACTTCATCATTTCTGGAGTCTGCATGTCCCAGGAAACATCCGGTGACAATCCCGCACGAATCGCCGGGTTGTGGTCCGAGGAATTGAGCTGTGTGAGCACGTCGTCCCGCAGCATGGCCCACATCTGCCAGGCGGTACCCTGACGAATTGCCGCCGCGCGTAGACTCTCAGCGTCCTGGATGATCCGCTTCGGATCTGCGTCGAAGATGTAGCTGCCGCGCAGCATGGCCTTTACCCGCTCGGCGTCCCAGTTGATCCACCTGAACGGTCTGTCGCTTTGCACGAGATAGGAAAGCGGCGCGGTCGCGGAATTCATACCATCGAGGTCCATCGCGTACGTAAGATCCGCCCATTGCAACGCTTGCTCGGCCTCGGACACGATGAACGTTGCCAGCGCGGTCGAGTAGGCGTTGCTACTGGTTAGCGCGTTATCGTCGGCGGCGAAAGGCTGAATGGGCTGCAATCCGGCCTTTTCGAGCGCCGCCGAAGAGCTCATGCGCACGCCCTTGTAGTAGCACTCGCCGGCTCCCACCATCGGTGCACCGATGGCTTCGGTCTGCGCCATATCCGTGGAGCCGGTGGACCCCCGCAGCATCATCACCGGCGTGATGCGCTTGTTCAGCATGTCGATCAGCATCTGCGAGAGCTGCGGGCTCGGCGCATTGAAGCTCATGGCGTTGGCGCGGATCACCATCACCGCTCGAACCAGATCCTCGTCGGGGATCTCGGGCGGATCACCCGCGTTAGCGCCCGCGACGAAGAACGCGCGCTGTGTTTGCTCCAGATACTGCTTGACCGTGCGTCCGTCCCTGACATGGTTGCCGGGATCGAGCGGGTCGCCATCGAAGACATGCACCTCGCGGTTGGGACCGGCGCCGCGATTGAACCAATAGACCGGCACGCCTTCAGCGGCCGCCTCGAGCAGCAGACCGTAGTTGTCGGATTCACGCTGCTTGGCGCCCGGACTCAGCTGCACCCGGGCACCGTAGCGGGCGACCTCGATCACCTGCTCCACGGTGAGATCGTGGCCGGTCAAGACAATGGTCCTGTCCGACATCGTCGGATTGATCGGCCGATAGCCGGATGCGCCTTCGGCTGCCCGGGCGAGCGGTGCGAATGACAGAAGGGTCACGGAAAGACCCGCGAGCAGATCCCTGCGGCTGTGCCGGCGCTTCTCGTTCATAGCGATGCCTATCCAGATGCCCTCGACAATAGGGCGCTCGCTTCGCGTGCAGCGCGCATGCCGCTCTCGATTGCCCCGTCAATGAAGCCCGTCCAGCGCAATGCCGTATGGGACCCGGCGAAGATGAATGAGCCCTCACGGCGCCGCAGGTCGCGTTCGCCGCGCGTGATCTGACCCGGCCGGAACACGGCCCAGGTCTCGAGGGAATAGGGATCGCGCCTCCAATCATGACCACAAACCGCGAGCACCTCCGCCTGGGGCATGAACGAGCGCACTGCTGCCTGCACGGCGCGTTTGTCACGGACGTCAAGTTCGGCTGCATCGCTTCCATAACCGGCCATGAGCGCGGCGCCATCGATCATGCTGCCTTCGCTCTCCAGCCAGTCGAGCCCGACTCCGCGCCCGATGGCGAAGAAATCGCGCGGCGCCCCTTTGACCAGCACCCATACCTTGACCCCGTTACAGGCGAGCTCTTCCGTGGAGAGACGTCGCTTGCCGTCACTCAATGGGGGATCGAAATCCACGTTCTTGAGCACGTTGAGCGGCACGGCCACGATGCCGAGACGAGCCCGGAATACACCAGCGGGTGTTTCAGCCGCCACTCCATGACTGTCCTGCTGCGTTAGCTTGCGCACGGGGGTAGCGAGGCGCACCTCCGCGCGAGCGTCGGCGAGGATCGCATCAGCCAGAGCACCGGTCCCGGCGGTCAAGCGATATCCCGACGCCGATAAGATGAACTCCGACACACTGCCGGCCGCGGCGATGCGCCGAACCAGATGTAAGGTTGAGATGTCGCGCTCGAGCGCGGAACCGTACGTGCGCAGCTTGAGCCCCACGATGTCACGCGTCGCCGGCCGCAGGTGCAAATCGTCGAGAAACTCGCTCAAGGGAATGTCAAGGTCGCTCAATCCCTGATCGGTCAGCGGCTGGTCGAGCGTGACTCGATTAGCCGCCTGATCGAGCGCGAAGACGAGCCGCTCGATCTCGCGCAGCTCGTCTATCGGCACAGGCAGCGCACCTCGATGCAGCTTGCCCCCGACCAGCCAGGTGGACGGCCAGGAGCCAGCGGCCGGCTTGGCAAGCGTGAGGCCATAGCGCTGGGCCTCGGCCCAGGCATAGGGCTCGCGTGGATCGATCCACGCACCGCCCATCTCGAGCCCGACACCCCCCATTGCGTTCTTATTAAGCCATGCTCTTCCCCCGACCCGATCCCGCGCTTCCAGCAACAGTACTGCTCGACCTTGATGGCGCAGCTCGCGCGCGGCGGTCAGGCCGGCGAAGCCGCCTCCGACGATCAGCACATCGTAGGTCCGGCGCACCTCACCCGCTTCGCTCACGAATCGACTCTCCATACCACGTGCGTGACCACCGCCCGTGATTGGAACCATAGCGCCGATGCCTGTCTTGCACCGGATTGCGCTCGATCTCAGTGATCGCTAGTCGCCGGCACTCGCGCGGCTCAGCACGTCGGTGATGGGCGGCGCGGCGGCCGGCACGGCGCGCCGATAGTCCTCGCCAAGGAATGCGGCGACCGTCGCGGCGATCTGGGCCTGGACCACCGTCGGAATATGTGCACGCTCGCCGAGCGGTCGGGTGTCCGGACCCATCACGGCAATCCAGATGTTCTCCGATCCACGCTCTTCGATCCCGTGCTCCTTCCACTCCAAGGGGCCACTGCCGCGGCCGTGATCGGTCGTGATGATGAAGGTCGTGTGATCACGATAGGCCGGCTCGGCCTGCATGGCGCTCCAGAGCTCCTCGACGAAATGGTCAAACAGATGAGCACTCTCGAGCACCAGATCGTACCGACCCGAATGTGCCCAGTTGTCCGTTTCGCCGTACCCGACGAAGAGCACGCGCACCTGATGCTTGTGAATCGCATCGAGCAGTGGAATCTGCAAGAACGCGTCGTAAACGTCATCGTCGTCGAGCTTCGTCGTGGTGCGATAGAGTCGATCGAGGATCGCTTGCTCGGCGGTGAGCTGACCCGCGTAGGGTGGATCCCAGCCGGCGTGTACAGGCAGTTGGCTGCGTGCCACGTTGAAGATGTCCTTGAACGTGGACCAGGTGGCAAAGACGCTCACCCGCCCGTGCAGATCCGGCAGCCCGTTCAGCCACTCGAACACGGTGGGATTGGGGTTGGGCCCAAACTCGTTCGAATCGATGCGCCGGTCCGGGTGACCGGTCAGCATCTCGTTGTATCCAGGATAGGAGAACGCGAACCCGTTGGTGACGTGGGCGAGGCTGCCCTTCGTCTGGTTGCCGAGGATCTGCCCACGTGCCGCGACCGTGGTCCACAGGAACGGCAGCAGCACCTTGCGCCGCTCCTCCGGGGTGGCGCGCCAGAACTTCTTCCGCAGGTCCGCTTCGGTCGCCCAGATGCCCCCGTTCTTCTCGTTCATCAGCAGCGGATCAGCGCCGCTGAAGATCTCCTGCCAGCGCAGGCCGTCGCTCACGATCAGCACGACGTTGCGCGTTTGGAGCGAGCCGGCGGGCGCACCGAGCGCGGGTAAGGCGAAGAGTAAGACTAACCAGCCGTATTTCATCGACATCGTTGTGCTCATCGGGGTAAGTTCCGCGAACGCCTGCGCTAAAGCCTAGCGTGGCGATCACTTCAGGTACAGCGCAGCGGCGGCGAGCTTGACGCCCCGAACGTCGCTGTCATACAAGTGCCCAACAACTGCGGCGCGAGGCAGATTCTGCGGCCGCACTTCGCGCGACGGACGGGGAATCTCATTTTGCTAGACCTTGGTCGCCTCCCGTATCTCGTGCTCAGTATGCTCCTGGTCTCGTGCGGTGTTGCGCACTCGGCCGCCGCCGCGGGACCACAGCTTCTCGAGGGCGGCGCGCCACCGACGCTGGAGGTCGGCAGCCTCACCTTGCACCGCTGCCGCACCGTTGCGCCCTGGTGCGGCGAGCTGCAGCGGCCGCTCGACCCGGCCGGTCGGGTTCCAGGAACGATCTCCATTTACTTCGAGTACTACCCCCACTCCGAAGCGGGCTCCGGCCGCGGTATGCTGGTGGCCACGGAGGGTGGTCCAGGGTATCCCGCGACGGAGTCGCGCGCGGCGTATCTCGCGCTCTTTGAGCCTCTGCGCGGCAGCCGCGACGTCCTCATCATGGACAATCGTGGGACCGGACGCTCGGGTGCCATCGATTGCGAGCCGCTGCAAACCGCGCCCTCCCTCACCGAAACGGAGATCGGCGCTTGCGGGCGCTCGCTCGGCGCATCCGCCCCCTTGTACAGCACAACGCTCGCCACTGATGATCTGGCGGCACTTCTCGATGCCCTCGCGATTCAGCGCATCGACCTGTATGGCAACTCCTACGGAACCTACTTCGCTCAGGTCTTCGCGCTGCGCCATGGTGCAAAGCTTCGCTCGCTCGTGCTCGATGGCGCGTATCCGCTCGAAGGCCCCGACTATGCGTGGTATCCGTACTACGCGCGCGCCACGCGCGCCAAGTTCAACCTGGCATGCGAGCGTGATCGGTATTGCGAGACGCTCTCAGGCAGCTCGATCGAGCACATCGAACCGGCGCTCGCTCGGCTGCGCGCGCATCCCTTCGAGGCCGAGGCAAGCTTCGGTGCTGGACGGCCGGCGCACTTCAGCGCGACTGCCACCGCACTTGCGATCGTCATGTTCGGCGGCTCGCCGGCCGAGGCAACCGTGCGCGAGCTCGATGCCGCGGCGCGCGCGTTCGCGACCGGGGACGCAGTGCCGCTCTTGCGGCTGATGGCTGAAACCTTCGCAAGCGTGGATTCGCGCGACCCCAGCCGCTCGCCTGCGTTGTTCAGCTCGGGTCTCGCGGCGGCGGTGTTCTGCCAGGATCCGCCGCAGATCTTCGACATGAACCTCGCGCCCGCACAGCGTCTCATCGCGCGGGACCGCGCAATTGCGCGGCGCAAGGTCGAGGCGCCCGATGCCTATGCGCCTTTCACGCTCGATGAGTACCGAGCCATGCCGCTCGATTATGCCTTCATCGACGAATGCGTGCGTTGGCCTGCGCCGCTGCCGGGTGGGCCCGCGCTGCCGCTCGTCTCCACGCGCGCGCACTACCCCGACGTGCCGGTGCTCGTGATCTCCGGGGAGCTCGACAACATGACGAGCGTCGAGTCGGGCAGTGCGGCCGCCGCCCACTTCGCGCACGCCCGCCACATTGTGATCGCCAATAGCTTTCACGTGAATGCACTGCCTCACGCACGCAGCGCCTGCGCCGCGACCCTCACGAGGCAGTTCCTCGTGCAACTCGAGATCATCGATGAGCGCTGCGCGCGTGAGGTCCGACCCGTTCGTCTCGTGCCGCGCTTCGCGCGGTTCGTGCGCGAGCTCGCGCCTGCCCGCGGGCTCCCAGGTAACCAGGCTGGCGAGGCTGCGCTGCGCGCGGTGAGCGCTGCGTTCCTCACCGCCGAGGACGTAATCCAGCTCGCAAAGTCCAATGGCGCGGGAGCGGGCGTCGGCTTGCGCGGCGGCCAGTACCTCGCGCGGGCCGCATCGGAGGGCTATGAGATCGCTCTGCAGGGCGTGCGTTGGACGGAGGATCTCTCCGTGTCGGGACGCATCGACTGGCCTGGCCGAA